>Ga0207674_10004381_pt1 | contig 17012 bp, 18 predicted proteins | sample KBSCornC72_FD_184303 | JGI IMG/M metagenome (GOLD analysis project Ga0207674, IMG submission 184303) | Corn rhizosphere microbial communities from Kellogg Biological Station, Michigan, USA - KBS Corn C7-2 (SPAdes) (version 2) | ecosystem: Host-associated > Plants > Roots > Rhizosphere > Soil ... | reverse complement strand
TGCTCTCTCGAGAGCTGACGCGCGTCGCGTCACGTCTCATTCCGGTGGCAATCATCGTTATGCTCGGGCGGCTCATCGATCTTTACTGGTACTTCATCCCGAACGGACTTCCCGGCCAGGCACCACCGAGCCTGCACTTCCACTGGTCGTATCTCGCGGCCGTAGTTGGCCTCGTCGGAATTTGGGTAGCCGCTTTCATGTCCTACCTGAGCACAAGGCCCTTGTTGGTTCGTACCGAACCGATGTTGGCGCGTCTTTGGGAGCAAAGCCATGGCCACTGATCACCACATGAACGACTTCCATGCTGAAAACGTCGAAGTCTCGTATGAGCCTCGCGATCTGGGGGCGAAGGGCATCCTGTTGTTCTTCGCTATCTTGATTGTGACTGGGGTCGTCGTGCACTTCGTGGTCTTGGGCGTTTACGGCGCGATGGGTAAGGTAGTGGCCAGTATGGAGCCGGAACAGAATCCGATGCAGCCGCAGGCGGAAGCGCCAAAGGCCGTAATGCTCCAGAACACGCCGATGGTGGACTTGAACAAGTTCGCCCATCCACGGTTACAGTCGGACGAGCCTGCTGACATGTCTGCATTCAATTGGCAGGAAAACCAGTGGCTCCGTACCCACGCATGGGTAGACGAAAAGGGTACGGTCCACGTTCCCATCGATGTTGCGAAAGAGGAGTTGCTGAAGCGCGGACTGCCGACGAGAGCTCCCGGTGGAAACGCGACTCCAGGCTCGGTCCAGAGTCTTTCTGGTGCTCCGGCAGTGAGCGCCCCGCAGGTGACAACGAACAAACCCAAAGGTTAATGACGGGAAGCAGTGTCCCGCCGGAGGCGGGAGTTATGAAAGCGGCAACGATTTATAAGCAGTCAAAAATTCGAAATGTATGCGTCCTCTCCTTAGTGCTCGTGATCATGGGAGGAATCGCATTAGGCCAGGTAATTACCGGTCCTGATACGAAGCACCGCAAGCCGACCGGGCTTGAACAGGTTGGAATCGATCAGCGTCTCGGCGAAAAAGTCCCTCTGGATGTGCAGTTCCGCGATGAGTCCGGCAAGACTGTGAAACTGGGCGACTACTTCAAGGCCGGAACTCCCGTGATCTTGAATCTCGTCTACTATCAGTGCCCCATGCTGTGCGGCGAAGTCCTGCAGGGTGTGACCGCAACCGCCAAGGTGCTGAAGTTCACTCCCGGCAAGGAATACCAGATTGTTACCGTCAGCATCGATCCACGCGAAGGACCGGATCTCGCGACCGCTAAGAAGCAGAGCACCATGGAGCGGCTCCACCGTCCCGGCGCGGAGAATGGCTGGCACTTCCTGGTCGGCGAGAAGTCGCAGATCGATACCCTTGCCAATGCAATCGGCTGGCATTATCAGTACGACGAGAAGACCAATCAATACGCCCATGCGGCCGGAATCGTACTTGTGACGCCGAATGGAACCATCGCCCAGTATTACTACGGAGTTGAGTACTCGGCTCGCGACATGCGGTTGGGGATCGTGGAAGCTTCTCAGAATAAGGTCGGCTCGCTCGCCGATCAGATACTTCTTTATTGCTATCACTACGATCCGCGCACCGGAAAATATGGCGCGATCGTGACGAACATGGTCCGTGTCGGTGGAGTGGTGACCGTGTTCTTGCTCGGCGGCCTAATGATCGTGCTGTACCGGCATGAGCCGCGCGTTAAAGGAATTGGAACAGGACGGGCTTAGATACATGCTGAATTTCCCGCTACTACCGGACCGAGCATCGACGCTATCCGTTCACGTCGATGCCCTGTATTTTTTCCTGGTCGCTCTTACGCTCGTCTTCAGCGTTGGCATCGCCCTCGCCATTGTCATTCTTGCGATCCGATATCGCCGCGAGCGGCAGCCCAAGCCCGTGCCGATCGAAGGCTCTCTGGTGCTGGAGTTGACCTGGACGATCATTCCACTCGGCATCACCATGGTGATCTTCATCTGGGCGGCAGCGATCTATTTCTACGAAACGCGCCCACCTCGCGGAGCCATGGAAATCTACGCCGTCGGAAAACAATGGATGTGGAAGTTTGAACACGTCGAGGGACAGCGTGAAATCAACACACTCCATGTTCCCATTGGCCGGGACGTCCGGATGATCATGACGTCGCAAGACGTGATCCATAGCTTCTTCGTTCCAGCGTTCCGCACCAAGGCAGACGTGCTGCCGGGTCGTTATACCAGTGTCTGGTTCCGGCCCACTAAGACCGGTAGGTATCACCTGTTCTGCGCAGAATATTGCGGGACGCAGCACTCGGGGATGATCGGTGAGGTCGTGGTCATGGAGGCGGCTGACTACCAGCAATGGGCCCAGTCAGGCACCGACGGATCGTTGGCTTCAGCCGGCGAGAAAAATTTCCAGCAGTACGGTTGCGCAATGTGCCACAGAAGCGATACCCAGGGCCGAGGTCCGAATATCGTCGCTCTGTACGGGAAACCGGTCCTGCTCGATGACGGTCGTACGGTCCTCGCAGACGAGACGTACATTCGCGAATCGATTATGAATCCAGGGGCGAAGATTGCCTCCGGCTTCAAGAACATCATGCCCTCCTTCGAAGGCCAGATAAGTGAAGACGAAATGGTCGCGTTGGTGGCATATGTGAAAGCTCTGGGGAATGGAATGGCGAATCCGCCGGCACCAGTGGCAAATCCTGACACCGGTGTTTATCCAGTCACTCCGAACAAGGAACCTTCCATGGTTGCGCCGAATCAACCGAAGCCGGCGCCCAGTCAGCCGAAACAGAAGTAGGGAGCACAGCAAATGGCAACAACAGTGGCACAACCGGTCGAGAAGACGAATTACCTGAACGCGGATTACGGCATCAAGTCCTGGCTTCTTACCACGGACCACAAGCGTATCGCGCTCCTGTATCTCGCCTCGGTCACCTTCTTCTTCTTCATCGGTGGGTTCTTCGCGATGCTGATCCGCTTGGAGTTGCTGACCCCGGCGGGTGATCTCATGCAGGCTGACACCTATAACAAGGTGTTCACAATGCATGGCGTCATAATGGTCTTCTTCTTCCTGATTCCATCGATCCCAGCCGTGCTCGGGAACTTCCTGGTTCCGTTGATGGTCGGAGCGAAAGACCTTGCGTTCCCGAAGATCAATCTTCTGAGCTGGTACCTGTACATGATCGGCGGAGCCTTCGCGCTCTACGGGATGATCAATGGTGGAGTCGACACTGGGTGGACGTTCTACACTCCGTTCAGCACAACCTACTCCAACACGAATGTGTCGATGGTCGCCATAGGCGTCTTCATCAACGGCTTCTCGTCGATCTTCACGGGATTGAATTTCATCGTCACCATACACCGCATGCGCGCGCCCGGTCTCACCTGGTCACGGCTGCCACTCTTCCTGTGGTCGCACTACGCTACCGCGGTGATCATGGTGCTCGGAACTCCCGTCATCGCCATCACTCTCTTACTGGTAGCTGCAGAGCGCCTGCTGCACCTCGGCATCTTCGACGCGAGACTCGGCGGCGATCCGATCCTGTTTCAGCACCTGTTCTGGTTCTACTCGCACCCGGCCGTGTACATCATGATTCTTCCGGCCATGGGCGTGATCAGCGAATTGGTGACCTGCTTCTCCCGTAAGCGCGCGTTTGGCTATTACTTCGTTGCGCTGGCTTCGATCGGAATCGCCGTGATCGGCTTCCTGGTATGGGCTCACCACATGTTCGTCGCTGGCATCTCGGTTTATGCCGCGATGGTGTTCTCATTCCTCAGCTACCTCGTCGCGATACCGTCAGCCATTAAGGTCTTCAACTGGACGGCGACTCTCTACAAGGGCTCGATCCGGTTCACCACGCCGATGCTTTACGTGTTCGGCTTCATCGGACTGTTCACCATCGGCGGAATGACCGGCCTGTTCCTCGCCGCACTTGGCGTAGATGTCCACGTAACCGACACCTACTTCGTGGTGGCGCACTTCCACTACATCATGGTCGGAGGCGCGATCATGGCCTACCTCGGCGGACTCCACTTCTGGTGGCCGAAGATAACGGGCCGCATGTATCCGGAGTCTTGGGCAAAACTGTCGGCATTGTTGGTGTTCGTCGGGTTCAACCTGACCTTCTTCCCGCAGTTCGTCCTGGGCTACATGGGAATGCCACGCCGCTACTGGCAGTACCCGCCCGAGTTCGGTGTCTTGAACATCCTGTCGACCGCCGGAGCTTCCGTGCTGGCCGTCGGCTATGTCTTCCCGATGATCTACTTCGCCTGGTCGCTACGGTATGGTCCAAAGGCCTCCGCGAACCCGTGGCGTGCCGCCGGTCTTGAGTGGACTGTGCCGTCGCCGCCCAGCACTTTCAATTTCGATGAGACCCCGGTAGTCACCTGGGAAGCCTACAACTACGACGAGATCGAGGAGACCGAGGAGGCCGAAGTTGTCGGATAGTCAAACCGCAGTCCACGTCCTCAAACACCATTTCCGCGACATGGAACAGCAGAACGAGACCTCCTCGTTCGGAATGTGGGTATTCCTTGTCACCGAAATCATGTTCTTCGGTGGCCTGTTCTGCGCTTACCTGATTTATCGGATCCTCTACTTCGACTCCTTCGCCGCCGCCAGTTCGACCATCGACGTCAAGTGGGGCGCCATCAATACGGTCGTCCTGATTTGCAGTTCGCTGACCATGGCTCTCGCTGTCCACGCCGCCCAACTGGGCAAACGCAAAGTGCTGGTCGGATTTCTGATCGCTACCATCATGCTCGGCGGCGTGTTCCTTGGAATCAAGGCCAAGGAGTATCACGACAAGTTCGTTGAACACCACGTGCCCGGCCCGTCGTTTCACTTTGAAGTTGAGCCCGAAATGGCAGAGAAGTTCCACGCCATCGATCCGGCAAAAACCGAAATCTTCTTCTCTCTCTACTTCCTCATGACGGGATTGCACGCTACCCACATGGTCATCGGCTTCGGACTGCTTACGTGGCTGGTCATCGCCGGATCGAAGGGGAAGTATTCTCCGATCTACTACAGTCCTGTGGAAATGGTGGGACTGTACTGGCACTTTGTCGACATCGTGTGGATCTGGTTGTTCCCGCTGCTCTACCTGATAAGCCGGCATCACTGAGGAGATTGGAACTATGAGTGAACATATCGTTTCTCCCAAAATTTACGTTCTGGTCTTCATGGCGCTGATCATTTTCACGGGGCTCACCTACGGCATCGCCCTGATTAATCTCGGCCCCTTCAACGCCATCGTCGCCATCACCATCGCGATGATCAAGACTCTGCTGGTGATCCTGTTCTTCATGCACGTGAAGTATTCGCCGAAGATGACCAAGGTTACTGTCGTCTCAGGCTTCTTCTTCCTGCTGATCCTGGTAGCGCTCAGCTTGACCGACTACATCAGTCGTCCGTGGGCTGGCTATTATGGCGGAGGGTCAGCAAAGCCGGCGAACAACAAGTAGCAAACCGTTATCGCTAAGCGCAGGCATTTTGCCTGCGCTTTTATTTTGGTCGGAGACACAGTTGCTGCGCTATACTCCGCCCAAAAGTTTGGGAGGAACCGAGGTCGACCTATGGCTCTATGCTCTGTATGCGGAACAACGTTGGAGGCGGATGCTCGATTCTGTACGAAGTGTGGAACTCCGGTTCAAGGGGTCGCGACGGCCACTCTAAGCGAGCCGACCGTTAGTTCGAACGCACCCGGAACCGCAGCCGGAACCGCCGTGGCCCAGACCGCCTCCGCACCTGAGCCTGCGGCCCCCGTTGAGAGCCCAGCGACCTACACTTTCCCGGACTTCAACATTACTGCTCCGAAATCAAGCATGTCGCAGTACTTCGTCGTGATCTGCATCGGACTCATCCTTCTGATCGGCGCCGGAGTATCCGCCATCCTCTATCTGCGTAATCAATCGGCAGCCAAGGTCGAATCGCAACCAGCAACCTCGACCGTGCCTGGGACAGCCACGGGAGACTACCTGCACTCACTCAACTTGGGGAACTATCCCGGAGCTACGCCGGTAGCGATTGCGACCTTGAACGGTGAGACGGTGATTGCTGGTTTTCTGACGCGAGACAAGCCTGAGCAGGTGGTGCAATTCTACAGAGTGCGCTTCCCCATCTCTGAGATTACGCTCGCAGGAGCCACTTCTCATTTATCGGCGACTTTACCGGACGGCCAGCGTATTCGGATTGATGCCGAGCCGCAGGGAGCGAATACCCAGGTCAAGATTGTGAGCACGAAGTAACGTGAGCTACGGTTCGTCGACGAAATAACCTGGCTCCTCCTCGATCTTTGCGGTGTTTCCCGAGATCAGCACTTGGACTTTGTGGTACCCCGCCCGTTGTGTCGCCGGCCGGAATGTTACGACGTACTCATCCTTCAGGCGCGATAAGCGGAGATCGGCCACGACCGCATTGCGATCGTCGGCTTTCCTTATGACATAACTCTTGCCGCCGGTCTCGCTCGCCAAGGTACGTAAGTTGCTGAGACCCGTCTTGTCCCCGAATGCCGCGGAAACCGCGTAGATAGTGACGTGCGCACGTTTGGCCGCATCGACCGCGTCATTCAAACCATGCACACTGAGTGTGTCTGATCCATCCGTGAAAAGCAGAATAATCTGGTCTTCCGTTTCGAGATCGCCGCCAGTGAAGTGAGCGCGGCATTCTGCGATGATCGTGTCGAAGAGAGAAGTAAGCCCTCGCTTCTCGGGTTGCGATTGCAGCACTTGTCCCACGAGGTGAAGGTCCCCCGTTGATTCCTGCAGTCGTGCTGCTTTGCTCGAGAAGCCAACCAGGGTTGCGCGATCATGCTCGGGATCGAAGATGCGTTCGAGTTGATTAATCACCTGAAGGGCAGTCTTTCGCTCTCCACCCGTGACCGAGTCACTCATGTCCGCAAGAATCGACAGGCGCATCGCCGGTCGCGGCAGTCGCCGGAAGCTCTTTAAATCGTTCACAACCACCTGGTCGTCGACCACCTGGATTTCTTTTGTCGTCAATGCTCCTGTGTTTCCTCGTTCATTGGAGACAACGAATCGGACCGACGCCTCTTCCACACTCCGTCGGAAGATGATGCCCGTCGAAAATCCAGCCGAATCTCTGGCCGTGCTCACCATCGCAAAATTAGGCGATGCATTGGACATTTGGGCCGGAGAGTAGAGCCCAAGGCAGCTGAGCAAAACTGGAAGCAGAAAGCGGAATGAAAGCGGCCGATCCATACTGTCCCTATCGGTGCATCCAAAACCGCCCTTCAATTACTTTGGTTTTCTCGACGGCTCGAAAACGTCAGGAACGCCGGGATGCAGGTAGGCAGTTGGAGCCAGTCTGGGAGCCAAGTGTTTTCCCAAGACGGCCTACTTTTTGAGCTTCGCGAGGGCCTGCAAAACGAGGATTATTAATGAGGGGTTAATTCTGCAACTTAGGCATTCCTCCCGTGCCTGCTTGCCCTACAATAAACCTGTGAAGCCAACCATCTTCGCGGTAGAAGATGAAGCTGACATCGCCCGCCTCGTACGGCATCATCTCGAGGCAGCGGGCTTTTTTGTACGTCACTTCGTCGGTGCGGCCGGCGTCATTTCCGACGCCGAAAGAGAAAAACCAGCCCTTTTCCTGCTCGACATCATGATTCCCGGCAGCGACGGCTTTGAACTTTGCCGTCGGATCCGGCAATCCACCGTCATCGCCATGACGCCAGTGATCTTCCTCACGGCCAAAACGGCGGAGTCAGACCGCGTTCTCGGATTTGAACTGGGCGCCGACGATTACATCACCAAGCCCTTCAGTCCGCGCGAGCTCGTTGCTCGGGTCAAGGCGGTCCTCCGCCGATTCGAACGTCCCTTAGCTCCGTCCGTGCTTAACGTCGGAGAAGTTCAGATCGACAGCGGCGCGATGACTCTGATGGTTCGAGGCAAACAGGTTGCAACCACCGCAACCGAGTTTCGCCTGTTGGAGTACCTGGCACGCCACCCGGGCAGGGTATTTACGCGAGATCAGTTGCTCGACGCAGTCTGGCGCGACACTGCGTTTGTGACCCCAAGGTCCGTAGACGTCTATGTCCGCCGAATTCGGGAGAAAATCGAACCAAATGCCGATGAACCGCGTTATCTTCGTACAGTCCGCGGTGCCGGATACCGGTTCGAGACGATGAAGTGAGAAGCCGAATCTTCTTCAAGTTGGTCGCTGCCTTCGCTTTGGTTATCGCAGCTGCCACCATAACGTTGGATATCGCCGTTCGGAGATCGTGGGAAGCTTCCCTCCGCGACGAAATCGAGCTATCCCTCCGACAGAAAACCCTCATGTTCGCCGATCGCATTCGCAGCGAGCCGAATGCTTCCATGGGCGAAGTTGCCAAGCAAACTGCAAACGAGTCCGGCGCGCGCGTAACCGTGATCCGGAGTGATGGGCTCGTCCTCGCGGATTCAGAAGCAAATCCGGACACGATGGAAAATCACGCAACGCGTCCGGAGTTCCAGGAGGCCCTGCGAGGACAGATCGGCAGCAGTTCGCGCGCAAGCCGGACCATCGGCATCGATTTCCTATATGTTGCAGCCCCGGTGCCTGGTGGCGCCGTACGTCTGGCTTACCCTCTCACTGTCATAGCGCAGGTGAACCACAAAGTTCGCATGACCTTATTGGGCACGTCATTGCTGGCTTTCGCGGTTGCCTTAATCATGGCAGGTGTGGCCGCGCAAAACATTACCCTGCGCCTGCAGCGAATCGTAGAGTTTTCGAAGCGCGTCGCCGAGGGAGACCTGACGGCGCGAATCGCCTCGATCTCCAATGACGAAATTGGCCAGGTGGCCCGTTCGCTGGATCGAACCGCCCGTCGCCTGCAGGATAGCTTCCACGAAATCGAACGCGCGCGAAGGGAACTGGTCACGCTGCTCAACAGCATGCAGGAGCCGGTAATTGCCGTCGGTCCGGATGGCCGGGTGAGCTGGGCCAACCAGCGCATGGAGCGCCTCCTTCCCGGCGGAGTTCATCGTAGCGTCCCTCTTGTCGAGAACGTTCGCGATCCGGAACTCCTCGCAGCATTCCATGCAGCGATTGAGAACCGCGAAGTGGCGACCGCTAGAGCGCATGCTGTCTATCCCGGAAAAGTCTTCAGCGTTACTGCGGCACCCATGCCGAGCGGCGGCGCCGTTGGAGTCCTGACCGATTTAACGGACATTGAGCGCATCGAGCGAACCCGCCGCGATTTCATCGCCAACGTCTCCCACGAACTACGGACGCCGCTAACATCCATCCAGGGATATGCGGAAACACTCCAGGAAACAGCGGTTGTGGAAGAACAGAGAGAGTTCCTCGAGATCATCCGCAAGAACGCCTTTAGGATGGCTCGTCTGACCGAAGATCTGCTCGCCCTCGCGCGCGTTGAATCCGGCGAAAAGGAGATGAAGCTGGTACCGACGGTACCAGCCGAACTCCTCCGCGAAGCAGAGCAGAATTTCCGGGAAACCGGAAACGCGCAAGGTGTGATATTGGAACTTCGCGATGAGGCATTGAAACTGGTAAACGCCGACCGTGACGCGATCTTCCAGGTGTTTACGAATTTCCTCGACAACGCCGTAAAGTACGCACGAGAGGGCGGACGCCTTATAGTTGGTGCTCGTGATGTCGAAAATGGCGTGGAATTCTACGTTCAGGATTTCGGTCCCGGGATCAGCTCCGAACATTTGTCCAGGCTCTTCGAACGCTTCTACCGTGTAGACAAGGCTCGCTCCCGCGAGAGCGGCGGCACCGGCTTGGGCTTGGCCATCGCGAAGCATATCGTTCTGGCCCATGGCGGAACGATCCGTGCCGACAGCGAACTTCACCGGGGAAGCATTTTCTCCTTCATCCTTCCCGCAGCCACCAGCGATGTTCCTGCTAATTCATCCAGTATTAACAATCACGCAATTAACGCGTAACCTACTGCCGTCAGAATTTCTTCTAATGAACACAGTTGGGAGGTCTGCGGCGAAGGTTCCTCGCTGATGGGCCAGGCCTCCCGATGAATCTCGGAGGAAGATGAGCACGGTTCCTGGCGGTCAGGTCGAGTCTGCAAGCGCACACATACTTGAACTCACGTTCGAGGCGCTCCGTATTGCCAGAACCGGAGCGGCGGCCGCGGCCGAAGGCATCGCCACAAGTTCCGCTACTCTCCTTCGCACCCTGCGAGATCGCGAGCGCGAACTCGATTCACTGGACAGAGATGTCGATGACCTCGTCACCGCGACGATAACCGGTGTTGCCGAATCGGAAGCCCGCGAACTTCTGGCCTGCATGAAGCTGGTCATCGCGCTGGAGCGTATCGGCGATCTGCTGCTTAGCTTCGCTAACCGGGCTGAAGAAGTGTCGGTTCGAATCCAGCCCCTCGATTTGCGAGAACTTACTCTCATGACATCACATCTGCGGAAGATGCTTGCTGACGTCGAGCAGGCCTTTCGAGAGCGCAGCCTGGATCGTGCTGTGGGTGTGCTCCGCGCCGACGGCGAATTGGACCGGCTGCGCAACTTGATCCTTCTGCGGCACCTTGAGCCGGGACATGATGAATCTCGCCAAGAGAGCTTCCACGTTATTGCCATGGCGCAGGAAATTGAACGAGCTGGGGATCATTCCAAGAATATGGCCGAAGAGGTCTGCCATTTGGTGAGCGGACGGACCGTGCGCCACGTTTTGCGGGCCTACGATCGCCCAATGGTCCAGATGCACCTTGACCGCCTTCAGACCCATCCCGGTGAAAAGCACCTCCCGGAAGAAGGCTGACGCGAGCTTTTTAACCCGGCATTCATTGTGGCTTTACCTCAACTTCACACAATTATGAAACAAAGTATGTAGAACATTGAGGTGAGTATGGGCACCGTAGCCACCGCAGTTCCCCAGAAGAGATCGTTTCTCCAGCGGTTCCGGCTTCAGCATGCGTTGTCAGGATTGCTGACTTGGTACCGCTCGTTTAGTCGTTCGCTGATCGCAGAAGTGCTTTGTCTCAGCGCCGGAAACATAACATAACTCAGAACTTCCGCCGCTTTTAACAGACCTGTAACACAACTTTGATACGGTTTGACTGTGAACTCTAGCCTCCCTAAGACTGAGGAGCAGCAACCACCCCGGCGGATGACCACCGTCGGCGTGACGCCTTCTGGTCCTCGCCCGACACCGGTGGAGCTCCCGACCAGGGTTCAGCGTATTCCGCTGAAAACATCAACCTTTGCCAAACTGACGGATGACGGTTTTCGTTACGCCATGCTGGCGTGCTCATTCACAGTTTTGCTGATTGTAGGCCTGCTACTTTTCGAACTTATCACTCGATCCAAGCTCAGCATTCATCAGTTCGGTTTCAAGTTCTTCACCGGCTCTGACTGGGATCCCGTTGCTGGCCAGTTCGGAGCCTTCCCGTTTATCTACGGAACCCTGGTTTCATCTCTCGTGGCGCTTATCATCGCCGTCCCTCTGGCGGTTGGAGTGGCGGTTTATGTGACGGAGATGTGCCCTCGCCCGATTCGGAAAGCCATCAGCTTCCTCACCGAGTTGCTCGCTGCGATTCCAAGCGTGGTCTACGGACTCTGGGCAGTTTTCGTTTTGGCTCCGCTCCTGCGCGACTACGTCGAGCCTTTCCTGGAGAAAACACTCGGTTGGACCGGATTTTTCACGGGACCAAAGCTTGGACTTGGAATGCTAGCCGCTGGAATCATCATGGCAATCATGATCGTTCCGATCATCTCCTCCATCACTCGCGAAGTCCTGGTTGCGGTTCCGCAACATCAGCGCGAGGCCACTTTGGCTCTTGGCGCCACTCGCTGGGAGATGATCCGGATGGGCGTGCTGCGTAACGCGCGCGCCGGCATCCTCGGCGCAGTCATCCTGGGCTTGGGACGCGCCATCGGCGAAACCATGGCAGTCACCATGGTGATTGGAAATCGTCCGGAGATCGCGAAATCACTCTTCGCTCCCGGTTACACCATGGCCAGCGTCATCGCCAACGAATTCAGTGAAGCCACTGACGACCTTTATCTCAGCGCCTTGGTTGAAGTAGGACTGGCGCTCCTCATCGTGACTCTCATCGTGAATACCGCAGCCCGGCTGCTGGTGTGGTCCATCACCCGTGGAAGCCCACAGAGAGCGAACGGCTAATCATGGCGCAGAAACCTCATCTAAGCATCTATCGCCGGCTCACCAATCAACTGGCGTCCGTGGCAGCGGCGGCCTCGGCAGTTCTAGTACTCGTTCCGTTGATGGCAATCTTCGGGTACCTGCTCTACAAAGGTTTCGGTTCCATCAACCTGGCATTCCTCACCCATACGCCAAAGCCTGTTGGTGAACCGGGTGGAGGTATGGCGAACGCGATTGTCGGGTCTGGCTTCATCCTGTTTATCGCGAGCCTCCTCGGCGTTCCACTCGGAATTGGTGCCGGCATCTACATGTCCGAGTATGGGAAGAATCGCTACTCGACCTATGTACGCTTTACAGCTGACGTCTTAAATGGCGTCCCCTCAATCGTCATCGGAATCGCCGCGTACTCTCTGGTCGTGCTCAAGCAGGGACACTTCTCCGCACTCGCCGGCGGAGTAGCGCTCGGCATCATGATGATTCCGACCATCGCTCGCACCACCGAAGAGATGCTCCTGATGGTCCCTTACGCCGTTCGCGAAGCAGCGCTAGGGTTGGGGATTCCTCAGTGGCGAAGCACGCTATCGATCGCGCTTCGCACCGCAAGATCCGGTGTGATCACCGGCGTCATGCTGGCGTTCGCCCGAGTCGCCGGAGAAACCGCTCCGCTCATCTTCACAGCTTTCGGAAACCAGTTCTGGAATCTAAATCCGAATCAGCCCACTGCGGCACTGCCGCTCCAGGTGTACGTTTATGCCATCTCGCCTTTCGACGAATGGCACCGCCAGGCATGGGCTGGAGCACTCATCTTGATCGTGCTCATCGTAATAGCTGTCAGCGTCGTCCGGTTTGCTACAAGACGCGGGTCGTTCGCGGGTTCGCATTGATATCAGTCGATCAGCGGCGTCGTGCCGCAAGTGAAGGAGCCCATTACAAATGGGTGTAGCTATTGAAGTCCAAAACCTGAATGCCTGGTTCGGCAAGTTCCACGCATTGCAGGACATCCAGATGACCGTCGAGCCCAGCAAGGCTACGGCCATCATCGGCCCATCCGGCTGCGGCAAGTCGACCTATGTCCGCTGCTTGAACCGGATGCACGAAACTATCCCCGACGCCCGCGTCAAAGGTGACGTAAAAGTTGGCGACCTTGAGGTCTACGGAAACGGGACCGCCGCCGTCGACGTCCGTCGCCGTATCGGCATGGTTTTTCAGAAGCCGAATCCATTTCCAACCATGACCATCTTCGACAACGTTGCCGCAGGCCTGAAACTCAACGGCTTCCGCAATCGCGTCGAACTCGAGGAGGTCGTGGAGCGTTCGCTAAGATTGGCAGCTCTCTGGGAGGAAGTGAAGGACGTGCTTCGCAAGAAGTCCGGAGCCAGCCTCTCCGGCGGACAGCAACAGCGCCTCTGTATCGCTCGCGCACTCGCCGTAGAGCCCGAAGTGCTGTTGATGGACGAGCCGGCCTCCGCTCTGGACCCTATTTCCACTGGCAAGATCGAAGAACTGATCTTCCAGCTGAAAGAGCACTACACGGTTGTTATCGTCACGCATAATATGCAGCAGGCAGCTCGCGTCGCCGACTTCACCGGCTTCTTCTTGATGGGCAAGTTGATCGAGTTCGACAAGACAGAAAAGATCTTCACGAATCCGTCCGACAAGCGGACTGAGGATTACGTGACAGGCAGGTTTGGATGAGAACGAAATTTCAGCAAGGCCTTGACGAACTGAAACAGAAACTCCTCGAGATGGGCGGCATGGCCGAAAGCGCAGTAGAGATGGCCACCGGCGCATACTTGCGCCGTGACGCCAGCCTCTGCGAAAAGGTGTTTTCGCGCGAAAAGGACATCAACGGCTTTGAGCGCCGCATCGACGAACTCGCGCTCGACCTTCTCGCAATGCAGCAGCCTATGGCGATCGATCTTCGCTTTGTTGTTGCCGTGCTGAAGATCAACGCTGACCTCGAACGAGTTGGCGATCAGGCCGTCAACATCGCCCAGCGCACTCTCGATCTGCTCAAAGTAGCTCCGTTGGACGTACCAGTCGACATCGGCCGCATGGCTTCTACCGTCTCGACCATGGTTCGCCGTGCCCTTGAATCCTTCCTTTCGGCACATGCCGACGTGGCGGAAGCCGTTCTTGAGATGGACAACATCGTTGACCGTATGAAGGACGAGGCCTTCGTCATTCTGGTCCAGCGTATGAAGCAGGACCCCGCTCAAGCCCAGCAATACCTGGATGTCCTCCTCATTACCAGGCAGTTGGAGCGAGTAGCTGATCACGCGACTAACATTGCAGAAGACGTCATCTTCTGGGTGCGCGGCGCCGACGTACGCCACGGTGCGCAACTCGGAATGGATATCCGTTCGGCAGCAGAACGGGAAATTTAGGCGAGGAGCTCGTTCGTGAGCTCCTCGTAGTACCCCAACCTCCATCTATCCTCACCCCTTCAACTCTGAGTTTCCTTCGCGCCGCTCTCGATTTCGAGCATCTGCTCTTCCTCGGCTATCCATCCAACTATTCAGTAGTACGAGGAGCGCAAAACATGGGAGCTGTGATTGGATGGATTATCTTTGGCGTGATCGCTGGCGCCATTGCGAAACTGCTGATGCCGGGACGTGATCCAGGCGGCTTCATCGTGACGATGTTGCTCGGAATCGCGGGCGCGGTTGTCGGCGGTTTTATCGGTCGTGCAATCTGGGGAAGCACGGGAGTCAACGATTGGAGTATCGGCAGCTTCGCCCTCGCCATCTTTGGCGCGATTCTCCTGCTCGCCATCTACAGAATGATAGTTGGGAGGAGAACAAAGGGCACCGTAGTCAAGACAGACCGCGATCGCTGGGCAGCCTAAAAAGTTTACGACGTAGCGATGGCGTCCTTGAACAAGGACGCCATTTTGCGTCTGTATCTCATGGTCGAACTTACTTCTGCGGCTCTTTCACCGACAGTACTTGGTCCGTTGCCACGTCCTTCAGCACTTGCCTGATCCCGCTCGGCCAGCGAATTTCGATTTCCGAAATCTTGCGGTTCGATCCCAATCCGAAATGCACCCGCGGATCGCTCGAGGACGCATACCCAACGGCCGCAGTCGCTTCGTTCCATTGATTTTGGCCGTCCGCGGTAATCACGTGAACCTGTGCCCCGAGCCCCATCCTGTTGCTCTTAGTCCCAACGAGCTTCAGCGATATCCAATGATTTCCCGCGGCACCGACGTTATGCAGGTACTTCAGTGGCCCGGCGAGTACGGACACGATCATGTCCATGCGTCCGTCGTTATCGATATCGCCAAATGCGACGCCACGGTGAGCCGCTTCTTTCTGGAAATCTTCTCCCGCGGAGCTACTCACATCCTCGAATTTAGCGTTCCCGAGATTCCGGAAAATCGTGTTCGGTTCCGGATAGCGGCGGGTCGGAATCTGTTCTGTGATGTTGTCCATCACGTTGGATCGTGCGACGAAGAGATCTTTCCATCCATCGTTGTCGAAATCGACAATGCCATTCCCCCAGCCTGACATTTCTTTCGTCTTGGCGAGCCCGTTGGCAACCGTCATATCTACGAACTCGCCCTTGGACCGTGCAACGTACAGCGGGAACGTTTCATGCTCGACCGCCGTGTGCCAGATCGCAGCGCGCCCATCGTTCTTCACATCTTTGAAATCAGAGCCCATGCCGGACAGTGCAGTACCGTCCCGTGAGTACGCGACGCCTGCGAACAGACCAACTTCCTCGAATCGTTTGCCCGCCAGGTTATGGAAAAGAAAGTTTTGCGTCGTGTCGTTCGCAACAAAGGCATCCAGGAACCCGTCCCCATCGTAATCAGCGAACGAAACACTCATGCCTTTGCCCATTGCCGCCGCTATGCCGGTCTCCTTCGAGACGTCGGTAAACGTGCCGTTGCCGTTGTTCCGGTACAGCGAATTGTGCAGCGGAGCATAGTACTTGGGATGGCAGTACGCCCGGACCCCCTGCTTGATGGAGCAGTAGTGGTCCTTATTGACCTCCCACTTGCAGTAGTTCACAACGAAAAGATCGAGTAGCCCGTCATTGTTGTAGTCGAACCACCCGCCGCCCACCGACCACATTTTTTTCCCGTCGAGCAGCGCTCCTTCAAGCCCTGACCTCCGGGCGACTTCGGTAAACGTGCCGTCGCCGTTGTTATGGAACAACTGGTTCGCCGTGACGTTCGCAACGAAAATGTCGGGCCTGCCATCGTTGTCATAGTCACCGATCGCCACCCCCTGCCCATAGCCCGCGCCCGCTACACCCGCTCTTTCAGTGACGTCAGTAAATGTCCCATCATGGTTGTTGTGATATAGCCGGTTCCAAAATGCAGGAGTTTCTTTCCTCAAAGACGGGATCGCCGCGCCATTCACGACGTAAACATCGAGGTAGCCGTCGCCGTCGTAGTCGAGAAGCCCCACACCGGCGACCATCGTCTCCACCTGGTTCTTGTTGGGAGTCGCTGAGTTCTGGGTAGTAAAGCGCAACCCTGCCTTCGAGGCGATCTCTTCAAACCGAATCGGAGCGCCGCTCTGGGCATTCGCGACCACACCCAGCATGCACGCGATCCCAACGATTGCGCATGATCGCCGAAAAATCTTCATACGCCCGCTTGGAGAGCCTTCCTTCTGGTCTCGAGGTGCGCTGCGAAGTGCGACATGATGAAGTGACAAACCAGCAGCGCGGTTTCTGCCAGCACGAGGATGGTCATCCCGGTACGAAGACTTTCCGATCTGGAAGAAAGGGTTCCAATGAGCGGGGGCAGCACGGCCCCGCCAAGCCCCGCGGCGGCAAACATATACCCCAGCTTCGTGCCCGATTGCCCTCCCAGCGAGTTCGACAAAACGGCGATGGCTGTTGGAAATATCGGCGCGAGACCCAGCCCCAGGATTACCACTGAAATATAGAGTGCGCCCGTCGATCTGCCCGATAAGAGGCCCACTGTTGCGGCC
>Ga0207674_10004372_pt1 | contig 17041 bp, 16 predicted proteins | sample KBSCornC72_FD_184303 | JGI IMG/M metagenome (GOLD analysis project Ga0207674, IMG submission 184303) | Corn rhizosphere microbial communities from Kellogg Biological Station, Michigan, USA - KBS Corn C7-2 (SPAdes) (version 2) | ecosystem: Host-associated > Plants > Roots > Rhizosphere > Soil ... | reverse complement strand
AGCCAGCAGGAACACGATGAGGTCGCCGGCCGGGAGTCTCGTGACCTCCTCCATCATCGCGCCGACGAGGCCGGCGGCCGGGAGCGTCAACACCCACGCCACGGCGATGTTGCCGGCGATGCCCCAGCGGACCGCCGAGAACCCGCGGGTCGCACCGGAGCCCATGACGGAGCCGGTGATCGTCTGGGTTGTCGAGACCGGGAATCCGTTATGTGCGGTCGTCCAGAGGATCGCTGCGCAGGCGGTCTGAGCCGCGAAGCCCTGCGGCGGGTCGATCTTCGCGATGCGCGTCCCCATCGTCCGGATGATCCGCCAGCCGCCGACGTACGTGCCGATCGCCATGGCAAGCGCAGACGAGACGATCACCCAGTTCGGCGGCCGGCTGAAGTCCTCGCTCAGGTGTCCGGAGACGACGAGGGCGAGCGCGATGATGCCCATCGTCTTCTGCGCGTCGTTCGTGCCGTGCGTGAACGCGACGAAGCTCCCGGACACGATCTGACCACGACGGAACACGCGGTTCACGCGGCTCGGCGAGCGCCGGCGGATGACCCAGATGATCACGATCATCAGCGCGAACGCGATTGCGAAGCCGACCGTCGGCGAGAGGATCCCGGGGATGACGACCTTGTCCCAGATCCCGTCCCAGTTGATGACGTCGAGCCCCGACGCGGCGATCGCCGACCCGGCGACGCCTCCGATCAAGGCGTGGCTCGAGCTCGACGGTAGCCCGAGGAACCACGTGATGAGGTTCCAGGTGATGGCGCCGACCAGGCCCGCGAGGATCACGCTCAAGGTGATCGCGTCGGGGTTCACGATCCCCTTCGCGATCGTCGCGGCGACGGCGAATGACGCGAACGCACCGACGAAGTTCAGGATCGCGGCGATGAGGACCGCGGTGCGGGGCGTGAGAGCCCGCGTCGAGACGCTCGTCGCGATCGCGTTCGCGGTGTCGTGGAAGCCGTTCGTGAAATCGAAGAAGAGGGCGACGGCGATGACGGCAGCGAGGGTGAGGTCCTCCACGCCTCCGCGTCCCTAGTTCTTGACGAGGATGTTCGCGACCACGTTCGCGACGGTCTCGCACGCGTCCAGGGCACGCTCGAGGGCCTCGTAGATGTCCTTCCAGCGGATGACGATCAGGGGGTCGATCGCCTCGTCCCGGAAGAGCGCCGCGAGGGCGTCGCGCAGCACGCGGTCGCCCTCGTCCTCGTAGGCCTTGACCTGGACGAGCGCCTCCTGGACGCCATGCATTCCCTTGAGGTTGTCGAGGGCCGCAGCGAGCTGCTCGCACGCGCGCACGATGATCCCGCACTGCTCGACGGCGTGACGCGTCGGCATCTCGACGCCGTACAGCCCGAGCAGATCGGAAGCTTCCTCGAGGTAGTCGACGATGTCGTCGACCTCGGTGGCGAGCATGTAGATGTCGTCGCGGTCGAACGGCGTCACGTACTGCGTGTTCAGGAGCGTGATGAGGTCGCGCGTGATCGCGTCGCCCTCTGTCTCCTCCTTCTTGACCTGCTCCTGCGTGATTCCCGAGTTGGGATGCTCACGGAAGCGGCGCTCGACGAGACGCGACACCTGGAGCGCGTTCTCGCCGGCCTTGCCGAACAGCGTAAAGAACTCGGAGGTGCGCGGGGTCAGGCTGATCCGCATGCGGGCGGGACGTTAACCAATTGGAGATATGCGGGCGGATCGAGGAGTGGCTACGCGAGCGCGTCGACGACGAGCGCCTGGAAGTGCGCGATGAGCTGTTCCGACTGCGGGAGCAGTCGTCCCTCCTCGATGAGCCCGGCGCGCATTCCGGCCTGCACGCGCTCGATCAGCGCCCGGTCCTCGGCGCCGACCTGCGCGTCGAAGGCGAGCGACTCCTCGATCCACGCTTCGTCAGCGTCCTCGGCGACGAAGTAGTCGAGGAAGCGGTACGTCCTCTCGGGAGCGCGAGGCACGATCGGCCCGATCGAGAAGTTCGGCCGGCCCGGCATGACGTTGACGACCGTGCCGGGGAAGAGGAGGTGGAACTGGCCGCGTTCGACCTCTCCGCGCGGGTCGTACGAGCCGCGCGGCTCGGCCCGTGGCGGCCCATGCTGCGTCATCCGGCCGGCGCTCGTCTCGAGGAGGTACGAGTCGACCGAGACGTCCATGACCGCGGAGAAGCCGGGGTGGGCAGTCGGGCAGTGGTAGCACTCGAGGAAGTTCTCGGTCGAGATCTTCCAGTTGCAGTCGAGCTCGGATTCCGAGCGCTGCAGAAAGCGCAGCGCGTCGAGGTCGATGCCGGCGTCCGCGATCCGCTCCGGGATGCCGTCGAGGAACTCTTCGAGCGGACCCGCGTCCGGATCGGGATTCACGAAGACGAGAGGCCCCCACGTGTCGAGCTGCAACTGCAGGAGCCCGAGCTCCTCCTTCGCGATGCCGCCCTCCTTGTTGCCGCGCGGGGCCGTGATGAGCCGGCCGTCGAGGCCGTACGTCCATGCGTGATACGGGCACTGAAGCGTCTCTCGGCGGCCCTGTCCCTCGCAGACGATCGAGCCGCGGTGGCGGCAGACGTTCAGGAACGCGCGGAGCGTGTCCTCGCGGTCGCGGACGAGCACGATCGGGACGTCTCCGACCCAGGCCGCTGCGAACGAGCCTGCCTCTGCCACCTCGCCCGTGTGCCCGACGTACTGCCACGATCGGCGGAAGATGCGTTCACGCTCGAGCTGGAGGACCGCGGGGTCCGTGTACCAGCTCCAGGGGAGCGTCCTTACGGCGACTGCGCTCATCGGCGGGAGGCTAGCTGGGAGGTGCGCGATGGGCTGCGCCTACGATCCAACCGTGTCCGCCTGGCGGGGGAGGGCGATTCCGATCGCCCTCGAGGCGGCGGGTAGCATCGCGCCGCCATGAGCGTCCCCGACCGGGAGATCGTCGATGCGGTCCGAGCGGTCGAGGTCGAGATGTTCGAGCTCCTCGTCCGGCTCGTCGAGGCTCCGACGACTCTGGGCAACGAAGAGCCGGGTCAGGCGATCATGGCCGAGGCGTTCAGCGAGCTCCTCGGTCTCGAGCCCTACGACATCGGGATGGACGCCGAAGTCCTTCGCGCGGATCCGCGAGCCGCGCCGTTCGACTGGGACGTCGCCGGAAAGCGCAACGTCGTGGCCGACTGGCCGGCGTCCGGTGACGGCGGCCGCTCGCTCGCCCTCAACGGACATGTCGACGTCGTCGGACCGGCGGCGACCAGGCTCTGGCGCACACCGCCGTTCACGGCGACGCGCGAGGGCGACTGGCTCTACGGGCGTGGCTCCGGCGACATGAAGGCGGGGCTCGCGGCGATCGTCGGCGCTGTCATGGGGCTACGTAACCTCGGGCTCGCGCCGACGGCGCCGGTGCAGCTCCAGTCCGTCGTCGAGGAGGAGTGCGGCGGCAACGGCGCGCTCATGTGCGCGGTCTCCGGCCTGCAGGCGGACGCGGTCGCGATTCCCGAGCCCTATCCCGGGTTCATCCCGACGTCTCAAGTAGGCGTCCTCTGGTTCCACGTCGACATCGCCGGGGCTCCAGCGCACGTCGCAGAGGCCGGGGAGGGCGTGAACGCGATCGAGGCCGGCTACGCCGTCGTGGGAGAGCTGCACGTCCTCGAGGAGGAGCTCAACGCCAATCCGCCTCCCCCGTTCGACGCGATCCCGCACCCGATCAACTTCAACGTCGGCGTCGTCTCGGGAGGAGATTGGCCGTCGACGGTCGCCGCCGAGTGCACGCTCTCCTGCCGGCTCGCTGCGTATCCGGAGATGCCGATCGTCGAACTCCAGCGCAGGGTCGAGGAGGCGGTCGCGCGCGCAGGCGCGACGAGCGCGTACCTCGCCGAGCATCCGCCGACGATCCGCTACTCCGGCTTCGCGAACGAGGGGACCACCGTGGCCGAGGACGAGCCGATCGTGCAGGCGCTCGCCTCAGCGTGGAAGGGCGTGACGGGAGACGACGTCGTCATGGGCGCGACGAGCGCGACGACGGACGCGCGCGCCTTTCTCTCGCAGGGCATCCCGGCGGCCTGCATCGGGCCGCACGCAGAGCGGATCCACGGGGTCGACGAGCGCGTCTTTCTCCCGTCGGTGATGCAGACTGCGCAGGTGCTCGCGCTCCTCGTTCGCGACTGGTGCGGCCTTCGATGACGGACCCCGCGACCGCGCGTGCGCTCCAGAGCGTCTCCGAGATCAGGCGCTTCTTCCGCACCGCGACGACGCCTGTCTACTTCGTCTCGGCGACGGCGTTCAACCTCCTCGGGATCGACCGCTGGATCCCGACGTTCCGCTACGTCAACTACTACGACTCCTTCGACGGGTACCACCCGAACGTGTTCGTGCCGCAGCATCACGAGTCGCCGGCGTTCGAATCGATCGAGGAGATCTGCAACTACCTCCTCGCGCACAAGGACGTCCACGACTTCATCGCCGAGAACGGGCCGGGAAAGGCCGTGTTCCTCATGTTCGACGAGGAGACGGAGCGGCTCGCCGAGGAGGCCGGTCTCGAGGTCGCGTTCCCGTCCGCGGCCCTTCGCACGAGGCTCGACTCGAAGATCGAGACCACGCGCCTCGCCGACGAGGCGGGCGTGCCGAGCGTTCCGAACGTCATGGGGCGTGCCGACTCGTACGGTGACGTCCTCAAGCTGGCCCTCGGCGCCGGGCTCGGGCAGGACCTCGTCATCCAGACGCCGTACGGCGACTCGGGACAGACGACGTTCTTCGTCGCACGTCCCGAGCAGTGGGACGAGCACGCGGACGGGCTCGTCGGCCAGGACCTGAAGGTGATGAAGCGGATCGATCCGCAGGAGGCGGCGATCGAGGGCGTCATCACGCGGCACGGGACGCTCGTCGGACCGCTCATGACCGAGCTCACGGGCTTCCCCGAGCTGACGCCCTACGGCGGCGGTTGGTGCGGGAACGACGTCTTCGGCTCGGCGCTTACCGAGCGCCAGCGACAGCTCGCGCGCGAGTACACGCAACGGATGGGCGACCGGCTGCGGCAGGAGGGGTATCGCGGCTACTTCGAGCTCGACTTCCTCGCGGACGTCGACTCGGGCGAGCTGTACCTCGGTGAGCTCAACCCGCGCGTGACCGGGGCGAGCTCGATGACGAACGTCACCGCCGTCGCCTACGGGGACATGCCCCTCTTCCTCTTCCACCTCCTCGAGTTCGCCGACGTCGACTACGAGGTCGACGTGGCCGCGCTGAACGAGGCGTGGGCGCATCCCGGTGCCGTCGACGAGTGGAGCCAGTTCATCCTCAAGCAAACCGACGACGACGTCGAGCTCATCACGCACGCGCCCCGCTCGGGGGTCTGGCGGCTCGACGTGAAGGCGCCTGGGGGCATCCGCTTCGTGCGCCGCGAGACCGACTGGCACACGGTCGCGAGCGAGGACGAGGCGTTCTACCTGCGTATCGCGACCGAGGGCCAGTTCCGCTACCCCGGCGCCGACCTCGGGATCCTCGTCACACGCGGCCGCCTCCAGACCGACGAGCACGAGCTGACCGAGCGCGCGCTCCTCTGGATCTGGGGGATCAAGTCGCAGTTCCAGGGTGAGCCGCCGCCGCTCGAGGCGCCGCTCCCTCCGCCCGAGCCGTTCTCATTCAAGATGCTGTGAGCGTCGCGCTGACATTCGAGGCGGTCGAGGAGGCGACGCCGGGTGAGGCGTGGGCGGCGCTGTTCGAGCGGCACTGGCCCCGCTACCGACCGTGGTTCCTGCACGAGGGCGAGCGGGCGCGGGCGTCGTACGCGGAGTCGGCCCGGATGCTTCTCGAGCACATGCCCGAGCTGGTCCCGACGTGGGAGCGGCTGTGCGACCTGGCGGGTGGCGGCGACCTCGAGGCACGGATGCTCTCGATGTGGCGGCCGCCGTCGTACCTCTCGGGCTGCTCGCAGGGTGTCTGGACCCGTGGCGAGCCCGTCCTCGTCCGCAACTACGACTACTCGCCGGACCGGATCGAGGGCACGATCCTCTCCACGTCCTGGGAGGGTCGTCGCGTGATCGGGACGAGCGACTGCCTGTGGGGTCTGCTCGACGGTGTCAACGACGCCGGGCTCGCCGTGTCGCTCGCATTCGGCGGTCGGAAGGTCGTCGGGAGCGGCTTCGGCGTCCCGCTCGTCCTTCGTTACCTGCTGCAGGTCTGCACGACCGTCGCGGAGGCTAGCGCGGTTCTTTCGCGGCTTCCCTTCCACCTCGCGCACACGCTGACCATGGTCGACCGGAGCGGTAAGCTCATCACCGCCTACCTCTCGCCCGATCGCGGCGCGGTCTTCGCGGAGGTCGGCACCGCGACGAACCACCAGGGCGACGTCGAGTGGCACGAGCACGCGCGGGCGACGAGGTCGCTGGAGCGCGAGCACCGGCTCGGGCTCGCGCTTGCGGAAGCCGACAGCCCGCAGGCGTTCGCGAACGCCTTCCTCCGGCCGCCGCTCTTCTCGACGGACTACGACTCGGGGATGGGAACGCTGTACACCGCCGTCTATCGCGTCGCCCGCGGGTCGGTCGAGTACCGCTGGCCCGGCTTCGCGTGGGAGCACTCGTTCGAGCGGTTCCGCGCGGGGCGCCGCGTCATCCGCCTCGTCGAGCCGACCGCGGCGTGATGACGGACGCACGCCGGATCGTCGAGGAGGCCGAGGCGAGGCTCGCACCGCTCTCGGTGAACGCCAACCTCGCGTGGTGGAACTCGCAGGTGGAGGCGACCGAGGAGAACGCCGAGCGACGGGAGCGCGCCGAGATCGCATGGTCGGCTGCACTTGCCGACCGCGCGCACTTCGCAGCCGTGTGCGCTGCTCGCGAGAACGGTGCGAGCGGCGACGTCCGCCGGCGGCTCGACCTGCTCCACGACGGCATGCTCAGGCACCAGCTCCCGGACGCCCTCAGGGAGCGGATCGTCGAGCTCGAGACGTCGGTCGACCTTCGCTTCTCGCGCCATCGCGGCGTGGTCGGCGGCCACGAGGTCGGGGACACCGAGATCAAGAGGATCCTCCGGCGGAGCGACGACGCTGGAGAGCGGCGCGAGGCCTGGGAGGCCTCGAAGACCGTCGGAGCGGTCGTCGCGGACGACGTCCGCGAGCTCGCGCGGCTCCGCAACGAGGCTGCCCGCTCGCTGGGCCATCGCGACTGGTTCGCGTTGTCGCTTGCGACCGACGAGCTCGACGAGGGGAAGCTCGTCGAAACGCTTTCCGAGGCCGATCGGACGACCGCGGAGCCCTTCGCGCGCTGGAAGGCGACGCTCGACGAGCGCCTGGCAGCTCGGTTCGGGTGCGCCGTAGCGGACCTCCGCCCCTGGCACCACGCGGATCCGTTCTTCCAGGAGGCACCGCCCGACGGAGCCGTCGACCTCGATCCGCTCTTCGAAGGGGCGGACGTCGTCGATCTCGCTCGGCGGACCGTGGAAGGCATTGGGCTCGAGGCCGAGGCGATCATCGGGCGAAGCGACGTCTATCCCCGCCCCGGGAAGAACCAGCACGCGTTCTGCATCGACATCGACCGGCGCGGCGACGTCCGCGTGCTCGCGAACCTCGACACGACGCAGGAGTCCGCGGACACGATGCTCCACGAGCTCGGACACGGCGTCTACGACCTCGGCTACAGGGCCGACCTCCCCTGGCTCCTCCGCTCAACGCATCTCGTCGCGACGGAGGGGTCCGCGATCCTGTTCGGCTCGCTCGCGTGGCGACGCGAGTGGCTCGAGCGCGTCCTCGGCGTGAGCTCGAGTGACGGGGCGGATCTCGAGCCACGCCTCCACGCGGCGCGGGCCGTCGAGCTCCTGGTCTTCACGCGCTGGGTGCTCGTGATGAACGCTTTCGAGCGCGCGCTGTACGCGAACCCCGACGGAGACCTCGACACGCTGTGGTGGGAGCTCGTCTCCCGTTACCAGCGGGTCACGCCGCCGGACGAGCGCCGCGCGCCGGACTGGGCGGCGAAGATCCACATCGCCGTCTCGCCCGTCTACTACCACACGTACCTCTACGGGGCGATCGTGGCGCTGCAGCTCGCCGCTGCGCTCGAGTCCGGGGCCGGCGGCATCGTCGACCGTCCGGACGCCGGTGCGTTGCTCGGGGAGCGGCTCTTCGCTCCGGGGCAGTCGGTCCGGTGGGATCGCCTCGTCGAGGAGGCGACCGGCTCTCCGCTGTCGGTCGAGTTCCTCGAGCGCGCTGTCGCAGCGGCATGAGCGACGTCGCGGCGCTCGTCCACGAGGAAACGGCCGCCGAGGAGGAGCGCAAGACCAGCTACCTCGAGCTCTTCTTCGATCTCGTCTTCGTCTTCGCGTTCACACAGGTGACGGCGCTGATCCTGGAGGACACGACCCCGCGCGGATTCGCGCGGGCGGCGCTGGTGCTCGCAATGGTCTGGTGGGCTTGGTCGGCGTACGCGTGGATGACGAACGCGATCGACGTCGAGAACACGGTGACGCGCCTGATCGTGTTCGGGGCGATGGTTGCCGGGTTCTTCATGGCCCTCGCGGTTCCCGATGCGTTCCAGGACGAGGCGGCGTGGTTCGCCGTCGCCTACTTCGTCGTGCGGATCCTCAACTCGGCGCTCTACGCCTGGGGAGTCCGCGACGACCCCGCCGTGTTGCGCGCGGTCGCGCGCCTGTCGCCGTGGTTCCTCGTCGCAGCAGTTGTCGCACTCGCCGGCGGCTTCGTCGATCCGGACTACCGATCGTGGGTGTGGCTTGCGTCGCTCGTCATCGACGTCGTCGGAACGCTGACCGTCGCGAACCTCGAATGGCATGTCTCGCCGTCGCACTTCGCCGAGCGGTTCGCGCTCATCGTCATCATCGCCCTCGGCGAGTCCATCGTCGCGATCGGGATCGGGACGTCGGAGCTCACCCGGGACACGACGTACGCGGTGTCGGTGATCGTCGCGTTCGCCGGAGTCGCGGCGCTGTGGTGGGCGTACTTCGACTTCACGGCGATCGCGGCAGAGCGGTCGCTTCGGCGGGCTTCGGAGGTCGCGCGCGGGCCGCTGGCGCGGGACGTCTTCACCTACTTCCACTACCCGGTCGTCCTCGGGATCATCTTGTACGCAGTTGCGGCGAAGAAGACGCTGGAGCACCCACTCGATCCGCTCTCCGAGGCCGGGCGCTGGGCGCTCGGGCTCGGGATGGCGCTGTTTCTCGCCGCGTTCGCGCTCATGCGGTTCCGGGTCATCCGGCGCGTGGCGTGGGAGAGGCTGGGCGCCGCCGCACTCGCGCTCGCCCTCGCGGTGTCGCTCGACGGTCCGGACGCGATCGTCACCCTGGGCGTCGTGATCGGCGTCGTCGTGGTGTCGGTCGCCGTCGAGACCGCGCGCCTCCACGACGTGCGGGCGAGTCTGCGCGGCGGGTAGCGTCCAAGATCGATGAGGAGCCAGCAAGAGAAGGGCGTTGCGTTCCGTGCGCTGCACGAGGGCGAGCCGTTCGTGATCCCGAACCCGTGGGACACGGGGTCTGCCCGCGTGCTCGAGGCACTCGGCTTCGAGGCACTCGCCACCACGAGCTCGGGCTTCGCGTTCACGCTCGGGCGACTCGACAGCAACGCGACGCTGGACGAGGTTGCGACGCACGTGGAGCAGCTGGCCCGCGCGACCGACCTCCCCGTCTCCGTCGATCTCGAGAACGGCTACGCCGCGGATGCGGCCGGCGTCGCACGTGCGATCGAGCGCGTCGCCGACGCAGGCACCGTCGGAGGCTCGATCGAGGACTGGGACCCGGCCGGTCGGCTGTACGAGCCGGACGAGGCCGTCGAGCGGCTCGCTGCTGCCGTCCAGGTCGTGCGCGGGCTCGCGTTTCCCTTCGTCCTGACGGCGCGCGCGGAGAACCACATCCGCGGGAACCCCGACCTCGCGGACACGATCGCGCGCCTGCAGGCGTACGAGGCGGCCGGCGCCGACGTGCTCTACGCGCCGGGCCTGCGAACCGTCGAGGAGATTCGCGAGGTGTGCGGCGCGGTTGCGCGGCCCGTCAACGTGCTCGCGTTCGGCGATCTCTCGTTCGCCGAGATCGCCGGTGCCGGGGCGCAGCGCGTCAGCGTGGGGGGCGGTCTGGCCTTCGTCGCCGTCGGCGCGTTTGCCGACGCCGCTCGTGCGATCCGAGAGGACGGCGACTTCTCGTCGCTCGGCGTCCGGGTACCGCTGCGCGACTGGCTCGCCTAGGGATAGCGGCGCGGCGCCGGCCCGTCCGGGACGAGGCGGCCGAGGACGTCCCGGTGACGTGCGACGAAGCCGTAGAGCGCGTCGGGCACGCGCCCGCGGATCACGCCGTATCCGACGAGCGAGCCGTCGCGGCGCGCGAGGCGCCAGCTGGCGAAGCGCTCGGCCTCTGGGAGCGAGGCGAGCAGCGGCGCCGCTGCGGCGTCGTCGAGCGGCAGGATCGCCAGGCGCCGGCCGGGATCGAGGCGGACGACGACACGCGCCGCCCAGCGGCAGAAGCGTCAGCCCGCGTCGTACAGGAGGACCGGGCGCTCGACGCTCAGCGCGTGCTCTCGAATCCCTCGAGGGTCGCCCGCACGAGCGGGCCGATCGTCTCCAGCACGTAGCCGCCTTCCTGGACGAGCACGGTCGGGACACCCAACGCGCCGAGCCGACTGCCCGCCTCGTGGTATCCGGCCTCGCTGACGGCGAGCGGCGAGTTCGGATCGGATGCGGCCGCGTCCACCCCGAGTGCGACGACGAGCGCCTCGCTTCCGTGCGCGCGGGCCGCATCGACGAGCCGATCGACGCCGGCGAGCCAGGTGTCGTCGCCTGACCCGGGCGCGAGCGGAACGTTCAGGTTCGTCTCGCGCGACTCGACCTCGAAGCCGAGGAAGTGCGGGAACCAGCCGGCGGCGGGATCGACGTGCACGGATGCGGTGAGAACGTCGGCCAGGTCCCAGAAGATGGCCTGCGCGCCGTTCCCGTGGTGGGCGTCGATGTCGAGGACAGCCACTCGCGCGAAGCCGTGCGCAGAGAGGTGCTGCGCCGCGATCGCCGCGTTGTTCAGGTAGCAGGAGCCGCCGAATGCCGTACGCGTGACGTGATGGCCGGGCGGACGGCAGCATGCGTACGCCGCAGGCGTCCCCTCGAGCACGAGTTCCGCAGCCGTGAGCGAAGCGTCGACGGCGCCACGTGCCGCCTCCCACGTGCCTGGCGTGACCGCGGTCATCGTGTCGTAGCACCACGCGCCGGTGCGCGCGGACAGCGCCGCCGGGACGCGCGGCCGGAGCTCGCCGAGGAGTCCGGGCGTCGGGAAGATGTAGCCGACCACGTCCTCCTGGCCCGACTCGGCCGGCATCCCACCCGCGTCCCACTCGGCAGACGCGACGCGCAGGAACTCGACGAGCCCCGGGTCGTGGACCGCGAGGAGCTCGTCGTCTGGGTGCGCCCGCGCGGTGACGACTTCTGCCCCGGCGTCCTCGAGCGTCGCGCGGATCAGGTCGGCGCGCTCGGGGAGCTCGTCGGCGTCGATCGGAACGCCCACCCAGGTGGCGCGCTCCGGCGCGTGAAGCCGGTGCGCGTCGCTCCACGTGACCGGCATCGTGACCGCCACGCTCTACTCCGCGAGGCGGTACTCGGCGGCGACGTCGGCGGTGAGGTACGCGGCGGACGGGCTGCCGGCGGGCGTGAAGACGCCGATGATCGTCATCTCGGACGCGCCCGCGTTCTCCACGATGTGCACCTGACGGGGCCGGAGCCTGAACGCGGCGCCCGCACCGAGCGGCTCGTCTCCCTCGGCGAGGTGCAGGCGGCCGGGGCCCTCGGGGACCCAGACGATCTCGTCGTAGAGGTGGTAGTGCCACGGCGCCCTCCCCGGAGGGATGAAGCCGGCGAAGAGGGTCGCGCGCGTCGACCCGTTGTGCGGGCCGAACAGGATCTGGAACGAACGCGCGCCGGTCGCCTGCTGCGCATCGGCCGCATCGAGTGAGGCGACGACCTCGCGCGGCCCCATGGGCGCGTGCAGATCGGCGTCCCCGCCGACCGTCGCGACGACGAGCTCGAGCGCGGTGTCGGCCTCGATGCTCGCCGTCTCTCCGGCAACCACGAGCGCTGCGGAACGAGGACGGAGAGCCTGCTCGCCGCCGTCGAGCGAGAGCGTTCCGGACCCGTCGGACACGTACAGGAGCGTGTCACTCGCAGTCTCGCCGATCTCGACAGTCGAGTGGGCTGCGACGCCGCGAATCTCGAGCGCGAGTTCGCTCCCGTCGATCGCCTGGACGTCGAATGCGGGCGGCACGAGAGGAGCCTAGTCGCCCGGTAGCGTGGAGCCGTGGCAGCGTGCACGCACCTGGACACGATCGAGTTCCGTGACGTGCCCGAGGACATCCCCGGCTGCGAGGACTGCCTGAAGATCGACGGTTGGTGGGTGCACCTGCGGCGCTGCGCGACCTGCGGCCACATCGCGTGCTGCGACAACTCGCCGAACCGCCATGCGTCGACTCATGCGGCGGACGCGGGACACCCGGTCATGCGCTCGGTCGAGCCGTACGAGAACTGGTTCTGGTGCTACGTCGACGAGGTCGCGTTCCTCGCCGAAGACCTCGACGCCTAGCGCCGGCTCCGCGGGAGGAAGCGGTCGTCCGAGCGCCGCTCGAAGACGCGCTCCGCACGTCCCTCGAACCAGCCTGCTCGCACGTCCTCGCCGGGTGCGTCGAAGAGCGGGACGTACGGCTTGAGGTCGAGGACCGGCGTGCCGTCGAGCAGGTCGATGCCTGCGACGACGACGGTGAGCTCCTCGACCGCGACGATCTGCGCGAGCGAAAGGCCGATCGCGTTGGGCCGCCGTGGGGAGCGGGTCGCGAACGTCCCATGCGTGCGGTCGTCGAGGAACGTCGCGACAGCGGGATCCCAGCCCGTCGTCTCGTGCAGGTGCGCGATCACCCAGAGGTGCGAGAACCCGGTCAGGTCCTCGAGGCAGCCGCGATGCGGCTCGAAGACCTCGATGCGGGACGCTCCGTCTGCGTCGGCGATTGGCTGGAGCGGCATGCCGTCGAGGTCTGTGTGCGGCGACGCCACGAGGCCGATCGGGCGGTAGACGACGGGCTCGACCGACCGCTGGTCGAGGACCGCCTCCACGAAGGAGAGCGCCGCCCGGACGACGGATAGCCTCCAGAGGACGAGCGTCCGGTCGAACGCCGTCGCCGAGCGCAGCTGCCGCTCGAGCGCGAGCTCGCCACGGATGAGAGACGAAGCCTGCTCGCCGAGCAGTTCGGCCGGATTGCTCGCGGCACGGTCATGGAAGAGGAGCTTGAGCATCAGTTCCGACCGGAGATCGCGAACGTGCTCGACCGCCGAGTCGCGCCACTTCCCGAAGGCGGCGCGGCCGCGACGCGTCGCCGCGAGGGTCGTGCGCTCGGGCCCCTCGTCGCTCGACGTCGTTCCTTTCTTCTCGACCAATCCCGCCTGGCGGAGCTGTCGGAGCGCGCGGTACACGAGCGGCCGCGTGCACGAGTAGACACGACCGACCTCGCCGTCAGAGCTCAGCTCGCGCGCGATCGCCCACCCGTGACGCGGCCTCTCGCAGAGGAGGCCGAGCGAGGCCCACTCGGGCAGCGACGGATGGGTGCGGGCAGTTCGGCTCATCTAGTAGTCAACAAATAACTACCAAGGTGGTAGTGTGCCGTCTCGATGGGACGTCGCGCCGTACTGCTCGTCGCAGCCTCGCTCGCCCTCCTGGCGGCCGCCCCGGCGCCGACCGCGTCCACGCGACTAACGATCTACGCCGCGTCGTCACTGACCGACGCCTTCGGCACGTTCGATCCGGCGCAGCGATACAGCTTCGGCGGCTCGAGCACGCTCGAGACGCAGATACGAAACGGCGCGCCCGCCGATCTGTTCGCCTCGGCGGCACCGCTCAACACGCAACGCCTCTTCAGGGATGGGTTGGTCGAGAGGCCGGTGACGTTCACGTCGAATCGCTTGGCCCTCATCGTGCCCAGATCGAATCCGGCCGGGCTGACCTCCGTCTACGACCTGAAGCGCAAGCCGGTGAAGCTCGTCATCGCGGGCGCGGCAGTCCCGGTCGGTGCATACACGCGGATCGTGCTGCGGAGGCTCGGCCTCTCGTCCGTTCTCGCGAAGGTCGTGAGCCAGGAGACGGACGCGCGTGCGGTCACGAGCAAGGTCGCGCTCGGGCAGGCCGACGCGGGCTTCGTCTACGTGACCGACGCGCGGGCAGTGGCGGATCGCGTCACCGTCATCCGCATCCCCGCGTCGGCACAGCCGCGCGTGCGGTACCAGATCGCCGTCGTCTCCAGGTCGTCGAAGAAGCCCGCGGCGCGCGCGTGGATCAGGGCGCTGTTGTCTCCTCGCGGCCAGGCCGCGTTGAAGGAGTTCGGATTCCTGCCCATACCGAGCGCGTAGCAGGCGACGCGCTCTTCCGGACGACGCTCGTTCTGGCCACGAGCGTCGTCCTCCTCTTCCTGCTGCTCCCCGTTGCTGCCGTGTTCCTGCAGGTGCCGCCGGGCGAGCTCGTCTCGGCCCTCGGCTCGAGCGCCGCGCGCGATGCACTGCGCGTGACCGCCGAGACGATCTCGATCTCGATGCTCGCCATCCTCGTGTTCGGGACGCCCGCCGCGTACTGGATCTCGACGCGTCGTGGCGCCTTCCGCGACGCACTCGTGACGCTCGTCGAACTGCCCCTCGTCCTGCCGCCCGCCGTCGCCGGCGTCGGCCTGCTCGTCGCGTTCGGCCGCGCCGGGCTCCTCGGGGGGACGTTCGAGGCCCTCGGCATCGACATCGCCTTCACGAAGATCGCGGTCGTCCTCGCGGTGACGTTCGTTGCGAGCCCGTTCTACCTGCGCACGGCGATCGCGTCGTTCGAGGTCGTCGACCCGGCGCTGCCGGCGGCGGCGAGGACGCTCGGTGCCGGACCAGGGCGGGTCTTTGCTCGCGTGATGCTCCCGCTGTCGCGCAGCGGGCTCGGGGCGGGTGCTGCGCTCGCGTTCGCGCGTGGCCTCGGCGAGTTCGGAGCGACGATCATGTTCGCCGGGTCGCTCCAGGGCGTGACCCAGACCCTGTCGCTGGCGATCTACGAGCAGTTCGACCTCGACTTCGACGTTGCGCTTGCGATCAGCGCGCTGCTCATCGTCCTGAGCGCGCTCGTCCTCCTGTCCGTGAAGCTCTTCACCCGATGGCGCTCAGGATCCGATTCACTCACGCTCTTCGCACCTTCCGCGCGTCGGCCGACCTGACGGTCGAGCCGGCCGAGACGGTCGCGCTCGTCGGGCCGTCGGGAGCGGGGAAGACGACCGTCCTCCGTGTCGTGGCCGGCCTGCTTCGTCCCGATGACGGCTTCGTCTCGCTCGACGACACCGTGCTGCTCGACACGGCGCGGCGAGTCGACGTCCCGCCGGAGCGGCGACGCGTGGGCTACCTCTTCCAGGAGTACGCACTCTTCCCGCACCTCGACGTCTGGCACAACGTGCGGTTCGGAGCAGGGAGCACCGCGGACGTCGACCCGCTGCTCGAGCGCTTCCGGATCTCGGGGCTCGCCAGCGCCCGCGTCACCCAGCTCTCGGGGGGCGAGCGCCAGCGCGTCGCGCTCGCGCGGGCGCTCGCGCGCGATCCCGCGCTGCTCCTGCTCGACGAGCCGCTCTCGGCGCTGGACGCCCATACGCGAGCCGGCGTGCGCGCGGAGCTGCGGGAGCTGCTGGACGAGCTCGGCCTGCCGGTCGTTCTCGTCACCCATGACTTCGAGGACGCGGCGACGCTCGCGCACCGCGTCGGGGTGATCAGCGACGGCGAGGTCTTGCAGCTGGCGTCGCCCACCGATCTCGTCGCTCTTCCTCGGGACGCGTTCGTCGCGAGCTTCACCGGAGCGACAGTTCTTCCAGGCCGGGTGGTCGAGGTGCGCAACGGGCTTCGCCACGTCGCGCTCGACGGCGGCCTCGCACTCTGGAGCGCCGACGACGGCGAGGGCGAGGTCAACGTCGCCGTTTACCCGTGGGACGTCTCGCTCGGCTCGGTCGCGCCCGACGACTCACGGATGAACCATCTGAGCGCCGCGGTCGTCTCCGTCGCCCCGATGGGGAACCGGACGCGGGTGCGGGTCGGTCCGATCGTGGCGGAGATCACGGCCGCTTCCGCGGAGCGTCTCGACCTTCGGCCCGGCGTCCTTGCGACCGCGTCGTTCAAGGCGACTGCGGCCCGGCTCTACCCGCGATAGGTGCGTATCGTGGCCCGCGTGCAGCCGGCCGTCACGATCCGACCTGGGAGGCCCGAGGACGCGAGCGCGGTCGCCGAGATCTGGCGTCTCGGATGGCGCGACGGCCATCTCGGGCTCGTCCCGGCCGAGCTCGCCCAGGCTCGAACCGACGAGTCGTTCGCGGCGCGCGCGGCCCAGCGCGTCGGGGATACCACGGTGGCCGTCGTCGAAGGCAGCGTTGCCGGCTTCGTGATGGTGGTCGACGACGAGGTCGAGCAGGTCTACGTCGCATCGGTGCACCGAGGGAAAGGCATCGCTGACGTGCTCATGGCCGAGGCCGAGAGTCAGGTTCGCGCCGGCGGTCACGCGACCGCCTGGCTCGCCGTGGTCGCGGGGAATACGCGGGCGAGGGCGTTCTACGAACGGAAGGGCTGGTCGGACGAGGGCGCCTTCGACTACGAAGCGGTGACCGAGGACGGGACCGTCGCCGTTCCGTGTCGCCGGTACGTGAAGGACCTCACTCGACCTCGATAGCACGTAGTCCGAGCCAGGCTGCGAGTGACTCGATCTCCGAGTTCACGGCCTTCGTGATCTCACGCGTGAAGCGGACGTCCTCGTGCACGGCGTGCACGCGGAACACTGATGCCTTTCGATCTGCGGTCGCGTCGAGTTTCCCGACGAGCCGGTCGCCGTGGAGGATCGGAAGCGCGAAGTACCCCCACCGCCGCTGCCCCTGCGGCTTGTACATCTCGAGTGTGTACTCGAAGCCGAACAGGTCGAACGCTCTCTCGCGGTCGTGGACGAGCCGGTCGAAGGGGGAGAGAAGCGCCGTGCGTCCCTCGAACGGCTGCCCGATCGCATCGGGATCGACGCGCCACTCGCCCTCTGTGCCTTCCACCTCGGCCGGTTCGCCGCCGACCTCCTCGTGGATCCGCTCGCCGAGGACCCCT
>Ga0207674_10004371_pt1 | contig 17042 bp, 16 predicted proteins | sample KBSCornC72_FD_184303 | JGI IMG/M metagenome (GOLD analysis project Ga0207674, IMG submission 184303) | Corn rhizosphere microbial communities from Kellogg Biological Station, Michigan, USA - KBS Corn C7-2 (SPAdes) (version 2) | ecosystem: Host-associated > Plants > Roots > Rhizosphere > Soil ... | reverse complement strand
CAGAGCCGCCAGCCGTGCGCACCGCCGCGAGCCGCGAGCCAGCCGTCAGCCGCCGCCGCCGACATAGCCGACAGCGACGTTGCGCCGTATCAAGATTCTAAGAGTCCGGCTTCTCTCGCCCTATCCGCCAGTTCTCCTCTCGACTCGACACCCAACTTCGTGAAGATGTTCGAGAGATGCGTACTCGCCGTGCGCGCCGAGATGCCGAGCGCCGCACCGATCTCCTTGTTCGACCGCCGCGCCGCCACGAGCCGAACGATCTCGAGCTCTCGGCCGGTGAGTCCCGCCACGCCCTGCGTCATCGATCGCGTCGGGGGGCGGGCGCCGAGCTCGCGGAGTTGTTCGCGAGTCCCGTCGAGCTCTCGCTCGGCGCCGAGTCGCGCGAAGGTTTCGTGGGCGCGGCGAAGCTCGCGCATCGCGCCGTCCCGGTCGCCCGTTGCGACGAGCGCGCGGGCGAGCTGACGGCGCACGCGGCTGGCGTCGGGCATGAACGGGATCGCCTCGAGTGCTTCCGTCGCGCCGCGCAGCTGGGCGACAGAGCGTGAGGGATCACCGCGCAGAAGCTCGGCGATCGCGTCGCAGGCGTCGGCCCATGCAAGGCCGAGACGTTGGCCGATCGCGGTCGATTCGCGGCGCATGCGCTCGCCGAGAATTCGCGCCTTCGGCACGTCGGCCCAAAGCGATGCTTCGGCGATGATCGGCATCAGTCGGTGGATCGCCCACACGACATAACCGGAGCGGTCGGCGATCTCGAGCCCGCGCTCGCCGATCTTGATCGCCTCCTTGTAGTCCTCGATCGCCAGGTGGTACGCGGCGCGACCGATGTGTGCCGGCACGATGACGTGGACGTCGCGCGTCGGGTTCTTCGCGTCGTCCGCGTTCGCCAGCTCCCATGCCTCGTCCACGCACGCTTTGCCTTTGTCGATCTCGCCGCGTGCGAAGCGCAGCAGCCCGAGCCAGACGAGAAGCCGCGGCACGAGCGTGCGTTTGGCGAGGGTGCGGGCGAGCGTGATCGTGCGCTCGGCGAGATCCACCGCGTGATCCCATTCACCGGTACCGGCCTCGTACTCGATCTCGACTTCGGCCGTCCACACACGGAACAACGGCGAACGCAAATCGTCGGCGAGGCGTTGGGCGCTCGTGAGATGGCGGCGCGTGTCGTCGGAGTTGCCGGTCAACCCGGCGAGAATCGCCAACGCCCAATGCGCCTGCCAGGCGACGGCACGCTGCCCGCTCGATTCGGCGAGCGCGATCGCTCGCGCCCCGTGCTCGCGCGCCTTGTCCGCGGGTCCGGTCCACATGTGCAGCAGCAGCAGCGCGCGGTGCACGCGCGCGAGCAGCGCCTCGTCACCGAGCGTCGACGCGATAGCAAGTGCGCGCTCGATTGCTTCGTGCGCTTCGAGCGGACGCCCGATCGCTTGCAGACAGCTCGCCTTCGGAATGAGGACACGCGCCTCCAGCGCACCGGCGCCGAGTCGGCGGGCGGCGTCGATCGCGGCGTCGTAATGCGACAGCGCTTCGTCGAAGTCCCCCATCCAGTAGTGCGTCAGCCCGATGCTGCGTTCGACGCCGGCGATCCGATCCAGATCGTTCTCGGCGAGCGCCGATTCCAACACGCGCTTCGATAACTCGAGCGCTTCGCGGTATTCACCGAGCCGTTGCCGCACGCGACCGAGATCGCCCGCGAGCTCGACGACCGACGACGCGTCGTCCTCCTCGGCGATCGTGAGCGCGTGGGTCAAATAGTCCGCCGCCTCGCGGTTCGCATACTTGGCCGACGCGTTGCGACCCGCCGCGCGAAGGTATTGCACCGCCTTCGACGCCAGACGCCGCGAGTCGCCGCGCGCGTAGTGAAACGCCAGCTCGTCGGCGCGGCTCATCGCGCGAGTGCCGTACAGCTGCTCGAGCGTTTCGGCGATCGTCCCGTGAAGTGTCCGCGTCCTCGCCAGACCAAGCTCGGAGTAGAGCGTTTCCTGAATGAGCGGATGCGAGAAGTCGTAAACGATCTCGCTCTCATCGACCCGCTCGGTGAGGACGTCGCTCGCGCGCAGCTCGTCGATCGCCCCCATCAGTGTATCACTATCGAGCCCGCTCACCGCGGCCAGCTCATCGTGCGTCGCGTGCGTGCCGAAGACCGCGGAGACGTCGGCGAGACGCCGGGCGTCCGCGGACAGCTCGCTCAAGCGCGCGAGAACCGCCTCGCGAATCGTCGCCGGAACATGAAGCTCGTCGATCTCCCAGCCGGTCCACTGGCCATTCGATTCGCGCAGCTGGCCGCGCTCGATCAACGCGTTGATCGTCTCGTCGATGAAGAACGGGTTGCCGCCGGTCCAGCGGTGCAGGCGTTCGGCGAAACCGCGAGTCCGTTCAGGTTCGGCGCCGAGACGCTTCTCGAGCAGCTCGACCGTCTCGTCGATGGTCAGCGGTTGCAAGCGAAGGCGCGACCCGTTGCCCAGGTTGCGCAGCGACTGTTCCGTGGCGCGCAGTCCAGGACTGCTGCGATGGTCGGGGTCGTTATGGGTGCCGATGACGAGCAGACGCTCGTTCCCGATCTGTCGCGCGACGAAGTGCAACATCTCGAGCGACGCGCTGTCGGCCCACTGCAAGTTCTCGAGGACGATGAGCAGCGGACGCTTCGCCGCCAGCCGCGCAAGGAACTGGGAGAAGGTCCACAGCAACCGCGCTTTGAGCTCGCTCGGATCGCCGCGCGCCGCGAGCGTGCCGCGCTGTCCGGCGACAGTACCGTCGAGCGCCGGAAAGAGCTGCGCGAGCTCCGCCGTTCCGCCACGCGTGAGCAGCGTGAGCACGGAAGGCTCCACGGTGCGCAACAGCGGCAAGAGCGCGTCGGAGAAGACGGCGTACGGGACGCCTGTCTCGACGGGATAGGCGCGACCAGTGGCGACGGTAAAGCCACGCGCGGCGGCGTGCTCGCTCAGCGCGGTGACGAGATGAGTCTTTCCGATTCCACTTTCACCAACGACAAAGATCGTCTGACCATGCCCCTCGTCCGCGGCGCCAAGCGCGTTGGAGAGCGTCTGCAGCTCGCTCGCGCGGCCTACGAGAGCGGGCGGAGAGGTTGATCGTCGATTGTGAAGGGAGCGTACAGCGACTTCGCTGGGCGGGATACGACGCGACATGGAGGGGTAATCTTCCTCATCGCAACGCTTCTTGCTAGGCTGTCCAGTCCGCTTAGCTCGCCGCCTGCGCCGGTAATCCGCCGAATCGTCGCTCGCGCAACTCGAACTCGTCGAGCGCACGACGGAACTCGTTCTCCGAGAAATCCGGCCACATGCACGGCGTGAAATGGAGCTCGGCGTAGGCGCATTCCCAGAGGAGGAAATCGCTTAGACGCTGTTCACCGCCAGTGCGAATGAGCAGGTCGACGTCAGCCACGGGGAACGGATCGTGGTTCACCTGCGCGAGCAAACGATTGAATCCGTCGCGTGTGAGGGATTCCCCGTTCACCAATCGCGCCGCCTGCATGATCGACTCGCGCGCCGAGTAATCGATTGCGACACGAAGGTGCAGGTTGCGGCCGTGCGACGTCATCGCCTCGGCCTCCTGGATCGTCATCACGAGACTCGCCGGCAAGCGATCGCGTCGTCCGACGATCGTCAATCGCACACCGTTCTCAACGCAACGCTTCGATTCGACGAGGAGCGAGCGACGGAGCAGCCGCATCAACGCGCCGACTTCGGGCGTCGGACGACTCCAGTTGTCCGACGAGAATGCGTATAACGTCACCGTGCCGACACTCTCTCGGGTCGCGGCTTCCACGATCTTGCGCGCCGCACGCACACCCGCGCGATGGCCGGCGGTGCGCGGCAGTCCGCGAGCGGCGGCCCAGCGGCCGTTGCCGTCCATGATGATGCCGACGTGGATTCCGTTATAGCTGCGCGAAGCGCCGGGCGTAGGTCGCTGCATGTCTATTTGGACGATTGAACTCGCAAACGCTAACGCTCGCGGGTAGTGCGAATGAGCGCTTCCATGTGGTCGAGGTAACGCTCCAGCGCGCGCCGGCCGACCGGCGTGATGGCGTAAGCGGTCTTTGGCACCCGGTGCTCGAAGGACTTGGTGCAGCTCACGTAACCGGCTTCCTCGAGCTTGCGGGCGTGCACGCTGAGGTTTCCGTCGGTGGTCTGCATCAAAGCCTTCAGGTCGTGGAAGGTCAACGACTCGTTCACGGCCAGCGCACTAAGAATTCCGAGCCGCAGCCGTTCGTGAATGAGGCGATCCAACGCGAGCGGTCCTTCGGCCGGCGCCTTGCCACGAACCGACTGGAGCGGCTGCGGCACCGGGGGGGGCGCAGTCTTCTCGACCGGGTCCGGGCGACGACCTCGTTGTGCTTTAGCCACCGTGCCTCCGTGCGATCCAAACGCCGAATACGATGTGCAAGCCGCCGAACGCCGCGATCATCAATGGAGTGGTCCAGCCCTCGGGCGCGATGAGTGCAATCGCACCGAGCACCATGAAGCCCGACCCCATCACGGGAACGCTTCGGACCGAGTAGGTACCGGCGCTGACGACGGCGGCGCCGTAGAGCAGCATCCAGATTCCGGGCAGCATGGCGAACTCCCCGTGCTTCACGAGATACGCGGTGAGCACGGTGCCGACGATCATCGCCGGCGAGAAGCTGAGCACGAGCTTCCGCATCGGTCCCGAGAGCAGCGGCATGTTGGCCGTGTGCGCCTTGACGGCCATCGACGCCACCGCGATCCCGGCGGCAATCCCCGCCTCGGCGACCCATGTCGCGACGCGTGCGAGGGGCAGACTAAAGCGCGCGGCGACGAGCGCGGCAAAGATCGCCGTGAAGCCGATGATGACCTGTCCCCACCCGGAAACGGCGGTAAAGGTGCCGGCACGCTCCATCATCCCGCGGATGTACCGCAGGTTGTCCATGGCGCGCGCCGAGATCTCCGGCGGGTCGGTTTTACGGGGGCGAAGCGGAAGTACGGGTGCCATGGACGAATGGTACAGCGCGGCGGCTATGTTGGCAAGTACTTTGTGGTGTAAAGCGCTGGTACGCCCATCCCCGACCGCCCACCGCCCATCGCCGGCTTAATACGCAGGCGGATCGCTAGCAGGGAAGCTCTCTTCGGACGCCTCGTCGACGCGCGCGTCGTCGTCGTTGGGCTTCTGCCCCTGCCCCTTCTTTTTGTCCGTCGTCTGCTCGCTCTCGGTGTGCCCTTCCCGGCGCATCTTGTAGTCACTCGAGCCGGCTTCGCCGGGATCGGTATTGTGCTGGTCAGGTCGCTTTTCGGCCATGAGATCCTCGGATGAGTTTTCCGAGAAGAGGACGGTCATGAAGCGTGCCTACCGACCCGTCACGTTGTACTTGGTGAGCACGGCGCGAACCTTGTCCAGTGGAATCGCTTCGATCGTGCGACCGTTGCTCGTCGTCGTGGTCGCCTGGAAGAGAGAGTTGTAAATCGCTTCTTCCGTTGCTTCGACGGCGCCCTCGAACAATCCCGACATCTGCTCGTTTGCCAGCTCCTCGGTCGTGAGCCGCGTCGCAGTGGACGCGCGACGAACCTTGTCACTCGTCGAGAACGCCAGCGCATAGTCGCCCGATCCGTTCGACGCCGACGATCCCGTGCGCGCGAGGCCCATGATCGCACGCGCGGCGAGTCGCTCGAGATTACGATCGGAAAGCGGTGCGTCCGTCGCGACGACGATGACGCACGAACCATCGCCGCGGTCGCCGGGCGATTCGGCTTCGCGCTTGAACGCGTATTGACCCAGTTCCTTCCCGACGGGAGCGCCGAGCACTTGAAGGATCCCGCCGAAGTTCGTCTGCACGAGAACGCCGACAGTCCAGCCGCCCAACGACTTCGGCAGCACACGCGACGACGTTCCAATCCCGCCCTTCCAACCGAAGGCCACGGTTCCCGTCCCCGCTCCCACGCTTCCCTCGGCGACCGGTCCCGATGTGGCGCCCGTCAGCGCGGCGCGTACGTGCTCGGGCTTGATCGGCCGCGAGCGAATGTCGTTCAGCGTTCCGTCGTTCGTCTCCGCGACGAGCGGATTGATCGAGCGTACGTTTGTCATGTCGGGGCGCTCGAGCAGCCACTCGACCATCGCGTCCGCCGCCTTCCAGACGCACAACGTGCAGGTGAGCAGGATCGGTGTCTCGAGCTCGCCGAGCTCTCGAAGCTGCGTCACGCCGGTGATCTTGCCGAAGCCGTTGCCGACGTGGAGCGCCGCGGGCACGCGATCGGTGAAGACGTTTCCGCCATGCGGCAGGATCGCGGTGACGCCGGTACGCACATTCGCGCCTTCCACGACGGTCGTCTGCCCCACGCGAACTCCGGCCACGTCGGTGATCGCGTTCAGCGCTCCGGGAGTGAATACCCCGGGCTTCACGCCGAGGTCGCGGGCGCGCGCCCGCTGCGCCGAGAGTGGTGTCGAAGTTGCCGCCATCGCGATGATCGCCAGAGGGCCGATGATGCTTCTCATGATGTCGATGCGTTGTGTCGAAGCATCACCGTACGTTGACGAAGCGGCCAGAGCAAGTTGAGCGGCACGATTTGGCGGCCTATCTTGCGATCGTGCCTCTCCTCTCGTTGTACGGACACGCGGCCGCGCGCGAGCACTTCCGTCGCGCGATCGAGCGCGGCTCGCTGCCGGCCAGCCTGCTCCTACAAGGGCCGCGAGGCATCGGTAAGCAGCAGCTCGCGCTCTGGCTCGGCCGCCTTTTCCTCTGCGAGAACGCCGACCGTTCGATCGCTCCCTGCGGGAAGTGCAAAGCCTGCCGGATGGCGCTGCAAGGGCATCATCCCGACCTGCACTGGTTCTTCCCGCGGCCGCGCTTGAAGGGCGGCGACCCCGACGTCGACGACATCCGCGAAGACGTCGCCGAAGGCATCGAGGATCGCCTTCGCGCGGGCGGGTTGTACGAGCCGTCGGCCGGCGACGAAGCGATCTACGTCGCTACGGTGCGGGCGATCGTTCAGATCGCCGCCATCTCGCCGGCGCTGTCGCGTCGAAAAGTGTTCGTCATCGGCGACGCCGAGCGCATGGTCGCGCAGGAAGGATCCGATCAGGCGGCGAATGCGTTCCTCAAGCTGCTCGAGGAGCCACCGGACGACACCACGATCATCCTCACGTCGAGCGAGCCTGGAGCGCTGCTGCCGACGATTCGATCTCGTGTCGTCAGCATTCGCGTTCCGCCATTGAGCCGCTCGGAGATGGCGGATTTTCTCGCCGATCCCGTCGTGGTCAAGCAGCTCGATTCACCGGATGAGCGCACACGCGACGAACTGATCGAAGTCGCGGGCGGCGCGCCGGGGCGTTTGATGGACAGTGACGCATGGCGTGCGGCGCTCGCCGAGGCGAAGCGTTTCCTCGACGCCGCGCGCGCGCCGGACCGTGGGCCGCGAATGCGCGTGGCGTTGGGCCAGAGTACAGCCGGCGCCCGCGGCCGGTTCAGCGACACCCTGGACGCGCTCACCGTGCTGCTCCACGACCGGTCGCGCGACGCAGCGGCAGCGGGCGACGGGCGGCGGGCCAGCGGCGCCGCGCGAGCCGTGGAGATCGTGGAGGAGGTGAAGGAGCAGACCCTGCGCAACGTGAACCCACAGCTGCTCACAGCGTCGCTGCTCCGGCGCATCGCCCCCTTGGTCGCGTGACGGACAAGCTCTCGCACGTCGACGACTCCGGCGAAGCCAAGATGGTCGACGTTTCGGGCAAGGCCGAGACGGCGAGGACCGCCCGCGCGACCGGGGCGATTCGGATGCGCCCCGAAACCCTGGACGCAATCTTGACGGCCCAGATAAAAAAGGGAGACGTCCTCGGCGTTGCCCGGATCGCGGGGGTCATGGCGGCCAAAAAAACTGCCGATTTGATCCCCCTTTGCCACCCGCTGACGCTGACCCATATCGCCGTGGAGCTCTCCCCCGACGCCTCCCTGCCCGGGATCCGCGCCGAGGCGACCGTGAGCACCAAGGGGCGCACTGGAGTGGAGATGGAGGCGCTGACGGCCGTGTCCGTCGCCCTCCTGACGGTCTACGATATGGCCAAGGCCTTGGATCGGGGGATGACGATCTCCGATATATCGTTAGCCGAGAAATCTGGAGGACTCAGCGGGAAATATTCAAGACTGGATGGCATGTAGTCTGCCCCCTATCCTGAGTCCGGCAGTACGAAGGCGTACTAGCCTCCTTGCTGTAAAAACTGTTGCCAATCATAAACTTATGCGCAACCTGCGTGGGACGTACGTCCACCGGGGGGACGCGGTTAGGCGACGGAAGCGCACGCAAAGAGCGCTCTTCGTTTCCGGGGCAGTGGCACTGACGGTAGTCGTCATTGCCAGCCGCCGATCCTCTACGGCGAACGCCGAACCTGCGGTGACCGACCGCCGAGCCTTGTTCTCAATCGGCGACAATCGGACGCTGCGCGCCGAGCTCGCGTCGGCCCAGGGGGAGCTTACCCTGGTCAAGGCGCAGTTCGAGCGGGCTGATAAGATCATGCAGTACTCCACCCAGTACGGCATTCCTGCCGGTCTGGCGGCGAAGGTGTTCGACGCCTCGATCCGCGCCGGCGTGGAGCCTGAGCTGGCGTTCCGGCTTGTCCGCTTGGAGAGCGAGTTCAACCCGAGGGCCGTCAGCAAGGTGGGCGCCCTGGGGCTGACCCAGCTGATGCCGAGCACCGCGAAGCTCTACGACGCGACGGTCACGCGGGAGAAGCTGTTCGTGCCCGAAACGAACCTGCGCGTCGGCTTCAAGTACCTCCGAACGCTGCTCGACATGTACAAGGGCAACGTTCGTCTCGCACTGCTGGCCTACAACCGTGGTGAAGACGCCGTGTGGCGTGATATCCGCGCCGGGGTCAATCCGGGCAACGGGTACGACCTGAGCGTATTGCAGGGGTATAAGGGGAAGGGTCGGATCGACTGATCGGGAGAGCCAACAGCTAGACAGCTAACAGCTAGACAGCTAACAGCTACAGCCGACAGCAAAATGGGCGAAGGGGCAGCGACCATAGGTCGCTGCCCCTTTCCTATTCTCTGATCGCTTTAGCTGTTAGCCGTGAGCTATTAGCTCTTCGACCGCGATCCGCTCTTCTTGCCGCCCTTGGCCGACGTTGGCTTCTTCGCGCTTTTCTTGGTCGCCGGCGCGGAGGCCTTCGCCGTCGGCTTCACCGCGGCGACGGTCATCAGTGCCGGGGTGGCGTCGCGCTTTGATGACGGCTTGGCCGCAATCGTCTTCGACGGCGCTTTTGACGAGCCGCGGCGGATCACGAGCGACTGCCCCGGGAAGATGAGGGCCCGACGGAGCCCGTTCGCCCGCATCAACGCCGCGGTGGTTGTGCCGTACTTCTTCGCGATACCGCCCAGCGTCTCGCCGGAGCGAACGACGTGGAGCGCCGAGCCGCGGGAAGACGAATATCGCTCGATCGCCGGATCGGGAACGACTGTGGCGGCGCTCGCCACCGCGACCGTCGGAACCAGAATGGTCTGACCAGGAGCGAGATTGCCGCTCTTCAGCGTGCGGACTTTCGGATTGAACGCCGCGAGCTGCCGCGTCGTGATCCCGTTCTTGCCCGCGATCGTGGTGAAGCTCTGACCCTTCTTCGACTCGACGATGAAGGTTGCCGTCCGTTCGTTCCTGGGCAGCGCCGCAAGAGCGATGGCGAAGCTGTCTGCGGTCCCGGCGGGAATTCGCACGAGCACCGAGTCGCGCGGCGGCGTCATGCCGCGGAGGATCTGCGGATTGAGCTCCTGAAGCTGAGCGACCGTCGCGCCAGAAGCATGAGCGATCGCCGCGAGCGGCGTCGCGGCGCCCACGCGCACCGAGTCGTACGTGAATGGAGCTTCCGGCGTGATCGTCATGCCGTAGCGCGCCGGTTCCTTGGCGATCAGCGCGGCCGCGATCAGCTGCGGCACGTATTCGCGCGTCTCGTTGCGGAGATAGTTCTTTTCGGCGAGCGCGAAGAAGAGGTCCTCGCCACTCGTCCCCTCGAGATCGTCGGCGTAGCGCGTAAGGCCGCGGGCGATGCGCCCGGGACCACCGTTGTACGCCGCGGCGGCCAAATAAAGCGAGCCGAATTGGTCGCGCAATCCCTTGATGAACCGCACCGCGGCGCCGGTCGATTTCACGGGATCACGACGCTCGTCGATCCACCAATCGACGCGCAGGCCCATGTCGCGCCCGGTCGACGTCATGAACTGCCACATGCCCACAGCGGCGGCGCGCGAGTACGCGTTCGGATCGAACCCACTCTCGACGAGCGCCAGGTAGTAGAGATCCTCGGGCAGCCCACCGTCGCGGAACTTCGAGCGGATCATGGGCTCGTACCGCGTTCCTCGCTCCAGCCGCGATTCGATCCGGTCTTTGGCCGAGCCGGTGAACATTCGGAGGTACCGCTCGACACGCGACGTCGATTCGTACGCGCGAACCTCGATGTCCCACATCGGCGCGGTCGCGGTCGTCTCCGGAACGACGGTCTTGGCGGTATCACCAAAGAGGTCCGTTATCCGCTTGCCGACGTCGTTGGTCGAAACACGCGCTGAGTCGTTCGTGGGCCGTGACGGAGCCGGACTGGCCTCTACCGGCTTCGAGGGCGAGGCCTGTTGCGCAATTGGTGTCGGCGCTGGAGCCGCCGGAGCCGGCGGGGGGGCCTGCGGCACCGGACTAGGTGCCACCGGGCTGACGCCGCGCTGAGAAGACGCGCAGGCGGCGGTGACGAGCGTGATGGCAATGGCCGAGGCTCTTCGAATCATACTATCCATCTTCACCGCACAGTTAACGAAAACCTTCCTTCATCGCACAGTTAACGAGAATCGCCGCTGGACCGGCGCGGCGATTCTTCACTAGTCTGACAACACTAACGGCGCCTCGGTTGCCACAAACGGGCCGATGCACCGGAATCCGGCGAGCTTACTTGGCCGCAATGTAGTTGCCCAGTACGCGATTGGTCGCGTTGAGCACGGCAAGCGCGGCACAGCGCCGCGTATCGGTTTCAGCGAGGGCGCAGCCGACGAGTTTGACGACTCGCGACGGCTCCCGCATGGAAATCGAGACGATGATCAGGTTTTCGTCGAACGCGCGCAGGTGCTTGACGCCCAGGAGATCGAAGGTCATCGCACCCTTGGTGTAGTCGGCGAGCGCGTGGAGCGCGGCTTCGGAAGCGACACGAAAATCGCCCAGGAGACTCGATTGTCCCAGGGCGCGGCCGACGTAGAGCACTCCGTCGAATTGCAAATGGACTTCCGCCGTGCACTGCCCTGAGGGCGTGCGGGCGAAGACGAAGTCCGCAAATTTAAGACGTTCTCGCTGCGGACCCGCCGGGATGATGACGTTGAAATCCGGGGAGTCCTGCTCGTTGTTGGATGACGACATGGAGTCCTGTTCGGCCGGCCGATCTCGCGGGCAGCACCGCCCGTGTCTTAAAACGAGTGAATCATGGCGAGCGCAACACGAGGCTGCTTGTAACGACCGTCACGGAAACCCATATTCGCGCACCATGTCACTCACGATCTTCGCCGCTATTATCGGCATCTCGACAGCGAACATTTTTTCACCTCCGCGCCCTGCGACGCCGATCGACTCGCTCAAGGCGCGAATCGAGCGCCGGATAGCGGAACAACACGGGGCGATCGTCGGGATCGCATTCCATGACCTGCAAACGGGTGATTCCCTCTATCTGAACGCCGACGACAGCTTTCACGCCGCGAGCACGATGAAGGTGCCGGTGATGATCGAGCTATTCCGGCGCATCGACGTGGGCGCCCTCCGCCTCGATCAGGGCATCCTCCTCGTCAACCAGTTCGGTTCGATCGTCGACGGCTCGCCGTATTCGCTCGACGCGGGCGACGATTCGGACAGTTCGGCCTACAAGCTCACCGGCACGCGCGTGCCCCTCAAGGAACTGATCGACCGCATGATCACCCGGTCGAGCAACCTCGCCACCAACGCGCTGATCGAGCTGGTGCGAGCCTCGAACGCGAACGAGACGGCACACATGCTCGGCGCGCGCAACATTCGCGTGCTTCGTGGCGTGGAGGACGGAAAGGCCTTTCGCGCCGGCATGAACAACACGACCACGGCGCGCGATCTCGCCGTGCTGCTCGAGGCGATCGAAACCGGACGCGCCGCATCACGATCGAGCTGCGATGCGATGCGCGAGATCCTGCTGCACCAGGAGTTCAATGAGGAAATTCCCGCGGGCTTACCCGCGGGGACGCGAGTCGCGCACAAGACAGGATGGATCACCGGCGTGCTGCACGACGCGGCCGTCGTGTATCCACCGGGGCGAAAGCCGTACGTCCTCGTCGTCCTCACGCGAGAGATTCCGGATGAAAAAGTCGCGCGGCGATTGATCGCCGACTTGTCGCGCATGGTGTGGGCGCACGCGGTGCCCGGTCGCGTCGCGACGGGTCAATGAACGTCGCGCTCGGGACGGATCACGCGGGGTTCGCGCTCAAGGCGACCGTCGTCGAGGCGATCACCGCGCTCGGTCATTCGGTGGTGGACTGCGGCGCGATGCGGATCGATCCGGATGACGACTATCCGGATTTCGCGGCGGCCGTCGCACAGGCGATTCTCGACGGGCGCGCCGAGCGCGGGGTGTTGTTGTGCGGAAGCGGCGTGGGCGCCTCCGTCGCGGCGAACAAATTCGTCGGCATTCGCTCGGCGCTTTGCCACGACACGTTCTCCGCGCGCCAGGGCGTGGAGGACGACGCGATGAACGTCCTCGCGCTCGGCGCCCGGGTTATCGGCCCGGCGCTCGCGGTGGAATTAGTGGGGGCCTTTCTGCGTGCCCAGTTCTCCGGCGCCGAGCGCCACCGCCGACGCCTGGCCAAAATCGAATCCTTCGAGCGCGGCTAGCATCAAAACCGGTCAATTGGGGTCAGACCCCGTTTAGCGAATTGGGGTCAGACCCCGTTTCACGGAATGGGGTCAGACCCCGGTTTGAAAATGGGGTCAGAGTCGGGGAAGGAGACGATACTAGTCGGGGCGATTGGGCTCGCGGTTCTCTGAGCTCGATTTCGATTCGCCGCCGCGGCCACCGTAGCCGCTTTCGTGCTGGCGATCGCGCGAGGCGCCCGGCGCGGGTTTGTCGTGGGCGACGCCAGGCGAGCCGATGGACGACTCGGGTGTGCCCTGCACTGCTTCGGTGCCTGCTCCGGTCTTCGTGCCGTCGGCCTGGTCCTCGATGTCGTCTGGATCGTTGGTGGTCATCTGGACCCCTGGGTGGTGGGTGATCCGGAGCGGACGTACAAGAAGCGCGCCGGGCGCAGCCGGCTGGTCATCCGCATTGCTCAATCAGTTGTCCGCGCGATATGATGCGCGAGCATGCTATCGGCCGACGTCGTCGTCATCGGGGGTGGTCCGGCGGGCGCGGCCGCCGCGCGGCTGCTCGCGCAGTGGGACCGATCGGTGGTGGCGATCGGCCGCGCGCCATCACGGCGTTCGCTCGCCGAATCGCTCCCGCCCAGCTGCACCAAGCTGCTCGACGCACTCGGCGTTCGCGCGGCGATCGACGCCGCCGGTTTCGTGCGCGCCTCGGGTAACACGGTCCAGTGGGGAACCGGCGGGCAACGACGCTCGGAGTCGTTCCTCGGGGGCTCTGGTTACCAGGTTGATCGCGTGCGGCTCGACGCGCTTCTCAACGATGCCGCGCAGGCGGCCGGGGCGCTCGTCGTCCGTGGCGCGACCGTGCGAGCGGTGAAACGCGGCGACGACGGCTGGACCGTCGAATATGATTCCGACACTGGGCCGCCGACCTGTCGCGCGCAGTGGGTGCTCGACTGCAGCGGACGCGCCGGCGTCGTCGCGCGCGCCGGCTATCGACGCAGCGAACAAGCTGCACGGACGACGGCCGTCGTCGGTGTTTGGGAGAGCGAGGCGTGGGCGAACGAGGAGTATGCGACGCACACGCTCGTCGAGAGCCACGATGATTTCTGGGCGTGGTCTGTGCCGGTCTCTCCAACACGCCGATACGTCACCGTCATGCTCGACCCGCGGCACAGCGACGTTCCCACGCGCGACGCGCTCGACCAGGCGTATCGCGCGGAGCTGGGGCGGACGAGTCTCATCGCCGACCTGATCCGCGGCGCGTCGCTCGTCGAATCGTCGTGGGGATGCGACGCTTCGCCCTATCGCTCGCATCGCGTGAGCGACGACGGACTGTTGCTCGTCGGGGACGCGGCGTCGTTCGTCGATCCGCTGTCGTCGTTTGGCGTGAAGAAGGCACTGGCTTCCGCGTGGCTCGCGGCGATTGTCGTGAACACGGCGCTCGCTGACGACTCGCTGTCCGGCGCCGCGCGCGATCTGTACGAGCGCCGCGAGCAGACGATGTTCACCGAATTGCAGCGACAAGCGGCGGTACTCGCCCGAGATGCCTCCGACGGTGCAACCGGAGGGTTCTGGCAGGCCCGAGCCGACGAAATACCCGGGGCCGATTTGGAGCTCGACGCGGCGGTACTGCGCGGCGACCATCGCGTTCGCGACGCGTTCGAGGAGATCAAGCGTCGGCCCGCTATTCAACTTCGCGCCGCGGACGCCTTACGCGTCGTCGAACGGGCCGTAGTGCGGGGCAACCGGGTCGTCCTGGAGCAGCACCTGGCCTCGCCGTCGATTCCGCACGGCGTGCGCTACTGCCGCAACGTTGATTTGCTCGCCGTCACACGGCTGGCCCCGCAACACGAACAGGTGCCCGATCTCTACGAAGCGTACTCGCGGTCGATCAACGCCGTACCGCTCCCCGATTTTCTGGGCGTGCTCTCGGCGCTCGTCGGGCTCGAGATGCTCACTTTTGCTTGACAGGCAATCGCCGGCGGCGTATTCGTCTCGACACTCTCACCGGAGCGAATGTCCGATGACCCGTGTGATGTCGGCAGGTGGTCGCGCTTCGCTCGGCATGTTGCTGGTCGCGTCGCTGATCCTCCCCCTCGCCGTGCGGGCGGCTCATGCGCAGCGCGGCGGCGGCGGCCGCGGCGCCGCGGGAGGAAACGGTCGCGCGGGCGGTCCCCCGCCCGATACGACGCGCGGATTTCCGATCACCGAACGCGCGATCGTCGGTAACTGCATCGGGTGCCACAAGCAGGATAGCGCCGGCGTCGTGCAGCGAATTTCCTTCGAGCGCAAAACACCCGAAGGCTGGGAGATGTCCGTGCGTCGCATGGTCGGGCTGCACCACCTCGACCTCGATCCCAAGGACGCCCGGACGATCGTTCGTTACCTGAGCGACCATCAGGGCTTGGCGCCGGCGGAGATGAAGCCGGCGCGCTTCGAGCCCGAGCGGCGCATGATCGACTATCGGTACACGGCCGACACGCGCACCGAGACGGCGTGCCGAGCGTGCCACTCGATGGGTCGCGTCATCTCGCAGCGACGCACGCGAGACGAGTGGAATCTTCTCATCGCCACGCATCGCGCGCTCTATCCCGACGCGGATTTTCAAGCGTTCCGTCGCTTTGGACCGGCGGTGAACGACAGTGGCGTGCCGCAGCCGCATCCTATGGAAGTTGCGGTCAATCACCTCGCGCGCGTCTTCCCACTGCGCACACCGGATTGGACCGCGTGGTCGGCCACGATGCGAACCCCGCATCTCGAGGGCACGTGGCTGCTGAGCGGGAACGAGCCCGGACGCGGCGCGTTTTATGGCCGCGTAACGATCGCAAAAGGCCCGAGCGACGGCGAGTTCACGACGCAGACCACGTATCGATACGCCGAGGGCGGCGCGGTCGTGCACCGGACGGGCAAGTCGATCGTGTACACCGGGTATCAATGGCGCGGCCGCTCGACGGATCCGGCGCAGCGCGCGCGCGACAGCGTCGGTCTTCGTGAAGTCATGTTCGTGGAGCCCGGCTGGGACGAGATGTCGGGCCGATGGTTTCAGGGCGGTTACGACGAGATCGGCATGGACGTCACGGCGCGTCGCGTGTCGGCGAGTCCCGTAATCGCCGGCGTCGCGCCGCGTTCGTTGCGCGTCGGCACACGCGGTCAGGACGTGACGATCTTCGGCGCGAATTTGCCTGGCGCCGCGGCGAACGCCGTGGACTTCGGGCCGGGCGTGACCGTCGAGAGCGTGGTGCGTGCGTCGCCCGATTCGATCACGGTTCGCGTGAACGTCGATTCGGCGGCGGCCGTCGGGAAGCGCGACCTGTTCGCGTCAGGTGCGTCGCTGCGTGACGCCGCGGTGGTGTTCGACAAGATCGATCGCATCAAGGTCGTCCCGCTCGCCGGGTTGGCGCGAGTCGGCGGCGCGGTTTTCCCGAAGCAGCTCCAGCAATTCGACGCGATCGCGTACTGGAACGGTCCGGACGGCAAGTCGGACACCGACGACGATCTCGAGATCGGCCGCGTGCCCGCCAAGTGGAATCTCGAGGAGTACGGTGTGACGTACGACGACGACGACCTCAAGTTCGTCGGCACGCTCGACCCGAACGGACTGTTCACGCCGGGTCTCGACGGTCCGAATCCGAAACGCACGTCGAGCCGGAACAACGTCGGCGATGTCTGGGCGGTCGCCACGTATACGCCGGCGGGCAAAAATGCGAAGACGCTCAAGGCGCGCGCACTGTTGGTGGTGACCGTGCCGCTCTATGTCAAATTCGTGCCCTGGCAGACGCAGCCATGATGTTGAGGCGAGGCGAGTATCACGCTTTCTCCGGCGCGGACGCGAGGTACTTGTACCTCGTGCCGTCCGCCGCCGTGATAGAGATCGACGACGTTTCGCAGGCCGTGCTCGAGGCGTTGACGTCGGGCGACCGGACGGCGAACGATCTCGCCGACTCGTTGTCCACGCGATGGAGCACGGACGAGGTTCGGGTGTCGATCGAGGAGTTGGTCGGCGTGCGCGCGATTCAACGTGTCGCCACGCCGATCCCCGCACCGACGCCGCCGTCGGTCAGGGCAAAGCGAAGCATCCCGCTGCAAACGCTCGTGCTCAACGTCACGAGCAAGTGCAATCTTTCGTGCGGCTACTGCTACGAGTATGGCGAGGATCGCATCGTCGAAAGCAAGACGAAGCCGCGCTTCATGGACGACGCGACGGCGCGGCAGTCGGTGGATTTCATGTTCGCCGAGGCGGAGGGT
>Ga0207674_10004370_pt1 | contig 17043 bp, 19 predicted proteins | sample KBSCornC72_FD_184303 | JGI IMG/M metagenome (GOLD analysis project Ga0207674, IMG submission 184303) | Corn rhizosphere microbial communities from Kellogg Biological Station, Michigan, USA - KBS Corn C7-2 (SPAdes) (version 2) | ecosystem: Host-associated > Plants > Roots > Rhizosphere > Soil ... | reverse complement strand
CGAGGGTTTCGACTGGCGGCGAGTATCTGCTGGAGCATATCGACCGACAGCGAAGGCTCGATCGCGCCTGGCTCGAGGATTTGCTGGCCGAGATCGAGGGGCGCGGTATCCGCGATGTCGCGGACCCTGCAAGCCTCGCGAAGTCTGCTTAAGCGTTCGGGATCCGCCCGTTGACCAGCTCGTCGTAATCCCTGGCAAGCTGCCGCGAGAGATCGCCGACCTCGAAATTCCACGGTCCCGCCTCGCGGATGAAAGTCACTTCGGCCGCGCTTCCAGTGATGAACATCTGCTGGAAGCTCTCGAGCTCCTCGGGCCAGATCGCGCGTTCGATCACTTCGATTCCGCGCTTGCGTGCAAGGTCCATCACCGTCCGCCGCGTAATCCCGTCGAGAAAGCAATCCGGCGTCGGCGTAAGCAATTGCCCGTCGCGAACGAAGAAGGCATTGGCACCCGTCGCTTCCGCGACCTGACCCCGCCAGTCGAACATCAGCGCATCGTCATAGCCATTCGCCTCGGCGTGTTGCCGTGCAAGCGTGCAGATCATGTAGAGCCCCGCCGCCTTCGAATGGACCGGAGCCGTGTAGGGCGCGGGGCGACGGTACGGCGCGATGTCGAGACGCAGGCCCTTGGCCGCAATCTCCGGATCGAAATATTTGCCCCAGTCCCAGGCGGCGATCGCGATGTGGCATTTCGTGCCCCGCGCCGTCACGCCCATCTGCTCCGACCCGCGCCACGCGACGGGCCGCATGTACGCATCGATGAGGTTGTTGGCCTTGAGCACCTCGTTGCAGGCGGCGTCGAGCTCCTCGACCGTGTACGGAATTTCCATGCCCAGGATGCGCGCACTCTTGTGCAGGCGTTCGCAATGCTCACGCAGCTTGAAGATCACGCCATTGTACGCGCGCTGTCCTTCGAAGACCGACGACGCATAATGCAGCGCGTGGGTCAGTACGTGGACGTTCGCCTCGCGCCAGGGGACGAGCTTGCCATCGAACCAGATCCAGCCGTCACGGTCGTCGAAGTTGCGTTGATCGGTCATTGGCTTCCCTTGCGGCTGCGCGACGCGCCTAGGGCAGGCGCGCCGCCTCGGCAAGGGAAGGCGCTTTCGCCTCTTCGGCCATCTCCGCTCCCCGTTCGGCGGCAGCCCGGATCGCGACAGAGATCAGTTGGTCGAGGACCCGGTCGTGATCAAGCACGGCGAGGCCCGCTTGGGTCGTGCCCTTGGGGCTCGCGACGCGGCGCGCGACCTCGTCCATCGTCTCGCCGGTCGAGGCGGCCATCCAGGCGGTTCCGAGTGTTGTTTCGAGGGCGATCGTCGACGCGATTTCGCGGCTGAGACCCCGCTCTACGCCAGCCTTTGTAAGAGCCGCGATGAAGCGCGCGACATAAGCAGGCCCTGCTCCTGCCACCGAACCGACGGCAGCAAACTTCGCTTCGTCCGGCATCCAGGGCGCGAAGCCCAAAGGCGCGAAGATTTCCGCGATTTGCTGGCGAAGAGCATCGTCCGCTTCTTCGCTGTAGAGGGCGACCACACCGCGGCGGATTAAGACCGGCAGATTGGGCATTGCGCGAACAATCGCGCTGACTCCGGGGAAGCGCTGCCGCAGGGTCGCCGCTTCAACTCCGGCCAGGATCGAGACGATCACGGTTTTCGCCGTCAGCAGCTTACGCAGCTCCGGCGCGACCTCGCCGAGCTTCTGCGGCTTGAAACCCAGGACGACGAGCTTCGGCGGCGATCCGGCCTCCGCGAATCTCTGAACAGTGCGAACGCCTTCGACGGGCGTCCCGCTGGGACGGATGACGATCGTTTGCGACAGGTCGATTCCGGCCGACCGCCAGCCCTGGACGATCGCGCCGCCCATATTGCCGCAACCGACGAACCAGGTCGGAGCGGGAAGCTGCGGAGCGTCGCTCATGCTTCGCCGTGCGTGTCGATCAGCGCCGCGGAGATCGCCTCGCCGGGGGACTTTCCGCCCCAAAGCACGAACTGGAACACCGGATAAAAGCGCTCGCACTCCTCAACGGCGGCTTCGACGATAGCTTCGGCCTGCTCAAGCGTTAGCCCCTCATTCTCGCGCGCGTCGAGGATGGTCGAATGGCGAAACACGACAAGGCCCGAACCCGACCACATTTCGAAATGACCGAGCCACAACTGCTCGTTGATGAGACTCAGCGCCTCGTAGATAGCGACCCTCTTTTCGGGGCCGACCTTGATGTCCGGAAAAGCGAGGAACTGGAGCACCTGGTCCTCGGGCCGCCAGACGCCGCGCAGTTCATATTGCGCCCAGCTCCCCGTAGCGGAGGCGACGATCTCGCCCTCGGCCATGCGCTCGCACGCCCAGCCACGGGCCTCGAAATATTGTTCGAGGACCTCGATCGGAGCGCCGTCGTCGCGCTCCTCCTGAATTTCTTCCTCGCTCAGGGCCTGGCTCCAGGCTTTCGCTTGCCCGTTGCGCGGCTGGCGGCTGCGCCAGCGGCGGGTGCACCGACTTTCGCTTCGAGCGCAGCAATCCGGGCCTTGAGGACCTCGTTCTCGTCGCGAGCGGCCGCAGCCATCGCCTTGACCGCTTCGAACTCGTCGCGGCCGACGAAATCCTGGCCGCCCATCCACTCGCGCATTTTCTCGCGAGCAGACGCTTCGGCTTCGCGGCCCATGCCAGCGAAGGTCCCGGCCATGCCGTTCACCATTTTCACGAAGTCGTCGAACATCTTGTTCTCGGACTGCATCGCCAAGTCTCCCTTTCGGCGGGGAAATAGGGACTTGGCTGGCTTTCCGCCACCCCGCCCCCGGAAGCTATCCCCGCTATCCCCAGTTAAATCTTTGTCGCGGCGAGCAGGAACTCGACATTGCCCTCGGGGCCAGTGATCGGGCTTTGCGTAGTCCCGAGGACCTGCCAACCTTGTGCGGCGACCCACTCGGCCGTCTCGGCGCAGACCCGTTGGTGGACGGCGCTATCGCGAACAACTCCCCCCTTGCCGACCTCCTCGCGTCCCGCTTCGAACTGCGGTTTGATCAACGCGACCAGCTTCCCGCCCCGCTTCGCGAGTTTCAGGGGGGCCTCCAACACCTTGGCGAGGCCGATGAAGCTCGCGTCGCAGACGATGATGTCGATAGGCTCGGGCACATGCTCGCTCGTGAGATGGCGTGCGTTGGTTTGCTCGAGCACGACCACGCGCGGATCCTGCCGAAGCTTCCAGGCGAGCTGGTTCGTTCCGACGTCGACGGCATAGACCTTCGTCGCGCCGCGCGAGAGCAAGACATCGGTAAACCCGCCGGTAGAGCTACCAACGTCGAGCGCAATCGCGCCGGTTACGTCGAAACCGAAATGCGTCAGGCCGTGGTCTAGCTTGATTCCGCCTCGCGAGACCCACGGATGGTCCTTGCCCCGCACTTCCAGCGGTGCATCCTCCGCCAGCATGTCGCCGGGCTTGGCGAGCTTCCTCTCGCCGCTGAATACAATGCCGGCCATGATCAAGGCTTGAGCCTTGGTCCGGCTCTCCGCCAGACCGCGAGTTACCAACAGCTGGTCAGCGCGGAGCTTGGTTACGCCCGAACCTCCTCGATGCCGGCGCTGTTGATTCGGAGCGCCTTCAGCACCGTTTCGACGATGTGCGGCGCGTTCAGGCCCGCCTCGTCATATTGTCTCTTCGGATTGTCATGCTCCTGGAAGCGGTCGGGCAAACGCATGGTGCGGATCTTGAGGCCAGCATCCATGAGCCCCTCGTCGCTCGCGAAACTCAGCACATGCGCGCCGAGGCCGCCCGTCGAGGCTTCCTCTATCGTCACCGCAACCTCGTGCGCGGTCAGCAGACGCCGGATCAGATCCGTGTCGAGCGGCTTCGCAAAGCGAAGGTCGGCAACCGTCGTCGACAGGCCTTTCGCCTCCAGCTCGTCCGCCGCTTTTTCGGCTTCCTCGAGCCGCGTCCCGAGCGACAGCAGGGCGACGGTCTTGCCCTCGCGGATGACGCGCCCCTTGCCGATCTCGAGCGCCTGCGGGACTGCGGGTATAGCCACGCCCCTGCCCTCACCGCGCGGATAGCGCACCGCGATCGGCCCGCGATCGTGCAACGCCATGGTGTGGACCATATGGCAAAGCTCGGCCTCGTCTGCGGCCGCCATCACCACGAAATTCGGCAAAGTGCATAGATAAGCGAGGTCGAACGCTCCAGCGTGGGTCGCTCCGTCGGCGCCGACCAATCCCGCACGGTCCATCGCGAACCTGACCGGCAAATTCTGGATGGCGACGTCGTGAACGACCTGGTCGTAGGCACGCTGCAGGAAGGTCGAATAGATGGTCGCGAACGGCCGGTAGCCTTGCGCTGCGAGTCCCGCTGCAAAGGTCACCGCATGCTGCTCGGCGATCCCGACGTCGAACGTGCGGTCAGGGAACTTCTCCTCAACCTTGTCGAGGCCGGTTCCTGAGGGCATCGCCGCGGTGATCGCGACGACCTTCTCGTCGCGCTCCATCTCTCCGATCAGTGCCTTGGCATAGACCGACGTGTAGCTCGGCGCGGCGGCGGCCGCCTTGGCCTGAACGCCCGACACCACATCGAACTTGACGACGCCGTGATATTTGTCGGCGCTGCTCTCCGCCGGCGCATAGCCTTTGCCCTTTTGCGTCACGACATGGACGAGCATCGGGCCAATCTCGGCGTCGCGCACATTCTCCAACACCTCGACGAGCGCACGAACATCGTGACCGTCGACCGGCCCGACATAATAAAATCCGAGTTCCTCGAAGAGCGTCCCGCCGGTAACCCAGCCGCGCGTATATTCTTCAACCTTCTTGGCCCAGTCATGGATCGCATCAGGCATCGCCCGCGCGATCTTCTGCGCGACCTTGCGTGGCACCAGATATTTGTTCGACGAAACGAGACGAGCGAGGCTGTTGCGGAGGCTTCCGACCGGCGGCGCGATCGACATGTCGTTGTCGTTGAGGATGACGATCAGCCGGTTTCCAGCCGCTGCGGCATTGTTCATCGCTTCATAGGCCATGCCGGCGCTGAGCGCGCCGTCGCCGATCACCGCAATCGCCTTGCCCAAATCCCCGGACAACTTCCTCGCAATCGCAAAACCAAGCGCGCTGGAGATCGAGGTCGAGCTATGCGCTGCCCCGAACGGATCATATTCGCTTTCCGATCGCCTCGTGAAACCGCTCAGCCCGCCGCCCTGCCGGAGTGTGCGGATGCGGTCGCGGCGGCCGGTGACGATCTTGTGGGGATAGGCCTGGTGGCCGACGTCCCAGATCAATTTGTCTTCGGGTGTGTCAAAAACGTAGTGAACGGCAACGGTAAGCTCGACGACACCGAGGCCCGCGCCCAAATGCCCGCCAGTCACGGACACCGCGGAGATCACTTCCTGCCGGAGCTCATCGGCGAGTTGCGGCAACTGATCCTTGCTCAAAGCGCGGATGTCCGACGGGTAGTGAATCGTGTCGAGCAGCGGGGTTTCGGGGCGGTCGGTCATTGGGCGACGGCCTTACGCGTATGCCTTTGAGATGTCACCCAGACGGGGAGCGTTCCGGACGATTTCAGCGATTGCTCAGGAAATGCTCAGGAGCCCGAGCAGTCCTCGCAGGTGCCGCGCACTTCAATGACCGGGCGAGGCGCCGAAAAGCCTGCGCCCTTCGCCGCCTGGCGGACGCCACCGGAAAGGCTGTCGTCGTCGAGATGCACTGTCTGCCCGCAAGTGTCGCAAATCAGGAAGATGCAGTCGTGCAGGCAATCGGGATGCTGATTCGCCACATAGGCATTGGCACTCTCGACGCGCCGCGCGAGGTTCGCTCCGACGAATAGGTCGAGGATCCGATAGACACTGTTCGCAGCAACCCTGCGTCCCTGCTTCTTCGAGACCGCCTCGGCGATATCGTAAGCGCTGGCCGGCTTGTCGAAGCCGGCGAGAGCGTCGAACACTGACGCGCGCATGTCGGTCCATTGCTCGCCTTGCTTGGTGAGGCGATCGCGGGCCGCGCTTTTCAGCGCCTCGCCTTCATGCAGCTGGTGATCATGCCTTGTCATGGACAGCTTTCGCGATAGACCTCGTGCCGGGCGCGGGCAACACGATATGTTATTCTGACGCCATCACATTCAGCCGGTGGCCGAGCGCCAGGATCAGCACCCCGATAACCGTATAAGCGGCCTCCGTGCCGTCATGCGGCATGGTCAGCGCGCCCGCCATGACTCCGAGGCCAAGGCCGCCGATCGCGCTGGGCATCATGAAGCCGTGATCGAGGATCCCCTTTCCAAGAGCAATCGATCCAAGGATCATCGCCAGGGTCAGGCCGACCTCATGGATCCACGGCGCACCCAGGATCGGGCCCGCAGCCGAAACCAACCCCAGCAAAACCGCGGTTCCGAGGCAATGCACGAGGCAAAGTCCGGAAATGCCCATGGCAATCCGGTCCAGTCGGCCCATCGGGATCGCAAGCTGAAGCATGATCCGACCGGATATAGGCCAACGTCGGGTAAGATACAACATTACATCTATGCAATTCGGCTCTTGCCCCACGGGCTGCCGCACGCGAATAGGCGCTCGTCGTGGATTCGGCTGTCCTCCCCAAAACAACCCCAAAGCGCAGCGTCGGCCAGCCGGGCGCGCTTTCCCAACTGCTCTTGCTCGTCGCCGCCATGGTTTTCGCGATGGTCGTCGTGGGAGGAATCACCCGCCTGACCGAAAGCGGCCTCTCGATCACTGAATGGAAGCCCATCAGCGGGGCGATCCCGCCCCTGACCCATGCTGACTGGAAGCACGCCTTCGATCTCTACAAGGCGACCCCCGAATATCAGGAGATCAACGGGCCGGCCGGCATGACGCTCACCACGTTCAAGCATATTTACTGGTGGGAGTTCGCGCACCGGCTGCTCGGACGGTTGATCGGCCTGGTTTTCGCCGCTGGCCTCCTGTGGTTTGCGGCAAAGCGCGCGATTCCGAAGGGCTACGGCTGGAAGATGGTTGGCTTGCTTGCGCTGGGTGGCGCGCAGGGCGCGCTCGGCTGGTACATGGTCATGAGCGGCCTTTCGCAACGAACCGACGTCAGTCATTTCCGACTTTCGGCACACCTCCTCCTCGCCCTCACGATCATGTCGGCCCTGCTCTGGGTCGCGCTCGATTTGCGGCGTCTTGCGAAAACAGGCGAAGACCGACCCTCGCGACTGACGGCATTGTCCATGGCGACGCTCGTCATTCTCTACGTTCAATTGCTCTACGGGGCATGGATGGCCGGCCTCAACGCCGGGCAGGTCGCGCCGACCTGGCCCGACATGCAGGGCCGCTTTTTCCCCGGGGGGATCGACTGGTCGCATGGGGCCTTCTGGGCATTCACCAACGATCCCTATCTCGTCCATTTCGTCCATCGCTGGTGGGCTTGGGTCGTCGTCGCCGCGATGGTCGTCTTCGCCCGGAAGGTCCGCAAAACGGCCGGTGCTCGTCCAGCTTCGATCGCCATCCATTCCACCTTTGGGACGCAGGTCTTGCTCGGCATCCTGACCGTCCTTTCCGGTGTCGCGATCTGGCTTGCCGCGCTTCACCAGGCGGTTGGCGCTCTGCTCCTGGCTTCGACGATCTGGGGCGCGCACGAACTTGGCCGAGAACCCGAGTGAGCGTCGTTTCCATCTATGCCATTTTCGCCGACGCTGAAGAGGCGGAACGCATCGGCCGAACAGTCGTCGAAGAGCGGCTCGCGGCGTGCATCAACATCCTCGCGCCGATCCATTCAATCTACCGTTGGGAAGGCGAGATCCAGTCGACTGACGAAGTCGCGGCGATCCTCAAGACGCACCATTGGAATAGTGACGCGCTGATCGCCCGCATCGCTGCGCTGCACAGCTACAAGGTGCCGTGCATCGTCACCTGGCCCATCGACAAGGTGCTGCGCTCCTACGCCGACTGGGTGGAAGACAGCACGACCTGAGCTCAGCCGCTCTTCTTGGCTTTGCGAGAGAAAGGAACGCTGTCGAGCTGATGCCGGAGCGACTCGATTTCGTCACCCGCTCCGTCGTCCACTCCGCCATATTTGGCATCGAGCGCGGCCTCTTCGGGCGTCTGTTCGCGGAAATAGGTGATGGTCAGCCGCCGCCCGAACACGTCGTCGCCGCGAATCTTCAGTTCCGCCTCATGGCCTTCGGGCAAATTGTCGCGGATCGTGTTGAGGTAGCCGATCAACGCATCGAGCGACGTGTAATCGCTGATTTCGATGAAGTCTTTTACGCGCCTTGGCACGGGAAAGCATTCTCCGGGCAGTCGGGATGGAATCGGGGCACTGATTAGGCGCCGACAGATCAGGAGGCAACGTCCAGAACGTCAATTCCTCGTCGGAATCGGCCCCGATTCCCCATCAGTCGAAGATCGAAGAAGCGCGCCTTCGACGTCCCCGCCGGTTTAGGTGCGATTGACCGGCGGTGCTGGCGGCGGAGGCGCGGCCGGCAACGAAATCCCATCGCAATCGCCGCTGGTGTTCGAAGTCACCTTCGGCGCTTTCCCAGCGCCCTGCGATACGATTTCAGTCGTCCGCGTGCAGCTCTTGCGGCCATTGCTGACGGTGGTGACGCTGTAGCTGGTCGAACCCTGCGGCATGTTGCCGTACGATGCTACATACGGAGCGGCGCCGGCAGCCATCGCCCCCGAATTCCTGGCGATATCCTGGGCCTGGCGCACCATCTGCTGCGTCTGCCGGTTGAGCTCGGCGATCATTCGATCGAAGCCCGCGAACGAAGGCATGGCCGCGAAGCCCCCGGCATCAGCCGCGTCGATGTCGCCAACGCCCGGGTCCACAGTGACCTTCGGGGCGACGTCACCGACATATTCGACGCGAACCGTCGAACCATCGGCAAGCGGCACATTCATGACATGGGTTTGCGGCCTGGCGGCGAGCGCCGCGCCGGCGATTGCGGCTGCGCCGAGCCCGGCCAAAGCGACATAGGGAAGCTTCATCAAACGTCCTCCAACATCCAATAAGCTGCGCGAAATTTATGCTTGGATCCTGAACGGCAGATTGCTGTGCGCGCCAAATGGACAAATTGTCATGAAGGTATTATTTTACCCGTCGCGAAATGCCCGCTTTTGCTTGACTTTCTGACCTTCGCCGGCAAATAGCGGCTCACTGGCGCTGCGCTGATGCGGCGCCTTTCGCATTTCAACGAAAGGATCAACGCCATGAAGGCGCTGATGAAGACGACCAAGTCGGCGAAGCCGGCCGAGGTCGACAAGAAATGGCATCTGATCGATGCCGACGGCCTTGTTGTCGGGCGGCTCGCGACGATCGTCGCCAACATCCTGCGCGGCAAGCACAAGCCGAGCTTCACCCCGCACGTCGACTGCGGCGACCATGTCGTGATCATCAATGCCGACAAGGTACGGTTCACCGGCCGCAAGCTCGCCCAGAAGATCTATTACAAGCACACGGGCTATCCGGGCGGCCTCAAGGAAGTCACCGCCGGCAAGGTGCTCGAGGGCCGTTTCCCTGAGCGCGTTCTTGAGAAGGCGATTGAGCGCATGATCCCGCGCGGCCCGCTTGGCCGCGATCAGATGCGCGCTCTGCATCTCTACAACGGCACCGAGCATCCGCACGGCGGCCAGAACCCTCAAATCCTCGATGTCGCGGCCATGAACCGCAAGAACAAGGTGGGCGCATAACCATGAGTGATTCCCGCGAATCCATTGCCGAGCAGCTCGGCGCCACCCCTGCCCCGCCTCCCCCGGCCCCGGAGGCCGAAGCTCCGGTGGAAACCCCGGCCGCACCGCCGCCGCCGGCGCAGGAGGCCGCTCCGATCCGTGAGCAGCAGCTCGACAAATATGGCCGCGCTTATGCGACCGGCCGCCGCAAGGACGCCGTCGCGCGCGTCTGGCTGAAGCCGGGCTCGGGCCGCATTGTCGTCAACGGCAAGGAGCAGGAGGTTTATTTCGCCCGTCCAACGCTGCGCCTCGTCATCAATCAGCCGTTCGATGTCGCCGACCGCCGTGGTCAGTATGACGTCGAAGCAACCGTCAAGGGCGGTGGCCTTTCGGGCCAGGCCGGTGCGGTCAAGCACGGCATCGCGCAAGCGCTGTCGCGCTACGAGCCGGCGCTCCGCACGATGGTCAAGCAGGCCGGGTTCCTGACCCGCGACCCGCGCGTCGTCGAGCGCAAGAAGTATGGCCGCGCCAAGGCTCGCCGCAGCTTCCAGTTCAGCAAGCGCTAGGCTGCTCTCATTTCGTCGGAATAGGGCGGTCGGTTCTCCGGCCGCCCTTTTCTTTTGCGCGGCTCACGCAATAGGATCGGCCCATGCCAAGAGCCTTCACCCGCGCCGTCAGTCCCCGGATCACCGAATGCGCGCTGACGCATCTCGAACGGCAGCCGATCGATCCGAGGAGGGCCGCAGCGCAGCACTCGGTTTACGAGGGGGCGCTCGACGCCGCCGGCTTCGAGATCGTCCGCCTGCCCGGCCTCAAGGATGATCCGGATGCCGTGTTCGTTGAAGACACCGCGATCCTGCTCGGCACCCATGCCGTGATCACTCGGCCCGGAGCAGCTTCGCGCGCAGGCGAGGCCGATCATGCCGCCCGTGACCTTGCGCCTTATTTCTCCATTCATCGTCTCGCGTCCGGGACACTCGACGGCGGCGACGTGCTGCGGATCGGCCGCAGACTCTACGTCGGCCTGTCGAGCCGCACGAATGCGGAAGGGGCGGCCGCTTTGAGAGGAGTCTCGGCTCCGCTCGGCTACGAGGTCGTGACGGTCGAACCGAGTCAATGCCTCCACCTCAAGACCGCAGTGACGTTCGCCGGAGAGGATGCGCACGGCACTGCGCGAATCCTCGTGAATCCGGATTGGGTCGATCCGGCGCTGTTCACGGACGTCGAGGCCATCGAGACCCATGAGGCGGCCGCCGCGAACTGTCTTCGGGCCGGAGACCGGCTGATCCTCCCTGCAGGCAATCCCCGCACTGCCGCCGAACTCCGCCGCCATGGCTACGATCTCGTCGAACTCGATGTCTCCGAACTTCAGAAAGCCGAAGCCGGCGTCACCTGCATGAGCCTCATCGACGAGGGCTAAGGCCGGACCCGCATTGCGTCGCTGGGTCGTCAATGACAGTCTGAGCGAATGAAACGCCTGATCCTGCTTCTGATGACCCTGCTGTTCGGAAGCTCCGCTCTGGCAGAACCGATCCTGCTCCGCCCGGCCCGAGTGTTCGACGGAGTCAATCCCGTGCCGCACGAAGGCTGGCAGGTCCTGGTCGACGGCGACCGGATTTCGGCGGTTGGACCGAACCTCGCTGCACCGGCCGGAGCCCGGGTTGTCGATCTTCCGAACGCGACTTTGCTGCCCGGCCTGATCGAGGGCCATTCCCACCTGTTCCTGCATCCGTACAACGAGACGCTGTGGGATGATCAGGTGCTTCATGAGCCGCTCGCGCTGCGAACGGCCCGCGCGGTCGTGCAAGCAGAACGGACGCTCAACGCCGGATTCACAACGGAGCGCGACCTCGGGACCGAGGGCGCGGGCTTCGCCGACGTCGGGCTGAAGCAGGCGATCGACCAAGGCATCGTGCCCGGACCGCGGCTGCTCGTTTCGACCAGGGCGATCGTCGCTCGAGGCGCATACGGACCGAAAGGGTTTGAGCCGGGCGTCACGATCCCGCAGGGCGCCCAGGAAGTCGCCGGCGTGGACGAGATCATTCGTGCGGTACGCGACCAGGTCGCGGGCGGCGCAGACATCGTCAAATTCTATGCCGATTATCATTGGGGCAAGGGCGAACCGACCCGCCCCACCCTTTCGCAGGCCGAGCTCAACGCGGGGGTCGCCGCAGCCCATGATGCGGGTCGCCTCGTAGCGGTCCATGCGACCACCGCGGAGGGCATGCGCCGAGCGATCCTGGCGGGCGCTGACACGATCGAGCACGGCTACAACGGCACGGCCGAGATCTTCAAAATGATGCACGACCGCGGAACGGCGCTCTGTCCGACGATCGCGGCTTCAGAGGCCTATGCGCGCTACTTCCAACATTGGAACGGCGTCGAGCCTGCACCCGAGAGCGTCCAGGAAAACCGCCGCTCCTTCCAGCTCGCGATGAGGGCGGGAGTGCCGATCTGCATGGGCGGGGACGTCGGCATCTACACCCACGGCCAGAACTGGCTCGAGATGGACGCAATGCAGCGCGCGGGCATGCCTGCCACTCAAGTGCTTATCGCCGCCACATCGGGAAACGCGCATATCCTGCGCCTCACCGATCGCGGCGAGGTGAAGACTGGCCTTCTCGCCGATCTCATCGCCGTGGACGGTGATCCGACGCGCGATGTTTCCGCCGTTCGTCAGGTCCGCTTCGTCATGAAAGGCGGACAGGTCGTTCGCGGACCCTGATCAGGCGATCAGCTTCTCCGCCTGGTCGAGCACCTTCGAGAAGCTGTCGACGATCAATTGGTAAGGCTCGGCCGTCGCCATATCGAGGCCGCCGATCTTCAAAAGATTGTAGCCGTAATCCGAACCTCCCGACCGCAACACCTTCAGATAGCGATCACGATCCGCCGCAGTGCCGTGCATCAGCTTCTGCGCGAAGAAATTCGCCGCAGTGATCGACGTCGCATACTGCCAGACATAGAAGCCGAAATAGAAGTGCTCGATATAAGCCCACTCGGCCCCATAGTCCGTTTCGATCTGGACCTTCGGGCCATGGTAGCGCTTCAAGAGGTCGAGATAGAGCGCCGACATCTTCTCGCCCGACAGGCCCTCGCCCTTATTGGCGAGGTCGTTGATGGCCAGCTGGAACTCGCCGAACATCGACTGGCGGTAAAAGGTGCCGCGATAGTTCTCCATGATCTGGCCGAGGTAGAAGAGCTTCTCCTCCCTGGTCTTGGCGCGCTCGACCATCATGTTGGCGAGCAGAAGCTCATGGGTGGTCGAGGCGACCTCCGCAGTGAAGGTCGGATAGCTCGCCAGTTCGTAGGGCTGCGCGGCATTGGCGAGCAATGTGTGCATCGCGTGACCCCACTCGTGCGCGTAGGTCGTGAGCCCGTCATATTTGTCGCTGAGGTTGAGCAGCAGATACGGATGCACGTCGTAAGCGCCGGGCTGCATGTAGGCGCCGGATGCTTTGCCCTGCCTTGGGAACGGGTCCATCCAGTTGGACGAGCTCGCCTTTGAGAATTGCGCCACATAGTCCGGTCCGAGCGGCTTGATCGCGTCGATCGTCAGCTGGCGCATCTCGGCGAGCGTGAACTTCCGGTCGGACTTCACCAGCGGCGGATAAATGTCCCAGTAACCCATGTCGGGAAGTCCGAGCATCCGGCGGCGAAGCTCGAAATAGCGGTGAAGCACGGGAAGCCCGCGGTTCGTTTCGGCGATGAGCGAGCGATAAACCGCCTCGGGGATGTTGTTGCCGTCGAGCGAGGCCTGCAGCGCGCTGTCGTAATGCCGGGCCTTGGCATAGAAGATCGTGCCCTTGACCTGGGCTCCGAGCGACGCGCCAAGCGAATTTTCGAACGCCTTGTAGCTCGCCCAGAATTTATCAAAGACCATCTTGCGGTCGGCCCGATTGGCGGTGCCCCTGGCAAGCGTATATCCCTGATCGTCGAGCCGAACGTCCTTGCCGTCGCTAAGCTTCACGGTCGGCCGCGGAATGTCCGACGCAGCGAGCTGGTCGCGGATGTCCTGCGGGCCGGCAAGCGGGGCGCCTGCCGACGCGAGTAACTGCTCTTCCGCCGGAGACAAGGTGTGCGGCGCCTCGCGCAGAATGTCGCGCAAACCGAAAGCGAATTTGTTGAGGCCCGGGTCGGCGGCGATCATCGCATTCACGCGGTCAGCGCCGAGCGCCACGATCTCCGGATTGGACCAGGAGGTCGCTTCGCTAAGAGCGGTGAAGGCGTCCTGAGCCTGCTGCTTGCGTTCCTGGTTGGCCGCGACGCGGCGATCCTCGTCGGCCTTGAGCGACGCATAGGTGTAAAGCCGCGATGCGCGCCGGTTGATATCCGACGCAGCCTGCAGGGCCGCCTTCAGGGTCGCGGGGCTCTCACCGAGCTTGCCTTGAAAGGCCTTGAGGCTCGGGATCGCCTTCAGCAACGACTGACGGTCAGCCTCCCAGGCGGCATCGGTCGGATAAATGTCGGCCAGATTCCAGGCTGCGACGGGAGCGGCGGCCGCCTGAGCGACCTGGGCCAGTGCACTAACCGGAGTGGCGGCGGAAATTGCGGTCGTTGCTGCAACGGACGCGAGCGCCTCGCGGCGCGACAAGTCGAACATGGACGAATCCTCCCCTGTAGGGGAGCAACTGCCATGCTCAACAACCGTGCGCCAGAGCCTGATCGACGAACGGTTGAACGGCTAGAGGTTCACGGTCTCCATCCCCCGGGCATGATAGCGCTCACCCGCCGCTGCCCCTGGCGGGAGGATGGCGTCGAGGCGCCGCAGGTCATCGCTGCTCAGCTTCACGTCAAGCGCGCCGATATTCTCGTCGAGGTAGCGAACATGCTTGGTTCCGGGGATCGGAACGATGTCGTCACCCTGAGCCAGGACCCAGGCGAGCGCGAGCTGCGCCGTGGTGCATCCCTTCTCCCTCGCGAGGCTTTCAACCTCGTGGACGAGCTGGATGTTCTTGTCGAAATTCTCGCCGGTGAAGCGGGGATGGAAGCGACGGAAGTCATCTTCCGGGAAATCGGACGGTGACTTGATCTGGCCGGTCAGGAATCCCCGTCCGAGAGGCGAGTAAGCGACATAGCCGATCCCGAGGTCGCGAACCGCTGGAATCACCTCGGATTCCGCATCCCGGCTCCAGAGTGAAAGCTCAGTCTGGACGGCGGCAATCGGATGCGTCGCGTGAGCGGCGCGGATCGTCCGCGGAGCGGCTTCGCTGAGACCGAGATACCGGATTTTGCCCTCATCCTTCAGCCGCGCCATTTCACCGACCGTATCTTCGATCGGGACCGTCTGGTCGACGCGGTGCTGGTAATAGAGGTCGATCACCTCGACGCCGAGGCGGCGCAGGCTCGCCTCGCAAGCGGACCGGACATATTCGGGGTCGCCCCGGACGCCAAGGAATTCGCCGGCCTGCCCGCGAACATTGCCGAACTTGGTCGCCAGAAAGACCTGCTCGCGCCGATCGCGGATCGCGCGCCCGACGAGTTCCTCGTTCTTGCCGACGCCATACATGTCGGCCGTGTCGAGAAAGGTCACCCCGCGATCGATCGCATGATGGATCGTCGCGATGGATTCATCATCGCTGCCGGATCCGTAGAACTCACTCATCCCCATGCAGCCGAGGCCGACGGCAGAAACTTCCGGTCCGTCCTTTCCGAGGCGGCGCGTCTTGATCTTGTGCATGGGATCCTCCTTTTCAGCCGCCGAGGCGGCGGCGCAGTTCATGATGGTCAAATGGGATCGAGACTCGCTTGTGGCGACTGGCCTGGCCGGAGGTGATCGCAACTTCCGAACGGCTGATCCCGAGCGACTTGGCGAGAAGCTTCACCACCGCTTCGTTCGCCGCACCATCGGTCGGAGCCTCCGCCACACGGATTTCGAGTTCCTCGCGGCCGTCGGCGCCTTCGCGCCAGTCGCCTATGCCCGGCTTCGCCGATCGCGGCAAAACGCGAATTGCGAAAGTGCTCTTCAATCCATCGCCACATGCGGCTGGCCGGTGCCGACCTGGCGCCCGCGACGCATCAACAACAGCAAAGGAAGCACCGCGAACGTGACGATCATCATCAGCTTGAAGTCATCGAGATAGGCGATGAACAGAGCCTGCCGGGTAACCTCCGCATTGATGTAAGCGAGAACCGCCGGTCCGGCGACCGGGAACACCGTTTGCAGCACGGTAGGATCCATGGTCGGGATCGTCTGCTCGGTGATGTTATGGGCGAGGTCGGCGTGCGCGACCTGCGTCATCCGCACAAGCTGCGTGCTCACGACCGAGATGCCGATTGAGCCGCCGATGTTGCGCGAAAGATTGAGCAAGGCGGCTGCTGTCGTCCTCATGCGCGGCGCAAGCGTTTCGAAGGCAAGGCTCTGCAGGGGAACGAAGATCAGGCCCAAGCCGAGACCCTGTACGACGCCGCTCATGATCACCGGACGCGACGGCTGGTCGATCGCGAAGCCGGTCATCATGTACAGGGAAGTGCCCATCAGGCAGACCCCGAGGCCGACGAGCAGGCGGGAGTCGACCTTGCCGGTCAACCGGCCGGCCATCAACATCGAGATCAACGTCCCAACGCCGCGCGGCGCGGTCAGGAAACCGGACTGCAGGACGGAATAGCCATACAGGCTTTGAAGGAGCGGCGGCAGGAGGGCGAGGCCCGCAAGCAAGAGAACGCCCGTAACCGCCATGAAGACAATGCCGGTGGCAAAATTGCGATCCTTGAACATCGACCGGTCGAACAGGGGGTGTTCGGCTGTGACCATATGGACGATGAACATCCACGAAGCCGCGATCGCCAAGCCGAGCTCGAGGCGGATTTCCCAGCTCGACAGCCAGTCATTCTGTTCGCCCCGATCCAAGAAAAGCTGCAAGCCGCCGAGGGCAAGGGCAAGCAGCACGAAACCGAACATGTCGAACTTGCGCTGATGCGTTTCGGTCTTCGGCATGAACCGCATCATCACCAGGGTGCAGATGATGCCCACCGGCAAGTTGACCAGGAACACCCAGCGCCAATTGTAATTGTCGGTAAGGAAACCGCCCAGAACCGGCCCGAGGATCGGGCCGATCATCACGCCGCCGCCGAATAGCGCCATGGCCTGTCCGTGCTTTTCGCGCGGATTGATGTCGAACAACGTCGCTTGGGCGAGAGGCACGATGAACGCGCCGCTCACGCCCTGGAAGGCGCGAAAGATCACCATTTCGCTGAGCGACGTTGCGGTCGCACAGAGGACAGATGCGACGGTGAAGCAGACCACCGACGTCAGAAGCAACCGCTTTCGCCCAACTCGGTCGGCAAGCCAGCCGCTGATCGGCAAAGCGATCGCAGAAGCCACGATATAGCTCGTCAGCACCCAGTTTATCGTGTCCTGCGTCGCGCTGAGGCTCGCTTGCATGTGCGGAAGCGCGACGTTCGCGATGGTCGTGTCGAGCACCTGCAGCAAGACC
>Ga0207674_10004368_pt1 | contig 17044 bp, 12 predicted proteins | sample KBSCornC72_FD_184303 | JGI IMG/M metagenome (GOLD analysis project Ga0207674, IMG submission 184303) | Corn rhizosphere microbial communities from Kellogg Biological Station, Michigan, USA - KBS Corn C7-2 (SPAdes) (version 2) | ecosystem: Host-associated > Plants > Roots > Rhizosphere > Soil ... | reverse complement strand
CGCGGTCAGATACTCGCTCGTGAACCAGAACGTGCAGTCGTCGGTCGGGTCGATCGCCATCATCGAGTAGTCGCCCCAACGGCTCGTGCCCGTCTGCGAGCCCGTGCCGGCGATGAGCGTCGACTCACCCTGTGACAACTCGCCGAGCGGATCGCCGGCAAGCCGACCGGCGTACCGGATGCTCGGGTAGTTCGGCGCGGTCGCGCTGCCAGTCGAGAAGCCGATCGCCATGTCGCCGGACTGATCCATCGCGGCGGAGCCCATCCAGCGGTTCACGGTCGTGTCCGGCTCGTACGTGCCCTGCTGGAAGATCGACCAGTTCCCCGTCGTCTTCCGAAGCTCGTACCAGCGGACACCCGCGAGGTTGGCGCCGTTCGTGTCCACCGAGTGGTTGACGACGAGTGCCTGGTGGTCGCCGAAGTTCCGGTATGCGAGCCGGTACATCAGCCGGTCGTTGAGCGTGTCGAGCTTCGTCGACGTGCCCGGCTGCGGGATACAAGCTGCGAAACTGCAGAGGTCTCCGTCGAACGGCGCCGTTGCGAGCGGGCCTTCGTGCGAAACGTTGATCGTGCCGCTGCCCGACCAGTCGACCGTCGCGTTCCAGACGTCGAGGCGGTCCTGCGGGAAGTGCGCCGGATCCCACTCCTGCGCGTCGACCTCGATCAGCGGCGCCGGCGCGTTGTCAGGCGGGAGCGTCGAGCCGTCGAGGTCGGCCGGCAGCATGCCGCCCCACAGGTTGGGCTCGACGGGAAGCATGTCCTTGTAGAGCATCCGCGCCGGCTGACAGCCGCTCATCATCAGCTGGTCGCGCTCGAGCGCGAAGACGCCCACGCCGCCCCAGCCGTCGCCGGGCTCGGTGAACTGGTTGACCGTGATCATGTAGGCGTGCTGCGTCGGCCAGACGCCGAACTTCGGATAGTCGTTCAGCTTCGTCGCGTGCGCGACGTACTGGTACGCGCACCACGTACCGGTCGGGTCGCTCGTCGTGGAGTACGCCACGCACTGGTAGAAGGGCCCCTGGTGCGGGCCGTTCGGGTAGGCGAGCTGCGAGGCGATCCAGCGGTTCGCGAACTGGTCGTAGAGGACGATCGGGTCGCCGCCGTTCCCGGACGGGGTCCCGCAGACCGACTGGCCGGTGAACAGCTGGTACCCGGGCGTGGCAGGCGTCGCAGGCGTCCCGTTCCGGTGGAAGATCCGGAACTGGAGGTTGACCCACTGCATGTAGTAGTCGCCGGCTCCGATGTCGCCCTCCGTGTCCGGCGGGACGGCGCCGTTGGCGCCCACGCCGTCGAAGTTCGCCATCGGGCTCGGCATCTGGTTCTTCGGCGCGCTGCGCTGCACGAGCGCGCTGCCCTGATGTCGATCCTGGAGCACCGTGCCCTCGCCGCGCGAGCGCTCCGTGGCCTTGTTGAACATCGTGTTCCAGTGGCCGCGAGCAGGCTTCATGTCGCGGACGGCCGGAGTCAGTACGCCATGTGAGACCTGAACCGTCGGGACACGCTGAGAACTGGAGGACGCTGTCTGCGAGACGGGCGCGCCGGCCGCCACAGCCCGCCGAACGTGCGACTGCGCTGACGTTGTGCCGTCAGTCGAGCCGAGAACGACGAGGCCGACACTGGCCCCCGCGAGGAGGACCGCACCGAAGGCGGCGAGCCCGTAACGCATACGACGTTTCCCTCCCCCCATGTTCTGGATGCGAGTTCTAGCACGTCCGATCTCGAAACGCATATGGGAACTGTCGGCAGATTTCGTCGGCGGTTTAGGAGAACCGCTCACCTGAGTAGTGTCCCGCCGTGAGCCTCGTCGTCCAGGTGATCGTCACCGGCCTCGCGGCTGGCGGCGTGTACGGGATCTTCGCCGTCGGCTACTCGCTCATCTACCGGCTGACGGGAGTCGTCTACTTCGCGTTCGGCGACCTCGTCGCGTTCGGCGTGTTCACGACGCTTCTCGTCGCCGCGGGCACGGGGCCCGTGAGCCAGACGAGCCTCGGCGTCGGCCGCTTCCTGGTCGCGCTCGGCGTCGGGCTCGTGCTTTGCGTCGGCGTCGGCGCCGCGACCTATGTGCTCTTCATCGAGCCGTACCTGCTGCGCGGCTCGACGGTCGGCTGGGTCGCCTCGACGCTCGCGATCGCTTTCGCGCTGCGCGGGATGATCGGCGCGGTCTTCACTCGGCCTGCGTATGTGTTCCCGGATCCGCTGCACTTCGAGAGCGTCGGGCGGAACGGGGTCGTGACGATCGCAGGGGCGAGCGTGCAGGTGCGGTCGTTCTTCGTCATCGGGCTCGCCGCGACGCTGGCGGCGCTTGCCGCCTGGACGCTCGAGCGCACCAGGCGCGGGCGGGCGCTGCAGGCGATCTCGTCCGACCCCGAGGCGGCACGCTTCGTCGGGCTTCCGGTCGAGACGCTCGTCGCGCTCGCGTTCGGGCTCGTCGGCGGGCTCGCCGCGCTGGCCGCGGTCGCTGCCGCTCCTTCGGCGCCGTTCACGGTCGATTCGGGAGCGCTGCTCGGGCTGAAGGGCCTCGTCGCAGCTCTCATCGTCCGGTTCGGTTCGCCGTGGGCCGCGTTCGCGGCTGGGCTCGGCGTCGGCCTCGCAGAGGCGGCGATCGACAACCTGCGCATCGGCGGCTTCGGACTGGGCCCGCAGTACGGGGAACTGATCCCGCTGGCGTTCGCTCTCGGCGTGATCGCGTACCGGTCCCTGCGCGCCGAGCCCGTCGCGAGCACCGCATGAGCTCGGCGGCGGGCGTGTTCGACGAGACCCGCGCGGAGCTGACCGCGGCCGTCCGCGACGCGCGCGCGGCGTGGAGCTGGTCGTCGACGCTCTGGCTCCTCGCGTTCGCGGCAGTTCTCGTCGCGCCCGCGGTGCTTCCGCTCTCGGGCCAGATGCCCGACCTCGCCCAGTTCGTCTATCTCGCGCTCGCGGCGGTCGGCCTCGGCTACGCCGTCGGGCTGGCCGGGATCCCGTCGCTCGGCCAGGGCGCGTTCCTCGGAATCGGCGCGTTCTCGGAGGCGCTGCTCCGCACGAAGGCGGGCTGGCCGCTCGTGCCGTCGTTCGTCGCCGCGGTCGCGATCACGGCCGGGGTCGGCGTGTTGACCGGGCTCGCGACCGGCCGGCTGCGGAGCGCGTTCGTCGCGGTCAGTACCTGGATCCTGAGCTGGATCCTCCTGCTGCTACTGGCCTCGTTCCCGGGCATCTCCGGCGGCGCGCAGGGGCTCGTGCTGCCGGCGGCGACCGTGCTGGGTCACACGCTGACTCCGACCGACCACTACGTGATCGGGGTCACGCTCGTGGCGGTTGCGGTGCTTGCGCTTGCGGTGCTCGCGCCACGGGCAGCAGGGCTCGGGCTCGCTGCGGCACGAGATCAGCGCCTGGCAGCGGCCGGGCTCGGCGTTCCCGTCGCGCGTGCGCGCCTGGGCGTCTTCACCGCCTCGGCGGCGATCGCGGGCGTCGCGGGTGCCCTCACCGTGGAGCTGACGCAGGTCGCGGACGCCTCGTCGTACGGGCCGGCGGTCTCGTTCAAGCTCTTCGTCGCCGTCATCCTCGGCGGGGCCCGGCTGCCGCTCGGGCCGATCGTCGGCCTGCTCGTCATCAGCGCCTTCTCGAACGCAGCCGAGCAGATCGGCGGCCTCCGCGGCCTTCCCCCCGGTCGGCTTGAGGAGATGCTCACCGGCTACGGGGTGCTGCTCGTCCTCGGCCTCGGCGGCGCGGGCCTGCTGCCCGCGGCACGCGGCTGGTGGCGGACCCGCATGCCTTCTCGCCACGTCCCGAGACCGAGCCCGCCCATGCGCGAGCTGCCCCGCGTCGAGTCGCCCGAGCCGCTGCGTGCGCAAGGCCTGACGAAGAGCTTCGGCAGCCTCGTCGTGCTCGACCACGTCGACCTCGAGCTGGCGCCCGGGCAGGTGCACGCCCTCATCGGCCCCAACGGCAGCGGGAAGACGACCGCGCTCAAGGCGCTCGTCGGAGAGCTGGCACCCGACGAGGGCGCCGTGCGTGTGAACGGAACCGAGCTGTCCGGCTCGCCCCGCGCGCGCGTCCTCCAAGGTGTCGTCGGGACGCAGCAGGCGACCGCAGTCTTCCCCGAGCTGACCGCGCTCCAGAACGCGCTCGTCGGCGCGGGGCTCCGCCTCGAGCACGACGGTCCGTTCCGGACCGTGTTCAGGACGCCGAAGGCGCGGGCGGACGAGCGGCTCGCGGAGGGCAAGGCGCTCGCCGCGCTCGAGCTGGTCGGCCTCGATGACCCGGATCGCCCCGCATCGGAGCTGACCGCACACGAGCAGCGGCTGCTCATGATCGCGTCCGCCCTCGCAACCGAGCCCCGCGTCCTGCTCCTCGACGAGCCTGCGGCCGGAGGATCGGCGACGGAGCTCGACCGGCTGGCGGAGCTCCTGCACGAGCTCCGCGACACCGGCCTCGCGCTGCTCGTCATCGAGCACAACCTCCGCTTCGTGCGACGGGTCGCCGACGAGGTGACGGTCCTCGAGGCAGGTCGGCGCATCGCGTCAGGCACACTTGCGCAGGTCGCCTCCGACGAGGCAGTGAAGATGGCCTACCTCGGACGACAGAAGCTCTCGTGAGGCGACTCCTGCTCGTCGTCGGGCTGTGCGCCGTCGTCGCCGGCTGCGGCGGTGACAAGAGCTCGGACAAGACGAAGACGGTGACGATCGCGGTCAACGCGCCCTTCTCGCGGACGCCGTACGTCGGCCAGACGATCGCCGACGGGGCAGCGCTCGCGGCCTCCAAGGCGGCGGTCGATGTGAACGGCGTCAAGTACCGCTTCCGGATCAAGCGCTACGACACGGGCCTGTCCCCGAGCGTCGCGGCGCGCAACGTCCGCAAGGCGATCGCCGAAGGCGCCGTCGCGATCGTGGACGAGGGCACCGGGGTCGACGCCTCGTGGCAGTTCGCCCGCGACGCGGACGTCCCGCTCGCGGTCACGTACCAGGGCGGCGAGGGCCTCGTCGACGCGGCGCAGCGCCCGAACGTCTTCCGCATCGCCCCGACCGACCACGGGATGGCGTTCCGCTGGGCCGAGTACCTGATCCCCAAGAAGCTGAAGATCGCGCTGATCACGGACGACTCGTCGTACGGCCAGCAGGGCGCCAAGGCGCTCGCCGAAGCGTTCTCCGAGAACATGGACTCGGTCGCCACGAAGCTGACGGTGCCGGCGGACGCGCCGGATCTCTCCCCGCAGGTGCTGCGCGCGCGCCGTGCCGGAGCGACGGCGCTCCTCGTCTGGGCGCAGCCGACGACGATTGCGAGCGTCCTCTCGGCGGCGCGCTCCTCGGGCTGGAAGGTCCCGGTGTACACGTCGCCGACCGGCGAGGACCCGCTCGTGCGTCAGCAGCTCGCGAACCATCCGGACTGGGTCGACGGCTTGACGTTCGCGTCGGGGCGGCCCACGGCCGAGGTCGGTGCGGGCCCGTTCCTCTCGTTCCAGCGCGACCTGGAAAACAAGTTCGGCGTGCAACTCGTCGGCGTCAGGACGCCCGACGGCGCGCAGGTCGTGCAGCCGCCCGACTACGCGATGTACTCGTACGACTTCGTGAACGTCCTCGCGGCGGCGATCCAGCGCGCGGGCGGCACGGCGGACAGGAAGAAGATCCTGGCCGCGCTCGACCAGGTGACCGTCGCGGGCGCGAACGGCGACCAGCGCGGGTTCAACGAGAACAACCACGACGGCGTGGTCGACGACGACGTCTACTTCGCGAAGTTCGACGGCATGACCTACCGGCCGGTCAAGGACGATCCGCTATCGGCGACGCTCGTTCCCATCGAGCAACGACGCTGAGCCGGCGCGCGCTCGTCCTCGGGCTCTGCGCTGCCGCGCTCGCAGCTCCGAACGCGGCGAGCGCACGCACCGTGTCGCTGCCCTGGCCGCCGCAGGTCCTTCCGCAGACTCCGCCCCTCGCGCCGACGGTGGGCGGCCCGCTGCCGATCTCACCGCGCTTCTTCCGGCGCGTGCCGAACCGCGAGCGCGTGGTGGTGGGCCTCGACGACGACGGAGCCCCGAACTCGGTGCGGGTCCAACAGACCCTCGTTCTGAAACGGCTCGGCGACTACGTCTTCGCGATCCCTGCGCCGGTGAAGAGCGTGCTTCCCGGGCCGGGCACCGGATCGCCGCCCGGACGGCGGACGAACCAGATCCTCTGGCAGGGCTTCTCACCCGGAATCCGCCGGCTATCCGTCGTCGCCGACCTGCAGGTGGCCGAGAGCGCGCCGCTGCTGCCGGTCAAGGTCCACGTCGAGCAGAGCGGCGGCCGAAGCGTGGTCGTGATCGAGAATGTGACGGGCGTGACGGCGAAGTCGTACACGGCCGACGTGGAGCCGGTCGGGCTGAGCCAGGTCGTCGGACGGATCCGCAATGCGATCCGGCGCGACTACAGCGCCGAAGGGCTGAACGTCGAGGTGCACGGGCCGCAGCATCCGGTCGACGTCCAGGTGGCGGCGCCGCTCCGGGTGTCGGGCACGGTCGGCTCGCGGCGCTTCAGCGCCGTCCTCGACGGCGTCCGCCGCAAGGAAGTGCGCCTCGTCGTGCCCGGCGCGGCGCCGAAGATCTCGATGCGGGTGCGCACGGTCGCCGTCCCCGATCGCGTGCGGACGGCGCAGAGCGTGCGCGTCCAGCTTGCGAACACGATCGACCTCGAGCTGACCTATGCGCGAAAGCGCCAGTACGACCAGTTCCTCGCGGCCGCCGATCCGACCGGGCACAGCTCGACGACCTACGTCTACCGCACCTCGCCGCGCCCCGTCGCGGCCGCTCCGCTCGAGGCCGGCGGCTCCAGCGACAACACGATGGGCTGGGTCGCGCTCGGTCTAATCCTTGCCTTCGGGCTCCCCTTCGCCGCCGTCGTCTGGGCTCGCTCCTAGCTCCTCGCCGACCGCCTTGGCGTAGGCCAGTTGGAGATTCGCGGTCGCCTGCTCGTAGTCGTTCACGATTTCGTCGGGCACGGAGCCGGCGAGGACCGGCGTGAGCGCGCGCAGCGACTCGATCGCGAGCCGCGCCTGTTCGAGGTCGCGGCCGTCGGGCTCGAGCTTCGAGTAGCCGAGCTGGGCGATCGTCGGGAGCACCGACAGGAGCAGGTCCGACACCTTCAGCTGCCGGATGTGCTCGAGCAGCTCCTCCTGCGAGAGCTCGCCCTCCTCAGCCACCGACGACCTCTGTGGTTCCAACCTGCTCGGCGTAGATCTCTTCGAGCGTCGCGCCCTCTTCGAAGCGCGAGATCTGGCGCTCCGCCGCGTTCACCGCCGGAACGGCGAGGTACTCCGCAGCTCCGAGCTCCTCGGCAACCGGGCGCATCCACTCGATCAGCTCCTCGAGCGCAGCGCGCGCCGGGCGCACCTCGTGCGTCCGCAGGTCGATCAGCTCGCCGCCGAGACCCCAGCGGATCGCGCGCCAGAAGTTCTCCTCGATCTCGCGATGCTCCGGATCGAGCAGCTCCTCGCCCTCGTCGATGGCCCGCGCGATCCGCGCCGTCAGCGCGTAGGCGAAGGCCGCGAGCGAGATCGACTCCTCCTGCAGCGGCTGCGCGTCGCAGATCCGGATCTCGACGGTCGGGAACGCGAGGTGCGGGCGGACGGACCACCACATCTCCGTGTGCTCGTGGATCGACCCCGTGTCGAACAGGAAGCGGACGTAGGCCTCGAAGGTCTGCCAGTCGCCGTAGGCGTCCGGGACGCCGCAGCGGGGGAAAAACTTCGTGAAGATCTGCGTGCGCACGGAGTGGAGGCCCGTGTTCACGTGCTCGAGGAAGGGTGAGCTGGCCGAGAGGACGAGCAGCTCCGGGAGGTACGCGCGTAGGGCGTCGCAGACCTGGATCGCGCGGTCGGGGCCGTTGACCGCGACGTGGACGTGGAGGCCGAACGTGTTGTTGCGCCAGACGACGTAGCGGAGGAGGTCGTCCCGGACGCGATAGTGCGGCGTGTCGATGATCCGCTGCTCCTGCCACGGGCTCCACGGGTGCGCGCCCGTCGCGCCGAGGGTGAAGCCGAGGTCGTCCGCGAGCTCGCGGAGTTGGGCGCGGCGCTTCGGGATCAGCGCGGCTGCGTCCGCGAAGGAGTCGCAACGGCCCGTACGCACCTCGACCTCCGACGCGATCAGCTCTCCGACGAGATGCGCATCGAGCTCGGTGCCCTGCGCCGCCGCCTTCAGCTGCTCGAAGCCGTCGGTCAGCGCGAGGGTGTCGGGATCGAGGATCGCGAACTCCTCCTCGACCGCAACCGTGAAGTCCGTCGCAGACTCGAAGTTCTCGCGGCCGAGCCGCAGCTGTTCGTCGCCACTCGGGACGCGCTCGTCGGCCACGCGCGAGAGGTTAGTGAAACGGCTCCAGTAGGCGCCGGGCCACGCCCGCCCAGCTCCAGCGCTCGACGACCGCGCGCCGGGCCGCTTCCTGGAGCCGGGCACGCTCGCCCGGGTCGAGCTCGAGCAACCTGCGGAGCTTCGCAACGAGCTCTCCGGAGTCCCCGGTCGCGAAGCTCGTCAGGTCGCCGTACGGCTCCGGGTATTCGGCGGACACGCCCGCCGCGATCTCGGCCAGGCCGGAGTGGTGCGCGACGAGCGGGAGCGAGCCGGCCGCCGCGGCCTCGGCGGCGACCATCCCGAAGGCCTCGGGGAAGATCGACGGCACGGCCGTCACGTGGGCGAGCGGAATCAGCTTGGCGAGATGCCGGTGCTCGAGCGGCCCGGTGAAGAGCGTGCGCGGCGGCGCCGTTCGCTCGAGCTCCTCGCGGTAGTCGCCGAAACCCACGATCACGGCCCGCGCATCCACCTCGCGCAGCGCGTCGAACAGCACGTGCACGCCCTTGTTCCGCAGGAGCTTGCCGAAGTAGAGGACAGTCGGCTCGTCGGCGGCGAGGAACGCCTCGAGCCGCTCCGCGTTGCCTTCGTCCGGGAGCCGCTCGTTCGCGTTGCCCGGGTTCGGCGGATCGGCACGGCTCTCGGCGAGCAGGCCGCGCAACGCCTCGTCGCGCGGGAGCGGCACGAACTCGTCGACGTCCACGCCCGGCGGGACCACGTGCACGCGATCGACGTGGCCGACGACCTCCTCGACCACGTCGCGGATGTGCTCGGAGCCGACGAACACGGCCTCGGCATGCACGAGCGACGCTCGCCCCCACGCCGACAGCTCCGCGTTGCCACGCATGGAGTACTCGAGCTCCGAGCCGTGCGCCTTGACCGCGTACCGTGCCCCGGTCGCGGCCGCCACCGGCCCGCCGAGCACGACGTGGTTCGCGAACACGAGGTCGGCCGGCAGCTGCGCGCGAAGCGCCTCTGCGTTCGCCGCCACGTACCGCTCGCGCTCGTCGGCCGTGAAGTCCTGCACGAGCCGTGCCTCCATGCCCTCGTACTCGTCGAGCACGAAGACCGGGAGCAGCCCGCCGATCTCCGGTCGCACGACCGTGGCGCCGCCGAGGTCGTACTCCTCGGGATGCGGCTCCTGCGCGAAGACCGTCACGACGTGTCCGGCGCGGCTCCACTCGCGAGCGAGCGAGCGCGTGTACACGTTCGAGCCCGTGCCGCCGAGCAGGTACCCGTGCCAGAGGAGGATCCGCATCCCCCGCATCTTCTAGAAAGGTCGAAGGGGGCAGAGAGCCTGCCCCCTTCGATCGGTTCGGGAACTAGTGGTCGAAGATCCCGTTCGGGACGCCGAGGCCGGTCACGTTGTCCCAGCCTGGCTCCGTGTGCTGCGAGGTCGAGCCCGAGTAGTCGTCGAACGTCCGGAGGAAGTCAGCCGTTCCGTCCGTGTCGTCGACGCCGTTCACGAAGTTGCGGCGTGCGACGGCCGTCTTGACCGAGAGCACGTCCGTGAACGACTGCGCGTTCTCGTAGAACGCGGGGTTCGCAAAGCCGTGCGCGAACCCGGCCTTCTGATCCGCGAGCGCCATCAGGCCCGCGAAGAGGGGCGACGACAGGCTCGTGCCGCCCAGGCGATACTCGTCGTAGTACGCCCCGTCCGGGAAGGTCTGCGTCTGACCGACCAGGTACCCGGTGTTCGGGTCGCCCACGGCCGCGACGTCAGGCACTCCACGGCCGCTGATGTCGAGGCTCGACTGGTACCACGGCTTGGGGAAGACGACGCTGACGCCGCCGCCCGAGCCGTACAGCCAACCGGCGCGCGTGCAGACATGAGTCGTCTGGTCACAGCTGTACGTGCTCGTGCCCCAGCCGGTCTCGACCGCGCGAGTGTTGTCCTCGTTCACGCCGAGGCTCGTGCCTCCGACCGCGGTCACCCACGGGCTCGAGGCAGGCCAGTCCGTCGTCGGGAACCCGAACGTCGAGCTCTCGTCGCCGTTGTCGCCGGACGAGAAGTAGACGCCGATGCCCTCGGCGGCGGCCTGGACGAGCGTGTCCTCCATCGGCTTCACGTAGCCCGGCGGCAGGAGCTCCGTCGTCGAGAAGCCGTACGAGTTGGTCACGATCTGGGCCAGGTGACGGTCGACGACGTGGTTCATCGCCGCGTCGAGATCCTGGTAGTTGTTCGGCGCCCCGACGTAGACGATCTTCGCGGCCGGCGCCATGCCGTGCACGGCCTCGACGTCGAGGGTCTCCTCGCCGTACCAGCCCTGCGGGTCCTGCTTCTTGTTCTGCGGGCGGTGGAGCGTGCCCGGCGCGATCACCTGCGTGAACTGCGAGCTGCTCATCGTCGGCAGCCCGCGGTTCGTCGACCACTGGTTGACGTCCTGGAAGATCGTCGGTGACGCGTAGGCGTCGATGATCGCGACCGTCTGTCCGGCTCCGTCGTAGTCGCCGGAGATGTTGTACGCACCCTTGATCTGCTCAGGCGTGTGTCCCTTCACGGACCACGGCACGCTGGGCAGGTTCACGTCGGTGAAGCCCGGCGGGAACGCGTAGGGCGAAAGCAGCTCCGCCCAGAAGGCTGAGAGCGGCGGTGCGTTCCGGAAGCCCGGGCTCGGCGGCGCTTTCGGCGCCGACGCGTCGGGCCGGACGAAGGCGTCGCTCTCGTCCAGGCCGAGCACGCCGGTGACGACGCTCGCCAGCGAGTTGGGAATCGAGACGTCGCCGTCCGGAGCCCGCAGCGTCTTGCCGCGGACCTTGTACAGCCGGAGCGTCGTGCCGAATGCGGCGTTCGTCTGGGCGACGGTGCCCTCGGCCGCGACGTAGTGGTTGTTCTGCGGTGTGTAGTCGATCGTGAAGCCCTGGCCACGGAGCCAGGACTGGACCGCGCCGACCTGCGCCTGCGACGGAGCGAAGCTCTGCCGGAACTGCTGCGACGTCAGGTAGTGCCCGTACGACCTGGAGTGCGGGTCCGAGACGGCCTTGGCGGCCGCTTCGGCGCCGTCCTTCCAGCCGAGGTAGACGCGGAAGCCGACCTGGCTGGCGGGATCGGCGGTCCCGGCCTGGTTGTGCGAGTTGGCCCACGACGGTGCGCTCCCGTGCAGCGTGGAGCGATCCGACGAAGACGCCTGGCTGGCAGCGAGCCCCACGATGAGAGCGGCCGCAGCCAGGATCGAGACGAATCGGGACATATCCCTTCCTCTCTCTCCCCTCGTGCGCACAGAGAACTGCGCGCACTTGTTTTCAGTACCCCCTTACGGCGACCCAGGATAGAGACCCCTATATCGGACCGCAAATGAGAACCGTCGGGGCTTACGTGAGATGGAAGTAGAGCGCGTAGAGCAGGTCCACCGCCGGGTTCGACGTGTGGACCGCGACGTCCGATGGGACGTCGAGCAACGCCTCGGAGTAGTTGAAGATGATCTTGACGCCCGAGTCGACGAGATCCTCCGCGGCCTTCTGCGCGCTCGTCGCCGGCACGGCCAGGACGCCGACGATGATGTTGTTGTCGTGGACGAGGTGTGTGAGCTCGCCGTAGTCGCTGACGCCGATGTCCCCGACGCGCCGGCCGACCTTGTCCGGATCGGTGTCGACGATCGCGGCGATGTGGATGCCGTGCTCGGCGAAGATCGGCGAGCTGACGATCGCCTCGCCGAGGCGGCCCGCGCCGACGAGCATGATGTTGTGCTGCCCCTGCGTCCGCAGGATCTTGCGGATTTCGCCCAGCAGCGAGTCGATGTTGTAGCCGACGCCGCGCTTGCCGAACTTCCCGAACGCGGACAGGTCGCGGCGGATCTGCGTGGCGTTGATGTTCGTGTAGTCCGAGATCTCCTGCGACGAGATCCTGGCCTTGCCCATCTTCTTCGCCTGGGTCAGAACCTGGAGGTACCGGCTCAACCGAGCGGCGACTCCGACCGTGAGGCGGTCGGTCGGGGCGGTCTGAGGCGGAGCTTGTAACACCACACAAGGATTCTTGCATTTCCGCACCAGGTCTTGCGTCGGCGTGTCACAAAGTCCGCCCTCAGGAGGCCGCTTGTGCGAGCCGCCGGCGCAGTGCAGCGGGCGGCACGAAGTAGACGAACGCCCGCTCGCCGTCGATTTCGACGACCGGGAGCAGCTCGCGGTAGCGCGCCTCGAGCCCGGGGTCGCCGTCGATCAGGATCTCGTCCAGCTCGAAGCCGAGCTCATCGCGGAGCTCCACGATTGTCTCGCGTGCACGCTCGCAGAGGTGGCACCCCTCCGAGCCGTAGAGAACGACCTTAGGGATACAGGCCGCGCGTCGTGGTGGCTTCCGCGACCCGCTGGACGGCGAGCCCGTACGCGGCCATGCGCATGCTCGTGCCGCGGCCCTCGCGCGTCGCCCAGGTCTCGTTGAAGGCGCGGGTCGAGATGTCGTTCAGCCGTGCGTTCACCTCGTCCTCCTTCCAGAAGTACTCCTGGAGGCCCTGCACCCACTCGAAGTACGAGACGACGACGCCGCCCGCATTCGCGAGCACGTCCGGCAGGACGAGCACGCCCTTGTCCTCGAGGATCTCGTCGGCCGCCGGGGTCGTCGGCCCGTTCGCTCCCTCGCAGATGATCTTCGCCTTGACCTTGTCCGCGTTGTCCGAGGTGATCACCTGCTCCAGGGCGCACGGCGCGAGCACGTCGCAGTCGAGGAGGAGCAGCTCCTCGTCCGTGATGCTCTCCGCGTCCTTGAGGCCCGCCAGCGAGCCTGTCTCCTGCTTGTGCGTGATCGCGGTCTCGACGTCGATGCCGTTCGAGTTGTAGACGCCACCGGACGAGTCCGAGACGGCGAGGACGGTGGCGCCCTCCTGCGCGAGGAAGCGGGCGAGGAACATGCCGACGTTCCCGAAGCCCTCGACGACCACGCGCTGGCCCGCGATCGTCGCGCCCTGTTTCCGAACCGCCTCGCGGATGATGTAGAGCGCCCCGCGGGCAGTCGCCTCGAGCCGTCCGAGCGAGCCGCCGATGTTGAGCGGCTTACCGGTCACGACGCCGAGCACGGAGTGGCCCTTGTTCATCGAATAGGTGTCGAAGATCCAGGCCATGACGCGACCGTCGGTGCCGACGTCGGGGGCCGGGATGTCCTTCTCCGGCCCGATCTCGTTGATGATCTCCGACGTGTAGCGGCGGGTCAGCTTCTGAAGCTCGACCGCCGAGAGCTTCTTCGGGTCGCAGGCGATCCCGCCCTTCGCGCCGCCGAAGGGGATGTTCATGAGCGCGCACTTCCACGTCATCCACATCGAGAGCGACTTGACCTCGTCGAGCGTGACGTCCGGGTGGTAGCGGATGCCGCCCTTCGACGGCCCGCGTGCGATGTTGTGCGTCACGCGGTAGCCCTCGAAGGCTCTCACGCTGCCGTCGTCCATGACCACGGGCACCGAGACGACGACCGCCTTCTTGCACTCCTTGAGGACCGCGATCAGGTTCGGGTCGATCTTGAACGTGTCCGCGACCCGGTACAGCTGCTGCTGGGCGATCTCGAACGGGTTCTCGCGGAGATGGGAGACGGGTGCCGCAACGGTGGTCACGAAGTCACTCCTTGAATCGGCTGCAAATGACGGACTCTTCCGGCGGCGAGTATAAGCCGGAGCGCACGGGTTACCGAATCGTGAACGGGACGATCGCCTCGGTGGGCTCGCCCTGTCCGGTCGGGTACGCGGTGAGGACGACCCGGTACTTGCCCGGCTCGAGTGTGTCGCCGTTCGCGTCGCGGCCGGTCAGGCCGAAGGCGAAGTGACCCGGCAGGAGGTCACGCAGCTGGGCGAGGGTGCCGAGCTTCGAGCCGTCGCTTCCACGCAGGTGGAGCACGAGCAAGGCGACGGGCTCGAGCTGTCCGCCGGCGGCGATGCGGCCGGCCTGGAACGAGAGGACGGCCGGCGTCGCGTCTGACGGGCGGAAGTCGTTGCTGGACAGGCGAACCGACGAGAGCAGGTCGTCGTGGCGCGGGCGCACCGCGATCAGCCAGGGAACGTGGATCGCATTGCTCCCACGCGCGCGGATCGTGAGCCGGCCCTCGACCGGGTCGCCCATCTGCGCCAGAGCGCGCACCGCGACGTAGACGGTCGCGATCCCGTGCGGCCGGATCCGCACCTGCGACGGGGCGAACGCGAACACGAGCGTCCTGGCGCCGCCGCGGTCGCGCCGGTCGGCTGCGAACTCGACGGTCAGGCGCCGCGAGGAGAGGTTGCGGATGACGAGCCGGCGCGTCGCGTGCCAGCCGGAGCGGTGCGTCGCCCGCCCGAAGCTGAGCGTCGTCGGAAGCGCCGCGATCTCGCCGGCCGCGGTTGCGCCGAGGTCGAGGAGGCCGGAGCCCTGCCCGGCGACCGACTCGCGCGGGAGTTGCCGCGCCGAGCCTGCCAGCAGGCCCTTGAGCGCGGACGCGTCGAGGTCCGGCCTGGCCTCCGCCAGAAGCGCCGCCGAGCCGGCGACGATCGCCGACGCGGCGCTGGTGCCGCTGATGCTCGCGTAGCGGGCCGAGCCGTCTTCGGCCTTGCCCGGATCGGCCGTGAGGAGGCCCACGCCGGGCGCGACGAGATCCGGCTTCACGAACCCGTCGAACGCGAGGCCGCGCGACGAGAACGGCGCCACACCGCCAGCCGTGGAGCTCGGCTCCGAGCTCGGCCGCCCGATCGAGACCAACACGCTCCGCTCGTCTCCGAGCGCATTCGCGAGCTCCTGTCCGACCGCCGACGGGAGCCCGACCACGGGCACCGTCACGCCGTCGTCCAGACCGAGCCCGCCAGACGGAAGCGAGTCGCCGTAGAGCACGACCGCCGAGGCTCCCGCCTTTGCCGCCTGTGTGGCCGCGTAGCCCGGGTCGTTGCCCGCGGGCACGAGCGCGGCGCGGCCGGCGACGAGGCTGAGGCCGTCCTTCGAGAAGAACTCGTCGAGGCTCGGCGCCGCGCCCTGGGTCCGCTCAGCCGGGCGGAGGCGCGGCTCGCTCAACGGGAGCGTCTTGTCCGAGCTCGGCTCGACCGCTCCCGCGAGCGGGACGCGGCGGTCGAACAGGACGCCCAGCCCAGCCCGGGCCACGACGCGCACGGAAGCGGACGAGTCGCGCAGGTCCGCGGCGCCGACGGTGAGAGCCGCCCGCGAACCGCCCGGGCCGGAGATGCTCCCGTACCCCGGGCCGGCGAGACCATCGTTGCCGGCAGGCGCAACCACGAGCGTGTCGAGCCGGAGCGCTCCCGCGACCGCTCTCGCGGACGGGCTGTCCTCGAAGGCGGCGAACGGCTCGGCGACGCCGATCAAGGCGATGCGCGCCGCGTCGAGCGCAACGCCGTCGAGGTTCGGGTCGACGGAGCGCTCGAGACCTGCGATCAGCTGGTCGGTGCGCCCGTAGACCGCCCAACGACCGCTTGCCTCGGGCTGCCAACCGGCGACCCGGATCGGCATCACCGTCGCACCGGTCGCGACGCCGTTCATCTTCCCCGGGCCCTCCGAGCCGACGAGGAGGCCGGCCATCTGCGTGCCGTGGCGCTCCAAGCGCGTCGGGTCCTCCGGGCTCGACCGCGCGCTCGTGTCCTTGGTGTTCCCCACGACGTCGTAGCCGCCCGCGACCTGGCCGAGCACGTACGGATGATTCGCGTCGACGCCCGTGTCGAGGAGCGCGACGGTCACGCCGTGCCCGCTCGAGCCGGGCAGGCTGACCTCCGGCCGGCTCGCCACGCCCGGTGCGAGCCCGCCCTTCTCGATCAAGGTCGAAGACACAGAAGCCGGGTACGTGACGCGCACGGGATAGACGCCCGCGACCTCGGGAGCGCGCTCGAGGAACGCGATCGCGCGCGGGTCGAGCGCCGCAGAGAAGCCGGTGAGCACGCGCGCGTACCGGTGCTCCGGCTGCACGCGCACGCCGTCCTGCGCGAGCCGCGCGATGAGCAGGTTGTCCGCAGCGAGGGCAGCCGCCGTCCAGCGCCGCTGCTGCGCCTCCGTCGCCTGCCCTCCGGCCGCAGCCATCCGATCGGCGAGCGAGGGGCTGTTCAGGACGACGATCACGCGCTGCCCGAGGGCGACCTGCTCTCGCGGGCTGCCAACGAGGCCGCGCCATGAGGACGCCGCCTGGGCCTCCTGCTCGTGCCCGGCGCTGCCCGCCCCGGCGCCGACCGTCAGGAGCGTCGCAGCCAGGGCCACAGCTGCGAGCAGGCCCAGCTGCGGGGCTTCACGCCGCCGTAGACGCATACGCATCCAAAGCAAGATAACGAGCGAACGGGATCGCTTCGACGTACCTCCCGGCGGAAGCGATCATCGCCGCGTTGTCGGTGCACAGCGCGAGTGGCGCGAGGGCCGCGTCCGGGAGCGCGGCTCGGAGCTCGGAGTTCGCAGCGACGCCGCCCACCACCGCGATCCGATCGCCTGCGACTCGCTCGGCTGCGGCGTGGGCTCGCTCGACGAGAGCGGTGACGATCGCACGCTGGTACGACGCGGCCAGGTCCGCCCGGCGCCGTTCCAGCTCGTCCACGTCGAGCTCCCGCACCTTGTAGAGAAGCGCTGTCTTGAGCCCGGAGAACGAGAAGTCGAGCCCGGGAACGCGGGCGATCGGGAACTCGTAGGCCTCAGGGTCGCCCTCGCGCGCCAGCCGGTCGATCGCGGCGCCGCCCGGATAGCCGAGCCCGAGCAGCCGCGCGCCCTTGTCGAACGCCTCGCCGGCCGCGTCGTCGAGCGTCGTCCCGACGATGTCGAAGCCGCCGTGGTCGCGCACGTCGAGGAGGAGCGTGTGCCCGCCGCTCGCGAGCAGGCAGAGGAACGG
>Ga0207674_10004366_pt1 | contig 17049 bp, 12 predicted proteins | sample KBSCornC72_FD_184303 | JGI IMG/M metagenome (GOLD analysis project Ga0207674, IMG submission 184303) | Corn rhizosphere microbial communities from Kellogg Biological Station, Michigan, USA - KBS Corn C7-2 (SPAdes) (version 2) | ecosystem: Host-associated > Plants > Roots > Rhizosphere > Soil ... | reverse complement strand
GCCCGTAGGCCGCGGTCTGCGCGTAGATCGGCCGGAGCAAGTCGAGCGCGTAGATGATGGCCCGCGGCCGCAGGTCGAAGACCTCCAGCACGGCGTCCTGGATCCGCTCCACCGGGACCTTCTCGGTGCCGAAGCACTCGACGAACAGCCCGACCGGCATGGCCTTGCCGATCGCGTAGGCCACCTGGGCCTCGCAGCGGTCCGCCAGGCCCGCCGCCACCACGTTCTTGGCTACCCAGCGCATGGCGTAGGCGGCGCTGCGGTCGACCTTCGACGGGTCCTTACCCGAGAAGGCTCCTCCCCCGTGCCGCGCCATTCCGCCGTAGGTATCGATGATGATCTTGCGTCCGGTCAGCCCGGCGTCCCCCATCGGCCCGCCGATCTCGAACCGGCCGGTCGGGTTGACCAGCAGCCGGAACCCTTCGCAGTCGAGGCCGGCGTCGGCCAGCACGGGCGCGACCACATAATCCCTGATGTCGGGGGCGAGCAGTTCGGAGAGGTTGATGTCGGGCGCGTGCTGCGTGGACACCACCACGGTGTCCAGCCGCACCGGGGTGTCCCCCTGGTACTCGATCGTCACCTGGGTCTTGCCATCCGGCCGCAGGTACGGCACGGTCCCCGCGCGGCGCACCTGGGACAGCTGGCGGGCGAGCTTGTGCGCCAGCATGATCGGCAGCGGCATCAGCTCGGGGGTCTCGCGGCACGCGTAGCCGAACATCAGCCCCTGGTCCCCCGCGCCCTGCCGGTCAAGCTCGTCGGTGCCCTCACCCTCCCGGTACTCGAACGCGTCGTTCACGCCCTGGGCGATGTCCGGCGACTGAGAGCCGATCGAGACCGACACGCCGCAGGACGCCCCGTCGTACCCCTTGGCCGAGGAGTCGTAGCCGATCTCGAGGATCTTGTCCCTGATGATGCCCGGGATGTCGACGTAGGTCTGGGTGGTGACCTCCCCCGCGACGTGCACCTGGCCCGTGGTGATCATGGTCTCCACCGCCACACGGCTGCCCGGATCATCCTTGATCATGGAATCCAGGATGGCATCGCTGATCTGGTCGGCCATCTTGTCAGGATGGCCCTCCGTAACCGATTCGGAGGTAAAAAGACGACGCGCCACTTTGGGCTCTCCCCTCGCTCTGGGTGACTGCGGTGAGTTTATCCTGGACTGCGGTGAGTTTAGCCGTCAGCGGGCGATTCGCTCAGCCTGGCGGCGACTAGATCCCACACCACGTCGGCCAGGGCTTCCTTGGGCCCGCGCGAGACCGGCGTGACGGTCCCGTCGGCGCCGTAGACGACCGCCTCGTTATCCGTCGTGCCGAACCCGAGCCCGTTCCCCACCGGATTGACGACGAGCAGGTCACAGCCCTTTCGCTCCAGCTTAGCCCGGGCCTGTTCCGGCGAGGTGTCGGTTTCGGCGGCGAACCCGACCAGAACCTGATGTGCCGGAGGCGGGGGCACGAGCCCGGCCCGTTCGGGATCATGGGCCGAACGGGCGGCCTCCCGCGCGTTCCGCGCCGTGGCCAGCCCAGCCAGGATGTCCGGGTTCTCGGTCAGCCGCAGCGGTTCCGGCGGCTGGCCGTCCTTCTTGATCTTCGCCGCGCTGCGCGCCGCCGGGCGGTAGTCGGCCACCGCGGCGGCCATCACGACCGCGTCGGCGGTTTCGGCGGCGGCCAGCACCGCGTCGTGCATCTCGCGTGCCGAGACCACCCGGGTGACCTTGGTCCCGGCCGGGTCGGGCAGCGCCACGTTGGCCGCTACCACGGTGACTTCGGCGCCGCGAGCCACTGCCGTGCTGGCCAGTGCGTACCCCTGCGTCCCCGTCGACCAGTTCCCGATGAACCGGACCGGGTCGATCTCCTCTCGGGTTCCGCCGGCCGATATCACCACGCGGCGGCCAGCCAGGTCGGCCGTCCAAGGACCCACGGCGCCGCGGGCCAGCAGCCTGGTCGCGACGGCGAAAATCCCGGCCGGTTCCGGCAGCCGCCCGGGCCCGCTGTCCCGGCCGGTCAGGCGGCCGACCGCGGGCTCCATGACGATGGCGCCGCGGCGGCGCAGCAGCGCCACGTTGGCCTGGGTGGCCGGGTGCTCCCACATTTCGGTGTGCATGGCCGGGGCGTACAGCACCGGGCAACGCGCGGTGAGCAGGGTAGCGGTCAGCAGGTCCCCGGCCATCCCGGCGGCGGCCCGGGCCAGCAGGTCGGCGGTGGCGGGCGCGACCAGGACTAGGTCGGCAGCCTGCCCGATCCGGACGTGCGGCACCTCGGACACGCCGGTCCACACGTCAGTGGTCACCGGCTGGCCGGACAGCGCGGCCCAGGTGGCCTCGCCGACGAACCGGAGCGCGTCGGGGGTCGGCACGACCCGGACCTGATGCCCGGATTCGGTCAGCTGCCTGAGCAGCTCGCATGACTTGTACGCCGCGATACCCGCGCCGACGCCGAGGACGACGCGGGAAGACATGGAACCCTGACGCCCCGTCAGCCCTCGATGGCCTCGACGTTGAGCATGTGCTCCTTGATCTCGCGGAGCGAGATGGACAGCGGCTTCTCCTGGCTGCGGGTCTCCACCAGCGGCCCGACGTACTCGAGCAGGCCCTCTCCGAGCTGCGAGTAGTAGGCGTTGATCTGCCGTGCGCGCTTCGCGGCCATGATCACCAGCCGGTACTTGCTGTCCACGACGTCAAGGAGCTCGTCGATCGGCGGGTTGATGATGCCGTCGGCGGCCTGGTGGGCCTGAGTGCCTGCCACGTTCTGCCTTCCATACTGGTAAAGCGAAGTTTAAAGATCGATCGTCACAATCCTCGATCAAGGCTACCAGCTGGCGGCATACGTCCTGGACGGATGTGTTTACCAGCGTGACCTCGAACTCATCGGCCGCCGCGAGTTCTTCCCTGGCGACCGCCAGCCTGCGTTCCAGCACCTCGGCGGGCTCGGTGCCGCGCCCGGTGAGCCTGCGCACCAGCTCCTCCCAGGACGGAGGAGCCAGGAACACCAGGCGGGCGTCCGGCACCACGCGCTTGACCTGGCGCGCCCCGGCTAGGTCGATCTCGAGCAGGCAGGCCACGCCCGCCTCGAGCTTGGCGTTGAGCGGCTCGCGCGGCGTGCCGTACCGGTTGCCCGCGAACCGCGCCCACTCGAGCAGCGCCCCGCTGGCGATCAACCGGTCAAACTCGTCGTCATCGACAAAGTGATATTGACGCCCGTCGACTTCTCCCGGGCGCGGGCGGCGTGTCGTCACCGACACGGAAATCCAGATCTGCGGACACGTCCTGCTGAGTTCCGCGACGACCGTGCTCTTCCCGACCCCGGAGGGCCCGGAGAGCACGGTCAGCCGCGAATGCACCGGGCTCGCGACCGCGGCGCCGGAGGGACTAGGCCGCCTGCCGCGTTGCTCAGATATCGGCACCGAACTCTTGCTCAAGCGCGGAGCGCTGGTTGGTACCCAGCCCGCGCACACGGCGCGATTCCGCGATGCCAAGCCTTTCCATGATCTGCTTTGCCCGGACCTTGCCTACGCCCGGCAGGGATTCGAGCAGAGCGGAGACCTTCATCTTGCCAATCACGTCATCAGTTGTGCCTTCCTTGATGACGTCGGACAAGGACGTGGCCCCGCGCTTGAGGCGGTTCTTCACCTCGGCGCGTTCTTTGCGTGCTCTGGCCGCCTTCTCCAGGGCAGCCGCACGTTCTTCGGGAGTGAGGGGAGGAAGAGCCACTCGGGGTCACCTCGGGTTTCGTTGGAAAAAGGTTTGTCGGGAGGGGAAACTAGCCAATCACGTACCCTTTATGCAACGCAAACTGCCGCTTACGTCATTACAAATTGAAATATATTACTCTCTGTAAGCGATTTATTACTTAGAGCTATCAAGCCGCGTCCCCCACCCCGGTTAGGGGTCTCACGTGGTGATATCCCCGCAGTCACGGCCTCCGCGCACCAGCCTAGGGCATATCGCCCCGCAGGTCGGGTATCCGCCCGGCGCGTCACGGATTCGGCTGACATCGTCCACTCATCTCACTACGCCGCCGGGGTAACCCGGAGCATATTCGGCGACGTGAGTCTCAACTGTGACGCTGATTTCTATCCCTGCCTCGCGAAGGCTCCCGCCCCGCATCATACTCGCTGGGTAAGCCAGACGTCACCCCAGGTCACGAACTGAAAACTACCGCGCGATGGCCACCCGCCGCAGCGACGCGGCGATGGCCGCGGCGGCGGCGCCGGGATCGGATGCCCGGGTGATGGGACGGCCGATCACCAGCAGGTCCGCGCCGGCCAGCAGCGCCTCCTCCGGTGTGGCCACCCGCGCCTGGTCGTCTGCCTCGCTGCCGGCCGGCCGTACACCCGGCGTAATGAGCGTCACATCGTCGCCGACCTCGGCCCGCACGGCCGAGACCTCGCGCGGGGAGCAGACCAGGCCCTGCGCGCCGGCCTCCACCGACAGCACGGCCAGCCGCAACACCGCGTCCGGCACCGGGCCGCTGAGCCCGATCCGGCCGAGATCGTCGTCGCCGAGCGAGGTGAGCACGGTAACCGCCGCCACCATCGTGCCCGGCGCCGCCTCGACGGCGGCGCGCACGACGTCGGCGCCGCCAGCCGCGTGCACGGTCAGGATCTCCGGGTGCAGCCGTGCGACCGCTCGCGCGGCTCCGGCCACCGTGACCGGGATGTCGTGCAGCTTCAGGTCGAGGAACACGGAGACGCGGCTTGCGCCCCGCACCGTGGCGACGACCTCGGGCCCGTACCGCAGGTAAAGCTCGAGCCCGACCTTGACGGTGCTCACGTGCGGCGTGACCAGCGCGGCCCATCGCGCGGCCGTCTCCAGGTCGGGCGCGTCAAGCGCGACAGCCACTGGCGCCGGCTTGCTCATGGGCATACTCCTCTCCGTTGGCTAAGTCTGGCTGGATCGTTCCACCCTGCTACGTATTGCTGTTTATCGCTTACATTGTGCCATCCACGCTGTGTCATCTAGGCTGGGTCGTCTAGGCCGGCCTGGCCGGACCGCGAGAAAACCGGCCGTGCGTCCCGTGGGCCTGCCCGGTCACGTCCGCGGCCCGGTCCGCTCCGAGGGCCGCCAGTTCCTCTTCCAGTTCCTTCAGCACACGCGAGCACGCCGACGGGTCGTGCATGATCTCCGTGCCGACCGCGATCATCGACGCGCCCGCGAGCAGCAGTTCCAGGGCATCCCGGCCGGTACGCACGCCGCCCGTCCCGATGATCGGCACGGCCGGGAACGCCGCCCTCACCTGCCACACGCACCGCACGGCTACCGGCCTGATGGCCGGGCCGGACAGGCCGCCGTACCGGCCCGCCAGCACCGGGCGCACGGTGACCGGGTCGATGACCATACCGAGCATCGTGTTGATCAGCGACAGGCCGTCCGCCCCTGACGCGACGCAGGCGCTGGCCACCGCCACGATGTCGGTCACGTCCGGGGACAGCTTGGCGAAGACCGGGATGTCGTACCTGGCGCTGCCGCGGACCGCCGCGATCACGCTGCCCGCCCGCTGCGGGTCGAGTGCGAACGACTGCCCGGCGTCCTCGGCGTTGGGGCAGGACAGGTTGACCTCGATGGCCGTGACCCCGGCCGTGTCGGAGAGCCTGGCGGCCAGCCCGGCGTACTCGCGGATGGTCTGGCCGGCGATCGAGACCACCACCCGGGCGCCGCGGGACAGCAGCCAGGGCAGGTCGCGCTGCAGGAAGGCGTCGATGCCCGGGTTCTGCAGGCCCACCGAATTCAGCAGGCCGCTCGGCGTCTCGGCCAGCCGGGGGGCCGGGTTGCCGGTGTGAGGTTCGGCCATGATCGACTTGCTGATCAGCGCGCCGACCCTGGCCACGTCGATGAACTGGGCGAGCTCACGGCCCGCGCCCGCGCAGCCGGCCGCGGCGAGCACCAGGTTGGGCAGTTCGGTCTGGCCGAGCCTGGCCCTCATGTCAGCCGGCATAGCGCGATTCCATCGGCTTCCAGCCTGGGGCGCCGAGGGCGTCGAACGGGATCGTGCCGATGTCGTCCCAACGGATCAGGTCGGCGCGGAACACCGGCCCGTCCACGCAGGAGCGGACGATCCTGGTGATCCCGTCGGTGCCGGTCACCGGCAGCACGCACCCCATGCACACTCCGGTCCCGCAGGCCATGGGCACGTCCACCGACGCCTGGACCGGGATGTCGTACCGGCTGGCGATCGCGGTGACCTCGCGCAGCACCGGCACCGGCGCGCTCGCGTAGATGACGTCGGTGCGCGCCTCGCGGATGATCTGTTCCATCAGGCCGGTGACCTGGCCGCGGGCGCCGAACGAGCCGTCGGTCGTCGCCACCGCCGCGCTGCGCCCGTTCCTGCGCGCGGTCAGCGCGCCGAACACGCGGTCGGCGCTCGGGGCGCCGAGCAGGTAGTCGATGCTGCAACCGCGTTCTTTGAGCCGCGCCGCCAGGGCGAACAGCGGCGCGCTGCCGTAGCCGACACCAAGCAGCAGGCAGCTCAACCGGTCCTTCGGGATGGGAAATGGCCGGCCGAGCGGTCCCACCGTGTCCAGCACGTCCCTGGCGCGGCGCTCGGCCAGCCAGCGCGTGCCCGGCCCGCGGGCCTCGAACACGAACTCCACCGTGCCGCCGTGGTCGGGGCGCACGTCGTGCACTGCGAAGGCACGCCGCCCGAGCAGGGAGGTCTCCGGGCCGCCGACCGCGATCGTGATGAACTGTCCGGGCCGGAACTTGGTCGCGATGGCGGGCGCGACCAGCGTCAGCGCGTGATAGGCGTCAACCCGCCGCAAGGTCAGCACGGTGCCCCGGATCTGCACTGGGGCCATAAGCGTCCCGCAGGGCGCGCGACGGGCTGCATTATCTGGGCGGCGTGCTCCTGGAGCGACCGGACGCCCACCTCACCGCGGATGGTGGCCTCGATCCCGTGCACGGCGGCGGCCAATCCGGCGGCCGTGGTAACGCACGGGATGCCGCGGCGGACCGCGGCGGTGCGGATCTCGTAGCCGTCCAGGCGCGGGCCCGATTGTCCTGGGCTGCCGAACGGCGTATTCACGATCAGGTCCACCTCACCGGCGAGTATCCGCGTCACCACGGTCGGCTCGCCGTCAGGGCCTGGGCCGTCTCCGTGCTTTCGCACGATCTTGGCACGAACCCCGTTGCGGCGCAGCACCTCCGCGGTTCCCTCGGTGGCCCAGATCTCGAAGCCCAGGTCGGCAAGGCGCTTGACCGGGAAGATCATCGACCGCTTGTCCCGGTTGGCCACCGAGACGAACGCCCGCCCCTGGACCGGCAGCGACCCGTACACCGCCGCCTGGGCTTTCGCGTACGCGGTGCCGAACACCGCGTCGATCCCCATCACCTCGCCGGTCGAGCGCATCTCCGGGCCGAGCACGGTGTCCACGCCCTGCCCGGCCGGATCGCGGAACCGGCCGAACGGCAGCACCGCCTCCTTGACCGCGACCGGCGCGTCCAGCGGAAGCGTGCCGCCGTCACCGTGGGCCTGGAGCATGCCCTCGGCGCGCAGGTCGGCGATGCTGGCGCCCAGCATGATCCGGGCCGCGGCCTTGGCCAGCGGAACCGCGGTGGCCTTGGACACGAACGGGACCGTGCGCGAGGCCCGCGGGTTGGCCTCGAGTACGTACAGCACTCCCCCGGCCAGCGCGTACTGCACGTTCAGCAGCCCGCGCACGCCGACGCCGCGGGCGATCGCCTCGGTGGCCGCGCGGACCTGCGCCACGTCGCCGCGGCCGATGGTGATCGGCGGCAGCGCGCAGGCGGAGTCCCCGGAGTGGATGCCGGCCTCCTCGATGTGCTCCATGACCCCGCCGAGGTAGAGCTCGGACCCGTCGTAGAGCGCGTCGACGTCGATCTCGATCGCGTCGTCGAGGAACCGGTCGATCAGCACCGGGTGGCCGGGACTGACGACGGTCGCCCGGGCCACGTACGACCGCAGCGTGGCGTCGTCGTAGACGATCTCCATGCCCCGCCCGCCGAGCACGTAGGAGGGCCGCACCAGCACCGGGTAGCCGATCTCGCGGGCGATGCTGACCGCTTCCGCCTCGGTGGTGGCGGTTCCGTGCCGGGGGGCGGTCAGCCCGGCCCGCTCCAGTACCCGGGCGAACGCGCCGCGGTCCTCGGCCAGGTGGATGGCCTCCGGAGAGGTGCCCACTACCGGCACCCTGGCGGCCTCGAGCGCCCGGGCCAGCCCGAGCGGTGTCTGCCCGCCGAGCTGCACGATCACGCCTTTGACCGGCCCGCTTTGCCGCTCGGCGTGGACCACCTCGAGCACGTCTTCCAGGGTGAGCGGCTCGAAGTACAGCCGGCCCGAGGTGTCGTAGTCGGTGGACACGGTCTCCGGATTGCAGTTGACCATCACGGTCTCGTAGCCCGCGTCGGCGAGCGCGAACGACGCGTGCACGCAGGCGTAGTCGAACTCGATGCCCTGGCCGATCCGGTTCGGCCCGCTGCCGAGGATGATCACCTTGGGCGTGCTGCCCTGCGGCACCTCGCTCTCGTCGTCGTAGGTCGAGTAGAGGTACGGCGTGCGCGCCGCGAACTCGGCGGCGCAGGTGTCCACCGCGTGGTACACCGGCCGCACCCCGAGGCCCCAGCGGATCTCGCGGATGACGGTCTCGGTGGTCCCGCGCAGCTCGGCGAGCTGCGCATCGGAGAAGCCGTTCTGCTTGGCCGCGGTCAGCGTCCCGGCGTCCAGCGCCGGCGCCTGCCGCACCTGCTCGGCGACCTGGTTGATGTGGTGGATCTGCTCGATGAACCAGGGGTCGATGCCGGTCGCGCCGGCGAGATCGTGCTGGCTGGCGCCGGCCCGCAGCGCCTGGTGAACGGTGGCCAGCCGGCCGTCGTGCGGGGTCCGGCAGTCACGGAGCAGGCCCTGGGCGTCCCCGGGCGGGTCCTTGAAGCCGAACGGGCCATGGTTACTTTCCATCGACCGCAGGGCCTTCTGCAGGGCCTCGGGGAAGCTCCGGCCGATGGCCATCGCCTCGCCGACGCTCTTCATGTGCGTGGTGAGCGCGGTGTCGGCGCCGGGGAACTTCTCGAACGCGAACCTCGGCACCTTGACCACCACGTAGTCCAGCGCGGGCTCGAAGCTGGCCGGGGTCTGGCCGGTGATGTCGTTCGGGATCTCGTCCAGGGTGTACCCCAGGGCCAGCCGGGCCGCGATCTTGGCGATCGGGAAGCCGGTGGCCTTGGAGGCGAGCGCGCTGCTGCGCGAGACGCGCGGGTTCATCTCGATCACGACCATCCGGCCGGTAAGCGGCTCGACCGCGAACTGGATGTTGCAGCCGCCGGTATCCACCCCGACGGCGCGCATGATCGCGATGGCGGTGTCGCGCATCCGCTGGTACTCGCGGTCGGTGAGCGTCATGGCCGGAGCCACCGTGACCGAGTCGCCGGTGTGCACGCCCATCGGGTCGATGTTCTCGATCGAGCAGACGACGACCACGTTGTCCCTGACGTCGCGCATCAGCTCGAGCTCGAACTCCTTCCAGCCGAGGATGCTCTCCTCCAGCAGGACCTCGTGGGTCGGGCTCGCGTCCAGGCCGGCCCCGGCGATGCGCCTGAGGTCTGCCTCGGTTTTCGCGATGCCGGAGCCGAGGCCGCCAAGGGTGAACGAGGGCCTGACCACGACCGGGTAGCCAAGGGTCTGCGTGACGGCGACGCATTCGTCCAGGTCGTGGCAGATCTGGCTAGCCGGGACCTCGGCGCCAAGCCCGGTGACGATCTCCTTGAACCGCTCGCGGTCCTCGCCGGCCCGGATCGCGTCGATGCTCGCGCCGATCAGCTCGACGTCGTACTTGTGCAGTACTCCCTGGTCGTGCAGGGCCACGGCCGCGTTCAGCGCGGTCTGGCCGCCCAGGGTGGGGAGCACGGCGTCCGGGCGCTGGATGGCGATGACCTTCTCCAGCGTCTCGGTGGTGATCGGCTCCACGTAGGTAGCGTCGGCGAACTCCGGATCGGTCATGATCGTCGCCGGGTTGGAGTTGACCAGGCTGACCCGGATGCCCTCTTGTTTCAGGACGCGGCACGCCTGGGTGCCCGAGTAGTCGAACTCGCAGCCCTGCCCGATGACGATGGGGCCGGACCCGATCACCAGCACCGACTTCAGGTCTTCACGCCTCGGCACCGCTCACCCCCGTTTCGGTACGGCTCTGCAAACTGCAGACATATTGCCGGGTCGCCCTCACCGGGCGCGCTCAAGCAGGGCGCAGAAGTGGTCGAAGTGGTCGGCGGCGTCGTGCGGTCCTGGTGCGGCTTCCGGGTGGTACTGCACGCTGAACACCGGGCGCTCGAGCAGGCGCAGGCCCTCGACCACGCCGTCGTTGAGGTTGACGTGGCTGACCGCCGCCGGACCGAACGGCGTCTCGAACGGCTGGCGGGCCCGTGCCGGGACGTGCGCCCAGGTGGAAGGCCCCTGCGTTTCCGCGGAAACGTGTGGTTCCTCCGGATCGTTCGGTTCCAGGCCTTTCCCTTCTCCGGGGAGGGCGGCGGCGAAGCCGTGATTGTGGCTGGTGATGTAGACCCGCCCGGTCGCCAGGTCCAGCACCGGCTGGTTGACGCCGCGATGACCGTAGCGGAGCTTGTAGGTGCCCAGGCCGAGCGCCAGGGCGAGGATCTGGCTGCCCAGGCAGATGCCGAACACCGGGACGCCCGCGCCGAGTACGCCGCGCATCGCGTCCACCGCGTACCCGGCCGCGGCGGGGTCGCCGGGGCCGTTGCTGAAGAACACCCCGTCCGGCGAGGCGGCCAGGATGTCGGTGGCGCTGCTGGTCGCGGGCAGCACCAGGACCTCGCAGCCCCGGTCCGCGAGGTTGCGCGGCGTGGACGCCTTGATGCCCAGGTCGACCGCTACCACGCGGTACCTGGCCTGTCCCTGCGGGCGGACGGTGTACGGCTCTGGTGTGCTCACCACCCGGGCCAGGTCAGCGCCGGTCATCTCCGGGCTGGCCAAGACCCGGTCGAGCAGCTTGTCCGGGCTGGTCTCCACCGTGCTGATCGCCGCGCGCATGGCTCCCCGCTCGCGCACCCGCCGAGTCAGCAGCCTGGTGCCGCGGACGGCGATCCCGGTCACCCCCTCGGCGCGCAGGTAGGCATCCAGGTCCCTGGTGGCCCGCCAGCTCGACGCCAGCCGGGCCGGCTCACGCACCACGTAGCCGCTCACCCAGGCCTGGCGGGATTCGGGGTCTTCCTCGTTGACGCCGGTGTTGCCGATGTGCGGCGCGGTCATCGCGACGATCTGCCGGCAGTACGACGGGTCGGTGAGCGTCTCCTGGTAGCCGGTCATCGCGGTGTTGAAGACCATCTCACCGAATGTCTCGCCGTCCGCGCCGAACGCGGTGCCGCGCAGCGTCGTGCCGTCCTCCAGGACGAGCAGGGCCGGGTGTGTCATGGTTCAGGCCAGCTTTCCGTCGAGCACGGCCGGGACCCCGCGCAGGAAGGTGGCGACGACCCGGCCCGGTAGCTCCATCCCGGCGAAGGGCGTGTTCCGGCTCTTGGACGCCCCGGCCGGCGTGACCGCCTCGGCGGGCGCCGCTGGGTCGTACAGGGTGAGGTGACCGGGCGCACCTTGGGTCAGCGGGTGGCCGTGCCCGGTCAGCCGGCCGATCCTGGCGGGCCGGACCGACATCCGGTCCGCCACCCCGGCCCAGTCCAGCAGCCCGGTGTCGACCATCGCCCGCTGCACCACCCGCAGGGCGGTCTCAAGCCCGGTCATGCCGAACGCAGCCTCGGCCCACTCCGACTCCTTGGCTTCCACCGGGTGCGGGGCGTGGTCGGTGGCGACGCAGTCGATGGTGCCGTCGGCCAGCGCCCGCCGCAGTTCGGCTACGTCGGCCTCGGTGCGCAGCGGCGGGTTGACCTTGAACACCGGGTCGTAACCCGCCGCGAGCTCATCGGTGAGCAGCAGGTGGTGCGGGGTGACCTCGGCGGTGACGGGCCACCCCTTGGACTTGGCCCAGCGGATGATCTCGGCGGACCCGGCGGTGGAGACGTGGCAGACATGCAGCGCCGAGCCGACGTGCGCGGCGAGCAGGCAGTCGCGCGCGATGATGGCCTCCTCGGCCACGGCGGGCCAGCCGGCCAGGCCGAGGCGCGCGGACATCTCGCCCTCGTTGAGCTGCGCGCCCTCGGTGAGCCTGGGATCCTGGGCGTGCTGGGCGATCACGCCGTCGAAGGCCTTGACGTACTCCAGGGCGCGGCGCATCAGCAGCGGGTCGGACACGCACCGGCCATCGTCGGAGAACACCCGGACCCGGGCGGCCGAATCCGCCATCGTGCCGAGCTCGGCCAGCCTGGCGCCGTTGAGGCCGATCGTCACGGCACCCACCGGCTGGACGTCACAGTGCCCCGCGGTGCGGCCGAGCCGCCAGACCTGCTCGACCACCCCGGCCGTGTCGGCCACCGGGTCGGTGTTGGCCATCGCGTGCACCGCGGTGTACCCGCCGAGGGCCGCCGCCGCGGTCCCTGTCTCTACCGTTTCCGCGTCTTCGCGGCCGGGCTCGCGCAGGTGCGTGTGCAGGTCGACGAGGCCGGGCAGGGCGATCAGGCCGCCGGCGTCGAGGGTTCTGGCGCCGGGGTGATCAAGGGCCGGGCCGATGGCCGTGACGGACCCGCCGGTGATCAGGATGCTGGTGGGCTGCTCGCTGTGGCCGGGGATGGTGACCCCGCGGATCAGCCAGCTGTCATGGTCCGTCACTGGGCCACCCCCGTCGCAGGGAACTCTGTGCCGCCGAGCAGCAGGTACAGGACCGCCATCCGGGTGGTGACCCCGTTGGCCACCTGCTCCACGATCGTCGAGCGGACCGAATCCGCCACTTCGGCCGCGATCTCGACCCCCCGGTTCATCGGCCCGGGGTGCATGACGATGGCGTGCCCGGGCAGGCGCGCCATCCGCGCGGCGTCCAGCCCGTAGCGGCGGCTGTACTCACGCACGCTGGGGAAGTAGGCGGCGCTCATCCGTTCCTGCTGGACCCTGAGCATCATCACCACGTCGCTCTTTGACAGCTCGCTGTCCAGGTCGTAGCTGACGGCGCAGGGCCAGCTGCCCACCGCCAGCGGCAGCAGCGTGGGCGGCGCGGCCAGCGTCACCTCGGCGCCGAGGGTGCTCAGCAGCAGCACGTTGGACCGGGCGACCCGGCTGTGCAGCACGTCCCCGACGATCGTCACCCGGAGGCCGTCAAGCCCGGCGCCGCGCGCCCCGGCCGTTCCGGTTCCCCTGAGCCTGCGCCGGATCGTGAAGGCGTCGAGCAGGGCCTGCGTGGGGTGCTCGTGGGTGCCGTCGCCGGCGTTCAGCACGCTGCCCTGGACCCAGCCGGCCAGCCGGTGCGCCGCGCCGGACGCCCCGTGCCTGATGACCACCGCGTCCGCGCCCATCGCCTCCAGCGTCAGCGCGGTGTCCTTGAGGCTCTCGCCCTTGGCGACGCTCGAGCCCTTCGCCGAGAAGTTGATCACGTCGGCGGAGAGTCGCTTCGCCGCCGCCTCGAACGAGATCCTGGTCCTGGTCGAGTCCTCGTAGAACAGGTTGACCACGGTCCGGCCGCGCAGCGTAGGCAGCTTCTTGATCGGCCGGTCGGCGAGGCTGGCGAGTTCCTCCGCGGTGTCCAGGATGAGCACCGCGTCGCCCCGGCTGAGGTCGGCGGCCGAGATCAGGTGGCGCTTCACGGCTTTCCCCCCTCGCCGCTGATCATCACGCTGTCCTGCGCGTCGACCTCGGTGAGCAGGACATGCACCACCTCGCGCTGCGAGGTGGGCAGGTTCTTCCCGACGTAGTCGGCGCGGATCGGGAGCTCGCGGTGGCCGCGGTCGACCAGGACCGCGAGCTGGACCGCGCGCGGCCGCCCGAGGTCGTTCAGGGCATCGAGCGCGGCGCGCACCGTCCGGCCCGAGAACAGCACGTCGTCGACTAGGACGACCGTCTTGCCGTCCACCCCGCCGGGCGGGAGTTCGGTACGACCCAGCGCGCGGGCCGGATGAAGCCGCAGGTCATCCCGGTGCATGGTCACGTCGAGCGAGCCGCAGGGGACGTCGAGGCCCTCGAACTCGCCGATCCGCGCCGCGAGGCGGCGTGCCAGCGGCACGCCCCGCGTCGGGATGCCGAGCAGGATGACCCCGTCACCGCCGTGCGTCCGTTCCAGGATCTCGTGAGCGATCCTGGTCAGCGCCCGCCTGATTTCCTCGGGGTCGAGCACCGCGAGGCCATTACGCCCCGCGACCGGATTACTGGCCGCGCACATAGAAGCGACCTCCTTCCCCGCCTCACCGGACGGTCCTTAAAGGATGTCTACGTTCAGGATCATACGGGGAGTTACCACCGGTGCTGGCAGCTTTGCACCCAGCCGGCCAACATGTGATTTACGTCACACAGGAAAGAGTCCGGCGGAACATGACGAGAGATGGCTATATGGCGGCAACACGCCCGCAGCGACGGGAAACCTGATTTCAGCTAGGTTCTCGCCCGCCGGCGGAGGGTACATAGTGATCCGGGAGAGCTAGCCGGTTACCGGCCGAGTTAAGCCAGTTTTTTCCATTCGGCTTGACCTTATAGCGCTCGCCGCCTACCGTCACTGAGCGTAACCGTTACCGTAAGCGACGACTGGCCGGGGAACCGAGGAAAGAATGCCATCTGAGTACGCCAAGACCCTTGGCGCGCGGCTGCGCGCCATCCGCACGCAGCAGGGCCTCTCGCTGCACGGAGTCGAAGAAAAGTCCCGCGGCCGCTGGAAGGCCGTCGTGGTGGGCTCCTACGAGCGCGGCGACCGGTCAGTGACTGTCCAGAAGCTCGCCGAACTCGCCGAGTTCTACGGTGTCCCGGTGTCCGAGCTGCTGCCCGGCGACGCCACGCCCACGCCGCTGGTGCCCACGCCCAAGCTCGTCATTGACCTGGAGCGGATGGGCCAGCTGCCCAAGGACAAGGTCGGCCCGCTGGCCCGCTACGTCGCGACCATCCAGAGCCAGCGCGGTGACTACAACGGCCGCGTCCTCTCCGTGCGGCACGAGGACCTCCGCTCGCTGGCCGTCATCTACGACAAGTCCCCCGCCGACCTCACCGAAGAACTCATCAGCTGGGGCGTGCTCGACGCCGACGCCCGCGGCGCGATGGAAGGGTTCTTATCCTCTAGGTCCGCTAGCCTGCCGGCCTGAGCGGGAGCGGAGACTGCACCTCCACGCCGAGCGCGGTCTCCGCCAGTGACAGGAAGGTCTCCGCGTCCCGCAGCAGGTTATCGGCCTCCCGGGCCGACGCCGCGCGCGGCAGGCCCGCCTCGGCGGCGGCTCGCTTGCCCGCCCCGGCCGCGAAGTAGGCGGCCCACTCGGCGAGCGCGGGCTCGACCTGCGGCAGCAGCTCCCACACGCTGTACGGCTTCCTGCGCCGCGGCCGCGGCTCGCCCCGCGCCGCCACCACCGCCGCCGCCGCCCGCAGCGCCGCCAGGTGCGCCGTGACATACCGGGCGCCGGGCGCCGACTCATCGGCCGCCTCCGCGAGCCCCCGCCGCGCGGACTGGAGCATGCTGAGCACGGTCGGTGCCACCCCAGGATGCCGCGGGCTCACATCACCCAGGCCCATCCGCATCTCTGCTGCGTTCACCATCGCTCCTCATCTCCTCTTCTGGCCCGGCCAGGCGAGACGCTTCCTCTCACCTCACCCGGCCGGCGTTGGTTCATCTATTCGAACCTAAATTCGTTCGGATGTCCAGTCGTCTTCGATGTCTGTTCGAAGATAGCGCTGGGGTCTGACATTTTGGCTCGCCGAACGGTCGCGGGCCGCGGCCGGACCGGGACCGCTGAGCTTGCGGGGGCATCCGAGGCGACCTGAGACGAGAGCCCGAGGGCGTTCGTGGAGGCAGCCTGGGTGACCCGTTCATCGAGCCCGCTCACGGAGCGCGGGCCGCCCCCGGCAGAGTCAATGAACGTGGCGCTCTACCCAAAAGAATCGGTAGAACGCCACAATCATTGAATTCCGCGAGCCACAGGAGCGGGGCGGGTGGGGTCGGTGGTGCGTGTGGGGCCGAGGTGAGCCGACGGCTACCGGGAGGGCGGCCCTGGGTGAGAGGCGGCCTGGGGGCGGGCGCGGGCCCGGGTTAGGGAACTCCGTCCGAGGTGGATCTCGTTGAGGGAGAAGGCTTTCCTGGGACGATTGGGGCGCCCGGGACGAGCAGCACGGTTATAGTGCCGAGGTGATCCGTCGAGCCCGGATCCTCCCCGATCTGCCCTGGGGCAGGAGCGTGAGGGGCTTACCTGGCACGTGGCGAAGGGGCCGCGGCGGCTGGGTGCGCGTGCAGGCACGCGCGGCCGATCAGGCGCGTTGTACTGACACCGGACCGGGAACGGGGGGCATTTGCGCGCAACGCGACTGTTCGTGCGGAGGGCTATGCCGGACCGGTATTTTAATCGCGTGCCATCCCTACCCGCCACCGACGACGGGAGCGCGAGGCCACTCACCGAGGACCCGAGCACCGGCTCAGACGACGGCGAGGACATCACCTGGGATGCTGACTCGGCCGAGGCTGGCGAGGTGCCCGCCGCGGCCGGGACTGAGTCGCGCGACGGCGAAGCGGGCGCCGGGCCGGAGACGGCCGAGCCGGGGATGGCCGGAGCGGGGACGACCGGGCCGGACGGCGAAGCGGAGTTGTCCGAGGACGATGTCGCGGTAACGGAGGGCGCGCCAGGGCCGGACGCCACGCCCGCGATCGGCGAGTCGGGCCGGTGGTTCCGGCCGGCCAAGGCCGAGAAGAAGTACGTGCCGATCCCGCCGGAGGACCAGGCCGATAGCGCCGGACTCGACGTCGCCCCGGCGGACCCGGAACCAGACAGCGCCGCGGCAACGCAGGACCCCGCGGAACCAGACGGCACGATGGCAACGGAGGAGCCCCCGGAACAGGCCGCGGAGCCCGGGGCGAGCATGTCAGCCGGCCCGGCCGAGGCGAAGGCTCAGGCCGGCCCGGCCGAGGCGGAGGCTCAGGCCGGCGCGGACACCGAGGCTCAGGCCGGTGCGGACACCGAGGCCGAGGCGGGCGCGGAGCCGGAGGCCGAGGCGGGCGCGGAGCCGGAGGCCGAGGCGGGCGCGGAGCCGG
>Ga0207674_10004365_pt1 | contig 17051 bp, 15 predicted proteins | sample KBSCornC72_FD_184303 | JGI IMG/M metagenome (GOLD analysis project Ga0207674, IMG submission 184303) | Corn rhizosphere microbial communities from Kellogg Biological Station, Michigan, USA - KBS Corn C7-2 (SPAdes) (version 2) | ecosystem: Host-associated > Plants > Roots > Rhizosphere > Soil ... | reverse complement strand
CCTCCGGCTGGACGCTGCAGGTCATGGATACGGATGGGACCCATGCCCGTCCGGTCTTCCACTCGGGCGGCACCAGCTTGCGCGACGATGACTACTCCGGGTACGGATGGTCCCCGGACGGATCGAAGATCGCGTTCCGGATGCACCCGGACGTCTCCGACGACTTCCGCCTCTACGTCATGAACGCCGACGGCACCGGGCTTCATCGGCTGACCCATGAGACCGGGACCGAATGCGAATGCGACTATTTCTGGTCGCCGGATAGCAAGCAGATCGCGTTCAATCGATGGCGCCACGACCCGTCTACCGATGAGTGGCACGCACGCCCGGTGGGGATCGTCTCGGTCGACGACGGCGTGGTCCGCGAGATCGGGCCGCAGCCCACAGATCAGGGGGCAGAATTCGCCTTCTCCCCTGACGGCGCATCCATCACCTGGCTCCTTCGTCGGTCACCGAGCAGTATCGGCACGACCAAGGATGAACCCTTGGTGTTGGACGTGGCCAGCGGCGCCAGCCGGACGATCAGTGTCCCCGTCGACTCGCCTCCCGACTGGCAGCGCCTCGCCCGCTGAGGGCGCTGCGGTTCACCCAAGAACCGTTCGGACCACGATGACGCCCTAGGCTGTGAGCGCGACCGCACGGTCGCGCCGCAGCCGAGGCGACCGTGGACCAGCGATGGCTCGTCGAGCAAGCGCGGAAGGGCGATCATGACGCCTTCGCCGAGCTTGCCCGCGCGGCCGTCGTGCGGCTGGACCGAGCGGCCCGCCTCATCCTCCGGGACCCCGAGCTCGCACGCGACGCGGTCCAGGATGGGCTGATCCGAGCCTGGCGCGATCTCCCGGGGCTTCGCGACCCCGAGGCGTTCGACGGCTGGCTCCATCGACTCACCGTCAATGCCTGTCTCGACCTTGCTCGCCGTCGACGTCGGCGGCCGATCGAGGTCGAGCTTTCCCCGATCCACCACCCTGCGATCGCCGACGATTCGGTCGGCATCGCGAGGCGCGACCTGGTCGACAACGTCCTGCGCTCGCTCGATCCCGATGGTCGGGCGATCGTCGTCCTGCACTACTACCTGGGCATGCCGCTACCGGAAGTCGCGGCGACGCTCAGCATCCCGGTCGGCACGGTGAAGTCGCGGCTGCATCGCGCCCTCGGCACGATGCGGATCGCGATCACCGATGCGACCGACGAACCCCAGCGCGAATCGATCGCGGGAGGGCAGCTCGCATGACGTTCGAGCAGCGCTTCGAGCGCGACCTCCCGCTCATCCTCGATGACATCGCGATGGGGCCCTATCCCGATTACGTCAACGACGTCCTCTCGACCACCGCCCACGGGCGGCAGCGACCGGGCTGGACGTTCCCAGGAAGGTGGCTCCCCATGGAACTCACGACCGCGCGGGTCCCGACGGCCCGCTGGCCGATGCGCCAGCTTGGTGTGCTGGCACTCCTCGCGATCCTCGTCGCCGCGATGCTCGCCGCGTATATCGGGACGCATCAGCAGCGGGTCCCGCCGCCGTTCGGGCCGGCCGCTAACGGGCTGATCGCCGCGACACGGGACGGCGATCTTTACGCAGCCGATCCTCGTACCGGCCAACAGACGCTGGTCCTCGGGGGACCGGAGAGGGACGAGTGGGTCGGATTCACCCCGGACGGGACTCGCGGCGTGTTCGTCCGGTGGGGCCCCGACAACGGTGGCATGACCGCCGGGAAGCTCGGCACCGTACTGCTCGGCAGCACCACGCCGCCCGTCTTCATCGAGAAGGACGTGATCCACGGAGACTCCGCAGTCGACATGGCGCCGAATGGGCGTGACGTGGCGTTCACGACCTACGACGAGGGGACGCCGCGCCAGCTGATCATCGTTGCGGCCCTGGACGGCAGCAGCTACCAACGGTTCGATGACGTGCCGATCACGGACTACGGTGGCGTCACGTACCTCGCCCCGAACGGCGATGAGCTCCTCTACATCGCTCGCTCGGCGAACAACGAGACGCATGACATCCGCGCCCTCGATGTGACGACGGGACGGACCCGACCGATCGTCGAGACGACGACCGCGACCGATATCTTCGGCGGCATATCTGCCAGCCCCGATGGGAAGCGTCTGGCGTACGCCTTGCAGGACAGGGAGACCCTCGGCGTCGAGCTCCACGTCATCGGGATCGACGGTCGCGATGACAAGGTGGTCGGCCACGCTCAGGGCGCCTCGTTCGAGGCGTGGCCGCTGTGGGATCCACAGGGAAAGCGGTTGCTGATCGAGCGCGGCCAACCTGGCGAGGATTTTGCTCGACCAGTGATCGTCGACGCCGCCGGCGGACCGGATGTGCTCGTCCAGACAGCGATCACGAGCGATGGCGCCTGGAAGCAGTGGGCACCCGATGGTTCATCGATCCTTGCCCAACGGACGGTGAACGGCAAGGAGCTTGGTGAGGAGCTCTGGGACGCGACCACCGGCGCCGTCACGCCGGCGAGCTGGCCCGCTTCGACGGTCGGAGGCTGGCAGCGCCTCGCGCCCTGAAAGGGTCGGCGACCGCCGGAAGTGGGAACCATTCCAGGCCACGCCAGCGCCGTAGGCTAGCGAGCACGGCCACCATGGTCGTGCCGTTAGCCGAGAGGCGACCGTGGACCGTACGGAACTCGTGGATCGAGCTCGGGGAGGCGACCGGCACGCCTTCGCCGAGCTCATCCGCGCGTCCGGCGCGCGCCTGGATGCCACGGCCCGCCTCATCCTCCGCGACCCGGAACTGGCCCAGGACGCCGTCCAGGAGACCCTGATCCGGGCGTGGCGCAGTCTGCCGGGTCTGCGCGATCCCGAGACGTTCGACCACTGGCTGCACAGCCTGGTGGCGCACGCCTGCATCGACCTCGCCCGCAAGCGCCGGCGCCGCGTCGTCGAGGTCGAGCTCACCCCGATCCACTTCACCGAAGCGCTGGACCATGCCGGCGAGGTCGCCGATCGCGACCTCCTCGATCGTGCCCTCGCTCGTCTCGAGCCAGAGGCACGCGCCGTCGTGGTCCTGCACTTCTATCTCGACCTGCCCCTACCGCGGGTCGCCCGGATGCTGGGCATCCCGGACGGCACCGCGAAATCGCGCCTGCATCGCTCGCTCGGGGTCCTGAGGTCCTCGATGGCGATCGATGACGTGACGGCCCCGAGCGCTGCTGGAGGGCCCATCTCATGACGATGGATCGGTCCACTCGCGTCGATCGGGCGCTGCCCGGGCTGTTCGATCAGCTCGCTGAGGCGCGCACCCCTGACTACCTCGAGGCCGCCATCGAGCGTGCCTCGTCTCGACCGCAGCGTCCCGCGTGGACGTTCGCAGGAAGGTGGCTCCCGGTGGAACTCACGTCAGCGCGGGTCCCCGCGACCCGCATGCCGATGCGCCAACTCGGCGTCCTGGCCCTCATCGCGATCCTCGTCGCCGCGGCGCTCGCCGTCTACGTCGGATCCCACCAACAGAAGCTTCCGGCTCCGTTCGGACCGGCAGCGAACGGCCTGATCCCATTCGAGCAGGGCGGCGACATCTATGTCGGCGACCTGGCGACGGGCCAGACCCGCCTGATCGCCGGCGGGCCGGAGCACGACTGGGGAGCCTCGTTCTCATACGACGGCTCCCAGCTCGGTTTCATCCGGGACGTTCCCCCCGGTGTCGGAGGCGTTCCTGACGCCGACATCTATGTCGTCCGCCCTGACGGTTCCGGTCTTCGCAAGGTCAACGCGAAGCCGATCCGCGACCTGAAGTACGCGAACTACACGCCGGACGGCCGGATGGCGATCATCCAGCCCAGGCGGCCGAGCGCGGGGTGCGGCGCGGTCACGACCTGCTCGGTCAATCAGATGGAGATCGTCCCGACGTTCGGGAACGAACCCACCCAACGTTTCCCGATGGAGGAAGGGGTCATCGAGATCACGTGGCGTCCGCCCGACGGCCGCCAGATCCTGTACCTCGGCGTCAAGGACGGAAAGTACGGCCTGTTCGTCATGGGGGCGGACGGGTCCGATCCGCACGCGATCAGCCCACTCGAAGAGGGCACGGATCCCGGCCTCGATTTCGGCAACTTCGTTTATTCCGGCGATGGGAACCGCATCTTCTTCCAGAAATGGACCGACGACGCCAGCGATGGCGAGCGCGGTTGCTGCCAGATGTACACGATGAACGCGGATGGGAGTGACTATCACGAGTTCATCCAGAATCCCGGGACGTCGTGGGACGGCGTTGCCCGCGTGTCGCCGGATGGCACCCGGATCGCCTTCTGGCGCGATCCGCTGACCGGACCGACCAACGGCATCGCGGTCATTCGAGCCGATGGCACAGGGCCGATCATCCAGACGGGACCGGTCCTTTCGGGCACGGCCCACTTCTGGTGGTCGCCGGACTCGACCAAGATCCTGATGTTTCCCGACGACAGCACCGTGACCAACGCATTCCTCCTCGACCCGAACGGCGGGGACTGGACGACCGTTCCGTGGAAGTCCGGCCCCGATATCGATTGGCAGCGGACCGCGAACTGACTTCTCCTCGCCCGGAACGATTCGGGTGACGACGGCGCCATAGGATGTCGAGCACGGCCACATCGGTCGTGCCGACGTCCTGAGGCGACCGTGGACCAGCGAGGACTCGTCGAGCGAGCGCAGCGTGGCGATCATGACGCCTTCGCCGTGCTCGCCAGCGCGTCCATCGCGCGGCTGGACGCGGCCGCTCGCCTGATCCTCCGCGATGGTGAGCTCGCGCGAGACGCCGTCCAGGAGGCGATGGTCCGAAGCTGGCGGGACCTGCCGACGTTGCGCGACGTCGACCGGTTCGACGCCTGGCTTCATCGACTGCTCGTCAACGCTTGTCTCGACATGATGCGGCGCCGTCGACGGCGTGCCATCGAGGTCGAGCTCACCCCGATCCTCATCCCGATGACTGCCGACTTCACGTCGGACGTCGTCGATCGCGATCTCCTCGATCGTGGCTTGCGGGCCCTCGAGCCCAGCTGGCGCGCGATCGTGGTGCTCCATTACTTCCTCGGGATGCCGTTGCCGGAGGTCGCCTCCGCCCTCGGCATCCCGCTCGGCACGGCCAAGTCCCGGCTGCATCGGGCGATCGGTCTCCTGCGGGTGACGGTCGACGGCGATGCGGTGGTCGAGACGCCGGCGGTGCCAGAAGGGCGGCTGGCATGACCCCGATCGACACGTTCGAGCGGCATCTGCCCTCGGCGCTGACCGACCTTGCGGTGCCCGCCACGCCCGATTACCTGACTGACATCCTCGGGCGGACCGCCGCCACGCGGCAGCGACCTGCCTGGGCCTCCATCGAAAGGTGGCTTCCAGTGGATATCGCTCGGTCACGCGTCCCGGCGACGCGGGTCCCGTGGCGCCAGCTTGGGATCCTCGTGGCGCTGGCGCTTCTCATCTCGGCGATGCTCGCCGCGTACGTCGGCACCCGGCCGACGCACGTTCCGCCGCCCTTCGGTCCTGCCGAGAACGGACGGCTCATCTACAGCGTGGATGGCGACATCGTGATCCGTGACGGCCTCCAGACGGCGCCGCAGGTGCTGATCAGCGGCCCGAGCATCGACCACGATCCGGGCTACTCACCGGACGGGACCAAGCTCGTCTACCTGTCGGATGAAGGCGGCAAGGCCTACCTGACGTCCTCGATGGCGGACGGTAGCAATGCGCATCGGATCATGGGTGACCCCATCGGCGACAACGTCCACGTGGTATGGGCTCCCGACAGCCAACGCCTCGCGGTCGTCAACGACCCTCAGGGGATCCCGCAGCTCTCGATCGTGCCGGTCGATGGCTCCGGGTCGCGGACGGTCGACCTGGACGGTCTTCGTCCGACCGACATCGTGTGGCGACCGCCCGACGGTCACGAGCTGCTCGTCCGAGTGATCAAGCCGACGGAGCTCCGTGCGGACCAGTCCCCCTACACGCCGATCCAGTTCTACGTCGTCGACATCGATGGGTCTGCTGCCCCGCGGTCGGTCGGGATCGACCCACATGACAACTTCGGCCCGGATTGGGACAACAGTGGCCCCGATTGGTCACAGGATGGGAAGGCGATCTATTACAACGTCGTCGACCCGGCACTGGGCGATCCGGCCGGTCGATACCGGATCCATCGCGTCAACGTCGATAGCACCGCCGATGTCGTGATGCCCGGGCCCGCACCCGAGGTGAATGAGGCATGGCCGATCCGATCCCCGGACGGCAAGTGGCTTCTGGTGGAGCACTGGACATGGGCGGACCAGCCGGATCCGCACCTCACTCTGGCCGTGCTACCGACTGATGGCAGCGCGCCCGCTCACGATGTCGGACCGAAGGTCGTCGATCAGAACGTGGACCGTGCTTGGTCACCCGACGGAACACGCATCCTCGCGCGTATCGGCGACACCAAGATCGTCTCGATCGATCCGGTGTCCGGCTCGTACGAGGAGATCGGTTGGTCCGCCACGGTCTTTCCGGACTGGCAGCGCCGCGCTCGGTAGTCCGCGCCGGCCTACACAAAGGATGAACCCCGGGTTGGTCGGGACCCGGGGTTCAGGAAGAAGGCGTATTGGTTGCGGGGAAGGGATTCGAACCCTTGACCTTCGGGTTATGAGCCCGACGAGCTGCCGCTGCTCCACCCCGCGACCGCCAATGATAGGGAGGGTCCCGATATCGGTCAAATGGGCCGGACCCTCCCGACCGGCCGCGAGAGGGCTACGTGGTGAGCTCCGGAGAGGCCAGGTCGGGCGCGGAAGCGCTCGATCCACCCCGGAGCCGGCTCCCGCCGACGATCGTCGCGAGGACCAGCGTCACGATCATGACGATGCTGAACGAGTAGAACGGCAGCAGGATGCTCTGCTCCGCGAGGATGCCGGTCGTGACGGAGGCGACGATGAATCCGAGCGTCCCGGCCGCCCCGAACAGGCCCTGCGCGGTCGACGAGCGACCCGGCGGCGAGTTCGCCGCGACGACCGCGTAGAGCGCCGGGTTCAGGAACGCGAAACCGGTGGCTTCGACGAGGATCAGCGGCACTGCGAGCGCCGGATCCCACATCAGCGTGTACAGGATCCCGGTGACCGCCGGCAGGATCATGCCCATCACGATGAAGGCATAGGACCCTCGGCGATCGACCTGACGCCCGGCATACGGCGACAGCACGAGCACGGGCAGCCCGAACATCGCGAAGGTCAGGCCGATGAGCGCGAGGTCGGCGCCAAGCCCCTTCAGGAACAGGCTCCAGATCACCTCGTAGGTGCCACCGCCGTAGTAGCCACCGGCGTTGAGGATGATCGCGGCGATCAAACCGCGGTTGAGGAGACGCGTCGGAGTGGTCGAGACTCCCGCGTCGCGACCGTCAGCGCCGGCGGCCTGGTCCGCGGCCAGCGCGGCCGCGGCTCGACCCTCCACGTATGGCGAGTCCGGCGGCATCGTCATCCGATCCGACGAGGGTGAGGCTCCGGCCTTGCGGGCGGGGCCGTTCTCGCGGACCCGTAACGCGATCGCGACCGCCGCCACGATCGCCGCGATCGCACTGAACACGAACACGAAGGCGATGCCACCGAACCGTTCGGCGCCGAGCGCCCCGATCGTGGGCCCGAGGAGGAGACCGCCCATCTGCGCTGCGCCGTATAGGCCGAACGCTTCGCCGCGTCGATCCGGTGGCGTCGCATCCGTCAGGAAGCCCCGAGCGGCGGGGTCGTAGATCGCCGCACCGAGACCCGCGCCGGCGCGGAGCAGGAAGAACGCCACGGGACCGGTCCAGACGAGTGGAAGCGCCCCGAAGACGCCCGTCGCGACCAGCCCGATGACCATCAGCGGGACGCGGGCCGTCCGATCGGCGAGCCACCCGAACACGGGCTCGCTCACCAGCCGCGCGGCCGGCCACGCCGCGATCACGAGGCCGAGCGTGCCCAGGTCGACGCCCTGCTCGGCGAAGTAGATCGGCAGGATCGGCAGCAAGCCGCCGAAGCCGAGCCACACGATGAACTCGGCGACGAGCAGCGGGACGATCATGCCCCAGCGATCGAGCCAGGCATGCAGACGGTCGAGCATTGACCCCGGAGCGTACCGGCCCGGGGCGGCCGCGGCGATGGCCTGTTGCCGGAAACATGCGGTAACCGTCGGCCCGTATACTCCCGGTCCCCCTGTCCCGCCAACCGAGGTATGCCGCCGCGTGGACGTCATCACGGCCGAGGGCCTCGTCAAGATCTACAAGACCCGCAAGGTCGAGGTCCGCGCACTCGACGGGCTCGACCTCGCGGTGCCCGAGGGCAGCGTCCTCGGACTCCTCGGGCCCAACGGCGCGGGCAAGACGACGACCGTGCGCATCCTGGCGACGCTCCTGCGGCCGGACGCCGGCCGCGCGACGGTCGCCGGTCTCGACGTCGTCCGTGACGCACAGAAGATCCGCACGTTGATCGGCCTGTCCGGTCAATACGCTGCCGTCGACGAGAACCTCACGGGACGCGAGAACCTGTGGATGTTCGGCCGGCTCTACCAGCTCCCGAGCGATGTCGCGACGACGCGGGCCAAGGAGCTCCTCGCCCAGTTCGACCTGCTCGACGCAGGCGACCGGGTCGTCAAGACCTACTCCGGCGGCATGCGCCGCCGGCTCGACCTGGCCAGCGCGCTCATCGGTCGACCCCAGCTCCTGTTCCTCGACGAGCCTACGACCGGCCTCGACCCGCGAAGCCGCCTCGGCATGTGGGACGTCATCCGGTCGCTCGTCCGTGAGGGGACGACGTTGCTTCTGACCACGCAGTACCTCGAGGAGGCCGACGAGCTCGCCGACACGATCGCGGTCGTCGACCACGGACGGATCATCGCGAACGGCACTGCCGACGAGCTCAAGGCGCAGGTCGGCGGCGAGCGCATCGAGGTGATCGTCCACGATCGGACACGGATCGACGACGCGCAGCGGATCCTCGGCCAGATCGGCATCGGTGCCGCGTCACTCGACGAGCACACCCGTCGCGTGACCGTGCCCTCGGACGGCGGGGCGAAGCGGCTCGCCTCGGTCATCCGCGAGTTCGACGACGCCGGGATCCTGATCGATGACATCGGCCTTCGGCGCCCGACGCTCGACGACGTCTTCCTCAGCCTGACGGGACACGTCGCCGAGGATGGGCCGACCGACGAGGCGGCGGCATGACGGCGTCGGCGACCACCCGGCCCGCCGCCGCGAGTGGCGGGATCGGCTCGATGCTCCGCGACGGGCTCATCGTCATGTGGCGGAACCTGAAGCGGATCCCACGGATCCCGGAGCTCGCGGTCTTCGGGGTCCTCCAGTCGATCATGTTCGTGGTCCTGTTCTCGGTCATCTTCGGGGGTGCGATCCCGATCCCCGGCGGCACCTACAACGAGTTCCTCATCCCCGGGATCTTCGCCCAGACGATCATCTTCGCCTGCGGGACGACGGCGGTCGGTATCGCCGACGACGCTCAGAAGGGGATCATCGACCGATTCCGCTCACTGCCGATGGCGCGGTCGGCGTTCCTGTCAGGCCGGTCGCTCGCCGACGTCGTCTACAACGCGGGCATCATGGTCGTGCTCGGCGTGTCCGGCGTCCTGGTCGGCTGGAGCGTACAGACCGGCATCGGTGGGTTCGTTGCGGGCGTGGCGCTGCTTCTGCTGTTCGCCTTCGCGATGTCCTGGCTCGGCATGTTCCTCGGTTTGAACGTGCCGACCGTCGAAGTCGCCAACCAGGTGATCTTCACGGTCCTCTTCCCGATCGGGTTCATCTCGAGCGTCTTCGTCCCGCCGCAGACACTGCCGGATTGGATCCAGCCGATCGCGGAATGGAACCCGACCAGCACATTGGCAACGTCGCTACGGGTCCTCTGGGGGAATCCGAACCCGTATGCCACTGGCAGCTTCCCGTCGGAGAACCCGATCCTCGTGACACTCGGTTGGATCGTGGTGATCCTTGCCGTCTTCGGCCCGCTCGCCGTCCGTCGCTACCGGAGCCTGAACCGCTAGCCCGTGTTCTGGAGTCCCGCGGCGACGCCGTTGACCGACAGCTGGACGAGGCGCCGATGCAGGTCGCGGTCCGGGCTATCCGGCGGCAAGGCCCGCAGGCGCCGCAGCAGTCGCACCTGGACCTCCGACAGGGCGTCGACGTAGGGATTGCGTAGGGCGATCGACCGCTGAAGGACCGGCGCGCCGTCGAGCAGCCGGTCTCGACCGGTGATCTTCAGCAACCAGGACACGGTCCGGTGGTACTCCGCCTCGATCGTCGTCCACCAGCGTTCTGCCTCGGCGCCGGTAGTCAGCGACGCATACCGGCGGCCGATGCCCATGTCGGCCTTGGCCAGGATCATCTCGGCGTTGTCGATGACCGATGCGAGGAACGGCCACGACCGGTACAGCCTCGCGAACTCGCTGATCCCGCGGTCTCCGTGAGCATCCCCATAGGCCTCGAGTGCCGCGCCCAACCCGTACCAGCCCGGCAGGTTGATGCGTGACTGGGACCAGGCGAACGTCCAGGGGATCGCCCGGAGCGAGTCGATCGGCGGCGCCGCATCGGGATCGGCACCCACGCGGCCGCGTGCCGGCGGGCGCGACCCCAGTCGGAGGTCGGAGAGCTCCGCGATCGGCGTGATCTGGCGGAAGAACGCAGCGAAGCCGGGGTCGTCGTGCACGAGGCCGCGGTATGCAGCACGGGCCGTTGCAGAGAGTTCGCTCATCATCTCGCCGCCAGCCTCGACCGCCGCCGCGGCGGCGGCATCGTGCTCGGGGGTCGACGCGATCAGGACGGCGCCGGTCAGCTGCTCGAGGTGACGCTTCGCGATCGCGGGATCGCCGTAATTCGCGAAGATCACCTCGCCTTGCTCGGTGAGCTTGAGCCGCCCATCCACCGATCCGGGCGCGCCGCCGACGATCGCCCGGTTCGCCGGACCGCCGCCGCGCCCGATCGCCCCGCCGCGCCCGTGGAAGAGCGTCAACTCGACGCCATGCGCACGCGACGTCTCGACGAGCGCGGCCTGCGCCTGATGCAGCATCCAGGCGGCCGCCAGGAACCCGGACTCCTTGTTGGAGTCGGAGTAGCCGAGCATCACCTCCTGCTTGTCGCCACGACGGGCGACGTGTGCCCGATATGCCGGGTCGGTCAGCACCGCGTCGAGGAGCGGGCCCGCCGACGTGAGGGCGTCCGACGACTCGAACAGCGGAACGACGTCGATGTCGGTCGTCGCCTCGGCGGCCGCGGCGAGCGCGAGGACGTCGGTGACATCCCGTGGCTCGGCCGTGAACGAGACGATGACCCGGCGGACCGACTCCGGCCCGTACCGGCGCTGCCCCTCCCCGATCGACCGGAACGTGGCCAGCACCTCGGCCGTCGACACGCCCGGTGCCACCTCGGTGGCAGGATCGCCGCCGTCCCGGATCGTGGCGAGCGCAGCGCGGTGGACGTCGCTGTGCTGGCGGACCTCGAGCGACGCCAGGTGGAAGCCGAAGGTCGCCAGTTGCCAGCGCATCTCGGCGACCTCGCCCCATGCGACCCGTCCCATCCCGTCGATCTCGAGCGCGTCCTGGATCTCGCGAAGCTCGATGTCGAGGGCATCGGCATCGTCGTACGCGCCCGCTCGTGGCCCCGCGTCGCCGGTGAGGACAGCCCGCGTGCGACGCAGTCGCTCGGCGATGAAGCCGAACCGCTGGCGGTACGGCTCGTCCGGGAATCGGCGGCGAAGCTGGCGGTCGGTCTCTGGCAGTTCCTCGGCATCGCGGGCGAGGCGAGTCGCCAGCGGCTTCGCGACGCGGTCGTGCGCCGTGGTGGCGGACTCGGTCTGCATCAGGCGTAGCGCGACGGCTTCGTAGCCGTGGAGGACGTGGTCCGCCTGGATCCGCAGCGTGTGCCCGGTGAGATCTGACGTCACGACCGGATTGCCGTCGCGATCGCCACCGATCCACGACCCGAACCGGAGGAACGCGGGCGTCCGCGGCGCGCGAGCGCCTGATCCGGCGTCCAGCGTCGCATCGACCGCGCGATAGAGCCGTGGGGCGAGCTGGAACAGCGTGGCGTCGAAGACCGCCATCGCGGTGCGGACCTCGTCGAGCGGCTCGGGTTTGACCGCCCGGAGGTCTGACGTCCGCCACAGAACGGTGATCTCCTCGCGCAGGCGGCGCCGGATCTCGCGATCCTCGGACGGCGTGAGGCGCGTGTCATCGAGTCCCTCGAGGAGCACCGCGCAGCGACGGAGTGCGACGAGCGTCGTCCGTCGACGCGCCTCCGTCGGGTGGGCGGTCAGGACCGGCGTGATCCGCAGCCCGGCGAACATCGCGTCGAGATCGGCATCCGACCGGTCGCGTCGACGCAGCCTTGCCACCGCCTCGGCGACCGAGTCATCAAGGAGTCCGTCACGCGCGGCCCGCTCCCGGCGCCGAAGCGCCCGAACGCGCGCCCGCGCCTCGGCGAGGTTCACGAGCTGGAAGTACAGCGAGAACGCCGTGATGACGGCTTCCGCATCGCGGAGCTCGAGCGCATCAAGCTCCGCCTCCAGGCGTTCGCGTTCCTCCGGCTGGTCGCTGCGACGGAAGTCGATCGCCGCGAGACGCAGCCGCTCGACGAGGTCGTAGATGCCCTCCCCGGCCTGCTCCGTGATCACCTGGCCCAGCAGCGATCCGAGCAACCTGATCTCGAGCGCCAGCGGGTCCCGCGCACGCGCAGAACCGATACCAGCGGGTTCCGCGGCCCGGGCCGATCGTGCTCGCTGCCCCGCGGCGGTCATGTCGAGACCAAGACCGAGGATGACAGGACCGCTCGGTAGCGCAACCCAGGCGGCACTCCCCCGCAACCTTCCGTGGGCTGTTCCGTTCCTACCCTTGTAAGGTGATGAGCGTGATGGAGCAGCGGACGAGCGTGGGCGAGCGTCGGCAAGGTGGCCCGGACGGGCGCCCGGCCGATGCCCCGCGCGGCCGGCGCGAGACGGATCAGCTCGACCAGCTCCGCTTCATCCACCAGGTCGCGAGGCTCGCGACCACTGCCCGGACCTGGGACGAGCTGCTGGAGACCGTCGTCGACGGCACGCGTGACGCGCTCCATGCCGATGTCTCCTCGCTGTATCTGCTCGACCGCGATGGAGCGTACCTGACGCTTGCCGCGACCAACGGTCTCGACCGGTTCCAGATCGGGCGTGCCAGGGTGCCGTTCGGCGAGGGCGTCACCGGCTCGGTCGCGGAAAGCCAGCTCCCGCTCGTGATCCCGGACGTCAAGGAGGACCCGCGCTTCCTGTGGGTCCGCGGCATCGATCAGCGCCGCTTCGTGGCGTCGATGCTGAGCGTCCCCTTGACCTGGCACGATCAGACCGTCGGTGTGCTCAACGTCCAGACCGAGCACCGACGGGAGTTCAGCGCCTCCGATGTCGCCCAGCTCAGCGCCGTGGCCGACGTGCTTGCCGGGATCGTCGAAAAGGGTCGCCAGCAGACGGAGGCGGAGGCTCGGGTCGAGGCGCTCAAGGCGATCGACGAGGCCCGGAGCGAGCTCATCGCATTGGTGACCCACGAGCTGCGCACGCCGCTGGCCGTCGTCCGCGCCTACACGGATCTTCTGGCTGACGAACCGGCACTCGACGGGCGCGAGTCGCGCGACGTCGAACGACGGCGGACCCGCGCTGAGTGGCATGACGCGACGCTCGAGCAGATCGAGCGCCTGGATCGTCTCGTCGACTCGATCCTGGCATCGGTGCGGGTCGTCCCGGAGGACGCGGCGACACTTGAGCCGGTCGACGTGGAGGCGCTGGTCCGAGAGGTGCTGCATTCGCTGACGCCGCTGCTCGGCCGACACGAGGTGGTCGCCGGCGGCCCCGTCCGTCTCCACGCGCTGACCGATCCTTCGCGCTTGCGCCAGATCGTCGAGCATCTCGTCGAGAACGCCGTGAAGTACGCTCCCTCCGAGACCATGATCCGCATCGATTGGGCCCTGGTCGAAGGGCACGTCCATCTCGGCGTGACCGACGAAGGCCCGGGCATCCCCGATGAGTGGCGCGAGCGCATCTTCGAGCCCTACGCGCGTCGCGACACCCATACGGCACGCGGCTCCGGCATCGGGTTGTACGCCGCCAAGCGGCTCGGCGAGTCGATGGGCTGCCACCTCTGGTGCGAACCGGCGATGCCGCACGGCGCTCGTTTCGTCGTCGCGGTCCCGGCCGCGGCTGCGATCTGATCGATGGCCACCACGACGACCCGCCCGTTGCGCATCCTCGTCGTCGACGACGACCCGGCGATGGTCGGCGCCATCACGGCGCTCGTCGGCACCGAGGGCCACCAGGTCATCACAGCCTACGACGGCCTGACCGCCGTGAAGCGGTTCCGCGAGGAGCATCCCGATCTCGTGCTGCTCGACCTCGCGATGCCGGGACCGGATGGGTTCTCGGTCGCCGGGCAGATGCGCGCCGTCGGGCAGGCACCGATCCTCGTGGTTTCCGGCGAGAGCGGCGAGGCCGCCAAGGTGCGAGCGCTCGGGATCGGCGCGGATGACTACCTGACGAAACCGTTCGGCAAGGCCGAGCTGCTGGCACGGATCGCGGCGATCATGCGCCGGGTCGATCGATCCGGCGTGGGCGCCGCGCCGACAGGTCCGCTCGAGGCCGGGCCGCTCGTCCTGGAGCCGGGACGCCACGAAGCCCGCGTCAACGACCAGGCACTGTCCCTGACGCCGACCGAGTTCCGGCTGCTGGAAGCGCTGGTCCGTGCTCGTGGTGACATCGTGCCGCACCTCCAGCTCGCCCGTGCCGGCTGGCCGGCCGAATCGGATCCCGATCTGCTCTGGCTCAAGCCGCACCTCGCGCGGCTGCGCGCGAAGGTCGAAGAGGCCGGCGGCCCGCGTGTCGTCGCCGTTCGTGGCGTGGGCTATCGGATCGTCGTGGACGAGGAGACTGCGGCCGGCACGTGACCGGCGACGCGCCGCGCTAGACGGCGATCGAGACCGCGCGGCCCGTCGAATCGTGGGCGGCGTCAGCGCAGGCGACCCGGCAGCCGCGAGCGTCTCGCCCGGCGATCGGGTTGAAGTGGAACCACGCCTCGCCGGTCTGGGCGAGCCGACATCCACAGGAGGCACACGTCACCGGAGCGCCAGCGCCATCACGGACGGCGAGGGGCGTCTCGGCATCGGGTCCGGACGGGTGGAGCATCGCGGTCACCTCCTCGCTCATCGGGGTCCCGGAGGCGCGTTCGGCCGTCCCAGGGTGACGTTTCCCCATCATCGGGGCGAGCCTACGCGCCAGAGGCGGTGCCGTTCGGCAACGCGACGGATGCCGGTTGGTTGCAGGTCGGTATCGGGAATCCGGCGGGATCGTACTCCCTCCGCCCCTGCGTGCCGGACCGGCTTCCCCAGAAACGACTGGACCTGTCCGCCACCCCGCCCATCGGGCATCATCGCGCGATGACAGACGCCGCGACCGATCCGATCCAGTCGCCCGATGGGTATCGGAACATGCTCCTCGGGTACCTCTCCGATGACGATCCTGCCAAGGTCCAGGCAGCCACCGTCGCGCGCCTGCGCGAGCTCGTCGCAGAGGCCGGCGCCGACCTGAGGACCAGGCCGGAGCCGAAGGAGTGGTCGGTCGTCGAGTGCATCGGTCACCTGACCGATTCGGAGGTCGTGACCAGTGCTCGTGTCCGCTGGATCCTCGCCGAGGATGAGCCGCAGATCATCGGCTACGACCAGGACCTCTGGGTGGACGGGCTCCGTCACGACCGCGACGATCCGGACGCCTTGATCGCCCTGTTCGACGCGCTGCGGTCCGCCAACCTGGCCCTTCTGTCGACCCGGTCCGCCGCGGACCTCGAGCGGTTCGGCCGGCATAACGAGCGCGGCCCGGAGAGCTACGGGCTGATGATCCGCCTGACGGCCGGTCACGACCGGTTCCACGTCGCGCAAGCGGAACGGGCGCTCGCAGCGGTCCGCGAGGCGTCTCAAGCCGCGGTCGAACCTCGATAGCGCTCCGCCAGCCGGCGGAGGTGATCGACGAGCTCGGGTGGCTCCGTGACCGTGAAATCGGCGTCGAGCAGCCCGAGATAGACGGCCATCATCTCGGGGCTGCTGGCTCCGGCGTCGAGAAGGCACGACCGCTCATCGATCGACTCCACGGTCCCGATCCATGGCCCGATACGCTCCCGAACGGCGTCCGCAGGCGCACGGACGATGACCTGGGCACGGAAGCCCCAGCCCGACCCGGTGACCCCGCGAGCGACGTACGCGGCGACGTCCTCGTCGGGCAACGGTCGTGGCGTGAACCGCGCTCCGAGCGGCAGCCGTGGCTCGATCCGGTCGACCCGGAACGTGCGCCACGCCTCTCGGTCGATGTCCCACGCCACCAGGTACCAGCGGCGGCCCCAGTTGACGAGCCGGTACGGCTCGGCCTCGCGCCGGCTCGCGGCGCCTTCCCGATCGAGATAGGCGAACCGCAGGCGAACGTGATCCCGACACGCCCCGGCGAGCAGCGTCAGGACGTTCGCATCGATCGTGGGCTCGCTGTCGCGTCCCGGAACGAGGACCGTGAACGCCTGGATGGCATTCACCCGTCGGCGGAGGCGCTCAGGCAGGACCTGCTCGAGCTTGCCGAGCGCGCGGAGCGCGGTCTCCTCGATACCGCCGATCGCGCCCCCCGCCGACGTCCGCAACCCGACCGCGACCGCGATCGCCTCGTCATCGTCGAGCAGGAGCGGCGGAAGCACCGCGCCCGCCTCGAGGCGGTACCCGCCGACCGACCCACGCGTCGCATGGACCGGATAGCCGAGACCACGCAACCGCTCGATGTCGTTGCGGACCGTGCGGGTGGTGACTTCGAGTCGGTCGGCGAGCTCGACGCCGGTCCAGTCGCGCGGCGTCTGAAGCAGCGACAGCAGGCGGAGCAGACGTGCTGATGCGTCCATCGGAATCACACGTTAACGAACCATTAGGAACGAAACGTTCCTAATCAGTCGCTATCGTAACGGGCCAAGCAAGCACCGGAGGGACGCATGACCTCAGCCCAACAGACAGCCTTCGTGGACAAGCCGCCGATCGAACTGCCGCACCCGGTCCGGATGCGGATCCTGTTCATGGTCATGATCGGCGTCTTCCTCGCCGCGCT
>Ga0207674_10004364_pt1 | contig 17055 bp, 15 predicted proteins | sample KBSCornC72_FD_184303 | JGI IMG/M metagenome (GOLD analysis project Ga0207674, IMG submission 184303) | Corn rhizosphere microbial communities from Kellogg Biological Station, Michigan, USA - KBS Corn C7-2 (SPAdes) (version 2) | ecosystem: Host-associated > Plants > Roots > Rhizosphere > Soil ... | reverse complement strand
CGCCGTCCGGCACTCCCATCCCGAAGGAATACGAATCGCCAAGCACGACCACAGCGGGAAGACCGGACCTGTGCGGCACAACCACCTCACCGCGCGAATTCATCGAGTTCACGGTGTAGTGGAACTCGTATTTGCGCGGAATGCCGTGCACCATCACCACATTGGGGAATGGAATCAGACCGTACTCGGCCGAGAACTGGTAACGCGGGTAGAGGTACTCGCTGGGGCTGGCCAGACCGATCAGGATTTCGCCAAGGATGAGCATCACGGCCACCGTCACCACGGTGGTGAGGAGCCACAGGCCCGTTTTGCGGGCGGGTTTGGACAAGGTTTCCTTCCTTATATGGGCTGGCGCCTCGCTTGACCCGCGGAGCAGGCCTCCCCTATACTCCCGGCTCGCCATCCAGACGGCCAAACCAAAGATATGATAGAAGTTACGAATCTTACCAAATCGTACGGAAAAGTCGAGGCAGTTCGAGGCGTGTCCTTCGGGGTACGCCCCGGCGAGATCTACGGCCTTCTCGGCCCCAACGGCGCCGGCAAGTCGACCACGATCAACATGACCTGCGGGCTGGTGACCCCCTCGTCGGGGTCGGCCGCGATCGGCGGCTTCGACATCGGTCGCGATCCTCTCCAGGCCAAACGCATCCTGGGCGTGGTCCCGCAGCAGTCGATCGTCGTCGAGGAGCTTTCATCGATGGCGAACTGCATGTTTTTCGGCTCGCTCTACGGCGTCGACAACAAGACGCTGCGCGAACGCTCACGCTCTCTCCTCAACTGGATGGAGCTGTCGGATCACGTCGACAAACCGGCGGGTGCGCTCTCGGGCGGCATGCTGCGGCGACTGACACTGGTGCTCGGCATCCTGCACCAGCCCAAAGCGTTGATCCTGGACGAGCCCACCACCGGACTCGATCCGCAGACGCGGCTGCACCTGATCGACAAGATTCGTGAGATTGCGGGCGGCGGCACGGCCGTGCTGCTCACCACGCATCACCTGGAAGAAGCGGAGCGGCTGTGCAACCGCATCGGCATCATCGATCACGGACACATCATCAAGGAAGGCACGCTCGATGATCTGCGCCGCGAAGTCGAGGACGTGCAGCTGTTCAGCCTGCGCGGTGGCTTCGACCGCGAGAAGCTCAAAGCCGCGCTGCGCTCCGTGAACGGTGCGGAAGTCATGCTGGATTCGCCGGAGGAAGTCGTGGTTGCCGCGCCGTCGGGCGCCGGACTTTCCGGACGTCTTCTCGAAGTTGCCGCCGCCCTGGGCGACGTGCGCGAAGTCACCATCAAGCCGCCTTCACTCGAAAGCCTCTTCATTCGTCTGACCGGACGCGACCTTCGGGAGTAATTTGTGAGCCAGTTTCGAGTCGATTCGGAAGTCGGGAAACTTCGCAAGGTGCTCGTGCACCGGCCGGACCTCAGTCTGCGCCGTCTGACGCCGACCAACCGCGAGGAGCTTCTCTTTGATGACGTGCTGTGGGTGCGCAAAGCGCGCGGCGAGCACGACAAGTTCACGCGCCATCTGGAGAAACGCGGCGTCGAGGTCTTCTACCTCGACGATCTCCTCACCGACGTGCTGAAGATCTCGGAGGCACGGGTTTTCGTGATCGACAAGACCGTGACCCGTCTCACCGTGGGAGCTTCCCTGGTGAGGGATTTCCGCGCCTATCTGCTGGAAATGGACGCACGCCGCCTCGCCACCATGCTGATTGGAGGACTGGGCCGCCAGGAAATCGACGACTCGCTGCTCAAGAAACACTCGCTCACGCTTGTCACCATGGACCACGCCGATTTCGTTCTGCCGCCTTTGCCCAATTCGATTTTTACGCGCGACTCGTCGTCGTGGATTTTCAACGGCGTGACGCTCAACCCGATGTTCTACGAAGCGCGCCAGCTCGAAGTCGTGCACGCGGCAGCCATCTACAACTGGCATCCCATGTTCGCCGACGCCGACTTCGAGTTCTGGTACCCGGATCAGGATGAGCAGGGACGGTTCGTCCAGGAAGACTGGGGCCGCGCGTCGCTCGAAGGCGGCGACGTCATGCCGATCGGCAACCGCACGGTGCTTGTCGGCATCGGCGAGCGCACCACCGCGCAGATGGTGGAACGACTGGCGCAGTCGCTGTTCCGGCACAACGCCGCCGATCGTGTGATCGCCTGCGTGATGACCAAAGACCGCGCGCACATGCACCTCGACACCATCTTCACCATGGTCGACCGCGACGCGGTCACCGTGTATCCCAAGGTGGCGTCGGTGATCCGCACCTACAGTCTGCGCCCCGGCGAAAAAGCGGGACAGCTCGAGCTCACCGAGGAAAAGAGCTTCCTCGACGCGGTGGCCGACGCGCTCAAAGTGGAAAAGCTGCGCATCATCAATACCGGCGGTGACGAGTACCAGGCCGAGCGCGAGCAGTGGGACGACGGCAACAACCTGGTCGCCATCGAGCCCGGCGTCGTGATCGCGTATGCGAAGAACGAATACACAAACAAGAAACTGCGCAAGGCGGGCATCCGCGTGCTCACGATCGACGGCTCCGAGCTGGGCCGCGGTCGCGGCGGCGGCCATTGCATGACGTGCCCGCTCCTGCGCGATCCCGTCTGATGCAGCAAGGAAGCAACATGATCGATCTGCGTGGAAAACATTTCCTGAAGGATCTCGATTTCTCGAAGGAAGAGCTGCTCTATCTGCTCGACCTCTCGAAAACGCTCAAGGCGGAGAAGAAAGCGCGTCGCGAACGCCATCGCCTGGCCGGACGCAACATTGCGCTCATCTTCGAGAAGACATCGACGCGCACGCGCTGTGCGTTCGAAGTGGCGGCCTACGACCAGGGCGCAAGCGTTACCTATCTCGGCCCCAGCGGGTCGCAGATCGGCCACAAGGAAACCATGAAGGACACGGCGCGCGTGCTGGGGCGCATGTACGACGCCATCGAGTATCGCGGCTACGCGCAGGCGACGTGCGAAGAGCTGGCCGCGCACGCCGGCGTTCCCGTCTACAACGGCCTCACCGACGAATTTCATCCCACGCAGATTCTTGCCGACGTGCTCACCATGATCGAGCATTCCACCAAGCCGCTGGAGAGAATCTCGTACTGCTACCTCGGCGACGCACGCAACAACATGGGCAATTCCCTGCTCGCCGGCGGCGCCATTCTGGGCATGGATGTGCGCCTCGCTGCGCCCAAAAGCTGCTGGCCCGAGCAGCCCCTCATCGATCAGTGCAACGCTATCGCAAAGCAGAGCGGTGCGCGCATCACCATTACCGAAGATGTGGCCGAAGGCGTCAAGAACGCGGACTTCCTCTACACCGATGTGTGGGTCTCCATGGGCGAGCCCGAGTCGAAGTGGGAAGAGCGCATTCGCATCATGAAGCCCTACCAGGTGAACCGCCGCTGCATGGAGCTCACCGGCAATCCCAACGTGAAGTTCCTGCACTGTCTGCCTGCGTTCCACAATCGCGACACCAAAGTGGGCGCCGAGATCTTTGCGAAATACGGACTCGACGGCGTCGAAGTGAGCGAAGAAGTGTTCGAGTCGCCGGCGTCGATCGTGTTCGACCAGGCCGAAAACCGCCTGCACACAATCAAAGCCGTCCTCGTCGCCACCCTCGGCGACTAGCTCGATGCACAAGCGACGTATCGTCATCGCGCTGGGCGGAAACGCCATCCTGCGCCGCGGCGAAGCTCCCACCATGGAGAACCAGCGCCGCAATGTACGTGCGGCCTGTCGCTCGATCGCACCACTCGCCGCCGACAACGACCTCGTCATCTCGCACGGCAATGGTCCGCAAGTGGGCCTGCTTGCACTGCAGGCAGCGCAAAGCGGACAGAACATGCCGCTCGACGTGCTCGGCGCTGAAACCGAAGGCATGCTTGGCTACATGATCGAGCAGGAGCTCGGGAACCTCGTTCCCTTCGAGCGTCCCTTTGCCACCATGCTCACCATGGTCGAAGTCGATCCGAAAGACCCCGCGTTTGGTAGTCCGAGCAAACCAATCGGACCGATGTACACGAAGGAAGAAGCGGAGGCCGTCGCGAAAGAACGCGGGTGGTCCATTGCCCAGGACGGAAGCGGTTGGCGCCGAGTCGTCCCCTCTCCCCTTCCCAAACGAATTTTCGAGATGCGTCCCATTCGCTGGCTGCTGGAGCACAACACCATTGTGGTGTGCGCCGGTGGCGGTGGCATCCCTACCATGTACCTTCCTGATCGCACCCTGTCGGGTGCGGATGTTGTAATCGACAAGGACCGCGCGAGTGCAGTGCTGGCGCGCGAAGTCGGCGCCGATCTGTTCGTCATGGCCACCGACGTGCAGGGCGTATTCGCCGACTGGGGCACGTCGAAACATCGAATGCTCCGCAACACCACGCCGCAGGAGCTCACCGCACTCCGGTTCGCCGGCGGCTCCATGGGACCCAAAGTCGAAGCCGCCATTGCCTTCGTCGAAGAAACCGGCAAGCGCGCCTGCATCGGCTCCCTCGAAGAGATCGAACACATCGTGGCCGGCACCGCCGGCACCATCGTCGAGAACAAGTAACCCATGCATCTCTTCCGCATGTACTGGCAGCGAACCCTGCGCAAGCCCGGCTCCGTCGTCGTCTGGCTCGCCGTCCCCTTCGTCTTCATGGCCATCTACACCATGGTCTTCGGCAACGATTCATCGGGTCCGCCCAGGACCACGATGGCAATCGTCGACCAGGACAGCTCGTTGGTCGCGAAGCTCGTGAAGAGCGCGTTGGGCCAGGGCCCGGTCGCGGACATGATCACGCTCGTCGATGCGAAGGACATGACGCAAGTCGACGAGATGTTCAAGAAGGAGACGGCGTCCGCTGCGCTCGTGATTCCCGACGGATTCGGTGAGAGCGTGCTTGCCATGAAGCCGCAGCAACTCATGCTCTACAAGAATCCACGCCATTACATCGGCCCTCAGATCGCAGAGGGCATTGTGCGTTCGCTCACCGTGATCGGCGACGGACTGGTGGGACAGTTCCAGCAGCCGCTTACGCAGATCAACAGTCTCGATCACAAGCCGACGGTCGAGGAGATCGGCAGGATATCGCAGGCTTTCTACGGAACGTCACAGTCAATGCGAGGACTCTCCGCCATACGCAATATCGACGTCACCATCGTAGAGAAAGAAAAGGACACCGAGTCGAATGACTTCAACCTGGCCGCGATGTTCTTCCCCGGCCTGGTCATGTTCGGGCTGCTCTCGGTGGCGCTGAACCTCGAGCATCGCTTCCTGCGCGACCGCGCCAATCACGTGACACGCCGCTTCGTCACCGCTCCCATATCACCATGGTCGGTCGCGATTCAGCAGCGGCTGTACACGGCGTCTTTCGCTTTCGTTGTGGGCATCGTCGCGGGCACGCTGGGTGGGCTCATCTGGCGCATCCCGCCCCACGGCCTGAGCACCGCGGTGTTGATCATCTTCGCGCTCGCGCTTTTTGTCTCGGGCTGGAACGGAGTCGTGTTCTCGCTTTCGAGCTCGACCCGCGCCGTTTCCGCCATCAGCTCCATCTCGATGGTGTTTCTGTCACTTCTCGGCGGCGGCTTCTTCCCTGTCGACTTCACGCCGGCAGGATTTCAGGCCATCACGAAGCTGATTCCGACCGGCATGGTAAACCTCGCCCTCACGCATTGCCTCACCGGACGGCCGCTGGGCGTCTCGCTCCCGGTCATGTTTGCGCTCTGCGGCGGATTCTTCGTCGCCGGCATTCTCATGAGCCGGAAGAGGATTCTCTAGATGCGCGGCAACTGGTGGAAGATTGCAAAGCTCGAGCTCACGCTCGCGCTGCGCGACAAGGAATCGCTGATCTGGTCGTTGGCCGCACCCATCGCGATGGCATGGCTCTTCGGTTCGATGTTTGGAAGCGACGGTCCGCCGAGCCCGACCAGGATCAAGCTCGAAACCGGTATCAACCCCGAGTGGACGGCCAATCTTGCGAAAGATTATCTCGCGTATCGTGGGTTCGAGGTCGGCGCCGACGGTATCGGCGTGATCTTGCCGGACAGCATGATCGAGAAATACGCCGCCGGGAGCAAAATCAACATCGCCGTGATACAAGGCGAAGCGGATGCCATGCGGGCTCAATCAGTCAGTGCGGTGATGCGCGAATTTGCCTACGCGATGGCGTTCCGGGAGATGGACAAGGAGTACGTTCCGTCTCGCCCTGGTAATCCCTTTGGAGCGGCACGTTCTCTCGAACTGGTTACTGAAACTCGGGGCGCTGCTCCCAAGATCGCCTCCGGAAAAGAGCGCATGCTCCCGGCCATGCTCATCATGTACATCATGTTCCAGGTGATGACGTTCTTTCTGTCGCTCTGGGTGGATGACCTGCGTACGGGGAAGATAAAGCGCATCGTCATGAGTCCGGCGACGCCGCGAGATCTGTTGCTCGGCGAGATCGCGGCGCGGTTGATCTGGGCCGCGTTCCAGGTGGTCATCATTCTCGGCGTCGGTTCCCTGCTGCTGCACGTGCACATGAATGTGAATTGGATCAATTTTGGCCTCGTAGTGTTTGCGTTCATGCTGGCGGCGGCGTCGATCGGAATGATGGCGGCGTCGTTCTTCAAGTCGAGCGAGAAGGCGGGCGCCATTGGAGTCATGATTTCACTGGTCCTCGCGGCACTGGGTGGATGCTGGTGGCCATTGGAAATTGTGCCTGCGGGAATGCGCGCCGTGGCGCATGCGCTTCCCACCGGCCAGGCCATGAGCGCCATCGGGGAAATGCTTGCGGTCGGTCCTTCGGCGCCGTTTCCGGCCGTGAACATCGCGGTGCTGCTGCTCATGGCGGCGATTGCGCTGCCCATCGCCGCTCGTCGCATGCGCTCACAACTCGTACAGTAAGCCCCTATCTTGACACTTACGCCACATGGCCTTAGCCTGTGGTTACCCACGGCGCTTCGCCCCAGGTTTTCCAATCAGGAGGACATATGAGACTCAATTTGATTGCGGCGCTTGCCGGCGTCGCGCTCCTCGCCGGCTGCTCGTCCGGTTATGACATCAAGTATGACTACGACATGGATTCGAACTTTTCCGCGTTCCATACATATAAGTGGATCGACCGGACGATGACGAATGCCAACGGCAGCGCCACGCAGGCGATGCAGAACAACAGCCTGCTCGACAACCGCATCAAGAATGCAGTCAACACCCAGATGGCGGCCAAGGGTTTCACCCTGACGGAAGACAATCCGGACGTGCAGCTGGTGTACTACGTCGGGCTGAAGGACAAGATCGACGTGACGGACTGGGGTTACACGTACGCGGGCAGCTACTGGGGCGGCGGACTGGGACGAAATGTGGACGTGTACCAGTACACGGAAGGCACGCTGATCGTGGACATGGTCAATGCCAAGAGCAATCAGCTGGCGTGGCGCGGCAGCGCCACCGGCGTGGTCGAGCCCGGCAGTCCTCCCGAAAAAGTGGAAGCGCGCATCAACGATGTCACGGCGCGCATCTTTCAGAACTATCCCCCCAAGGGGAAATGAAGTCAGTCAGCAATCAAACACGCAACCCATGCTCTAAAGGAGCCCGGAAAAATGAATTTTAAGAAAGTAACTCTGGCCGCCCTCATGCTTCTCGCGCTGGCCGCGCCCGTGATGGCGAGCACCAACGACCTCGTCGAGCTCATGCGCTCCGATCTGCGCACGAACAAGCGCGCGATCGTCACGAAGGCAATGCAGATGGATGAGGCTTCATCGGCCAAGTTCTGGCCGGTCTATTCAGAATATGAGACCGAGCTCACCAAGCTCAACGACCAGCGCGTCACGATGATCAAGGACTACGCCGCCGCCTACAACTCGATGACCGACGAATCGGCGAAGGACCTCATCAAGCGCGGATTCAAGCTTCAGGAATCGCGCACCAGCCTGCTCAAGAAGTATGTCGGCAAGATGAGCAAGGCCGTGGACGTCAAGACGGCGGCACGCTGGGCCCAGGTCGAGCACGCACTGGATTCGGCGATCGATCTTCAGATCGCGTCGGAGCTTCCGCTGCTGCAGTAAGAGACACGCCGCCCTGTTCATAAATAAAGACGCCGCCCGCATAAAGTGGGCGGCGTCTTTTTTTATTCGTTATCGTAGTTACGCCACATATAGAGGCTTCCCACCGTCCGGTATGGCCGCCACACCTCTGCAATCTTGTGGAGCCTGGCGGGCTTGGTGTTGGCGCGCAGACTGTATGTCTTCAGCATGCCCTTGCGCAGGCCGAGGTCGCCGATGGGAAACACGTCGGCGCGACGGAGCGCGAACATGAGGAAGATGTGCGCGGACCATTCGCCCACACCCTTGATGGTGGTGAGCGCTTCGATGACCGCATCGTCGTCGAGCCGGGAGAAGGAGCGCAGCGTGTAGCGCTTCTCTTCGAAGTGCTCGGCCACATTGCGCACGTAGAGCGCCTTCGACCGCGAGAGGCCGCACGCGCGCAACTGCTCTTCGCTCAGTAACAGGAGATGTTCCGGTCGCGGCGATCTTGCGCCCATCGCCGCCGCCAGTCGTCCGTAAATGCTGTCAGCCGCCTTGCCCGAGAGCTGCTGCGAGACGATTGTGCGCAGCATCACCTCGAACGCATTGCGTCCTTCCCGCATCTCGTAGGGGCCCACGCGATCGATGAGCGTCGCCAGCACCGGGTCGGTGCGGCGCAGATGCTTGACCGCAGCCTCGAGATCGAGAGACGCGCGCGAGGTGGATGGAGCGGCCATGCCCCAACTCTAAGCGCGCGCGTAACACTGCGCAAGTCCCGCCCCGTGCGGCAAAAGGCTTGCTGAAGGGAGATGAGCGTGGTAGCGTCGCGTCGGGTATCTGTATGTCATCTTCCGCGCTCGATCCACTGATCCATGACTGGAATCCACGGCCGCCAACGCCGCGCTATCCACTCAAGCTGAACGACGAGACCCTGCGCGACGGGCTGCAGTCGCCGTCGGTTTTCAATCCGTCCATTCCGGAAAAACTGGAGCTGCTCCATTACATGGAGGATCTCGGGTTGTACTCGGCCGCCATCGGGCTTCCGGCTGCCGGACCGCACGCCTTCGAGGATGTGCTCGCCATCTGCCAGGAGCTCGCGCGCCACAAGATGAAGCTCTACCCGTACTGCGCGGCGCGCACGCATCCCAACGACATCAAGCCCATCATCGAGATTCAGCAGCGCTCGGGCATCAAGGTGCAGGCGGCGCTGTTCATCTTCTCCAGCCCCATCCGGCAGTTCGCCGAGGACTGGACCGTGGACCGCATGCTCAAGGTGAGCGAAGAAGCCATCGAGTTTGCACACAAGAATGAAGTGCCGGTGATGTACGTCACCGAGGACACCACGCGCTCGCGCCCGGAAACGCTCGAGCGCCTTTACGGCATGGCGATCGATCACGATGTCGAACGCCTGTGCATCTCGGACACGGTGGGCCACGCGACACCGCCCGGCGCCGAGGCGGTGGTGCGCTTTGTGCGCGGACTGGTGGAGAAATCGGGCAAGAACATCGGTGTCGACTGGCACGGCCATCGCGACCGCGACCTCGGCGTCGCCAACACCATCGCGGCGCACCTCGCCGGCGCGGACCGCGTGCACGGCTCCATGCTCGGCATCGGCGAGCGTGTCGGCAACACTCCCGTCGACATGCTGATGGTGAACTTCAAGCTGATGGGATTGTTCGACCGCGACCTCACCAGACTGCCGGAATACGCCAGACGCGTCGCGCAGTACTGCCGCGTGCCGCTGCCGGACAACTATCCCGTGCTTGGAAAAGATGCCTTCCGCACCCAGACCGGGGTGCACGCGGACGCCATCGTGAAGGCATACAGGCGGGGCGATGCGCTGCTCGCGAACCGCATCTACAGCGGTGTCCCGGCCGACGAATTCGGCCTCGAGCAGATCATCGAAGTGGGACCGATGAGCGGAAAATCAAACGTGCGCTTCTGGCTCGAGCACCGCGGCATCACGGTGAGCGACGCGCTGGTGGACCGCATCTTCGAGGCCGCCAAACAATCCGACCACATTCTCTCCGACGACGAGATGCACGCGATCATCCGAAGCATGTCCTAGCACCGCCTGCCAAAAAAAGAAAGCGCGCGTGACAGGCACGCGCGCCCTCTTCCCAAATCTCGAGCACTCGCGATCAGCGGTACAGCGACTTGACCTTTCCCCACGTTGACGGCAGCGTCGCGACGGGCGTGTAGCGCGACGTGATGCGAAACGCCGGCGTGCCCGTGTAGCGGCCGTCGCCGTCCTTGTCGGAGAAGGCAACGATCTCCATCGCGCCGGCACCGGTCCATTCCACGTGGTGCACGCGGGTGTTCGAGTAATACCCGTCCTGCACCGGGGTCGCGACCTCGAGTGACGCCAGCGGAACGATCATGCGATCCGTGACGTGGCCGTCGATGGTGAGCACCGCCGAAGTCTGCGCCTGATACGGCCAGAAGCGAAGGTACAGGTTGCCGATGGTGAACGGTTGCGTTCCGAACCCGTCGATGATCAGGTCGAACTCGTCGTTGTAGCAGACGAACTCGCTGGTGCCGGTCGTCGGTTCGAGACCGACAATCTGCGGCGCCCCGTACACTTCGTACGGAATGCGTCCGTCGACACGATCCCACAGCATGTAATTCCCGACCGCGAACTGCGGATTGAAGCGGAGCGCGTCGCCGCTGCTCACGACTTCATAGCGGTTCACGTCGTAACGGAAAACCGTGGGTACGTTGGGATAGATCAGAAACGAAGGCTCTGCGAATGCAGCGCCTGCCTGGATGAAAACCAGGCAAAGGGCGAGCACGATGCCCTTTTTCGTGCTCAACATATGGGATACCTCCGCGCGGTACTCATTGCGATCTCCGAGTCCGAGCGTTCGCTAACCAGACTTCGCGTTTGCCAAACGCTGAGGAGTCATGGCCCGAATGGGCCGACGTGCGATCTCTCGCAGCAACCTAACTCGCTGCGCCAGTATAGCATAGGCGACAGTGGCTGTAAAGTAGCCAGTTGGCTCCGCCCCCCATACACAGGTGCGGCGGAAATCCTTAGCTCAAAATATGGCAAGCATTTAGACGCTCGCGCCCGGTCGCGCGCCGGGCCTCTTTATTGTTCGTCGACCGGCACGGCCGGTGCTACACTCTCGCCCGGCCGCGAACATGCGCGCCGCGGGAGTCACGAGGAGGTTCGGCCATGCGCCGGGTATTTGGTCCACTGGTCATCATTGCGGCACTGTGCGCTGCCCTGTCGGGCTGCGGAAAGAAAGCGCAGCAGGCCCAGAACGCCCCTTCGGATTCTCTGCTCGCATCGGCGACGCCCCGCGACGGCGGCACGGTGATTCGCCGCCTCGACTCCGAGTGCAAGACTCTCAACTGGGTGCTCTACACCACGGCCTACGAGCTGTTCGTGCTGCGCCACATCTACGATCCCGTTCTCGATTACGACGTGAACGGCAATCTTGTGCCCGTGCTGGCCGCGGAGCTTCCCACCGTGAGCCCGGATCATCTTCGCATCACCGTCAAGCTGCGCTCCGACGCGCACTGGTCGGATGGCGTTCCCATCACGGCCCGGGACATCAAGTGGACGCTCGACAAGGTGCGCGATCCGAAGATTCCCGCCATCAACAAGGCGCCCTATTTCGAAAAGCTCGATCATCTCGAAGTGGTCGACGATCACACCGTGGTGTGGGTGTGGAAAGAAGCGTTTGCACCCGCCATCTACGCCATCACGCAGCTGTGGCCGATTCCGGAGCACATCTACGGCCAGGGTGATTTCCTCACCAATCCCGCCAACCGCAAACCGGTGGGCAGCGGGCCGTTCACGCTGGACCAATGGGAATCGGGACAATACATCTCGCTCGTGCGCGATCCCAATTACTGGGGCGAGAAGGCGCACCTCGACCGCATCATTTTCAAGGTGGTTGAAGACGACGCCGTGGCGCTCAACATGCTGAAGGCCGGCGAGCTCGACGAAATGCGCGCCACCCAGGGACAGTGGGAAAAGCAGATGACCGATCCCGACTTCAATGCGCACTTCCGCAAGGTCGACTACTATTTCCCCGGATACAACTTTGTGGCGTACAACTGCCGCAGCGTCTGGTTCTCCGACAAGCGCGTGCGCAAGGCGATGACGCTGCTCTTCGACCGCGAGAGCGTGAACACGAAAATTTATTCCGGCTATGCGCGCCTGGTAAGCGGACCGTTCTACATCAACTCGTGGGCGTATGACAAGACGGTCAAGCCGCTGCCGTTCGATCCTTCGGCGGCGCGGGTCCTCCTGGCCGAAGCCGGCTGGAAGGACTCGAATCACGACGGCGTGCTCGACAAGGACGGCAAGAAGTTCGAGTTCGAGCTCAACGTCATTGCGGGGAGTGCGCCGGCCGCGCAGTTCTCGCAGCTCCTGCAGGAGGAATGCGGCAAGGCCGGAATCCGCATCAATATTCGCTCACTGGAAGGCTCGAGCTTTTTCGATCGCATCGACAAGGGCGATTTCGACGCGTCCATGCTGGGCTGGCGTCTCGACTTCGATCCCGACGTGTACGACACCTTCTGTTCCACGATGACACCGCCCACGGGCTTGAACCACGGCTTCTACAAGAACACGAAGGTGGACAGCCTGCTCGTGCTCGGTCGCAAGGAGTTCGACCAGAACAAGCGCGCCGAGATCTACCATCAGGTGCACCGTCTGATTGCCGAGGATCAGCCGTACACATTCGTGAACGCGGTCCCGGACAAGCGGCCCGTTGCGCGCAAGATTCAGGGCATCCAGATCTCACCCATGGGCCCGTACGACTTCTGGCCCGGTGCCAACTACTGGTGGATCGACGAGACGGACGGACGGGTCGCCTCGAAACGATAGCGCGGCGATGCTCAATTACACGATCCGGCGCCTGCTGCTGCTGATCCCAACCCTGTTCGGCATCACGGTCGTCACGTTCATCATCGTCAATCTCGCCCCCGGCGATCCGGTCGAGCTCATCAATCGCGGCGAAATGGATGCGCGCATCTCGCCTGCCGCGTACCACCAGATGCTCCACCTCTACGGCCTGGACGATCCCATCCACGTCCGCTATTTCACCTGGCTCAAGCGCGTCGCCACACTGGATTTCGGCACGTCGTTTCTCGACCACCGGCCGGTGACGCAGAAAATCATCGAACGCCTCCCCGCGACACTCACGCTCAACGTGTGGTCGCTCCTGATTTCGCTCGTCCTGGCCATCCCGCTCGGCCTCTATTCGGCGCTGCGACAACATTCCCGCTTCGACAAGCTGGGCGGCACCGCGCTCTACCTTTTGTATTCCCTCCCCGAGTTCTGGGTGGCGCTGCTCCTCATCATGTTCTTCGGCGTGAAGCTCAAGATTCTGCCGATCAACGGCATGCAGTCGATCGATGCGCGCACGCTCGGCTTCTGGGGCTACTGGTGGGATCGTTTCGTGCACATGATCCTGCCCATATTCTGTCTCACCTACGGATCGCTCGCGTTTCTCTCGCGCTTCGTACGCGGCTCGTCGCTCGAGGTGATCCGCCAGGATTACATCCGCACCGCGCGCGCCAAAGGTCTCGACGAGACGCGCATCGTGTACACGCATGTGTTCCGCAACACGTTGATACCGGTGCTGACGCTGCTCGGACTTCTGCTTCCCGCGCTCATCAGCGGCAGCATCATTCTCGAATCCATTTTCTCGTGGCCCGGCGTGGGTAATCTGTTTTTCAACGCCGTGCTCGCGCGCGACTACCCGGTGGTGATGGGACTCAGCACCATCACCGCGGTGGTGGTGCTGATCAGCACGCTTCTGGCCGACCTGCTCTACGCGTGGGCGGATCCGCGGGTGACGTACCGATGATGCAATCGGTCCAGGCAGACCTCCGCGCCGGCGGCCAGGCCGACTCGAATGATGCTTCGCGCCGGCGCGGCTTCGCGCGCATCGTCTGGAAGCGGATGCAGCGCGACTACTTCGCCATGGCCGGACTGGTTGTGATCGCGACGTTGTTCGCGGCGTCGTGGCTCGCACCCGTCATCGCCAACAATCGGCCCATCATCATGAGCTGGGAAGGCCGCACGCTGTTTCCGGCCGTCGCGCAAATGGTGCCGTTCAAATTCTTCGTCAAGTATCCGCAGCTCTCGACGCTCGACTTCGAGGACCTCAAGTACGACGAGTCGGTGGCACTCATGATGCCCCCGGTCCCCTATTCACCCATTGCGACCTCACTCGATCACCGGCTCGAGCGTCCGGACCAGCGCCACTGGATGGGCACCGACGAGCTGGGACGCGACGTGTTCGCGCGCCTTCTCTACGGCACCGGCATCTCCCTCAAGGTGGGCCTGGTGGCGACTGGAATTTCGCTGGTGATCGGGCTGTTCATCGGCGCGCTGGCGGGCTACTACGGCGGCATCGCCGACATTGTGCTCTCGCGCCTGATCGAGATCGTGATCTGTTTTCCGTTCTTGTTCCTGATCCTGGCGGTGATTGCATTCCTGCCGCCCAACATCTACAACATCATGATCGTGATCGGGATCACGCGCTGGACCGAGATTGCGCGTTATGCACGCGCCGAGTTCGTGCGCCTCAAGGCACACGAATTCACCGAAGCGGCGCGGGCGCTGGGCGCGCGCGACATGACAATCATCTTCCGCCACATCCTGCCCAATTCGCTCGCACCCGTGCTGGTGACGGCGACATTCGGAGTGGCGAGCGCGGTGCTCATCGAAAACTCGCTCACGTTTCTGGGACTGGGGATTCAGCCGCCGGCGCCGAGCTGGGGTGGCGTGCTGGCAAGCGCGCGCGAACAGGACTTTGCGTGGTGGCTGACGATCTTTCCGGGGATCGCGATCTTCGTTACCGTGACTGCTTATAACCTGCTGGGCGAGGGGCTTCGCGACGCGAGCGACCCGCGCGCGACGTTCCGTCCTTCTTCGCGCTGACGCGCGGCGCCCTCTGGCAGCGCGGACAAAAGTGCGTCCCGCGCTGTGACACCACAATACGTTTGATCGTGCCGGCGCAGCGCGGACACTTCTCTCCATCGCGACCGTACACACTGAGCTTGATCTGAAACTCTCCCGTGGCGCCATCGGTGCGACGGTAATCGCGAATGGTGGTGCCCCTTGCCGTGATGGCTCGGTCCAGGATGACACGGGCCGCGTCCAGTATCTCGGCGGCCTGTTTGGCCGCGCGCGAACCCGGAGTCAACGGATGCATCTTCACCCGGTGCAGCGCTTCATCCACATAGATATTCCCGAGACCCGAAACGATGTGTTGATCAAGAAGAAGTGACTTGATGGGCGCTTTCCGGCCGAAGAGTCGTTGCGCCAGCTCCTCGACGGTGATATCGAACGGATCGGGACCCATCTGCAGCGTTTCGTCCACAGCCTCCGGCGTTCCCACGAAGATGAATCCGAATCGCCGTGGATCGATATAGCGGAGTTCCGAGCCGTCTGAAAAATGAATGCGGCCGTGCAAATGCTTCGGCTTTTCCCGGATGGCAGACGCTGCGTTCCATTCCAATTGACCCGTCATGCCGAGATGAACTACCAGCCGAGCCGGTTGGTCCCGGCGCGGACGTAGCGCAATAACGATCGCTTTTCCGCGCCGGTCCACGCGCTCTATCCTGGCGCCGGCTAACGCGGATATCTTGGAACTCCCGCGGCGGTACAGGTCGGATGCCGTCAGGGAGGCCCGTACGATGTTCCGGCCGGGCAGGTGGGCGCGCAATTCGCGCACCACGGTTTCAACTTCGGGGAGCTCAGGCATGACGCGGCAGTATACACAGGCCGTGACACGGCCGCCAATTCGGGGTAGAATGCCCGTTCACTATTATGGTCAAAGATCTGCGCACTATTCTTTTCGACGAGGTGCTGCCGCGCGTCCAGAAGCCCGGGCAATATGCCGGCGGCGAGCGCAACGCCATCGTCAAGGACCATGCTTCGGTCGACATCAAGGTGGCGCTCGCGTTTCCGGATACCTACGCCATCGGCATGTCGCACCTGGGGCTGCGCATCCTCTATGACATGATCAACCGGCGCCCCGACGCGTGCGCCGAGCGCGTGTTCGCGCCGTGGATCGACATGGAGGACGAGCTGCGCCGTCGCGAGTTGCCGCTGGTGACATTGGAGACCTTCACGCCGCTGGATCGCTTCGACGTGATCGGCTTCTCCATGCAGTACGAGCTGGGTTTCACCAACCTGCTCAACATGCTCGAGCTCTCGCGCATTCCACGCATGACCGCGGACCGCAGCATCAATGACCCCGTCATTCTGGGCGGCGGATCGATCACGCTGGCCATGGAGCCGGTGGCGCCGTTCTTCGACGCCATCCTGGTGGGTGACGCCGAGGACGTGATGAACCGCGCGCTCGACACCATCAAGGCATGGAAGCGGAGCGGCCGTCCGCGCGCCGAGCTGCACGCGCTGCTCGCCGTCATTCCCGGCATGTACGTGCCGTCGCTCTATAATATTGATTACCACGCTGACGGCACCATCGCGCGCATCGACGCGCAGCTGCCCGCGGCGCTCAGTATTCCCAAAACCACGGTGTGGGATCTGGAGAATGCGCCCTTCCCCACCGCACCCGTGATTCCGAACGTGGAAGTGGTGCACGACCGCATCAACATCGAGATCATGCGCGGCTGCCCGAACCAGTGCCGCTTCTGCCAGGCCGTGCAGCACTATCGCCCGCTCAAGATGCGCTCCATCGGCAAGGTGCTGGAGCTGGCCGAGGCGTCATACCATCAGACGGGTTACGACGAGATCAGTCTCACCAGCCTCTCGACGGCGGACTATCCGGGCATCATCGAATTACTCACCGCGGTGCAGGAACGATTCAGCTCGCGCCGCGTCAATGTGTCGCTGCCCTCTTTGCGCGTCGGGCCCGAGCTCAAGCGGCTCCCGGGACTGACAAGCACGGTGCGCAAGTCGGGTCTCACCATGGCGCCCGAAGTGGCGACCGACCGGCTGCGCGAAGTGATTCGCAAGCCCATCAAGAACGCCGACCTCATGGCGGGCTGCCAGGCCGCGTACGAAGCGGGCTATCGCCTGGTGAAGTTCTACTTCCTGATCGGCGCGCCCACCGAAACCGACGAAGACCTGCGCCGCATCGTGGACCTCGC
>Ga0207674_10004363_pt1 | contig 17058 bp, 14 predicted proteins | sample KBSCornC72_FD_184303 | JGI IMG/M metagenome (GOLD analysis project Ga0207674, IMG submission 184303) | Corn rhizosphere microbial communities from Kellogg Biological Station, Michigan, USA - KBS Corn C7-2 (SPAdes) (version 2) | ecosystem: Host-associated > Plants > Roots > Rhizosphere > Soil ... | reverse complement strand
GCCTCGAGAGCTCCAGGCGGGACCAGGGCGGCGTTGACCCCGTCCTTGAGAAGCTCGGCCGTGTCCGGTGCCTCTGGCGCCAGCACCACTCGGCCCGCTGCGAGATAGAGAAACAGCTTGATCGGGAGGACGGTATTGCCGTGACGCTGGAGCGGTTCGAGACTCGGCGGGATGATCAGCACGTCGGCCGCGTAGAGGTACGGGGCCAGGTCGCTGAATTTCTGCCAGGGAACCACTCGCACGTTGGAGAGTTCCCTGGCCTCGGACTCGATGCTCCCTTCTCCCTCGGACCCGACCAGCACCAGAGTCATGTCTTCCATCCTGCGGGCTGCGCCGAGCAGGATTTCCAGCCCCTTCTTGCGGTTGACCCGGCCGGTGTACACTGCGACCGGTTTTTCCGCTGGAAGCCCGAGCTGCACTCGTGCCGCCTGGCGAGAGAGGCGGGGCTCCATCCGTCGCGGATCCCACCCGTTGTGCGCCACCATCAATCGTTCAGGCGGTGCGCCCAGGTTGATGTAGCTCTGTCGAGTATGATCGGAGTGAAAGACTGCGCCGACCAGCTTTGGATGGTGCACGATCCAGCGCAGCACGGGGCGGAGCGCGGGATATTGATCTCCCCAGGGGCGGAAGTGCTCGTACACCACTCGATGCCCATGGCGAAGCAGTGTTACGACGCTGGGCAGGTTCCGCGTGTAGGCGAGGTCGGCTGCTCGAGTGCGGTCGTCGCCCGCTACGCGGAACGCGTGGGTCCATTTCTCGAAGAAGCGAGCACCAAGGGAAGACTTGGGGATCAGACCGACGTCGAAGGGACCCTCTACCTGGAAATACTCCCGCAGTGCCGCGGGTTGGGGCGCGTCGCTCGAGACGCTGGGAATCAGCAGCCGGACCGAAACGCCATTGCGGCCGAGAGCGGCCACGGTGTTGACCACCTGCTCGGCGTCCGCACCGGTATGGGGCAACGGCTCGTCGTACGCGTAGGCGATGCGCATTGGGCTGGCCAAGGTACTTGGTCCGCCCTCTACGCCGCCACTACCTTGGAGGCCGAATGCCCACGGTCCTCCTGATCACGCCGTATTTCCCTCCGATGAGCGTGGTCGGGGCGAAGCGGCCGCTGAACCTGGTCCGCCACCTCCCCCATTTCGGCTGGCAGCCGGTGGTACTCGCCGGCGACCCCGCGGGGGAGAACGTTGATCTCGGGCTCGCCGAGCTGATCCCCGCCGATCTACCCGTGAGTTACGCCTACGGCGAAGGGAAGCAGGCCTCGAGTGAGTCCGTCCGACGCCCGCGCGAGAAAGAACGCCGCTTCCTCGGGTGGGACGCCGGTTACATCACTCCCTTCGATCGCTATCTCTGGCACAACGGTGCCGCCCTGCGCGAAGCGGCGCACCTCATCCAGCAGCATCGGCCGAGTGCGGTGGTGGTCTGTGCCGATCCGTGGTCGCCGCTCTTGGTGGGCGTGAAGCTGGCGCGTTCGCCTGGACTGCCGCTCGTGGTGGACTTCCGGGATCCCTGGTCCCTTCAGCGAGCCAAGATGGCGCTGCGTCCACCGCCCACCCGCTGGATCATCCGGCAGACCGAGTATCGAGTGTTCCGGACCGCGCGGCGCATCGTGCTCAACACCGAGGAGTGTCACGACGCGTACACCGCCGCGTACCGGGGCCGCGTCCCGTCGGAGCGCTTCACCTGCATCCGGAACGCCTTCGATCTCGGAGTCTTCAAGGAGTCTCCTGTTCAGCGACACGATCGGTTCACGGTACTTCACTTCGGTCATTTCCGCCGGCTGGTTCCATCCGAGCCGCTGCTCAAGGGCTTCGCCAAGTTCGTACAGCGTGAAGGACTCGGTGCGGACAAGGCGGCGCTGGTGCTGGCCGGGACTCCGCGAGAGGAAGACCTGCGGCACGCCTCGTCGCTTGGTATCGCCGACTATGTGGAGAGCCGTCCGCCGATCCCCTACCGCGAGGCGCTCGGTGTGATGCGCAGTGCGGATGTGCTGGCGCTGGTGACGGTGGGAGACATGGCTCTCACGGTGCCGGCCAAACTCTACGATTACCTCGCGGCCCGTCGTCCTATCCTGGCTATCACTGATCAGCCCGAGCCGGGTCGGATCGTTGACCAGACCGGAGCAGGCGTGGTGGTTCCTCCGGCGAACCCTGAGGCGATCGCGGCGGGGCTGGCGCGACTCCGCGCACGCTGCCAGGCGCCCGATCGGGGAGAGATCCCCGTCGAGTCGGTGACTGCCTTCGATGCGGAGGAGCAGGCACGCCGCTTCGCCGCGGTGCTCGAGGCGGCAATCGCGCGATGACCGCTCCCGACGCGGCGCTGGCGGAACGAAAGGAGGTCGCGGCCGGCGCTGGCCTCGCCTCGTTCGGCCTTCTGGTCAGCGGGATCTTCAATCTTCTCCTCCTGACGGTCCTTACCCGCGCTCTTTCCAAGGCCGACTTCGGCCTGTTCTCCCTCGTCTACCTGATCCAGGACACGACCAGCGCGCTGCTGCCGCTGGGACTTCCCGCGGCGCTGGCCTATTTCGTCCCCCGTCGCGGCGATCCGGGCGCCCGGGCGCTCGGTTTCTGGACCGGCGGCCTGCTCTTTCTCCTGGCGATTCCGGCGGCGCTGATTCTCGTGGTCGCGGCCCCGCTCATCTCGTCGGATCCCCAGTCGGGGGTGATTCTGCGCCTCCTCGGCCTCTACATCCTGGGAGATTTTCCGGGGCAGGCGCTTCCGGCCTATCTGCTCGCCCGCCGCTCGTACCGGGCGTTCTTCATCGTCACGCTGGCGTTCGCCATCAGCCGGTTCGCATCGCTGGCGATTCCGGCTGCCCTCGGCGCATCACTCACCACCATCATGGGGTGGTTCCTGCTCGTGGCGGGCCTCCGTCTCCTCATGTTCCTATGGTATTTCCTGTTCGCGGCGGAGGGGAGTCTCTCGCGCAAGCACGTGAGTGCGCGCGAGCTGCTGGCCTACGGCTTCCCGCTCTCACTCTCCACGCTGGTAGGGAAGCTCAACGTTCAGGCGGACAAGTACGGAGTGGCGCTGGCAGCCAGCAAGGAGGTTCTCGCGGTCTACACTGTTGGCGCGGTGGAGCTGCCGCTGGTCTCCTCGCTGGCATATTCGGTCACTAACACGCTGGTACCCACACTCACGCTGACCCACGCAAAAGGAGACCGGGACGGCTTCCTCCGCTACTGGCACGGCTCGGTGGAAAAGATCGCCACCATCATGATGCCGGTCTTCTTCTATTTCCTGATTCTCGCCGAGCCCGCGATGCGGCTCCTCTTCTCGGCGGAATTCGCGGCCGCGGCGGTGCCGTTCCGGGTCTATCTGTTCCTGCTCCCGCTCAGGCTCTGCAGCTATGGCTCGGTGCTGCGGGCCCTGGGAGAGACCAAGCCGATTCTCACCTCGTCGCTCGTGGCCCTGGCCATCAATGCGGTGCTCATCTTTCCGCTCTATCACCTGATGGGCATCGCGGGTCCGGCACTCGCATCAGACCTGGCGCTCTTCGTCAACATCGTGTTGCTGTTGGGCCGGATCAGGGTCCATCTGAACCTCGACTGGTCCCGGGTGCTGCCCTTTAAGCATCTGCTTCGCACGACGCTGGTGGCGGGGCTCGCCGCGCTGCCACTCATTGCCGTGCTTCGGATCGTGAAGGGAGACCTGCTCCAGCTTCTGGTCGGGCTCGCGGTCCTGACGCTGATTTATCTGATCCTGGGACGCCGCACCCATGTGATCGCCAAGGGAGACCTGCACTATCTGGTCGGGCTTGCCACCCTGCGCGGTCTCTGGGATCGACGCGCCGCGCGGAGTGACGCGCGGTGAGGCGATTGTTGATGATTTCTCCGTTCTTCCCTCCCTCGGGAGTGATCGGGGCCAAACGGCCGATGAACTTCGCGCGCCACCTGCCCGAGCTGGGCTGGATGCCCGCGGTAGTGACGCTGCCGGAGGTGATGGGGGGCGATCCCTCGCTGGAGCGCTTCGTCCCCCAGGTTCCCATCTGGCGCGGCTACCGCTCGGGGCCGATCGCCTGGATGGAGGATCTGATCGGGAAGGGACCCGCGGTGCATCCCTACAAGGCGAAGACCGCGCCGGGAACCGAAGGCGCGCTGGACCGCTACAGCCGGTATCTCCCTTGGGTATTTTTTGGCGCGAGGCGATTCCTGCGCCGCGAGAAGTGCGAGGTCATCTACGTCAACGCCGGGCCGCACTCTGCCCAGATGCTCGGCGCCCGGCTCGCCGAGTCTACCGGACTGCCACTGGTGCTGGACTTGAGAGACCCCTGGTCTATCGAGCCGTACTACCGGGAGGCGCGCACTCCCGAGGCCAACCGGAAGGTGGACCAGCTTGAACGGGAGTTCTTCCAGCGCGCGACGCGGATCATCCTCAACACCGAGAGCGCGCTCGAGGCATACCGGTCGCATTACGGGGGAATCATTCCGACTCAGCGGTTCGCCGTACTGCGGAGCTCGTTCGAACCAGAATTGTACGGGCCGGCTCCGGAGTCGCCGGCAAAGACCGGTCCCTTCGAGATTCTCTACTTCGGGCACCTGCGTCCGGCCAAGAATGCCCAACTGTTTCTCTCGGGCTATCGTCGCTTCATCGACGAGGAGAAACTTGCCCCGGGAGATGCATGTCTCACGACACTGGGCGCCCGCACCGCCGAAGACGACGTGGCGATCGTCCGGCTGGGACTCGATGAATACACCAGGATTCGGCCGCCGGTGCCGCTTCTCGAGAGTCGCGCCATACTCGGCAAGGCGGACCTCCTGCTCGACCTCATGGGCCCGGAGCACCGGCTCCAGCTCTCGGGCAAATTTTTCGACTATCTCGCCTGCGGGAGACCGATCCTGTCGGTGACGCCGAACGACGAAATGGGACAGATCCTGACCGAGACGCAGGCGGGCGAGCGGGTCGCCCTCGATGCGGGGGAGATCGCCGCGGCGCTGGGGCGCTGGTACTCGCGCAAGCGCTCGGGTGAGGAATTCCGGCGGAACGAGGTCGCGGTCCGGCAGTTCGAGGCCGGTCCCGCGACTGAGAAGCTGGTGGCAATTCTGGAAGAGGCAACCTCGTGAATCCGCCGGCTGCGCCGCGGACCAGCGCTCAACTCTTCGATGAGACTTCGGTGCACGAGGAGTCGGGCGCGCACCGCACCGAATCGGAACGGGCGCGCATAAAGGCCACCGTCGCCCTGGTTCCTCCGGAGACCCGAACCCTGCTGGACGTCGGCTGTGGTCGGGGCGATCTGCTGCACGCGATCGACGTGCCCTTCTCGGTGGGTACCGATCTCGCCAAGCGGGGGATTCGGTTCGTGCGGCGGCCGGCCACGGTCTCCTCGATGCTGTCGCTCCCGTTCCCCGACCGGAGCTTCGACGTGGTGCTCTGCGCCGAAACCCTGGAGCATCTCGACCCGGCGGATCTGGTCCGGGCAACCGCGGAGCTGCGGCGAATCGCCCGGAAGAGTCTGGTGGTCACGGTGCCTTACCAGGAGGATCTCCTGGCCTGGTCGACCAAGTGCTCCCGCTGCGGAACCGTCTTTCATCTCTACGGGCACCGCAACGTCTTCTCGCCGGAGCGGCTCAAGGCCCTCTTCCCGGGTGCCGCCCACTACGCCGTGCAGGGGGTCTGGCCGGTTCGCCCCATGTCTCCCGCGCTGCTGCGCCTGCGCACTGAGACACTCGGCCTCTGGAAATACTGGCGGTTCGCCCGCTGCCCCGACTGCGGCAATGAGGCGTTCGAGAACCAGGAGCGGCGACTGGTCTACAAGGGCGTGGATGCGCTCAACTCGCTGCTCCACCCGCGCAAGTCGGACTATCGCTGGCTCATGCTGCGGGTAGATCTGTAGCCCGGGCTCCGTCGTACTTATTGAGGAGATCGTCGATGGCAATGGGGTCACCGCTCAAGGCGCTGATGAACCTCTACCCCAAGTGGCTGCTGCGCCGGGAGTACCAGAAGCAGAAGTTCAAACGCTTCAACGAGCGGCCGATCGAGTTCGCCTTCCTGTTCCGGAAGCTGACCGAGCTCTATCCCAAAACGGTGATCGACGTCGGCACCGGGACCAGCGCGCTGCCGACGCTGATCCGGAAGTGCGGCTTCGTGGTGACTGCGGTAGACAACGTCCGGGACTACTGGCCGCGCGGCATGTTCAACAAGCACTACCACGTGGTAGACGACGACATCACGAAGAGTCAAATCACCGAATGTTACGACATGGTGGTCTGCATCAGCGTGCTGGAGCACATCGAGGATTCGGACGCGGCGGTGCGCCACATGTTCCAGCTGCTCAATCCCGGCGGCCACCTGCTCATGAGCTTTCCCTACACCGAGCGATCCTACGTGCGGAACGTCTACCAGTTGCCGGGATCGAGCTACGGAAAAGGGCGGCCTTACATCACGCAGTCCTACTCCCGCGAGAACGTTGATCGCTGGCTGGCCGAGAGTAATGGAATGATCCAGGAGCAGGAGTTCTGGCAATGCTGGGAGGGCGAGCACTGGACTGTCGGCAAACAAGTCATTCCGCCGCGCCGAGTGTCAGCTTCCGATACACATCAGCTGACTTGCCTGCATTTGAGCCGTCAGCCGTCAGCCATCAGCCGGTTGCCACTTTTGGAGGCTTCGAAGCCTGACCCCGTGTAAGCCATTGCGGCATAAAGCTTAGGGATAATGACTGTCGGCTCACGGCTGACGGCTTATGTCTCACGATTGATGGCTGACGGCTGATGGCCACCGGTTTATCATTCCCTCGCCAAAACCCGACCCCTTGGAGCTACTCTGCGTCGCTGGATTCTCGTGCTGGTCGCACTTGTTCTGCCTCACGCGCTGCGCGCGCAGGACAGTGCTTCTACGGACACCACTCAACTCTCCTCCCCCCAGAGGATTGATTCCGTTCTGACTCCGGTCGGCACGATGCCCGATTCCGTGCTTCCGGATTCGAGCAACATCATCCGCTACGTCGAGGTCCGCCGCTCCGACGTCTTCGATTCTGCGGAGGCGAAGAACTGGGCCACCAAGCTGGTGAACGACCTGCACATCGTGACCATGCCCGGGGTGGTGAACCGCGAGCTGCTCCTCAAGGAGGGCGAGCCGTGGGACTCGGCCCGCGCCGCGGAGACCGCACGCAACCTCCGGAGGCTCGGAGTATTCCGCAAAGTTTCGGTGGACTCGGTCACCACCGATTCCGGCCTGGTCATGCTGGTGCAGACCAAGGACGGGTGGAGCACCCAGGCCGACGCACGCTTCCGCAGCACCGGCGGCCAGACCGACTGGCAAATCATGCTGGCGGAGCGGAACCTGATCGGCAGCGCGTCGCGTTTCACGGTCCGCTATCGGCACACTCCTGACCGCTCCCTGGTCAACTTCAATTTTCTCCAGCCGCGCCTCGTGGCCAAGCAGGTTTCGCTGGGCCTGAACTATCAGCATCGGTCTGACGGAGACCGCTTCATCGCCGCGGTGGACCGGCCCTTCTACTCTCTGGAAGACAAGCGCGGCGTCTCGTTTCTGTTCGACTACCGGAACGAGCGGGTGCTGCAGTATTTCGACGGCATCACGACCGCGGGCGACTCGCTTCGTCGCCGCTACCTCCTCGCCGGCATCGAGGCGGCCAAGGCGATCAAGAAGAGTACTTCCGGCTATCTCCGAATCGGCCTGAATGGGCAGATCCGCCGGGACGACTACACTACCTGGCCCGGGGACCCGAACTACGGCGGGATTACCGGAACGATCGGCGCCTTCGTCGAGGCTCGCAAAGCGAATTTCGCGATCACCCGCGGGTTCCGCAGCTTCGGGCAGGACGAAGACATCGACCTCAGCAACTTCGTCCGGCTCGGGGTCTACGCCGCACCGAAGCTCTTCGGCTACGATGACCAGAGCGGTGTCGGCGGGCTACTGCAGGTCCGCCTGGGCACCCAGCTTCCCTTCGGCTTCGCCTGGTTCGACACCCGGGTGAACGGCCTCCTCGGCAGCGGGGGCCTCGACTCGGGCTCGGTGGTCGTCGGCGCTACGTCGGTGATCCGGCCGATGGCGAAGCAGATGTTGATCCTCCACGCCGATGTCGGCTGGCTCAAGGATCCCATCCCGGGTTCCGAGTTCGACCTCGGCTTCGCGGTCGGACCGCGGGCCTTCCCGATTCACGCGTTCACTGGCGACCGGACCTACTTCACGACCGCCGAGTACCGGCTGACCTTCGTTGACGATCTCTTCAAGGTCCTGGCTCTCGGTGCCGCGACCTTCGTGGACCACGGCGGGGCCTGGTACAACGGCAGCGATACTCGAACCGGAACCGACGTCGGACTCGGTCTCCGCCTGGCGCCCTCGCGCGCGGCCGATGCCAACACGACGCGTCTCGACCTGGCTTATCGCTTCGACAACGACCGGCTCAAGGCGGGGTGGGTGTTTGTGTTCGCGTCGGGGCTGGTGTTCTCGACGTCACCGAGGGGTGGTGGCGGGTCGTAGTCAGGGATTGAGGGATGTTTGGATGTGAGGATGTTTGGATGTAGGGATGTCCGGATGTGAGCTGATACGAATCGAACATCCAAACCATCTGCACATCCGTACATACAACCATCTCACATCCAAACATCCAAACATCCCGACATCCTTACATCCTTACATCCTCACATCTCTCCATGTATGTTAGCCGACCATGACTACCCCCGACGCCGCACCTCCCGCGGGAGGCTGGAAGCGCAAGGCCAAGAAAACCCTTGTCCTGGTGGTGCTGGTTCCGCTCCTTCTCCTGACGCTCTACACCTTCGTCGCCATTACGTGGACCTACTCCTCGGGTTACCGGGCGGGAACCCTGATGAAGTTCTCCCACAAGGGTTTCATCTGTAAGACGTGGGAAGGCGAGGTCCAGCAGGCGGTAGTCCCGGGTGTGGCACCCGTGATCTGGCAGTTCACAGTGAAGGACGACTCGGTGGCCAGCAAGATCACCGGCATGCTGGGCTCCAAGGTGAGCCTGCACTACAAGCAGCACCTCGGCGTCCCGACCGACTGCTTCGGGGACACGGGGTTCTGGGTGGATAGCGCGGTGGTGACGCAGAGGGATTGAATTGAAAATTGGTAATTGAGAATTGGTAATTGAGAATTGGTAATTGAAAATTGGTAATTGAAAATTGAGGGACGTGTGGGATCAATTACCAATTACCAATTACCAATTTCATCAGCCCTCATCAGCAGCACCTCCCCCTCCCTCAGTACTTGGCCAACAACCACGACCGGCGTTCCCACTAAACTCAGCAGCCTCTCCTTCGGCAACGGGGCTCCGTCGGGGCCGGTCAGTAGAATGAAAGCTGCCGGACCGGTGGAGTCGTGGACGATCAGCAGTGGTGGAGCGCCGCCGGAGAGACAGCGCGTAGCGCAGCCGCGGTGGACCGCGCCGTTCCCCGGGCGCATGACGCCCAGATAGCACTTCGAGTCCACGATCTCGCCGTGTAGAGTGAAGCGGCCCAGGATCTCGGTCTGGATCGAAGCAGCTGATGCGGCGCCGTTGCTCGCCGCGTGTGCCACTTCGACCATCGTCTGGCCATCGCGGTAAATCAGCGAGCCCTTGAGCTGGGCGCCGCCTCCGTCGAGTCCCTTCACTATCTCCTGCGCGCCATGCTTCCCCTGCGCCACCAGCAGGTACCGCGAGTACGCCACTCCCCGGTCGGTGATCCCCGGCCTCGGCACCAGCAGGGCAGGGTAAGGATGCTCAACGATCTGTCCCTCGAAGCTCCGTTCGATCCCGTACTCGAAGACACTCGGGTCAGCCCTGGGCTGCCGGCTCGCGATGAGGGCGCCCAGCACCGCGGCTCCGCCAACGAGTGCCACGATCAAGCGGCGACCGGTACGCGCAGTATCCGTCGGCGCGATGGGGTGGTAGCCGATGTAGAAGTCGGAATTCTCAGGCATTGTCGATAGGTAAGGTGCCTTAGGCCGTAAGCCGTAAGCTGCTCATTGCGAGGGCGCGTAGCGTCCGAAGCAATCTCTCCCGCGTTCCATGTCACCCACAGCTGTTGAGATTGCTTCGGCCCCCTCACTTTGTTCGGGGTGCCTCGCAATGACTCCCAATCTTCAATCTGAAATCTTCAATCTTCAATTACAGCCGGCTCCACCCGTGTCCCCGGCGCATTCGGCTTGGGATCCACAAACACCCGCCCCTGACTCACCCGCACATTGAAGGTGGGAATCTTCTCGGTGAAGGGCGGCGGTGAGGCGCCGGTGTCGGGCCGATACTGGTAGCCGTGCCAGGGACAGGTGATGCATCCATCCACGATCCTGCCTTCGCCGAGGGGCCCGTTCTGGTGCTGGCAAACATTGGAGACGCAGGAAATCCTGCCGTCGTAGCGGAACACCGCGATCCGCTCTCCGCTCACCAGGGCGATCTTCGCCCGACCCTCCCGGATGTCGTTGACGGTGCAGACCTCGACATAACCATCGCTGCCGGTCGTGCGCATTTCGCCATCGAGTCGCCGTTCCTTGAATGCCGCGGCCAGGTGGAGACCAAGCACGAGTACAAGGCTAAGTCCGAGCAGGATCGCCAGCAGAGGATCGGTCTCCGATTGCAGGGCGCCAAAACCCACGTGCACGATGAGCAATCCGTAGGCGAGGTACACCAGCATGTGCAGCGCCTTCCAGACCGGCGCTGTGAGATTCGCCAGCCAGAAATCGTGGCTGGTCGCCGCCATGAGAAAGAGGATGCCGAGCGCTACGACACCTGCCAGCTCGAAGGGGAACTGGCTCACCCGCCGGGCATCGGCTGAGCCGATCAGGATGCTCACCAGCGGATTCACGTCTCCCAGGGCGTGAAACTGGATCGTCGCGAACGTCGCGTGAGCCAGTGCCAGGATGAACATCGTGACGCCGAGGTGCCGCCGGTTGTAGAGCAGGGGGAGAAAACTCGGATTCAATCGGCAGAGCGGACCGATGCAGAGGATCAGGTGCAGCAGAAGCAGCGCGCAGGTCCCCAGCGCCCGGATCAGCGTCGTCTCGGCGGTGGCATTGGGATCCAGCGCGAAGGTGGTCGCCGTGAAGAGCGCCAGATACAACAGGACGCCCGTGGCCAGCGTGGTATCGTAGATCCGCTTCTGCCGGTTCCAGTTCACCGCCTGGTAGAAGTTGCTCATGGCCCACTCCGGACCAGGGGCAGCTCGGCGAATCCGACTCGTTCGCGGTGAGCCAGGCTGTAGAGGATCAGGTAGCCCCGGTTCGAAGCGGGAAGCTTCAATTGTTTCCCCGCCTCGAGTGGGCCGAGCAGCAGGGCATCGGCCGGCAACGTCGTCGAGTCTCCCGCGGTCTCTGCCCAGTAGAGCAGGAGGTCGGGCAGTGTGGGTTGCTGGATCTGATCCAGCACGATGGCCGCAGGTGTCGAGTCTCCCTGCCGAGCGAGAAACCGGGCCTGAATTCTTGGCGACTGGAGCAAGGTCCACTCGGCACCGACGGGAACCAGACTTGGGTCCCGCGGATCGGCCAGCTCGCGAGGCAGGCCCGTCGGAGGAACCGGAGACCGTCCCACCAGTGCGACCAGCAGAATTACCGGAAGAATCGGCGTTAGGAGAAGAATCATCACCCGATGACGGGCGCGAAGCCTCCGAATCATTGGGCCAGGTCCCTATGGGCGTTTCGCTCCCGGGACGGAACGCCCTTTGCGAGGCGAAAGGCCAGATAGGGCCAGAGTGTCATTGCCCCGGGGATTACAAGCAGTCGAAATCCCATGGTGCCGTGGCGCGCGACCGGATCGAGCCATCCCGCTCCGCGCGCGGCGAAGGCCACGGCAAAGCACAGCCCGATCAAGAGATAGAGCAGTGTCAGGCGCACGATCCAGACGGCGAGCGACAGGCTGATCATCGACTGGTTAACGCCGCTGTTCGAGTAGTGGTTCCATAGCCGGACCTCGGGCGCGGGAAAACTGCATCCTTGCAAAGCGGGTGCAGACAGGGGATCTTAAGGGTGTTCCTGCCTTTTGCCCGTCAGTTTTCCCTCCTGGGCGTTGGTCATCTCGCTGGGTGCAGACCTGCCTGGCATCCCCGTTGTTGAGGAATGTGAATGCGGAAACTCCGCATCGGTGTGCTTGACCTCGTCACCAAGAGTCCAAATCCGTCGCTCTACGGGCGCGTAATGAACGCCAACCTGGCCAGTATCATGCCCCAGATCATCGGGGTCTGGTGCAGCCAGCTGGGCCACGATGTCTCCTTCTGTGTGTATACCGGGTTGGAAGATCTGCTGGTCGAGCTCCCCAAGGATCTCGACCTGATTTTCATTGGGACTTTCACCCAGTCGGCCCAGCTCTCCTACGCCCTGAGCAATATGTTCCGGCAGCGGGGCGCCGTGACCGTCATCGGCGGTCCTCACGCGCGCTGCTATCCGGAAGACGCGGCCAAGTATTTCGACTACGTGCTTGGCTTCACCGACAAGAAAGTGGTGCTCGAGGTATTGAGCGAGTGCGCGGCCTGGCGCCCGATGGGCCGGCAGATCTCGGCGCCGACCCAGCCGCTCGAGCTGCCCAGCGTGGAAGAGCGCTGGCCCTTCATCGAGTCAACGCTCAAGAAGGCGCCCACCATCAAGTTCGTCCCGATGATCGGGAGCCTCGGCTGTCCCTACACCTGCAGCTTCTGCATCGACGCGACGGTAGACTACCAACCGCTCAGTTTCCAGCAACTGCGGGAAGATCTGAAGTTTCTCCAGACCAAGCTCAAGAGGCCGATCCTCGGTTGGCACGATCCCAACTTCGGGGTCCGCTTCGAGGATTACATGGAGGCGGTCGAGGAAGCCGACCCGCACAAGCGGATCCGGCACATCGCCGAGAGCAGCCTCTCGCTCCTGGCCGAGCCGCATTTGAAGCGGCTCAGGCAGAATAACTTCAAGGCGATCCTGCCCTGCATCGAGTCGTGGTACGACCTGGGCAACAAGTCGAAGACTCGGAAGACCGGCATGGAGAAGGTGCAGCAAGTCTCCGAGCATGTAAACCTGATCCTGCGCTACATCCCCTACATCCAGACCAATTTCGTGCTGGGTTTGGATGGGGACCAGGGATCCGAGCCCTTCGAACTGACCAAGAAATTCATCGATCTCTCACCGGGCGCCTTCCCGGCCTATTCGCTGTTGTCCGCCTTTGGTCGCGCGGCGCCGATGAACCTCGATTACCAGCGGGCGGGCCGGGTGCTGCCCTTCCCGTTCCATTTCCTCAATAACAATCACGCGATGAATGTCCGGCCCAAGAACTACTCTTGGACGGAGTTCTACGATGGACTGGTCGCCGTCACCGGCCATTCCTTCTCCTGGAAAGCCATCATGCGGCGCATCCCGGCCACGGCGGAGCCAATTCCGAAGTGGCTGAACGTAATGCGGGCCATTTCGTCGGAAGGGTTTGGGCGGCTGAAGTATCACACCATGATGCGCAAACTGCTCGACACCGATCGTTCGGTCCGCGCATTCTTTGAAGGGGACACTACCGAGCTGCCCGAGTTCTACCGGGCCCGAATCGAGAGGGAGCTGGGGCCGCTCTACCAGCACCTGCCCGAGGGCGCGCTGATGCACGACCAGAACGCCTACCTCAACAGCCAGACCGCGGACAGTGTCGTGATCAAGATGGCGCCGGGGCGTAAGGCGCATCGGCCGGTCGCTGCTGCAGTGCCGGAGGGGACGACGAGTACCGAGGTCGTGAATTAGAAGGAGAAAGAAGAAGGGAGAAGGAAAAAGGGAACTGGGCTTTCCCTTCTCCTTTCTCCTTTCTCCCTTCTCCCGTCTCCCGCAGTCTAGTCGATTCGCTCGAAGCTCACCCGTAGCACCTCAAACACTCCCGCATGGTCCGACGGCCACAAGCCGTTGCTTGTCTTCTCCTCTGCGTCATCCCCAAACAGCCTGATCTGCACCGGACCGCCCAGGGGGCCAGCGGGCGCCGACGGATTCTTCACGAACACGAAGTCGATCCGCTGAACGTGCGCCGAGACGGGGTTGGTGAGGTCCTCGATCTGGCAGCAGGTCGGGCCCTCGCCTGGCTCGGTGTTGCGCCGGGTCCAGGTGTCGAGATAGCCCGCCGCCAGCATCTGGTTGTAGGGAGCCGCGGCCTCGGGCGCGGATGGATTGGAGTTGAAGTCCCCTACCACGATGAGCGGCAGAGTGGTCCCGGCGAGATCGGAGATCAGCTCCTCGGCCTGCGCCGCCTGGATCGGGAGCCCGGTCCCTCGGGGCTCGGGGTGGGTAACGACGAAGCGGTAGGCCCGGCCGCGCACCGTCACGTCGGCCGCGGCGTAGCCCCGCAGGATGTCGAGCGGGATCGGGCCCAGCGAGGTGGAGAACTTGGCCTGGTAATTCTTGGTGACCACGTTGCCGGTGGTGATCCCGTGGCGGACCAGGATGGCATCGAAGTCCTTGAGCGCGATGACTCCGAAGGAGCCGTCGGGCAGTGGAAGCGGGATCGTGATGTCGGTGTTGGGACTCACCGCGACCACGTCGTACTGGAGTCCCCGCGCCGCCAGCTGGGCGCTCAGGATCGGAATGAAATCCACGTCGATGTCGGGGAACCCGACGATGCCCAGTCCCTGCACCGTAAGATGGGAGACTTCCTGGAGACCGATCAGGTCGGGCTTCTGCACTCCGATCGCGTCCGCGATGCGGCCGGCCCGGCTCGGGAAATCGGTCGCGACGAACGTGGACAGGGCCTGAAGCAGTGCGGCAGGGAGCTGGGCCGGAGGGGCTGCGATCACCCTGTCGACGTCGGCACCGACGTAGAGGTTCTGGGTGTAGACCCGCACCGCCCCTTCTCTGGTAGCAGTGAGATCGGCCGTGGTCGATGAGCTGGTGCTGTCGGACTGGCAGGCGGCGAGGCCCACGGCCAGGGCCAGCCAAGGGGCGATGGGACGCATGGTTCCTCCATGGGTTGAAATGGAGCGCGAAGATCGACCATGCCCGTCAGGGAAGCGTCAAGCCAAAGCCCCCATGGAGGATGGGGGCTTTGGGTTCGGCTGATTGGTCAGCAGAGTGGAGGGTCGTTGGCTACTCCACGGCTCGCCCAGTCATGTCCTGCTGCTACTGCCCCTGAGCCGGAGTCAACGTCAGGCGGGTAGTGACCCTCTGGAATGACCCGTCGATCGGCGAGATGAGGGAGCGCACCTCCCCCTGTACCCGAAGTGGCTCGCCGCCCGGGTACCCGGTCACGATTCCTTGGATGGTGAAGCCGAAGGCGTCGGCGCCCGGACCAGCGGCGGCAACGTCATTGTCGCCGAAGACCATGTGCACCGTTCCAGCCGCGATGAATGGAGAGAAACAAGTGTCCTCGAAGGTGCTGATGTCGTATACGTGGATGTTGATCTCCTGGGCTACGGCCAGAAGATTGACCGCCTGGTACACACCTGCGAACTGCATCGGAACCTGTTGGAGGGTCTGGTTGCCGCCGTTGCCGCAGCCAGCGTCCTGGGTCGGATCGGTCGGCAGACCCACCCACGCGAGCAGGCCAGTCTGGAGGTCTGGCAGCCCGAACACGAAGCCGTCGGTGGTACGGAAGACATTCAGGGTGCTGGGGCCGTTGCTGTAGAGGTTTTGCGGCTTCGCTACAGCGGCTGCGGTCGGCGCGGCCGGCTCGCTATCGCCGCAGCCGCTGGCCATCAGCGCCGCCACGGCCAGCATTGCACCTGCCTTGAAATGGAACACAGGAACCTCCTCGATGAGTGGGCTCGGGGGCGATCCTCGCCGGTCGCGCGAAGATCCTGAATGTGGTTTGCCCCGTAGAGCGTGAGCCCGTACGTTAGACTCAGTCCCTCATGCCGCCCTCTCGTCATCCTCACACACCCAACACGTTCCGGCTGCTGACCTTGGGCAGCGCCGTGCTGGTCGACTCGTCTGCTGTTCCTGTGGGCGAGCAGCGGCGGCGCTTGGCGTTGCTGGCACTGCTGGCGGTGGCAGGTGAGCGCGGCGTCTCCCGGGATGTGCTGGTCTCCCGTTTGAGTCCCGAAAGTCCTGCCGACTCCGCGCGGCATGCGCTTCATCAGTTGCTCTACTACCTCCGCAGACAACTGACTGATGAGGCGTTCCTGGGCACCGACCCGCTTCGGCTCAATCCTGACGTCATCTCCAGCGACGTCGTCGACTTCACGGCTGCGCTCGAACGCGGTGCGTTGGAAGAAGCGGTGGCACTGTATCGCGGGCCCTTCCTTGATGGATTCCACCTGGGCGATTCGGCCGAATTCGAGGAGTGGGCCGAGGCCGAGCGGTCCCGTCTGGCAGCGTGCCATGTGGACGCTCTCGCCCGGCTCGCTGCCGCGGCGGATGCGCGGGGCGATCACCAGCGTGCCATCGACTGGTGGCAGCGACTGGTGCTGTTAGACCCGCTCAGCGGACGCGCCGAACTTGGCCTGATGCAGGCACTCGCCGCTGCAGGAGACGCCGCGGGCGCGCTCCAGCGGGCCCATATCCATCAGAGCAGGATACGAGCGGAGCTCGGCATCGACCCCGACCCGCAGGTCGCCGCACTTGCAGGTCGGCTCCAACATGCTGGCCAGCCCGTGCCGGTGGTGGATCGGGTCGAGTTGCACTCGAACCTCAAGCCACGGCCCAGCGTCGAAGTACACCCGCAGACCCCGAGGCGAATTCTGCTCATGGCGGGTGGACTCGGCAGCGCGCTCATGTTGGCCTTCGTCGCCGTCTCCGCGTGGGTTCGCCGGCCGGCGCCGCCAGAAGGCAACCTGGTGGCGGTGGCGCCATTCCGGGTCAGCGCCGCTGATACGGGGCTGGCATGGCTCAGAGAGGGGATGGTGGAATTGTTGTCGATCCGCCTGACTGGTGAGGGCGGGATGCAGGTGGCAGAGCCGGGACGGTTTTTGAGCGCGTGGCATCGCAAGATGCCGGCGGGGGGTTCCGAGTTGACAGAGGAAGCAGTGTGGAGTGTCGCGGCTGGGATCGGGGCGGGGCGTGTCGTTCAGGGCAGTGTCACGGGCGGTCCCCGCGATATCGGCCTCATCGCCTGGATGCTGGCCCCGGGGGGGCAGGTCATGGCGCGCGCCAGCGTGAACGGACCATCGGACAGCCTGCCTCATCTCGTCGACCGGCTGGCCGTTCAGCTCCTCGGACTCGGGGCCGAGATCGAGCCCGATCGCC
>Ga0207674_10004360_pt1 | contig 17067 bp, 9 predicted proteins | sample KBSCornC72_FD_184303 | JGI IMG/M metagenome (GOLD analysis project Ga0207674, IMG submission 184303) | Corn rhizosphere microbial communities from Kellogg Biological Station, Michigan, USA - KBS Corn C7-2 (SPAdes) (version 2) | ecosystem: Host-associated > Plants > Roots > Rhizosphere > Soil ... | reverse complement strand
TGGGGAGCCATGGGGCCCGGTCTGAAGAAGACTCCGCGCGGAAGCTTGCTGCCAGTAGTCGAAGACGTCGGCTGCTCTACAACATGATCGTTCTCAAAATAGAGATACGGAGGCATATCGAGCGACGCAGGAATCCCAAAATAATAATCAAATCCGTGATCAACAGGGCCAGGGTGGAGCGGCTTGGTGTAATCGGTCTCGGCTCCCTTCCCGAGACCGAGATGCCACTTCCCTACGCCGGCGGTATAGTACCCCTCCTCCCTGAGCATGGAAGCGACTGTCAGCCGACCTTCCTCTATCAGATTGGTCGACTCACCCCACAGCACGCCTTTCTTTAACTCCGTGCGCCAGCAATATCGTCCTGTAAGGATGCTGTAACGGCTGGGCGTGCAAACGGCGGAAGACGCATGCATGTCCGTGAAGCGAACTCCTTCCGTCGCCAGCCGATCGGCATTCGCCATGGGGACCACGGAGTAAGGATTGTAGCAACCTAAATCGCCCCACCCTAAATCGTCGGCCAGAACAAATACGATATTGGGCCACTTCTTGCCGGAACCGGCGGCAAATGAAGGCAAGTTCATCGCCGCCGATATTGCCCCGAGCCCCAAACAAAATCCTCTTCGATCCATCGAACAGCCTCCATGCGTGGCGTTGAACCGAGTTGATCTGGAACACAATTTTCGAGACGAACTACAGTTCGGCGCGGCAAAGATAGAAGTGTAGCAAGATTGAATGTCTTCGCGTGAAGACCAATCCTTCGATAGCGATGACTGATCGGCTTATCGTTTGGGGAGCACGTCGCGAACGCAACGGAAGCTCATATTGGTGGTCGCGCTGTCGGGGGTGTTTGAGCTACGAGCTGCCACGCGATATCGATTGCAGTAAGAGCGATGGCATAGATAGGATCCCCCTTTTAGAACCCGGGTAGCGCCTGAAGGCGGACCGACAGGATTATCGAGGGTGGCGAACTCGTGAAACCGGACATCGAACCAGTCGGCACACCACTCCCAGGTGTTGCCGGTCACGGAGTAGAGGCCGAACCCATTTGGCGGAAACGCATCTACTGGGGCGACGCTCGCGAAGCCGTCCTCTGCGGTGTTTTCCAATGGGAAGTTTCCCTGCCAGATGTTGCAGCGGTGCTTCCCTCCCGGTGTGAGATCGTCTCCCCAGGGATAGAGCTTCTGCCCCAGTCCGCCGCGCGCGGCATACTCCCACTCCGCCTCGGTCGGCAGCCGCTTCCCGGCCCACGCAGCATACGCTGTCGCATCGTTCCAGGAGACCTGCACCACGGGATGATCCGGGCGGGCATGAATGTCGCTCCCCGGTCCCTCGGGATGCCGCCAGTCGGCTCCGCGAACTCGCTTCCACCACTCGGCACCATGAACGATGTCCTGAGTTCCAAGAGATTCCCCACGATCGGGAAGATCGCCTTCGAAGACAAAGGACCACCCAAAGCGCTCGGCTTCGGTTACATATTTTTCCGCATCGGCAAAGCGCGCAAATTCACGATTACGAACAGGATAGATATCGATATAAAAGCTATCGACAGTCACCCTGCGCACCGGGCCTTCGCCATCGGCCGGGAAGCCCTCGCGATAATCCGTCCCCATAAGGAACTCTGCACCATCCAGCAACACCATCTCCTCTATGCTGCCGGTGAACGCGCGCTGCCGCTCCTCAGACAAGGAGCGCGATTGAACCAAAATTTCCGCCCGGTGTTTACTGGGAACGCAGCATGGAGCAGGCGCTTTGGTCATCGTCCCTGCCCCTGTGCAACAACAGAAATGACATCTCCGGCAGGTGCAACCTGAATATGGGACTGCCTCATCGCATGCGTCAGCACCCGATCAATCTCGTTCTGCCTGCGACCTTCAAAAAGGCTTAAAGCGAGCGAGTGCCGAATCTCGTCGAGAGGCTGTGCGCCGGCGGCTCTTCTATCGAGCACCGTAGCGATATGCAAGCCGAAGACAGTACGGAAGATAGGACTACGCTCTCCTCTCTTCAACGCGAATACCACATCGTCGAACTCATCGACCATCTCGCCTCGCGTAATCCAGCCCAGATCCCCTCCGGCGCCTTGGCAATCCGAGTAACGGTTGGCCACCTTCGCAAACGGTTTACCTGCCGCCAGTTCCACCTCCGCAGCTTCGAGCGCTGCCCTGGCTTCGCCCTCCGCCTCCGGTCGATCAACATTCCTGATGATGTGCGCCGCATGAACACGATCAGGGCGGTAGAATTTTTCCCGGTTTGCCTGATAAAAACGCTCAACTTCCAGCCGCGTCGGACGAGGGACATGCTTCGTCAGCCTGTCGCACATACGCGCGACGAGCAACTCATCGCGAAACGATTGCTGAACTCCCGTTCCGCAGATTGCATTGGTGGAACTCCCCCAACGTCTCCGGCGCTCCGTTTCCACTTCTACATCGGAGATCTGTATCCCCTCCCGTAATGCCATTTGGCGAAGAAGCACACGATGGATCACCCGCTGCTCTGCGATATGCTGCAACATCTCTGCTTCATGACGAGAAGTTGTCTCGTCCGTAGGAGACGCAGAGGACCCCAGGCGCTGCAACTCCTCAAACAAGAGGCTATCGCTGACATACTCTCCATTAACGATCAATGCCAAAATTGCTCTCCAGGAGAGGCTGCAGAAGCCCCATTCGCGTTCAGTATAAATTGACTGGATTGCTTGCCCATCAAACGTCAAAGCAATATCCACTCTAAAAATTCATAACATTCCATTAATATTCTTACTTCTATGTGAATTTATCACTCGTAGGTTGAACGCTTGCGCCCGTCGAAAAAATGATACCTACACCGAAGACCATACAAAAATTGCTCTTACAGACATATCCAGAGCTATGGAGCGAAAGGCTTCAAACTCGTTTTTTCGAAGTCATTGCGTGAGACCGGCAATTAAAGAAACCAGTCGAGGCGGCCACTTCGCCTCCTCAACGTCGGCTTTCGCTGCTCGGCGGACTCAGCTTCACCGCCTGAGTAATCCCCTCGCCCTCTGTCACCGTGTAGATCTTATCTGCCGCAACATTGGCAAGTCTTTCGACCAGCCCACTTGGCCATTCAATCGCCACCTGCTTCATCACCGGCTCGGCTCCAAGCCCAAAGTGAAGGCGCTGATCATTGGACGATAGATAGCTGCCACCGCCTCGAACTTCATCCATCTGAACCAGCGTCCCCGCGGTAACTGTGACGCGCGCGCCGAGGGCAGCCCGGTTGCTCTTCTTCCCCACGAGTCGAAAGAGGACACGATGATTCGAATTCTTCGTCTCGTTTAAAAACAGCGATGGCGGACTGCCCACGTTATAGACCACCACATCCACATTGCCATCGTTGTCGATATCTCCGAAGGCCGTGCCGCGCCGAGAATGCAGCGCGCCGTCGTTCAACCCTGACGCATTGGCGACCTCCGCGAACGTTCCATTTTTCTGGTTGCGAAACATGTGAATCGGTTCGCGGTACTTCAAATCATGCGGCAACTTATCCACCATGGAGCTGACATTGCCATCGGCGACGAAGATATCCGGCCATCCGTCGTTATCGAAGTCCGCGAATCCCGCACCCCATGCCACGAGTTGATCCTCCGTCCGCGTCAAACCGGCAATCGGAGCCCGGTCATTGAAGCCTAGCTCTCCCTGATTTTTGTAGAGGCTCATCGGTTGATAGCCATAGCGCGTCACCACAAGGCTGAGCGCTCCGGTCCGATCGTAGTCGCCAAAATCGGCAGCCATATTGCCCATGGATCTCCCCTCGGCGCTCAATGCCGTACCGGAGATAAGGCCAACATCCTCAAACGTCCCATCGTGCTTATTGTGATACAGAAAGTTTGGCCCCATGTCGTTGCTCACGAACAAGTCGGGCCAGCCATCATGGTCGTAGTCTCCCCAGACAACCCCCATTCCCAGCCGCTTATCCGGATTGTTAACACCTGCCTTCTTCCCGACCTCCTCGAATCCCTTGCCCGTATTGCGGAAGAGAAGGTCGGTCTCTCCGTTCAGAACCGGCACCTCCATCGGCAGTCCCTGATATTGAAACGCCTTGTCTCCCTGCTTGGGAAGATGGTTCAAATCGGTGTTCACATAGCGCGATATAAATAGATCGAGTTTGCCATCGCGGTCATAGTCCGCCCACGCCGCGCCAACGCTGAACCCGCTGCCAGCCACCTTCATCGACGCAGTAACATCTTCAAACCTGCACCCGCCGAGGTTGCGGTAGAGCACATTGTGGCCATAGCCAGTTACGTAGATATCAGGAAGGCCGTCGTTGTCGAAGTCGCCTATCGCCACTCCCATCCCCCAACCGCGCGTCGTCAGTCCCGACGCAGTTGTGACGTCGCTGAAATGGATAGGACCACTTGGGCGCGTGTCCTGATGGTAGAGCGTAACCATCAGTTCGCCTCCATGAAGATAAGTATCGACGGTCGAATCGGTAACGGTGACGATATCGAGCCTGCCATCATTGTCACAGTCGAACAGGCCCACTCCACCGCCCATCATCTCGACCAGGTATTGCTTGACCGGCGCGGAGTGTGGCAACGTGGTAAGCCCTACCTTGGGGCCGATATCGCGAAAGCGCAGCGACGGCGCGGACCGATTCTGTGCAAAATCAGAAGCCGAAGCAAGCAGCATTACCGCTGCGCCAATCAGACACATTCGGATGGCAGCTTCACGGCTGAGCATTCGCGCCCTTCTTTGCTACCGGTGCGAGAGTCTGTGCCTGAGCATACATATTCGCCAGTTGCGGAGTGGCGGCAAGCGAGGATGCAATCGGCTCCAGTGTCCGCACCACGGCAGCATAGTCCTTGAGCATGAAGTAGCTGACGCCAAGCACGCGCCGCGCTCCCTGCTCCTGCGGATGCGCCGCGAGATATCGGCTCAAGGGGGGTACCGCCTGCGCATAAAGATTGGCCGAGAACGCCGCCCTGCCCCAGTTATAGTCGAGCCCCTCCAGCGACGGGTTCCACTCCGCCGCTTTCTCAAAGTACCCGGTAGCCGTCGCAAACTCATCGGAGCCGGCAGCAATCGCCCCCAGATTGTTGTAACTGTCTGCAAGCGCCGGGGCGGTGCGCGCTGCAAATCCCTCCAGCTCTCGCTTCGCTTTCCCATCCATAGGCGCCTGGCCAAGCGGGCGCTCGAACGGGGCGATGCCAACAGTCTCCCCGATAGCAGTTCCTCTCAGCTTCGCCTGATCGCGCATCATGTTCTGCTTCAACAGGCTCGCCGATATCTGCATCTCCCGCTTCGCCTCATCGGCATGGCCGGTCTGTACCAGCAACCTTCCCAGCAAATAGTGAGCGCGCTGCACCTGGTAGTGATTACGAGCGAGGTCGGTCGTCAACGCAATCGCCTTGCGCAAAGCCGCCTCCGCCTCCACCGGCCGATTCAGTTGCATATACACCTGGCCGAGCAGCAGAGGATTGTCAGGGTTGCGCGGATCAAGCGCGGCGGCGCGCTTCAGGCTTGCTTCTGCCTCGGCGAACCTCCGCTCCGTAAAGGCGACATACCCCAACTGAGCCAGGCTGAAATAATCATTCGGATTCAGTTCGAGCTCACGATGAAACTCCTTGACCGCCTCGGGAAATCCAACTTGCCCTTGACTCAGCAGATAGGACGCACCAAGACAGTAATGCGCCTCCGGCAAGCGTGGATCGAGCGAAATGGCCTTCTTGAACTCCGCGATGGCCAGGTCGGGATCGCCCGCCTCGGCATAGGCACGGCCAAAGTCCAAGTGAATCGCTGCCTTGTCGCCGAAGCCCACAGACATCTCGCGGAACAGCCGGGTCGCATTCTTTGTATCCGACAGGGCAAGATAGGCCGTCGCCAGCGCCAACCCATTCTTGTAGTTCGAGTCCAGCGCAACCGCCGCCTCCAATTGGTTGTGTGCTTCGGCATTCTCATCCATCTGTAGCAGAGCCTCACCCAGCACCAACCTCGCCGTAGAGTTCTTCGGCTCGGCAGTAACGACAGCCTGAGCCTGAGCCTTCGCCGTCGGTATGTCGCGGGCCAGGAGAGCGGCCTGAGCGTAGGCAAGATGCAGATCGGTCGCCGCGTTCTTCGGAACAACCGCCAGCGCCTCCTCAAAAAACTTCGCGCTGCCCAGATAGTCGCCCGCATGAACATGGCCCTCAGCCAGATGCCTCAGCGCAGTCGCAAGGAAGCCCTCGTAGTCTTCAGCGGCACGCGGGAAATCGCCATTCGATTGCTCGCGCTGCGCCGCCTCATACAATTGCTGAAGATCATCGCTGGAACGAGCGGTCATCGCCGGGTGCTGGCCGCAACAGATCCGCGTCATTAGCATGCAGACGACAAGCAGCATCGGCACTCGCAGCCGATCAACCAGTGTGCGCTCAGGACCATAGTAGCGTCGGCCCTCCGTTGTGGCGTCTCTTACCGGCATTGAACCAAAGTATAGCGAAGGGCCGCGAAGCCCTTCATGCGAAGGAAATACATTGCTATCGAATTACAGAAAAATGGGGCGGCTCAAAAGAGAGCCGCCCCTCCCAGGTTATAGAACAGGCTAAAAGTTGTACTTGATAGCCAATTCCATGGTGCGCTGCGAGTGCCCCCCAGTCTTGGTATCGAGGAAGCCAAGCGTGGGAGAGTTGGATGACGTGTTAGGCGTCAGGTCGTTATTGTAGTGGAGCGTCAGCTGATTGCCACCGCTGAACTGCGATAAGGGATGGTTGATGAAATTGAACGCCGAAGCGCGGAACTGGACGGTCTGGCCTTCCGTGATATGGAACGTCTTGTACGCCGCCAGATCGGTATCGAAGAAGTCCGCGTTCCTGAAGTAAGGAAGATTCCGCGGCCCATTGCTCCCGATGGCCGGCGCCGCAAAGCACGCCTCATTCACTCGTTGCTTGTCCTTCAGGTTTGCGCCCGCGTCGCAGGTCAGAACCGGCATAATCAGCTTACTAGCCGAAGTGCCGAAGTAGGTGTTCTGGCTGAGACCGGTGATCGAGAGCCCAAAGTTCGGGCTATTGGTCGCCTGCAGGTTGCCGCCCGACTGCCACGTAGTAATTCCAGAAAGTGTCCAGCCGTTCGCAATTCCGCTGATGAGATGCGAATCGCCGTTGTAGACCTTGAGGAAGTTATACGAGTAGGACGAGTTGAAGACATACGGACGATCGATCGACAGAATGCCGTAGTTGCCTCGGACTGTGAACGGATCTATCTGCTGCCCCGTGCCCAATGTCTTGGACCAGGTGTAGTTGAAGTTGAAGGTAAGACGGTCGGACCGCTTCACCCAGCTCAACTGCAGTCCATTGTAGTTTGAATAGCCCGAATTGCTGTTCACATTGATCGAGTTCGTTCCATACTCTTTCCCAAAGGGACGGTAGTCAGCCTCTTGATTCTGTGGAGCCCCTTGCGAGAGATTCTCGGGATTCGGAGAGACCACGCCGGTGACCGGATCAGGCTTGAAGAAAGCACCAAGCGGAACCTTATTCTGATTGGTGAAGTCACCGAAGCCGCTGCCCGAGATGCTCTCGCCGCCCATTACCAGTTCCTTGCTGGTGCTGCCGACGTAGGCAACCTCAACCAGAGAGCTCCAAGGCGCCTGCTGCGAGATTGTCAGGTTATAGGCTCTGCTCTGGGGAATGCCATAATCCGTTGGGTCGAGCGCGTTGACCCCGCCGTTGACGGAACCGGGGCCTGGAACCGGCACCGGAATATTCCCAATCTGTGAAAGCAGAACACTCTTCTGACCCGGCAACCCATAACTCCGGATGCTCTGCGCCGTGGTCAACGCGCCCGTGTAGTCGTTGTATTGGTCGGTGAACCGGTAGACACCCCAGCCGCCGCGGATCAAAGTCCTTCCTGTGCCAAAGACGTCGTAAGAAAGCCCAAAGCGCGGAGATACCAAGAGGAAGCGATCCGGCTGCCCACTCTTGGGAATACCGGGATTGATACCGTGCCAGTAGACGCCGGGATTCAACTTGCCGGAGTTGTAATCGGACTCCACCAGCGACGGAATGAAGACGGCAAGTCCGTTGCCCTGCCGGTCATACCAATGACCGATATGGTCAAAGCGAATGCCGTACTCGATGTTCAGCCGTCTCGTTGCCTTCCACGAGTCGTTTCCGTAGAAGGAAAACGTCTGATAAGCCATATCGCTGATGGGTGCCGAATTATTTTCCGCATAGCTGCTCACGATCCCCATAACAAAGTTGGCAGTGGGATTATTCGGAGACCCCAGAGGAGTCGGCGTATCGATAAGAACATTATTGTGCACCGTGCCACCCTGGCTGAAGCTGTTCAATGCTCCGTTGGGTGACTCGGAAGCTCCCTGGATATTGCCGACATTCTCGGCATAGACTCCAACCTTGATGGTGTGCGTGCTGATGACCTTGGTCAGGTCATCGGAGAAAGCCGGCATCTCCTTGCGGACAAGATATTTGCCGCCCGTCTCGAAGATGTCCTGCTGAGAGAAGTCAGGAAACGTCAGAGTCCCGGCACTGCTATAAGACGGAATCAAAGGCGAACCGGCCTTGAAGATCGTTCCATAGCTCGTTGGGTATCCAAGCGCTTCCTTGGAGGCTGCCGACGCGTTCGGTGGTCCTACAGGGAAGTTGCCGAAGCCCCAGCTCGCGATGAACTCGTTGGTGAGGGTCGGGCTGAAGATATGAGTGAAATGGCCCGCGATCGACTTGGAGAACGAGCTACTAATCAACCCGCCGCCCGGGTAAGGGATGGAGTTGCCCGGCGTCCAGTAGATATGAGCGCCATTGCCCTGCGAAGGAGCTGCATCCTGACCATACTGGTAAGAGACGAAGAAACTGGTCTTGTCGCTGAGATTATAGTCAACGCGTGCGCGGAAGAGATAACCGTTATGTTGTCCCGGTATCACCTGGTCGTAGTTGAAGCCGCCCGGGGTCGTCAGCGGGTCGACATTCGCCGCGGGCCAGAAACTGGCCAACGCCTTCGCACCTGGGTCGAGGAACTCCGTGGGAATAATACCTGCGGGCCGCGTTCCCTGGCCGACGATCGTTCCATCGGGCAGGACCGTTCCAGTAAGGTCGTTGCATCCGTTCGTCGCCGTGGAGGTCAGAGGCTTGCCTCCGCAGAACGCCACATTCGCTGCTGTATTGGTGAAGTTTCCGGCCATCATGTCCGCGGTCGGAATGAAGGACTGCAACCTGTTCGAGTTGCCCGTGTTTTGGAGGATGCGCTCATAGCCAACCCAAAAACGCAGCTTCTTGTGAGTAAATGGAACCGGGCCGCCAAAGTTGCCGCCGGGATAATAGTAGTGAGCGGCGCCCCTTGGGTTTCCCTGATGATTACTCTGCCAATCATTGGCATTCAAGACGTCATTGCGAGCATACAAGTAAGCGCCGCCATGGTACTCCGCGCCGCCCGACTTGCTAATCGCGTTGATGACCACCGGACCACGCGGAGCATCTGCGCCGAAGTTCGAGGTCTGTACGCTGACCTCCTGCGTCATGTCGGGGTTCAGAATCGCGATCGAGTTGCAGTCGCAACCGGGATCGTCGACGTCAACACCATCGGAAAGCTGACTGGTTCCGCCGCGGTTGACCGCTCCGTTCGCATTCAGACCGTTGCCGACCGCGCTTGAGCCGACACTGACAACTGTGGGGTCGAACGATGAGCCATTGTTGAGACCGTTTGGAGTATTGGTGACGCCCGGGAGCACCTTCAGCAACTCCGAAAGGTTGCGTCCCTGAATGGCCAACTGCTGAATATCCTTGAAGTCGAGGATCGCGGCACGCTGGCCGTTCTCCACAGGGATGATCTGCGTATTCGCCTCGACCGTAATCGTCTCGTTCGTCTGGCCGATAGCCAACTGAATGCCGGAGAGCTTGATAAGGTCAGCCGCGTGCAGCACAATACCGTGCCGCTCATAGCTCTTGAAACCCTTCGCGTCGATCCTTACCGAATAGGTCGCAGGCAGCAAGGCCGGAAAAGCGAAGTACCCGCTGTCGTTGCTGACGCCGGTACGGGTTTCTTTGGTGGCGTCATTGGTGAGCACAACATTCGCGCCGGGAATCACCGCGCCCGTCGCATCCGTCACCGTGCCATTGAGTGTTGCCGATACCTGCGCCCCTGCCGTCGGCAGAAACACCAGAAATGACGCTAAAACCAGCGTCAGGCTCAGCGGCATCTGCCGCCACAACTCCAGAAAATGCTTCCCACGATCCTGCTTCGATTGCATACCGCCTCCAAATATCTTTCACTGCATCAATAGCCAAAAAATCTGGCAAACCTTTTGCTCCAGCGATTACAGGCACCGTTGCGCCAAATCTCGCTGTCCGGCATAATTCCTGTCCGCCGGCTCCTTCTTTTCGACAGACCAAGCGGATAACTCGAACCCGCCAAGTGACTAAAACATAACTAAAACGCTTCAGTGTGATGCTAAAGCGTTTACATGACCGAAACAACCACTGTCAAGAGTTTTTTTTGCTTTCAAAGAAAAGGCCGGAATTTCCACAAAATCCCATCCCGGAACTCCCCACAGGTCGAGCAAATTTCCCTTACTAAAACGATTTATTTCCTATCCACGTTTATGGCCTTGGAGGGTCGTATGTCAAGATAAAAATATGCCTCTCCGCCTCTTTGCGGGTGCATGTAAGCTGGTGAGAGATTGTCTCCTCAGGACAAAAAGCAGCCTTGTCGCTCTCCCAAAAAGTCGATCCGCTCCTCCAGGACTGGCAAACCTTCCTGCGACGCGATGTTCTGTCCGAGCCTGAGCGAATCGGCCCTCGTCTAGCCGGAAACGTCCTGATTACCGGTGCCGGAGGATGCATCGGTTCGGCGCTGGCAAAATCGGTCGCCCGATCCGGCGCACGCGGCCTGATCCTCGTCGATTCCTCCGAGGGCGCCCTCTACGACATCCAGCGGGCGCTCACGGAATCGACCGGCGCTCTGCCGCTCTTTCCCATCCTCGCCAGCGTCTGTGATCCGGTGGCTCTCTCCAGTTTGTTCGAGCAGCACCAGCCTGAAATCATCTTCCACACCGCCGCCTTCAAGCATGTGCCGCTGATGGAGAGCAACCCCTTCGCCGTCGTGGCGAACAACGTCTTCGGCACCCATCTCCTCGCCACAGCGGCAGCCCGATACGGCTGCCAACAGATGCTGATGGTCTCGACCGACAAGGCCGTTGACCCGTCGAGCATCATGGGAGCCTCCAAGCGCATCGCCGAACAGATCCTGCTGGCCCCCCAGCCCGATGCCGTTTGCCGCAAGGTCGTGCGTCTGGGTAACGTGCTCGGCTCCTCGGGCAGCGTGGTCCCGCTCTTTCTCCGGCAGATTGCCCATGGCGGCCAGGTCACGGTCTCGCATCCCGAAGTGAGCCGGTATTTCATGACGCTCGCCGAAGCCGTGGCCGCACTCCTGCACGCTCTTTCCCCGAACATCCCCGCCGGACTGCTGGTGCCGCCGCTGGCAAACCCAATCCGCATCCTTGATCTTGCCAAATATCTCATCGCACAGGAGAGCCCCGACAACAACGTACCCATCGTCTTCACCGAACTCCGTCCCGGAGACAAGATGGATGAGTCCCTGATTTCATCGCGCGAGTCCTATCAGAACGTCTCCAATAGTCCACTCCGAAAAGTCCACACCCCTCTGCTCTCTCTGGACGAACTTTCCGCGGCACTGGATGCTCTGCGAACAGCTTCCCAGCAGCGCAATCTACCCGGCCTACTTGCCGCCGTCGAGCGCATCGTGCCCGAATATCAACCGAGCGCACAACTCCGCGAACAGGTCCAGGCAGCGGCTACGGTGAACGCATGAAGCGCACTATCGCCGTCGTGACCAGTTCGCGAGCGGACTACAGCCATCTCTACTGGCCGCTCAAGGACCTCGCCGCCCATCCCGATGTGAACTTGAAGCTCATCGTCCTTGCCGCGCATCTCTCTCCGGCATTCGGCAATACCATCCACGAGATCGAACAGGATGGCTTCACCATCACCTCGCGCATCGAGTGCCTGCTGAGTTCGGATACCGATATAGGTATGGCCAAAACTCTCGGGCTGGCCGTGCTTGGCCTTGCAGAGGCGCTCGCGCAGATGCGCCCCGACCTGCTGCTTCTGATCGCGGATCGATACGAGATGCTCGCACCCGCCAGCGTTGCCCTTACTCTGCGCATCCCCGTAGCGCATATCGAAGGCGGAGAGATTAGTGAAGGCGCCATCGACGACGCCGTCCGCAATGCCCTCACCAAGATGGCACACGTTCACTTCACGTCCACCGACGCAGCGCGCGCCCGCGTCATCAGCATGGGAGAGGAGCCCTGGCGCGTCCATCGCGCCGGAGCGCCGTCGCTCGATCACCTCACACGCAGTAAATTGCTGACCCGCTCCGAACTACAGCACTCCCTCAAGATCGACCTAAAAGCATCTCCAACCGTCGTAGCCTACCACCCTGTAACGCTGCTGCAGAACACCACGGAGGATGCGGACGCGCTCTTTGCCGCCCTCGCGCACATCGAAGGCCAGATCATCTTCTGCTATCCCAACGCCGACGCCGGCAGCCACAGCCTGATGCAGCGCACCCACGAATTCATCCGGCAGCATACCGACGCGCATGTCTTCGTCAACCTTAGCGCCGTCACCTATTGGAGTCTTCTGCAACACGCCGGTCTTCTGCTCGGCAACTCCAGTAGCGGGATCATGGAAGCCGCGTCCTTCGCCCTGCCCGTAGTCAACGTCGGCCTTCGCCAATATGGCCGCGAGCGAGCGCCCAACATCCTCGATGCCGAGCCACACACCGCCTCCATCCTCGAAAAAATCACAACCGCTCGCAGCGCAGCCTTCCGCAAGTCTTTGCGCGGCATGTCCAACCCTTACGGCGACGGCCACGCCGCCGAGAGAATCGTGCGAGTCCTAACCTCTGTCCCTCTCGAAAACCTGCTCCGCAAGCGAGCCTTCCCCGAAGGCGAACCGTCAAAACACTCATGACGATTCCCCTCTCATCGCCCGACATCACCGATTCCGAAATCGACGCGGTCACAGCCGTTCTGCGCACCTCGCGGCTCAGCCTCGGCCCCCAGATGGAGGCCTTCGAACGCGCCATGGCAGAGTATGTCGGCGTTCCCCACGCCATCGCCGTCAGTTCCGGAACCGCCGGGCTTCACCTCTGCATACGCGCCCTTGGCATAGGCGAAGGCGACGAGGTCATCGTTCCCTCGTTCACCTTCATCGCCGCTGCTAACGTCATTCGCTACGAGCGCGCGCAGCCGGTCTTCGTCGACATCGATGCCGAGTCGCTGAATATCTCCCCCGCCGGCATCGAGCGAGCAATCACACCGAAGACCCGCGCCATTCTGGCCGTTCACACCTTCGGCCGTCCCGCCGAGATGATCGCCATCATGGCCATTGCCCAGCGCCATCGACTCCTCGTCATCGAAGATGCCTGTGAGGCCATCGGCGCAATCTACCAAGGCCACCGGGCAGGCTCCTTCGGTGATGCGGCAGTCTTCGGCTTCTACCCTAACAAGCAGATCACGACTGGCGAAGGCGGCATGGTCGTCACCAGGCAGCCAGAGTTGCCAGCACGCATCCGCGCCCTCCGCAACCAGGGCCGCTACGACCGCGCCGACTGGCTGCAACACGCCGAACTGGGCTACAACTACCGTCTCTCCGAGATCAACTGCGCTCTCGGCCTCGCGCAATTAAATCGCATCGAAGTCATCCTCGAACAGCGCGAAAAGGTAGCACGGCAATACCAGCAAATCCTCGCAGAGATTAGCGGCCTCGTCCTCCCCGCAACCGACGTTGCCCACACCCGCATCAGTTGGTTCGTCTACGTTATCCGCCTCGACGCCTCATTTACGGAAGCCGACCGCGACAGCATCGTGGCCACGCTGACCAACGCAGGCATCGGCTGCGGACGCTACTTCGCCCCCATCCACCTGCAACCAAGCTACGCTGCGTGGCGCAACTCCGCTACCCTGCCAGTCACGGAAGCACAGGCCAGCCGCACCATCGCCCTGCCCTTCTTCAATCGCATCACCGACGATCAAATTGCACAGGTCGGCGAGACCCTGCGAACAGCCCTGATACCTCTGCAAAACAGATAATAGAAGCAGAGCAAGTACAATCCATGAGCGATCTCGTTCTAAAATCCGCTGCCGATCTGCTGGCCATGATCTCCGCCCGCAAGCTCTCTCCCGTCGAACTCGCCGATGAGCACATTCTCCAGATCAAACGTCTAAACCCGCAGCTCAACGCCCTCATCGACTTCGACGAGCAGCAAGTCCGCGCCCAGGCCCTTGCCCTCGAAGAATCCTCCACGCAACCCGGTCCGCTCCACGGCCTCCCTATGACGGTCAAAGCCTCCATCGCCGTCGCCGGCCACCGCTGCGAGACCGGAAGCCTGCTCAACAAAGGCCATATTCCCACCGAAGACGCCGTCATCGTCGCCCGCATGAGGCAGGCCGGGGCGCTTGTACTCGGCACCACCAACTGCCCTGAATTCCTGATGGCCTATGAGACCGACAACCGCATCTATGGCCGAACGTCAAATCCATGGGACCTCACCCGCACCTCGGGAGGTTCCAGTGGCGGCGAATCCGCAGCCATCGCCGCTGGCCTCTCCCCATGCGGCTTCGGCAGCGACGGCGGTGGCTCCGTGCGCGAGCCCGCTCACTTCACCGGCATCTGCGCCCTCAAGCCGACCCCCGGCAGAATCCCCTCTATTGGCCATCTCCCCCCATGCGTCGGCCCTTTCTCCCTTTTGGGGACAGTCGGCCCCATGGCGCGCACCATCGCCGATGTGTCCCTCCTCTTCCGCATCCTCTCCGGTCACGCCGAAGCCGATCCCTTCGGCGCACCCGTACCTCTCCGCCACCACACCATAGAAGATCTTAAGCAGATTCCCATCGGCTTCTTTGAAGACGATGGCCACACCCCCGTCACTCCCGAGACGCGGCAGGCTGTGCAGGACGCGGTTCGCTCCCTGCGCGGCCAGGGCTTCCGTGTCGAAACCTTTCGCCCCCGCGCCCTCGAACAGGCACGCAAACTCTGGTGGAAATATTTCGTCCGCTGCGGAGCCATGCTGCTCGCCCCTCTCTTCACCGGTCGCGAAGCCCAGCTCAGTCCCACCTTCCACGACTTTCTCGACATCGCCCGCCAGGATCCGCCGCTCACCGGCGACGAACTACTCACTGCCTGGGCCGAAGCCGACACCCTTCGAGCCATCCTGCTCGACGAGATGCGGCAGTTTCCCATCCTGCTCATGCCCGTCTGTTCCGTCCCTGCCTTCCGCCACGGTGAGCGGCAATGGGCCGTAGACGGCCAGCCGGTCGACTACCTCGACGCCATGCGCTACACCCAATGGTTCAACCTGCTCGGCGCGCCTGCCGCTGTCGTGCCCGTCGGACGCTCACCCGAGGGTCTGCCCATCGGCATCCAGATCGCGGGCCGCCCCTATCAGGACGAAGCCGTCCTCGGCATCGCCGCCGCCCTCGAACGCGACTTCGGCTACCAGCCTCCACCAATGGCACTCTAAAATTCCAGGCAGTCGCCCCTAAACCAGCTCCACACCAATCGTCTTGGCATCCTGATCGAGCTTAGTGATCTTAAACCTGCGAATCTGCCCGGTGCGAACCTCATCCGGCTTGGCCGCACTCGCGCCAGCCCCACCCTTCCAGCGTTCCTTCAGCATCGAGCTGAACGCCGACAGATCAACCTGCCCCGCAGCAGCCGCCTGTTCTTCCTTGGCCGCCGCGATGATCTCGCACCAGCTGCGAATCCCTTCTCCCAGCTCCACAGTCGCCTTGCCGCCCGAGACCTCGATCAAACGGCCCGTCACCACATCGCCTGCTTTATGTTCCGCGATGTACTCATCCAGACCTGTGGGCACCAGTTGTTTCATGCTCAGCTTGATCTGCCGCTTTTCCTTATCGACATCAAGCACCTTGGCCTTGACCACCTGGCCCACCCGCAGCACATCCTGCGGACGTTCCACGCGCTTCTCCGCGCTGATCTCGCTGACGTGGATCATGCCTTCCACGCCCTCGGCAAGCTGCACGAACGCACCGAATTTCGTGAGGCTGGCGACCGGCCCTTCGACCGTCGCGCCCACCGCAAACCTCTCCCCGGCCTCGGCCCACGGATCGCCCAGCGTCTGCTTCAGCCCCAACGACATCCGCCGCTCGCCCACATTCACGCCAAGAATCATCACCTCGACCGTCTCGCCCGGCTTCAGCAGGTCGCTGGGCTTGCGAACCTTCTTCGCCCACGACATCTCCGACAGGTGAACCATGCCCTCGATCCCTGACTCCAGCTCCACAAACGCGCCAAAGTCCGTCACCCGCGTCACCGTGCCGCGAACCCGCTCACCCGCCGTGTACTTCCCTGCCACCGCGTCCCACGGATGCGGCTGAAGCTGCTTCAGGCCCAGCGAAATTCTCTGATTCCCCGCATCGATCTTCAGCACCCTGGCTTCAACCTGCTGCCCCACCGACAGCACGTCCGCCGGCTTGTTCACGCGTCCCCAGGCAATATCGCTGACGTGCAGCAGCCCATCCACTCCGCCGATATCGAGGAAAGCGCCGTAATCAGCAAGGCTGCGCACCGTGCCCAGCACCGTGTCGCCCTCCTTGATCTCGGCATACCGCCGCTCCTTGGTCGAGCGCTCTTCCTCTTCGGCGACCGAGCGATGGTCCACCACCAGATCTTCTTCCGCCACATCGAGCTTGATGATCCGGCAGGTAATCTCCTGTCCCACCAGCTTCTCCAGCTCGGCGGCATCCCGCGCTCCACTGCGCGATCCCGGCATAAACGCGCGCAGCCCCACATCCACCGTCAGGCCACCCTTCACCACCCCGGTGACGGTGCCTACGATGATTGCCTTGTCGGCAAATGCCTTCTCCAGCGACGTCCAATCCTTCGGCCGCTCGACCTTTTGCCGCGAGAGCTCGTAATAGCCCTCGGCATCGCGGCCCTTCACCGTCACCAGCAGCTTGTTGCCGACCTCCACCGTCTCATTGGCATTCTGAAACAGCGTCAGCGGCAGAATGCCTTCCGTCTTAAAGCCGATATCGACAAACACCGACTCCGCCGAGACGGCGATCACTGTCCCTTCGATCTGC
>Ga0207674_10004358_pt1 | contig 17072 bp, 16 predicted proteins | sample KBSCornC72_FD_184303 | JGI IMG/M metagenome (GOLD analysis project Ga0207674, IMG submission 184303) | Corn rhizosphere microbial communities from Kellogg Biological Station, Michigan, USA - KBS Corn C7-2 (SPAdes) (version 2) | ecosystem: Host-associated > Plants > Roots > Rhizosphere > Soil ... | reverse complement strand
CTGTGCCCCAAGCGCAATCGCGAAATCATGGGCCGCCAAGCCGATGCGCCGTTCCAGCCCCGGCAACCCCAAAGCACGCCTTATGCTCGGCGCCAGCCAGGGATCGGGCGCTGGCACGCCGGGCCAGACACCCTCGTTCAGCCCGCCCAGGATCGCCAGATCCTCCTGCCCCAGCCTTGCCTCGATCAGGCCCCGGATGAAGATCCGCGGATGCCCGCCCTGCGGCGGGCGCACCGCTGCCCGATCGAACAGGTCGCGGAGCAAACGCGGTAGCACTTCGACACGGGTGAGTTCCGGCCCTGACGACGCCGAAGCTTCCAGCGAGGCGATCAGTTCAGCCGCCTGCCGCCCCGCCGGCCCGGCCCACACGGCATCACCTGCCAACGCCGTCGCGCCTTCCCGCAAGACGGCGAGCAGTCTCCCAAAATCCTCCCCGGCACGGGGAAAGGGACCATGCGTAGCATGGTGGAGGGGGCTCCCGACAGGCGATCCGTCCAGCCGTTCTCCCCCTCCACCACCTGCGGCGGTCCCCCTCCCCGTGCCGGGGAGGATCTTGCGCGCCTCGCCCCAGAATATCCGAGCTTCTTCGCGAATGCGTCGTTCGCGCCCCTCGCCGCCCGCAAGAAACGCGTCGATCCCCTCAAGCCCTCCCGGAGGCCGCGGCCCCCTCAGGGCGCGGTCGAGCAGCCTTACCCCCTCAAGCCAAGCAACCCGCCCCTCGCCCGCGCGCACCAGCGGGTGCTTGAGCAGGGCCAGCAGCGGCACCGGGGCGAAATCCTCCGCGATCGTCTCGGCGAGGCCGATCAAGAACGTACCCGGCGGAGTCGTAGAGAGCGTCTGTCCGGCGCTGTCGTCCGCCTCAATCCCCCAGCGCTTGAGATGTGCCGTCACCCGCTGCGCCAGCGCGCGGTCGGGTGTCACCAGCGCCGCCGTCCGCTCCGGCACCTCGACCAGTTCGCGCAGCGCGAGCGCAATCCCCTGCGCCTCATCTCCCGGCGTCGCGAAGACCGCCGCGCGCACGCCCGACAGCCGCCGTTCGCTATTCTTCAGGCTCTGCCACTTGTGGGTGAACTCGGCCGGTGCCATGGCGTTGGCAACTGCCCTGCCTCGCGCCGCCGATGAATCCCGGCCTCCGCCCCATCGCCAGGGCATGACCTCGCCGCGTGCCACGCCGATCCGGTCCAGCAGCAATTTTAGCTGATATTGCGGATGGGTCTCCATGTCGCGCTTGCCGCTCGCCGGATCATGCGGGCCGAGCGCGTCCCACTCGGCAATCGGCATGTCGCGATCAAGCCCCGGAAACACGACCATCCCGTTGTCGAGCAAGGCTATGCTGCGCAGAAGCCGTGCCGCTGCGGGAGCAGCCGTGGTGATGCCCGCCGCCACGATGGGATTGACCGACCCCTGCCTGCGCCAGCGTTCCGCTGCCCGGTCGATCAGCCGGTTACGCCGGTCGGCCAGATCGATCAGCCCACGCGCCGCCAGTTCTCGCGGCCATTCCTCAAGCACGGTTTCGAGGATCGCCAGCGATGCCTGCCAATGCTCGGCCAGATCGGGCGCGACCGCTTCCCGCAACCTGGAGGCACGCACCTCCTCGACCTCCATCTGGTCGATCACCCGGGCAAGATCGGCCGCGAGCCGCATCGCCTCGGCCGCGTCGATCGGGTTGCCCGCGCGCGCCCGTGCCCGCTGCACCAGCCGCGCGAGGATCAGCTGCCGCTCCACCGGCTCGATCGCGGGCGGAACCGGCTCGTCATCCCCGACAGGATCGAGCGCGGCGCCGAGCCGGTCGTCCAGCTCCGGATCGCCGATTGGCACCATGCGGGGAAGCAGCAATCCCCCGCCCTCGGCGCGCCGCACGAACGCATCGGTCAGCGTCCGCCCCGCGCGGTTGTTCGGTAGCAGGATCGTCGTCCGGGCGAGCGCGAGCCGATCGCCCTTGGACCGTGCGATCAGCCCCGCCGCCAGTGCATCCGCGAAAGCCCGATGGGACGGTATCGTGAAGACATTGGGGCCAACCCCTTCAGCCATGAGCCAGAATGGCTTCCGTCTGTGCGATCGCCGGCGGCGTACCGACGTCGAACCACAGCCCCTGATGGACGACGCCATAGCAACGCCCGGCGGCAATCGCGCGATCCCAAAGGATGTTCGTCGAAAACGCACCCTCCGGGGCATCCTCGAGCAGGCGCCGGGACACCACCTGCACGCCGGTATACACGAAAGGCGCCACCCGGCCGGGCTTGCGCCGGGATAGCCGTCCGATCGGGTCCATGTGAAAATCGCCCGGCCCGCGATGGCAATAAGCGCGTGCCAGCGGCACCGTCAGCAGCAGCGCATCCATCTCGGCATCGTCCCAGCGCTGCCCGAGCAGATGGATCGCATCGATCGGGCCATCGACCCAGTAATTGTCGCTGTTGACGACGAGGAACTGCTCATCCTCGATCAGCGGCATTGCCTTGACCAACCCGCCCCCGGTTTCGAGCAGCTTCTTGCGCTCGTCCGAGATGATGACCTCCATATCCTTCACGCGCGCCTTCAGATGCGCCTCGACCGCATCGGCAAGATAATGGACGTTGACGATCACACGCTGGATGCCCGCCGTGCGCAGATGATCGAATACATGATCGAGCAACGGCTTTTTCGCGACCTCGATCAACGGCTTGGGCCTGCTGGCGGTGAGCGGGCGCATGCGCTTGCCCAACCCGGCGGCCATCACCATGGCGGTGCGGATCGGCGTCTCGACGGCATTGGGCCGCAGCGCCAGCGGCTTGCGATAGCGGCTCATTCGGGGAGGGTCTCCCAGGCGGCGGCGCGCTTCTCCACCGCCACGTTGCGATCGAACCACGCCGCAACCGGCGCCAGCGCGGGATGTTTCAGATCGCGCTCCAGATACCCCCACACGCGCGGCTGATAACCGAGGTAGCGGGGCTTGCCGTCCCGCTTCCACAGGCGGGTGAAGATGCCGAGGATCTTGGCGTTACGCTGTGCACCCAGCAACGCATAGGCTGCGTCGTCGAACGGCGTGGCCGCCGCGTACCGCGCGATCATCGCCGCTTCCAGCTCGGGCGCCACATCGCGCCGCGCATCCTGCAGCAGCGACACGAGATCATAGGCCGGATGCCCCGCGAGCGCGTCCTGAAAATCAAGCAATCCCAACCGTTTTCCGCCATCCAGCAGCATGATGTTCTCGGCGTGATAATCGCGCAGCACCGTGACGGTGTGATGACCGGCGATCGGCGCCAGCGCCTGATCCCATGCCTCGCGATACCCCTCGATATCGACGTTGAGCGACACAGCCGGTGCATACCATTCGGTGAACAGCCCCGCCTCGCGCTGATATTCCGCCATGTCATAGGGCCGCAGCCCCTCTGCCGGCGGATATTTGGCGAGCGCCAGCAGCAGGTCCACCGCGGCCTCGTAGATCGCGGTCTCGCGCGATCCGTCGGCGATGATCGCCTCCGCCATCCGCCCGTCACCGAAATCCTCGATCAGCACCAGGCCCTGCGCCTGATCGTCCGCGATGATTCCCGGTGCGGCGAACCCAAGCCCATGCAGATGCCGCGCCACTGCAATGAACGGGCGCGGATCCTCGTGCGGCGGGGGCGCGTCCATCAGCACGGCGGTCCGCCCCTTCCCCAACACGCGGAAATAGCGCCGGAACGACGCGTCGCCCGCGAGCGGGAGGATTTCGCACCCATCCCATCCGCAACTCGCGAGAAAAGCCGGAGCGGCATCGGGCGGAATCATCTGGAGCGGTCGGGCGGCCATCGCCCTTCCCAAGCTGGGGGCACATCGGCTGTCAAGCGCCGCGCGCCGCCCTCCGCGATTTCCAGCCTCAGCCGCAGGGCATCCGACCATAGCGCTGACCCCAATCGCTCGGGCCACTCGATCAACAGCACCGCATAATCGCGCGCTTCCTCAAGCCCCAGTTCCTCAGCATCACTCGCTTCTTCCAGCCGATAGAGATCGACATGCCAAACCGGCAGCCGCACCTCGGGAACATCATAGGGCTGAACGATCGCAAAACTCGGGCTGGGCGCCTCCTCCTCAAGCCCCAGAGCCGTGAGAATCCCCCGCGCCAGCGTGGTCTTTCCCGCCCCGAGATCGCCCGAAAGCGCCACCACGTCACCGGGATGGAGTATCGATGCCAGTCCCGATCCCAACGCCTCGGTTGCCGCCTCGTCCGGCAGCAGCATCGCGCTCACCCCTTCGCCTTGGGCAGATGCACAGTCACGGTCGTCCCTTCGCCCGGTTCGCTGGCGAGCTCGATTGTGCCGCCGTGGCCTTCGACAAGCTGCCGGGTAAGCGGCAAGCCGATGCCCAGCGTGGCGGCATTGCGATGCCGGGGGGCTGCGCTCGTGCGATGGAAGCTGTCGAAAATCCGCTCGCGCTCCTTGGGCTCGATGCCCGGCCCGTCGTCGGAGACCACGATTTCGATATCCGGCCCCTCGGCGGAGACATTGAACAGCACCCGCCCGCCATCCGGGGTATATTGCACCGCGTTGCGCAACAGATGATCGAACGCCTGTGCCAGCCGCCGGGCATCCCCCGTGATTTTGCCGAGCCGCGGATCGATTCTGGCCACGAAGCGCTGCTTCTTGGCGCTTGCGAGGGTTTCGGCTTTCTCAGCCGCGGCCCCCGCGACCTTGACGAGATCGATCTCCTCCTGCGCCAGCGGCAGACTGCCCGCCTCGCTCTGGGTGAGATCGAGCACATCTTCGATGACGCTGCTGAGCCGTGCGACCGACTCCAGGATCGCATCCATATATTCCTTGGCGGAAGGCTCCAGCGCACCCGCATAGCCGCCTGCGATCATTTCCGCGAACCCGGCGATCGTGGTCAGGGGGACGCGCAATTCATAGCTCATATTGGCGACGAAGGCGTTCTTGAGCTTGTCAGTCTCCTCGAGCGCCTCGGCGCGTTCGCGCAGCGCCGCCTCGATCTTCCGGCTGGCGGTGATGTCGAGCATCGTGAAGAGCGCATTGCCGTCGGGCAGCGGCACCACCGCGAACTCGTAATGCCGCCCGTTGGCGAGCGCGACCCGGCCGGAACGCTGCTTGCGCTCGGTCGTCGCCGTGCGCACCAGTTCGCGGATCAGCCCGGCACGCGCCGGGTTCGCCAGCTTGGGCCCGACCATATCGACCAGAGCATCGACGCGTGGATGCTGAAGCAGAACCTCCTCGCCCAGCTCCCAAACATCGCGGAAGCGGCTGTTCCACAGGTGGAGCCGTCCGTCGACCGCGAACACGCCGATCGCCTCGAACAGATTGTCGAACGTCGCGGTGCGGACCTGCAGCAGCGTGTCACGCGCGCTGGCCAATTGGAGCTGCTCGGTCCGGTCCTCGAAGATCAGCAGCAGTCCACCGTCGGGCAGAGGCTGTGCAACGACACGCAGATGCGCTCCGTTCGGCAGCTGCCATGCTTCCTCGACCGCTTCATTGCCCTGCGTGAACCAGGCCCTTCGTTCCCTCTTCCAGCCCGGAAAGTCGCGTGCCTCCGGCAGCCGCTCGGCTTCGCGCATCCGTTCCAGCACACGGTCGAACTCGGGGTGATCGGTCAGCCAGTCCGCTTCCAGGGCGAACATCCGCACGAACGGCAGATTGTAGAAGGTCAGCGCCCTGTCCGGCCCGAACTGCGCCACGCCCGCCGAAAGCCGGTCGAGCAGGTCGCGCTGCGCTCTGATGAAACGCGCGAGATCAGCGCGTGCCTCCTCCAGTTCCTCGACATCCACGGCATAGCCAGCGACACCCGCATCGCCCAGCGGCACGTCGACGATCCGGATCATTCGCCGCGCGCCCGCGATCGTCGCCGGTACGGTGCGGATGCTGACTCGCCCTGCCTCCTGTGCTTCCTGCGCCGTCTTCGCCGGTCGCGCTCCGCCGGTCGGTTCTATCAGTTCAAGCCCGCTCGCCACGACTTCGGCGGCGCTCGCCGCCTCTACCGCCTTCACATAGGCGGTGTTGACGAGGGCCAGCCGATAATCCGGCCCGCGATGCCACATCGGGAAGGGTGCCGCCTCGATCAGTGCCGACAGCGCCTCGATCGCCCGGCTGAGCTTCCCGCGCTCCCCTTCGAGATGCTCGATCTCCTGCAGATTCTCGGTGGCATCGAAAAACCAGACGACGGCGCCGCCGGGCATCATCCGATCATCGGCACGCGAACCGCGAACCGTCAGCACCCGACGAGAATCGCGGATCCGCACTGATCGGGTGAAAGCACGTCCAGCCTTCTGCGCGGCGTTGATCTCCTTGGCCAACGCTGCCGAATCTTCCCGGCCGAACACATTGTCCGCGCCAAGCAGCTCGCTCAGATAAGTGGGCAGCGTGCCCAGCCCCAGCCATGCCGTCAATCGGCGGTCGGCCCCGATCCGCCCGTTCACGTCCACCAGCATCGGCAGCGCCGGGCCGGAGCCGAGCAACAGCTGGAGCCGCTCGGCATCCGCCATGGCCGTCCTGGCCGCCGCCGTCCGGCGCATGCCGGCGATCGTCGCCCATAGCGCCGCGACGAGCCACGCCACCATCAGGGCGACCATCAAGGCAATGCTCGTACGGTCGAGGGTGATCATGCCCCCGCCTTAAGCGAGCCTTCCGCGAGAGAGAAGAGTTTCGTTACCTGTCAGTACCGGACGACGATCAGACCATCGCGGGAAGATGGCCGATGATCTTGTCGAGCGTGATCGGATAATCGCGCACGCGCACGCCGCACGCATTGTAGACCGCATTGGCGACCGCCGCCGCGACCCCGCAGATTCCAAGCTCGCCCACCCCCTTGGCTTTCATCGGCGAAGCGATCGGATCCGTTTCGTCCAGAAAGATGCATTCCTGATGCGGAATATCGGCATGCACCGGCACCTCATATCCAGCAAGATCGTGGTTCACGAAATAGCCGAACCGCTTGTCGACCACCGCCTCCTCCATCAGCGCCGCGCCGACACCCATCGTCATTGCACCGATTACCTGGCTGCGCGCGGCCTTGGGGTTTATGATCCGCCCGGCAGCACATACCGCCAGCATGCGCCGCACCCGAATCTCTGCGGTCGCGGCATCGACGGCGACCTCGACGAAATGTGCGCCGAAGGTGGATTGCTGGTAGCGCTTGTCCAGATCGCCATATTCGATGAAATCCTCGGCGGAGAGCCCCTCGTCGCCCGCCGCCTCGGCCAGCGGTACCGAACGATTGCCCGACCGGACCTGTCCGTCGGCGAACATGCTGTCCGCCGAGTTGAAGCCGAGCTTCTGCGCCACCGCATCGCGCAATTTCATGCAGGCGGCATATACACCCCCCGTCGAATTGCTGGCGCCCCACTGACCGCCCGACCCGGCCGAAACCGGGAAGGCCGAATCCCCGAGCAGCACCCGCACCTTATCCAGCGACACGCCCATCGTTTCTGCCGCGGTCTGCGCAATGATCGTGTAGCTGCCGGTGCCGATGTCAGTCATGTCGGTCCACACCGTCACGATGCCGCTTTTGTCGAGGCTCACCCGCGCGCCCGATTTTATGGGCTGATTGTTCCGGAACGCCGCCGCAACGCCCATGCCGATCAGCCAGCGCCCGTCACGCGCCTGACCCGGCCGGGGGTTCCGCCGTTCCCATCCGAACCGATCGGCCCCGGTCCTCAGGCACCCGATCAGATTGCGGTGCGAAAAAGGCCGAGAGGGATTTTCAGGATCCACCTGCGTGTCGTTGATCACCCGGAACTCGACCGGATCGATTCCCGCCTTCTCGGCGATCTCGTCGATCGCGATCTCCAGCGCCATCATCCCCGGCGCCTCTCCAGGCGCACGCATGGCGTTGCCTTCGGGCAGATCGAGCACGGCCAGCCGGGTCGCGGTCATCCGGTTGGCGCCGGCGTAAAGGAGGCGCGTCTGGTTGGGGGCCGTCTCCGGCTTTCCGCCCGGAAGATTCCCCGACCAGCTCTCATGGCCGATCGCGGTGATCTTGCCATCCTTGTCCGTTCCGATCCGGATCCGCTGGATGGTCGCGGGACGATGGGGGGTGTTGTTGACCGATTGCGGCCGGGTCAACGCGACTTTCACGGGTCGACCCGCCGCCCGCGCGCCAAGGGCCGCCATCAGCGCGTCGCTGCGCACCCACAGCTTCGAACCGAAGCCGCCGCCCACATAAGGGGACATCACATGCACATTCTGTCTGGGGATATCGAGCGTCCGGGCAATATCGCGCACGGCCCAGGCGATCATCTGGTTCGAGGTCCAAAGCGTGAGCTTGTCCCCCTCCCAGGCGGCGAGGGTTGCATGCGGCTCCATCATCACATGGCTTTGATCGGGCGTTGTGTAGGTGGCGTCGATCGTCACGGGCGCCTTGGCGAACGCCCCTTCAAAATCGCCGACCGCCGTATCCGGCTCGTCGCCAAATTCGCCGATGCCAGGATTGGACGCACTGTCCTTCAGCGCGCGAAGATCGAACTGCCCCTCGATGCGCGCATATTCCACATGGATCAGCGCCGCCGCCGCCCGGGCCTGTTCAAAGCTCTCGGCGACCACGACTGCGACTGCCTGGTCATAATGCTCGACCTGCGGCCCGGCGAGGAGGGTGGCGGTGTGCCTGCTTGATTTACCGAGCTTGCCGGCATTCTCATGCGTGACGATCGCGATGACGCCGGGCGAGGCCTTCGCCGCGGCCGTATCGATGGAAACGATCCTGCCCTTGGCGATCGCCGAGCCATGGATGAACCCGTAGGCCTGGTTCGCGGCTACGTCATGTCGTTCATAGGCATAAGGTGCCGTACCAGTCGTCTTGAGCGGGCCTTCGATCCGGTCAGTGGGCTTCCCGACAATCTTCAGCTGGTCGATCGGATTGTGTGTCGCCGGCGTGTCGAACTTCATGGTTTCAGCCCCGCGCCTGTGCCAGGATCGCGCCCAGGGCACGCTCGATCAGCGGCAGTTTGAAGGCATTCTCCCGGGTCGGCTTCGCATCCGCGAGAATTGCTGACACGGTCGTCTTCACCCCGCGCGGCAGCTCAGCCTCGGCGGCTTCCACGCGCCACGGCTTGTGCGCCACGCCGCCGAGCGCGATCCGGCCCGTACCATCCTTCTGCACGATCGCACCGATCGAAATCAGCGCGAAGGCATAGGAAGCGCGGTCACGCACCTTGTGATAGACATGCGTCCCCCCCACCGGCTTGGGCAATGTCACGGCGGTGATCATCTCACCTGGCTCGATCACCGTTTCGATATGGGGCGTGGCGCCGGGCAGCACGTGCAGATCAGCGATGGGAATATGACGCTTTTTACCGCCGGGCTTCACCGTCTCGATCGTCGCGTCGAGTGCTCGCATCGCAATCGCCATGTCGCTCGGATGGGTCGCGATGCATGCTTCGCTCGCGCCGACGATCGCGTGGTTACGGCTGAACCCGCCGATCGCCGCGCATCCGCTGCCGGGCTTGCGTTTGTTGCACGGCTGGTTGGTGTCGTAGAAATAGGGACAACGCGTCCGCTGGAGCAGATTGCCGGCCGTCGTCGCCTTGTTGCGAAGCTGCCCCGAGGCGCCCGCCACCAGCGCGCGGCTGAGCAGCCCATAGCTCTTCCGAACCCGCTTGTCGGCGGCAAGGTCGGTGTTGCGCACGAGCGCACCGATCCGCAGGCCGCCTTCCGCCGTCTCCTCGATCCTGTCGAGATCCAGACCGTTGATATCGACCAGATGACCCGGCACCTCGATCTGGAGCTTCATCAGATCGAGCAGATTGGTCCCGCCTGCGATGAAGCGGCCGCCCGGGCGGTGCGCGACCGTGTCCACTGCCTCGGTCACCGATTTGGCGCGCTCATAGCTGAAAGGCCTCATGCCCGCGTCTCCGCCACCTCAACGATCGCCTCGACGATGTTCGAATAGGCGCCGCAGCGGCAGATATTGCCGCTCATCCGTTCGCGGATCTCATCGGTGGTTATCCGGGGATCGGCTTCCAGGTCGGCCGTCGCATGGCTGGGAATACCCGCCTTGATCTCATCCAGCACCGCCAACGCCGAACATATCTGTCCCGGCGTGCAGTAACCGCACTGATATCCGTCATGCGCCACGAAGGCCGCCTGCATCGGATGGAGCTTGTCCGCCGTGCCCAGGCCCTCGATGGTCGTAATGCTGTCGCCTTCGTGCATCACCGCCAATGTCAGGCAACTGTTGATCCGCCGTCCGTCGACAAGGACGGTGCATGCGCCACATTGGCCATGATCACAGCCCTTCTTGGTGCCGGTCAGCTTCAGATGCTCGCGCAGCGCGTCCAGCAGCGTCGTGCGCGTGTCGAGCTCGAGTGGCTGCGTCTTCCCGTTTACCGTCAATGCGACTCTTGTCACTGCTGTTCCGCTTTCCTTGGCGTGCCGTTGCGGAGCCGCCACGCCAGGAACAGCGGAAACGGCGATGGAGGCCGTGCCGCTGACAAGAATGCTGCGACGCGACACTGTGAACCCAGTTATGTTTTCCATGGCGCCATTCAATCCCATGATGCGATCGTCTGGACAATAAGTAGTGCGAAAATAGGTTCCGAAGTCGGTAGCGAAGCTGGCTGCCGCGTGCTTCGGAAAAATTTCGTGCGGCTGCGCACCGCGCGGGAAACCACTGACGCCGACTGACCGCCGGAAAACAAAAAGGCCGAGCCGGTCATTCCCGGCTCGGCCTTTTTCATGCCGTGAAGCGTGGCCTCAGTAGCGGTAATGATCCGGCTTGAATGGCCCCTGCTGCGACACGCCGATATATTTCGCCTGCGCGTCGGTCAGCTTGGTGAGCTTCACGCCCAGCTTGTCGAGGTGCAGCGCCGCCACCTTCTCGTCGAGATGCTTCGGCAGCACATAGACCTGGTTCTTGTACTCGCCCGACTTGGTCCACAGCTCGATCTGCGCCAGCACCTGGTTGGTGAAGCTGGACGACATCACGAAGCTCGGATGGCCGGTCGCGCAGCCGAGGTTCACGAGGCGGCCCTTGGCGAGCACGATGATCTGCTTGCCGTCGGGGAACTCGACGAGGTCGACCTGCGGCTTGATCTCGGTCCACTTCATGTTGTTGAGGCCAGCGATCTGGATCTCGCTGTCGAAGTGGCCGATGTTGCAGACGATCGACATCGGCTTCATCGCGCGCATGTGATCGACGGTGATGACGTCGGCATTGCCGGTCGCCGTCACGAAGATGTCGGCGCGCTGGGTCGCCTCTTCCATCGTCACGACTTCGAAGCCTTCCATCGCCGCCTGCAGGGCGCAGATCGGATCGATTTCAGTGACGAGCACGCGCGCGCCGCCATTGCGCAGCGACTGCGCCGAACCCTTGCCGACATCGCCGAAGCCGGCAACGACCGCGACCTTGCCGGCCAGCATCACGTCAGTCGCGCGGCGGATCGCATCGACCAGCGATTCCTTGCAGCCATAGAGATTGTCGAACTTCGACTTGGTCACGCTGTCATTGACGTTGATCGCCGGGAAGGGAAGCTTGCCGTTCTTGGCCAGCTCATAAAGGCGATGCACGCCGGTGGTGGTCTCTTCCGACACGCCCTTGGTCGCCGCAACCGTCTTGGTCAAATATCCCGGACGCTCGGCGAGGAAGCGCTTGAGTACCGCGACGAAGATTTCTTCCTCCTCGTTCGACGGCGTGAACAGCGTCTCGCCGGCCTCCACCCGCGCGCCCCACAGCGCGAACATGGTGGCGTCGCCGCCATCGTCGAGGATCATGTTGCAGGTCTGGTCAGTGCCCCAGTCGAAGATGCGGACGACATAGTCCCAATAATCCTGCAGGCTTTCACCCTTGATCGCGAACACCGGGATATTGCGGGCCGCGATCGCCGCCGCCGCATGATCCTGGGTCGAGAAGATGTTGCAGGTCGCCCAGCGCACGTCGGCACCGAGATCGACCAGCGTCTCGATCAGCACCGCTGTCTGGATGGTCATGTGCAGCGAGCCCGTGATCCGCGCGCCCTTCAGCGGCTGCGACGTGCCGAATTCACGGCGCAGCGCCATCAGGCCGGGCATCTCGGTTTCGGCGATGTTGATCTCCGCGCGGCCGAAATCGGCCAGCGAGATGTCCGCGACGACATAGTCGTTGAACTGGGATGCAGGGGCAGTAGCCACGATAATCTCCTTGTAAGCTTGGCGCCGCCTTTAGCCGCGCCGACCTGCAAAGGCAAATATAAAGATTGCTTTATATGTCGTTTTCCGAAACATGGTCTTGACGTTTACGTCAACGTAAACTAAATGAGAGACATGCCACGCCATCCCGCCTCGATCGATCTGCCCGATGCGCGGAACCGCGAGCATTTCACCATCTCGGACCTGACGCAGGAATTCGACGTCACTGCCCGCGCGCTTCGTTTCTATGAGGACAAGGGCCTGATTGCACCGCTCCGGCAGGGTACCGCGCGCATCTATTCGAAGGCCGATCGCTCGCGCCTCGTCTGGCTGCTGCGCGCCAAGCGCGTCGGCTTCAGCCTCGATGAGGCACGCGAGATGATCGACCTCTACAACCTCAACGACAGCCGCGCGACCCAGCGCCGTGTCACCATCGAGAAATGCAGCGCCCGCGCCGAACTCCTCCGGCAACAGAAAGAGGATATCGACGCCGCCATCGCCGAACTCGAAGAGTTCATCGACGAAGTCAAAGCGGCCGACGCCGCAGACCGATAATCACAGGAGCAGGACAATGCCGATCTATCACGCCCCCGTCCGTGACACGCGCTACCTGATCGAGCAGGTGCTGGGCGTCGATCGCTACGCCAATCTGCCCGGCTTCTCCGCCGCCACGCCCGATCTGGTCGAGGCCATCCTCACCGAAGGCGCCAAATTCTGCGAGGAAGTCGCGTTTCCGCTCAATATGGTGGGCGACGAGGAAGGTTGTACGCGCCACGCCGACGGCAGCGTCACCACGCCCACCGGCTTCAAGGCCGCTTATGAGCAATTCGTCGCCGGAGGCTGGCCCACCCTGTCCGCCCCCGAACAATATGGCGGCCAGGGCCTGCCCCACATCCTGGCGACCGCATTCGAGGAATATCTGCTCAGCGCCAACATGGCCTTTGCCATGTATCCCGGCCTCACCTTCGGTGCGGTGGGCGCGATCACCGTCAAGGGATCGGACGAGCAGAAGGCGCTCTATCTGCCGAAGATGATCTCGGGCGAATGGTCCGGTACCATGAACCTGACCGAGCCGCATGCCGGCACCGATCTCGGCATGATCCGTACCCGCGCCGAGCCTCAGGCCGACGGCACCTACGCCATCACCGGCACCAAGATCTTCATCTCCGCGGGCGAGCATGACCTGACCGGCAACATCGTCCACCTCGTCCTCGCCAAGATCGCGGGCGCCCCGGATACGGTGAAGGGCATCTCGCTCTTCATCGTTCCCAAGTTCCTGCCGGATGCCGACGGCAACCCCGGCGAGCGAAACAGCCTCCAGTGCGGCTCGATCGAGGAGAAGATGGGCATTCACGGCAACGCCACCTGCGTCATGAACTATGACGGCGCGAAGGGCTGGCTGATCGGCGAGGAGAATAAGGGCCTTGCCGCCATGTTCATCATGATGAATTCCGCCCGTCTCGGCGTCGGACTTCAGGGCCTGGCGCAGGGCGAGGTCGCTTACCAGAACGCCGTGCAATATGCGAAGGACCGCCGCCAGGGCCGCGCCCTCACCGGTCCCGCCGATCCGAACGAGAAGGCCGACACCCTCTTCGTCCATCCCGACGTCCGCCGCATGCTGATGGAATGCAAGGCGTATCTCGAGGCCACCCGCGCGCTCTGCCTCTGGGGTTCGCTCCAGGTCGATCTCGTCCATCAGGCGCAGACCGGGGAGGAGCGCCAGGCGGCCGATGACCTGATCTCGCTGCTCACCCCGATCATCAAGGGCTACGGCACCGACATCGGCTATTACGCCGCCACGCTTTCGCAGCAGGTCTATGGCGGCCACGGCTACATCCGCGAGAATGGCGTGGAGCAATATGTCCGCGATGCCCGGATCGCGATGATCTATGAAGGCACCAACGGCGTGCAGGCGATGGATCTCGTCGGCCGCAAGCTGGCGCTGAACGGCGGCCGCGCGATCCAGCTCTGGTTCAAGGTGCTGAACGAGGATATCGCCGCCGCCGAAGCCGATCCCGCCGCCAAGGATTTCGCCCAGCAGCTTCAGAAGGCGCTCGGCCAGCTTCAGGCCGCAACCATGTGGCTGGTCCAGAACGCCATGGCCAAGCCGGACAATGCGGGTGCCGCCGCCTATCCCTACATGCAATGCGCGGGCGTGGTCGCGCTCGGCTGGATGTGGCTCAAGATGCTCCGCGCCTCGTCGGCGGCATTGGCGTCGGGCGCCGAGGGAGATTCCGGGGTCGACAAGGCCTTCCACGAAGCAAAGCTCATCACCGCCCGCTTCTATGCCGAACGCATCCTGCCCGAAGCCGGGGTGGCACGCCGCAAGATGGAAGGCGGCGCGGACAGCATCATGGCGCTGCCGGCGGAGAGTTTCTAGGCGAGCCCCGCCTTCTCGCGGACGAGCTTCGCGCGCATATCCTCGGCGCGCGAAAGCCGGTCGGCCATGGCACGCCAAGCTGCCTCCGAGCGCCGGCAGCGGTCCCGGACATTGTCGAGTAAGGCGGCTTCCGCATCGGCGGCACATTCGGCCGCGCGCGCAAGGTAGAAATCACTCGTTGCCGACATCGGTTTCTCCAGATCCATGCGGCCTGGGCCGCGATGCGTTCAGCCGATCATCTCGGCGATGATCCGCCGCAATTCGAGAGTGGAAAGCGTGCCGGCCTTGGACGCTGTCTTCCGCGTCGGCCGCACACGTTGCCAATTTATATTTTTGAATAACATTTTGATTTCATGACTTAAAATATCAACGCAAGATGCGTTGGGGAGTGGATGAAAAGCTAGCGCCGGTTTCCCCTGCGCGGGCCCGTGGCCATGCCCGGTGTCCGTTCGCGAAAGATGAGCCGACCCTTGGTCAGGTCATAAGGCGTCATTTCGACGACCACCCGATCGCCAACGATCGAACGGATCTTGAAACGCCGCATCTTGCCCGCCGTATAGGCGATGATGCGATGGTCGTTATCCAGACGGACGGCAAAGCGTCCGTCCGGGAGAATTTCCTCGATCTGGCCGTCAAAGGTAAGAAGTTCTTCCTTGGCCATCCGCGGCTCAGGCGGTCTGGAGATTGACCGCTGACATCTTGCCGCGGCGATCCTCTTCCAGTTCATAGCTCACGCGCTGATCTTTCTGCAGCGTTGACAGGCCGGCGCGCTCTACGGCGGTGATGTGAACGAAGCTGTCGCCCGAACCGTCTTCATTGGCAATGAAGCCATAGCCCTTGTCGGAATTGAAGAATTTCACGGTGCCGATTGGCATGAGATGTCCCTTTCATGAACATGGAATTCCCGCCGACGATATGCCGGCAGCGCCAAATGCATGAAAAGGAAGGATCTGCCCGATTAGGGACGTCAAGTTCCGTCGCAGGCGACGTTAGCCATCCTCATATAGACGGGATTTGCGAAAAGATCAATGAAGCGACAAGCGGGCCGCCATCTCCGGACGATCACCCATCGTCATGGGCGCGTTTCAATGTCTCGAGATCCTTCCTGATCCAGGCCGCATCGGCCGCGAACTTCGCATCGTCCATTCCCGGCTGCCGATACAGCGTCAGCATCACCTCGGCGCCCTCGCCATTCTGAACCACGCGCATGGGCACATGTATCGGCTCCCCCGATCCGGTATCGACGAAATGATCCATCACGCCATAGGCGTTATGGGGCGTGAAGCGGATGCGTATTGGGCCTTCCGGTCCTTGCGCACGCCATTCGCCGCCTTCCCGGCGCAAGCCTGCCTCGGCCAGCCCCGACGCCCATGTCGCAAATTGCTCCGGTCGCCAGATCGCCTCATATACCGCACGCCAGTCTCGCTTGATCGAGACGCTGTAGGTTTCCGCTGACAACATTCTCTCTTGTTTCTCCCGTCAATGCAGGAAAACCCCCGCTGAGGGCGATTTCCCTCGGGATGAGCGTGGAAAGCTGTACGGCAGCTTACAGCGTCATTCAGCAACGCGACGTCAAGCCTCCCTTACCTTCGCTCCATACTCAGGAGTGGAAGGGTACGCTCATGTTCATGAAAACAATTATTGCCGCCGCCGGTTTCGTCGTTGCCACGCTGGGCGTAAGCGCGCCGGCTTCGGCGCACGACGGCTACTATGACCGTGGCTCCTATGACCGTGGCTATGATGATCGCGGCTATGGCGACCGGGACTGGCGTGATCGCCGGGACTGGCGCGAACATCGCCGCTGGGAGCGTCGCCATGCACGCTACGATCGCCGCTATTACGGGTGGAATGACCGGCGCGGGCGCGATTGCTGGCGCGAATGGCACCATGGTCGCCGCGTAAGGGTCTGCAACTATTATCGGTAAGGCGTGTGGGGGCGGGAGCGCGGGTCGCAAACGCCGTCCGCGCTCCCCATTCCCCGGTCCTTCCGGTGCTGTATCAAATTGAAACGGCACGCTTAAATGATCGTTAACGCTCTTGCCACCAAGGCCGGAGAGGCGTTCTCTGACGCTTGCTCCCCTGTGGAGTCTTCAGGAGCAAGTGACGATGAAACCTGTGATGCTTATTGCAGCGGTTGCCGCGCTGTCCACGCCCGCCTTCGCTCAGCGCACCAATGCGGTGCAGGCGACCTGGAGTCCCGCCGCGCAGCGCGCTTTCGACGATCAGGCTGCCGACAATGCCGCCGCCGCCGATATCGCGCGCGTTCGTCCCGTGGCCGAGACGGTCACGGTCACGGACATTCCCGCGTCCCAGATCGCCCCGGTGACGCCCGCCCCGGCAGTCACGGCCGCGACGCCCGATCGGGTTGGCGGCTGAAGCCCAGCCGGCCCGCTCACTGACTGCACGAGCGCGAAAGTACTGCACTTTTCGCGTACCGTATTCGTGATCCATTCTTCGAATTAGTGATACCCTCTGGACAGAAGAATTGAAGGAACATATCATGAACATATGAGCAGTCTCGATACCCGTGGCAAACTCGCCATTCTTGCCGACGCGGCAAAATATGATGCGAGCTGCGCCTCTTCCGGGACGCGGAAGCGCGATTCCGCGGGGCAGGAAAAGGGCATCGGCTC
>Ga0207674_10004354_pt1 | contig 17078 bp, 9 predicted proteins | sample KBSCornC72_FD_184303 | JGI IMG/M metagenome (GOLD analysis project Ga0207674, IMG submission 184303) | Corn rhizosphere microbial communities from Kellogg Biological Station, Michigan, USA - KBS Corn C7-2 (SPAdes) (version 2) | ecosystem: Host-associated > Plants > Roots > Rhizosphere > Soil ... | reverse complement strand
CGGAAGGCGACGGCACGCGTGCTCGATGGCTCGACCCGTCGAGCGGTGCGTCGACAACCTCCGCGATCACCTACTGTGTGCTCCCGTCGTCGATACCCCGTACGACTGCATTCCTGTGCGGAGGCGGAGCGCAGAACGCCGCCTATCGAGTCGACCCATCGGACGATGTCACCAAGCCCGGCGCCGGCGACATCGGCGAACACGGGCAGACGCTTCGGCGCGCTGGGAATGACTCATCGCTCGTCTTCGGCACCGACTTTCGGATCGTCGACAGTCGCTATGTGACGTACATGCAGCAGGGCGACCTCATGGCCGCGTCGTTCGACGCCGCGACCGGCCGTATCGGACGGCCGGTGCGCATGCTATCGGGGATCGGCCAATCGGCGTACTACCAGGCCGGCACATATGCCCTGTCCGCGTCAGGCACGCTGGTTTACGCCGAGGGCCGTGTGCACGCGGTGGGCTCGCTCGTCAGGGCATCGGACCGTGGGATGGACACGCTCCCTGTTCCGCCCGAGGCCTATATCACGTTCACGATGGAGCCGGGTGGTCGGCGCCTCGCGGCGGTCGTCGACGGCCGCGAAGGACAGGAGCTCCGCATCTACGATCTCGTCAGCGGGAAGTCGGTCTTGTGGGTGCGACGTCCGTTCATGACGGCGCCCGCCTGGAGTCCGAGCGGCGGACGAATCGCGTTCGCGACGCGTGATACGGTGTTCGTCGGCGATCCCGATGACGCCAGTCCTCCGGCACCGGCGTTCGTCGGGGGCGAATGGGAAGTCTACAACTGGCTCCCTGACGACCGCCTCGTGGGCGTCTCGTGGAAGCGCCGGCGGGCCGAGGTCCAGCATCTCGATCGCCGCCCGGCAACGATCGACTCGCTGTTCGGCGACGCGGCGTTCGTGCGCGTCTCGCCCGACGGGCGGTGGATCGCCTACAACAACTGGGATCTCACGCGAATCTGGCTCGAGCCGTTTCCGCGGACGGGTAAACGCTGGGAGGTCGCGTCCGGCAATCGCGAAGAGCCGCACTGGCTCTCGCCGACGGAGCTGTTCTACACCGCGTACGATCCATCGATGGGGTTCGAGCGCGTTAGGCTGGACCCCAACGCCGCGAATCCGATCGTCGAGCGACGGCATTGGATCGACGCACCGGGCATGGTGGGAACCGCCGGACCATCGTCCATGCCCACGACCGATGGACGTGTGGTCTACCTGCAGGGCGCGCCCGATGTACCGGTGCGGTACCTGCGCGTGATTCCGAACTGGGTCGAGCGAATGAAACGCGCGGTCGACGAGGTGGCACCATGAGCTCGACCGCCGACCGTTTTGTCGCCGCGCTCGCTGACCGATACCGGATCGACCGGGAATTGGGTCAGGGCGGCATGGCGACGGTCTACCTCGCCGAGGACGTCAGGCACCGGCGCAAGGTGGCGCTCAAGGTCCTGCACCCCGAGCTCTCCGCCGTGCTCGGCCCGGAGCGGTTTCTCAAGGAGATCGAGCTCACCGCGAGCCTCCAGCATCCGCACATCCTGCCGCTGTTCGACTCGGGCTCGGCCGATGGCCAATTGTTCTATGTGATGCCGTTCGTTGACGGTGAACCGCTCCGAAGCCGGCTCGAACGGGAGAAGCAGCTGCCCGTCGCGGACGCGCTCGCGATCGCTCGTGAAGTGGCCGACGCACTGCAGTACGCTCACGAGCGCGGCGTCGTCCACCGCGACATCAAGCCGGAGAACGTTCTCCTGCAGGGCGGACACGCACTCGTTGCCGACTTCGGCATCGCGCTGGCCGTGCAGCAGGCCGGCGGCCAGCGCATGACCCAGACCGGCCTCTCGCTCGGCACCCCGCAGTACATGGCGCCCGAACAGGCCATGGGCGACAGGAACGTCGACGCCCGTGCCGACATCTACGCGTTAGGCGCGGTGACGTACGAGATGCTCGCTGGCGAGCCGCCATTTACAGGTCCCACGGCGCAGGCCATCGTCGCGAAGGTGATCACGGAGAAACCGTCGCCGCTCGCGCGGCTCCGTGACTCGGTCCCGCCCCACGTCGACGCCGCGATCGCCCAGGCGCTCTCGAAGCTGCCGGCCGATCGACCGTCGAGTGCGCGCGAGCTCGCCAGTGCGCTGCAGAACCCGACGTTCACCTGGGCCGCGCCAGCCATTCCGGCACCGGCAGCAGACTCGAGGCGCGACACGTCGGGATTGGGCCGAGCCGCGCTGGTTGGCGGGGCGGCGCTCGCGCTGTTAGGCATCGCCGCCGGCATCTGGTCGTGGCGACAAGGCCGGGCTGCCGAGCCGCGACGACTCGTGGCGCTCATGCTCGAGGTACCGACCGCGAACCCTGACCTCGGGCGATTCGCCGTGTCGCCTGACGGCGCGCGCTTCGCGTTCGCCACCTCGGAAGGCCTCGTGGTTCGCGACGCCGGCCAGCGCGAGTATCGCCTGTTCCCCGGGACGCAGGAGGCCGAGTCGCCGTCGTTCTCGCCCGACGGGGAGTGGATTGCATTCCAGTCGAACGGCCACCTCCGGAAGATTGCGGTCGCGGGTGGCTCGGCGCTCGCGTTGGTTCCAGGCGATTCACTCCTGGCCGGACGGTTGAGCTGGGGCGAGGACGGCAGCATCGTTTTCGAGAGCGGGAATCGCGTCTACCTCATTCCGCCTGCCGGCGGCCCGCCACGCCTGCTCAAGGGCGCGCGCTTCGCCGGCTCTCCTCGGGTCACACCAGACGGTCGCGGCGTGCTGTATGTGGACACGCAGCGCGGGTCGCAGCTCGCTTACTACGACCTCGCATCGGACTCCGCGTTCACGGTGCTCGAGGAGGCGACCGAAGGACAGTACGTGCCGACGGGGCACATCGTGTACGGCCACCCGAACGGCGGCCTCTTTGCCGTGCGCTTCGACGTTAGGCGCCACACCGTGTCGGGCACGCCGATCCCGGTCGTGCCCGACGCCCAAATGTCGGGGAATGTCGCGCCGTTCGTGATCGCGCGAAACGGAACGCTCGTGTACCGGTCCGGCGTCGAGCCGGAGTACCGCCTGCTCATGCGCGATCCGCGGAGGAAGGTCGACACGCTGCCGATCGCTCCAAAGATCACGAGCTATGCACGGTTTTCCCCCGACGGTCGTTCGCTCGCACTGACGTTCGGCGCAGCGCGTGGCACCAATCGACACACCGCGATCTACGACCTGGGCCTCGGCACGTTGACGCGGTTCACGCTGGAGGGAGGTGGCCACTCGCCGGTGTGGTCGCCCGACGGAACGCGTCTCGCATTCACGGCGGAAGCCGAAGGCTCGGACGCCGAGGACATCTTCGTGCAGCCGGTGGACCGGAGCACGAAACCCGTCCGGATCGTGCGCATGCCTAACGATCAGCACGGCTGGTCGTGGCCGGCGGATTCGGTGTTCGTATTCGCGTCGAATGCGATTCCCAGAGGCTTGCGCGGCGCGGGCTTCACGGGCGGCAGCATCGCCATCACCGACCCACGGTCGCCGAATGCGACGCCGCGGATGTTCCTCGAGTCCCAGGAGGGCGTGAACAACCCGATCGTCTCGCCCGACGGTCATTACGTATCGTTCACGGCGAACGAGAATGGAACGTCGGAGATCTACGTGCGTCCCTTCCCGTCAGGCACGGGCGGCCAGTGGCGGATCTCGACCAAGGGCGGTCAGCACGCGCGCTGGTCCGGGGATGGTCGGACGATCTTCTACCTGGGCACCGACCTCGCGACGATCCACGCGGTGCACGTGAACCCGGGCCCGCCGTTCACCGTCGGTTCGAGCGAGGTCGTCGCGACGATTCCCCAGCTTGGCGAGGCATGGGACGTCGATCGTCGATCGGGCCGCATGGTGCTGACCCAGGCGGTGGGGACGGCGGGTGCGCGGATCATCGTGCTCATGAACTGGCTCGACGAATTCCGCCGCACCGCGGCGGCGACCCGTTAGGCGCGCATGACGACCACCGTGGACCGACTCGCTGCGGCGCTCGCGGATCGCTACCGCATCGAGCGCGAGCTCGGTCAGGGCGGCATGGCGACCGTCTACCTCGCGCAGGACCTCAAGCACGATCGCAAGGTGGCGGTCAAGGTTCTGAAGCCGGAGCTCGCCGCCGTGCTGGGCGCCGAGCGGTTCGTGGTCGAGATCAAGACGACGGCGGCGCTGCAGCATCCGCACATCCTGCCACTGTTCGACTCGGGGGAAGCGGATGGATTCCTGTACTACGTCATGCCGTTCATCGACGGCGAGACGCTGCGCGCCCGGCTCGATCGGGAGACGCAGCTCGGCGTGGACGAGGCCGTGCGCATCACACGCGACGTGGCCGATGCGCTCGACTACGCACACCGGCACGGCGTCATCCATCGCGACATCAAGCCCGAGAACATTCTGCTGCACGACGGGCGGCCGGTGGTGGCGGACTTCGGGATCGCGCTCGCCGTGAGTGCCGCCGCCGGTGGGCGCATGACCGAAACCGGGTTGTCGTTAGGCACGCCGCACTACATGTCGCCAGAGCAGGCCACCGCGGACAAGGACCTGTCGGCGCGGTCCGACATCTACTCGCTGGCGTCGGTACTCTACGAGATGCTCGCCGGCCAGCCCCCGCACCTCGGCGGGTCGGCGCAGCAGATCATCATGAAGATCATCGCCGAGCCGGTGGAACCGGTGACGCGGTACCGGAAAGCCGTACCACCGAACGTGTCGGCGGCGCTGGCCGTCGCGCTGGAGAAGCTGCCCGCCGACCGCTTCGAAACCGCGAAGGGCTTCGCCGACGCGTTAGGCAATCCGGCGTTCACGACGGCCGGGATGACGACTGCCGCCGGCACCGCGTCGCCGCAGGGCTGGCATCGTTACGCCGCAGCGATCATTGCCGGCCTCGGCGTCGTCACGATCGCCTCGATCGCCATGGCCGTGAAGGGCCGTCAGCAGGCGGCGCCAGCACCGGTTTCCCGTATCAGCCTCGCGCTTCCCCCGTCAAAGGGGCTGACCGCGCCGGGCGGGACGCGACTCGCCTGGGCGGTCGATGGGCGATCGTTCCTCTACGTGGGACCCGGCAACGGCGGAACGCAGCTGTGGCGTCGGTCGCTCGACGCCCTCGAGCCCGTGCCGATCCCGGGCACCGAAGGGGCGTCGAGTCCGTTCCTGTCACCGGACGGAACTCGCATTGGATACCTCACCGTGAACCCGTTCGAGCTACGACTGGTCGCTCCAGCCGGCGGCGGCTCGACGCGAGTGGTTGGCGGGGATGCCGTGTCTGGCGGTGGAGCGGTGTGGAGCGAAGACGGCTTCATCTACTTCGACGGACTCACGACGCTGTCGCGCGTCAGGCCGGATGGCACGGGCCGGGAAGTGGTGTACCGGCTCGACACGCTGCAGCGAGAGGTAGGGGCTGCCTGGCCCGAGATCCTACCGGGAGGCGCCGGGATGCTGTTTCGCGTTAGGCACATCGGCGACAACATCGGTGACTTCCGCATCATGGTCACCGACCTCCGCACCAGAAAGACAAAGTCGCTCGTCCAGGCATTGGTGGCACGCTACTCCCCTCCCGGGTATCTGCTCTTCGTCACGGCGGATGGGTCGCTCATGGCGTCCCGTTTCGACCCCGACCGGCTCGAGATGATCGGATCGCCCGTGCCGCTCTGGCGAGGGATCGGCATCGGCGCTTTCGGCGTCGTCGACCTCGCGCTTTCCTCGACGGGATCGCTGCTCTACACGACCGACTACCAGTCCACGATCGCCGAGCCCACGTGGCTCACGCGCGCCGGCGTGGCCACGACCATGGACGCGCAGTGGCCCGACGGTTTGGCGTATTCCGTGGCGCTCTCTCCGGACGGATCGCAGGTGGCGGTCGAGTTCATCAACGTCAAGTCCAACACCAGCGTGCCCGATATCTGGATCAAGCGGCTCAACGGCGGGCCGCTCTCGCGTCTCACGTACGAGGGGACCAACAACCTACGGCCGAGCTGGTCGCGCGATGGCCGGGATGTCTTCTTCATCTCCAACCGAAGCGGCTCGCTCGCGCTCTATCGCCAGCGCGCCGACGGCAGTGCTCCGGCCCAGAAGGTCGCGTCGGATCCGCGCGGGTTGGGTGAAGGGTTCGAGTCTCGGGACGGTCAGTGGCTGGTGCTGCGCTCGGCCGACGACGTCTGTTGCGACATCCTCGCGATGAAGCGCGGCGTGGACAGCGTTCCGAAGTCGGTGGTGGCGACCTCGTTCCGCGAGCGCAGCCCGTCCTTGTCTCCCGACGGCAAGTGGTTGGCGTATGCGTCGGACGAGACGGGCCGCTTCGAGGTATTCGTTAGGCCGTTTCCCGATGCCCAGTCGGCGAAATGGCAGGTTTCCACCGACGGTGGATCGTCGCCGCATTGGAGTGCACAAGGCAACGAGCTCTTCTACCTCGATGCTGCGAACCAGATGCAATCGGCCCACGTGACGACCAGTCCGAGTTTCGGGATCGCGTCCAAGGAGCGATTGTTCTCCGCCAGCGGCTACTTCCTCTCCCCCTGGGGACAGGCCTACGACGTGACGCCGGACGGACAGCGCTTCCTGATGCTGCGCGTTGGTACGGCGACAGGGGCGATGCCGGTCTCGCTGGTGTTGGTGGAGAATTTCCTGACGGAGTTGCGTCAGCGGACGGCCGCCCGATGATCATGCCTCGTCTCGTTACCGCACTTGCCGACCGCTACCAGATCGAGCGTGAGCTCGGCCAAGGCGGCATGGCGACTGTCTACCTCGCCCGCGACGTTAGGCACGACCGGGAGGTCGCGCTCAAGGTTCTGAAGCCCGAGCTGGCCGCCGTGTTGGGTGCCGAGCGCTTCGTGGTCGAGATCAAGACCACGGCCTCACTCCAGCATCCGCACATCCTCCCGCTGTTCGATTCCGGGAGCGTCGATGGGTTTCTCTATTACGTCATGCCGTTCATCGACGGCGAGACCCTCAGGGCGAAGCTCGACCGCGAGACGCAACTCGGCATAGATGACGGGATCAAGATCGCGATCGACGTTGCGGACGCGCTGGACTATGCCCATCGCCGCGGGGTGGTGCATCGCGACATCAAGCCCGAGAACATCCTGCTGCACGAGGGCCGCCCGGTGGTCGCGGACTTCGGGATCGCGCTGGCGGTGAGCGCCGCCGCCGACGGACGGATCACCGAGAGCGGACTATCGTTAGGCACACCCCACTACATGAGCCCCGAGCAGGCCACCGCGGAAACGATCACGGCGCGGTCGGACATCTACTCGCTCGCCAGCGTGCTCTACGAGATGCTCGCCGGCGAGCCGCCGCACAGCGGCGGCTCCGCCCAGCAGATCATCATGAAGATCGTCACCGAGGAGGTGCAGCCGCTGACCCGGCGGCGCAAGGCGGTACCGGCGCACATCGCGGCCGCCGTAGCGCAGGGCCTCGAAAAGCTCCCCGCGGACCGATTCGAGAGCGCCGCGAAGTTCGCGGAAGCGCTGAGAGACCCCCATGTCACCATGCATCGAGCCCGGCCAGCCGTGGCGCAGCGGGGGACGGCGCTCACCACGCCTGCCGCGCGATGGGCCGTGGCGCTTGGACTCCTCGTGGGAGGCGGCGCCATCGGCTGGGGACTGCACACAAACAGGGCAGATGCGCCGGCGCCCGTCACGCACTTCACGATTCCGGTCCCGGGCGGCCTCGACGTCGCGGGTATTGTCCCGATGTTGTCGATCGCGCCCGATGGCCGCTCCCTCGCCTACTTCCAGGACGGCATCCTGTACCGGCGACGGCTCGAGCGCGACGGACCCGAGCCGCTCGGCGCCTTCGCGATGGGGTGTTGCGCGCAGTTCCTGAAGGACGGACAATCCATGCTGGTCGGCAATTCCGGCCGCTTCGGGCGTGACTGGCGGATAGTGTCACTCTCCGGCGGACCGGTCGCGAACGTGTCCGCTCGTCCAATCGGGGAGGATATTGTCACGGGGGGATGGTCGCTGCCCGGTCTCTCCCGCCGACGAGCCGGCGACACAACGTGGACCGTCATCACGAAGCTGGATTCGGGAGGCGCCGTGGCCGCGCACATGTGGCCGCAGCTGCTCGAAGGTGGCCGGTCGGTGCTCTACACGATCATGGGGCCGAGCATGATGTGGCACGACGCGCGGATCGTGCTCGAGGACCTGACGAGCGGGGAGCGAACCACCGTCGTGAGCGGCGGCACCGACGGCCGATACGTCCCGACGGGTCACGTGGTCTACATCCGAGCCGACGGGACGATGGAGGCGGTCCCGTTCGACCTCCGACGGCGGCGCCTAACGGGACCTGCCTTCACGGTCGCGGAAGGCGTTCAGACCGGCTACTGGGGTGGCGCCGGCTCCTTTGCCATCTCCGATGCCGGTACGTTCGCGTACATCCGCGGATCGAGCTGGCGGCTGCATCAGCTGACGTGGGTGGACCGACAGGGGAAGGTCATCGGTCATGTCGGCGAACCGGTCACCGTAGAGGGCATCCGCCTGTCACCCGACGAACGCTACGCCGTGACCTATGTGGCGTCGCCGAGTGCGGATATCGCGCGGTTCGATGTGGCGACGGGGGAGCAGCGTCGCCTGACGTTCGATACGAAGACCGAGGACAATCCGACGTGGTCCCGTGACGGGCGGCGTGTGACGTACCGGCTCATTGTAGCGGCCAACGACACCCGCATTGTGACGCGGTCCGCGGACGGCCAAGGTGCGGTCGAGCAGACCTACGCGGCCGGCAAAGGACGATCGGCCATTCCCCTCGACTGGTCGCCCGACGGATCGGCGCTGGCGATTGACGACGGCGGCTTGCGCGTCCTGGACTTGGAGAGCCAGCGCGTGGACACGGTGAGCAGGGGAAGAACGAACGCGCAGTTCTCGCCCGACGGTCGGTGGCTGGCCTACACGACGGAAGAGACCGGACGCGAGGAAGTGTACGCCATTTCCTTTCCGGCGCTCAGCGGGAAGCAACAAATCTCGACGACGGGCGGCCGGCTCCCGCAGTGGTCGGCGCGAAGCGGGGAGCTGTTCTTCCTGAAGAGCGACACGGTGATGGCGACGTCGGTGTCGACTCGGACCGGATTCGACTGGACGGTGCCGCGCCCGCTGTTCGCCAGACCGGATCTGGCAACGCTCGACTACGGGTTCGCGGTATCGGCCGACGGCAGGCGGTTTCTGTACCCCGCCCGAAATCCCGACGCGTCGCCTCGAGAGATACACGTTGTCCTGAATTGGTTCGAGGAACTGAAGGCGAGGGCCGTACCATGATCGAGCCCTCCGAGCGCCTGACGACCACCCTCGCCGACCGCTACCGGATCGAGCGCGAGCTCGGGCGGGGTGGCATGGCAACCGTGTACCTCGCGCGCGACGTTAGGCACGAGCGGGATGTCGCCGTCAAGGTACTCAGCCCCGAACTGGCTGAGTCGTTAGGTCGGCAGCGGTTCGTACGGGAAATCCGGATGGCGGCGAAGCTCAACCACCCGCACATCCTCCCGCTCTACGACTCCGGCGAATGCGACGGATTCCTGTATTTCGTCATGCCCGTGATGCAGGGCCATACGCTGCGCGACCGGCTGACGGTTGACCACACCCTCCCCGTCGACGACGCTGTGCGCATCGCCGCCGAGGTCGCGGACGCGCTCGACTACGCGCACCGCCACGACGTCGTCCACCGCGACATCAAGCCCGAGAACATTCTGCTGCACGAGGGGCACGCGGTCGTGGCGGACTTCGGCATCGGCAAAGCGATCGTGGCCGCCGCGAGTGAGACCTCGACGTTCACGCAGATTGGCGTCACAGTCGGAACGCCGGCGTACATGAGCCCCGAGCAGGCGACGGGCGACGAGCTCGACGGCCGTAGCGACCTCTTCGCGTTAGGGTGCGTGCTGTACGAGATGCTCACGGGCGAGGCCGCGTTCACGGGCGCGTCCGCCCAGGCGACGATTGCCCGCCGGTTCATCTACTCGCCGCCCGCGGTGGCCGACACTCGCGGCGACGTTCCCGCGGACGTCAGCGACCTGGTCGCGCGACTGTTGGAGAAGGAGCCCGGCGCCCGCTACGCGACCGGGGCGCAGGTCGTCTCGGACCTCCGAACGGCAACAACGTCCAGCCCCCGCGTCGCCACGCCGGGCCGAACCCGGGTGCCCGCCGAGAAGTCGATCGCCGTCCTGCCGTTCACGAACATGAGCGCCGACGCCGACAACGAGTTCTTCAGCGACGGCCTGACCGAGGAGCTCATCACCGACCTGTCCCGCGTCCGTGCGCTGCGCGTGATCTCGCGGACGTCGTCGATGCAGCACAAAGGGAGCACCAAGAGTGCCCGCGAGATCGGACGCGAGCTCGGTGTTCGCTACGTGCTCACCGGCAGCGTCAGGCGCGCCGGCAACGCGCTGCGAATAGCCGCGCAGCTCATCGATGCGCAAACCGACGCCCAGCTCTGGGCCGAGAAGTACAGCGGGACGATGGACGACGTGTTCGACTTGCAGGAGCGCGTGTCGCGCGCGATCGTGGACGCGCTTCAGGTCACCCTGTCGCCCGAAGAGAACACACGCCTGAGCGACCGCCCCATCACCGATCCCCGGGCGTTCGAGCTCTTCCTCCAGGCCCGCCAGGAGCTCCGCCACTACAACGTGGATCGGGCCATGCCGTTCCTCGAACGGGCAATCGCGATCGAGGGCGAGGTGCCCGCGCTTCGCGCACTCCGCGCCCTGTCGCTCATCATCCGCGTACGCAGCGGTATGACCGGCGGAGCACGGCTTCTCGACGACGCCGAGGCGGAGGCGCGCGCGCTGATCTCGCTGGCGCCGGACCGCGCGTACGGTCACGCGCTGCTCGGCTTCATCGGCTACGAGCGCGGCACTCTACGCGAAGGCGTCCGATCGCTCAAAGCGGCGATGGAGCTGGACCCCACCGATGCCGACGTGCACTTCTTCCTCGGAATCTCGCTCATAGCCGCCGGTCAGCCCGACGAGGCGTACCGCCTGAGCCAGCGCGTGGTCGGTACCGACCCGCACTCGCCGCTCGCCGGAATGCTGGCCGGCGTCACGACGTGGTTCGTGGGGCGGCCAATGGAAGGGCTGGAGTCGCAGGAGCGATCGCTCGAGCTGGAGCCGGAGAGCTTCATCCACCGCTGGACGCTCGCATATCACTATTTGCTCGTCGGTCGCACGGCGGATGCAGCACGGCAGGCCGATTGGCTCAACGAGCACGCGCCGCAGCTGCCGTACACGGCACAGATGCGGGCACTCGTCGCGGCGGCCGAGGGGCGGCCGAACGACGCGCTGGCCTTGATCACGCCGGTAGACATACGGGTGCTGGATGGCCACCACCTGTTCCACCTGGCCGAGTCGTTCGCGATGGCGGGCGACACGGCGCGAGGTATGGAGCTGTTCGAGATGGCGGTGGACAAGAGCTTCTATCCGTACGAGTTCTTCGCCATCCACTGCCCGTTCCTCGAACCGCTGCGTGGGACACCGGAGTTCGACCGGGTGCTCGCGAAGTCAGCGCGGCGTGTGGCGGAGTTCAGCGCATGACCAGACGGGGGATCGCGCGCGTACCCAGGTTTGATGCACTGCAACAAGACCCACGGGTTGGCGAGTTGATTCAGCCGATGGGACTGCCCACGAACGCGAGCAGGCCGCGATGAGCGACGTGATCAACTCGGTGCGGTCCCTGGCGGCCCGTTACACCATCGAGCGGGAGCTCGGCAGTGGTGGGATGGCCACGGTCTTCCTCGGCCGGGATGTCAAGCATAAGCGGCAGGTCGCCGTCAAGATCGTCAAGCCGGAACTGAGCGCTTCGTTAGGCGCCGAGCGATTTCTTCGAGAGATCGAGACGACCGCGAACCTGCGCCACCCCCACATCCTGCCGCTCTACGATTCGGGCGAGGTGCGTGGGGCCCTCTACTACGTCATGCCGTTCGTCGAAGGCGAATCGCTGCGCGAGCGGCTCAAGCGCGAGGGGCAGCTGCCGCTCGACGACGCCATTCGCATCGCGCGCGAGGTGGCTGGCGCGTTGAGCTATGCCCATGCGCGCGGCATCGTGCACCGCGACATCAAGCCGGAGAACATCCTGCTCGAGAGCGGGCATGCGGTCGTGACGGACTTCGGCATCGCGAGGGCGGTCCGCGAGGCCGGGACCGAGTCGCTGACGGGCGCAGGCATCAGCCTTGGCACACCGGCCTACATGAGCCCTGAGCAGGCTGCCGGTGAGCGCGAAGTCGACGGCCGAACCGACCTCTACTCGTTAGGGTGCGTGCTGTACGAGATGCTTTCCGGACAGCCGCCCTTCACGGGCCCCACGGCCCCGTCGATCATCAAGCAGCACATGGTCACGCCGCCGAGGCCCGTTGCCAATCTCCGGCCAACGGTACCCGCGTCGGTGTCCGCGGCGCTCGAGCGCGCGCTGGCGAAAAATCCCGGAGACCGTTTCGGTCTCGTGTCGCAATTCGGCGATGCGCTGGGATCGTCCGAATCCACGCCCGTCTCGGCCGCAGCGCTTCCGGCGGTGAGTCCACCGTCGGTGAATCCGCCGACAACCAGTGCGCCAACGACCGGACCGCGACCGCACACCGAGCGATTGTTGCTGATGATCGGCGTGGTGCTCGCCGTCGCGCTCGTGCTGGTCGTGGTATTCGCTGTTTGGCGAGGCGTGTCTCGATGATCGAAACGTCGAATCAGGGTTCCTAATCGCGGTTGTACCTGTTCTCGCCCTCGTCACCCCCCGTCTGAAAGCAACCCGGCCCTCACACAGGCTTCCCAATGTCCGGCACGCCGTCGTCCCCCGACCTCGAAGCGATTCTCACCGACCGGTACCGCATCGAGCGCCAGCTCGGCGCAGGTGGCATGGCGACTGTCTACCTCGCGCACGACCTCAAGCTCGGTCGCGAGGTCGCGCTCAAGGTCCTTCGCCCCGAGCTCGGTGCCGTGTTAGGCAACGAGCGGTTCCTGGCCGAGGTGAAGATCACGGCAAGGCTCGACCACCCGCACATCCTGACGCTCATCGATTCCGGGAGCGCGGGCGGGCTGCTCTACTACGTGCTGCCGTACGTGCGCGGCGAGTCGCTGCGCGACCTGCTGAATCGCGAGCAGCAGCTGAGCCTCGAGCAGGCGCTCGCCATCACGAAACAGGTCGGCAGCGCGCTCGACTACGCACATCGCAAGGGTGTCGTGCATCGCGACATCAAGCCGGAGAACATCCTCCTCCAGGAAGGCGAGGCCATGCTGGCGGACTTCGGGATCGCGCTCGCGGTGCAGGAATCGGGCGGCAGCCGCCTGACCGAGACCGGTCTGTCGTTAGGTACACCGCACTACATGAGCCCCGAGCAGGCCACCGGCGACCGCAACGTGGACGCGCGCAGCGACCTCTATTCGCTGGCGTCGGTGCTCTTCGAAATGTTGGTCGGCGAGCCGCCGATCACGGGCAAGACGGTCCAGGCGGTCATCGCCAAGCTGCTCACGGAGCCCGCGATGCACGTGAGAACCGTGCGACCCATGGTGCCCGAGCCCGTGGACACGGCAATCGCGAAAGCGCTCTCGAAGGTCCCGGCCGACCGATTCTCGAGCGTCGCCGACTTTGTGCGGGCCCTCGAAGCGGCTCCCGCAGACGCCAGATCCGGCGCATCGAGCGCGACAGCCGCCGGCGCGGTCCCGGTGGCCGCGCCCAAGTCGCGGCGGGTGATGATCGGCGTAGCGGCCGCCGTGGTCGCGCTCGCCGGGACAGGTGCGGTCCTCGTCGCGAACGGTGCGTTCAGAGAGAAGGACACGTCCGCGGCCCTCCGCGACCGAACCCAGCTGACGTTCTCCGGCAAGATCGCCGCGCCCACGGTTTCGCAGGACGGCAAACAGCTCGCGTTCTTCACGAAGGACTGCACCGGCGCCGATTGCCGCTACGCGATCGACCTCCAGGACGTGGGCAGCACGACCACGCGTCGCGTGCTCGAGGGCGCGACATCGGCGTACGCGCTCGAGTGGAGCCCGGACCGTCGCAACCTCATGGTGAACGGGACCATCGCCGGCCGATTTGGCACCTACCTCGTATCGGCGTTAGGTGGTACGCCGCGGTACCTCACCTCCGGCTTGGCGACGTTCTATGCCGGCGGTGACTCGCTGTTGATCGGATCGCTCGTGCCGACCAACGGCGCATTCACGGTCAAGGTCGCCGGACTCGACGGCACCGTGCGCGACAGCGTACGCGTGCCCGGTCCCGGCACCCAGATCGGAGCGCTCGTGTCGGTGCCCGGAACGTCGCGCATTGTCGCCATGGTGATCCAACCGCCGCACGGACTCTGGCAGGTGTTCGAGCGGAATGGCAAGATCACTGACAAGCTGCTCAACTCGTGCACATGCGGCGGCGTTGCGTCGCGCGACGCCCTCTGGATGACGCGCGCGGGTCCGACGGCGGCCGAGGCGGTCGTGCGCGTCGCGCTGGATTCGACGACCGGCAAGTTCGCGACCCATCAGGACACGATCTACAGCGGACGGTTCACGAACCTCTCGGTGACCGCCGACGGCACGCAGATGACCGTCGACGACGGCAGCTACTCGTTTTCGGTCATCGCGGCGAACCTGACCGACGTGCTGAACGGCACGCTGCCTAACGCTCCACCGCTCATGCAGGCCTCGAACCGGGTCCTCGCGCTCGTGTCGCCGGACGGCGGGCGGCTGCTCATGCGGCGCAGTGTCCCGACGCCCAAAGGCGGCGACGAGGTTCGCGTCTCGGTAGCACCGTTCGGCGGTGGCAGCGAGACCGCCGTGAGCCCAACGGGCCGCGTGGTATCCGCGCGCTGGGTCGACTCCGTGACGGTCGCCATCTACTCGATGACCGGCGCGGGCGCGCAGCTCGCACGAATCGACATCCGCAACGGCGCCTCCACGCAGACGGTCCAGGTCGGCGACTCGGCGATCGTCGATGCCGTTGCCCTGCCTAACGGCTGGGCATGGATCCCCGGCTCGCGGGATCGGGTGGTCATCGAGGAGAACGGCAGGCGTCGCGAGATCCGGAAGTCGGACTATTATGCGTCATTGATCCACCTCGACGTCTCGACCGACAACTCGCGCCTGCTCACCCTCGGGTGGAATGCGGCGACGAGCGACACCCTGCGCCTCGACGTGGTGCCACTGGCTGGTGGCGCGCCAGTCGAGTGGTCGCGACACTTCGCCGAGGACGGGCTCGCCGGGTGGCTCGCCGACGGGTCGATCGCGTTCACCGTCTGGAGCAGCACGGACGCGGCGACGATGTACCAGCTTGCGGGCCGGGCGCAGGAGAAGCCGCTCGGGCCGCTCGGCCACGTCTCGAACATCGTGAGCGTGTCCGATGATCTCGAGCGCGCGACGATCATGTGGCGTGAGTACCGAGGCGACGCGTGGATGTATCGCGTGGTGAAACCGTAGCGGCTCTTCTCGCAACTCGACCAAGGGAGGAACCATGAACCGGTCTGCGCTGCTCGTCGTGACAGTCGTCGGAGGTTTGCTCGCTACCGCGGCGACTGCGCGATCACGCGCGTCCGACGTCGATGAGGTGTGGGCGATGGAAGACACCTACTGGCGTTATGTGAAGGCCGGCGACGTGGAGAAGTACCGCACGCTGTGGAACGACGGTTTCCGCGGCTGGCCGTGCCACAACGAGCACCCTGCGACCAAGGCGGAAATCGGCGACTGGGTCCGCGAGATCAGAGACGGGAAGATCACGTTCGACTACACGCTCACGCGTGAAGGCGCGTCGAACGTCGGCGGCGTTGTTGTGGTCTATTACAAGACGCCGATGATATGGAAGTACGCCGATGGCCGCGTGGACGGACGAAGGGAGCTGTGGCGGAAGTTCACGCACACGTGGGTCAAGGTCGGCGGCAAGTGGCAGATCATCGGCGGCATGTGCGGAGCGGATGCGCCGCGATCGTGACCGAGCGATGCAGCCGACGGTACCTGGACGCGCATCGTGACCGATAGCTGCGATCTGGTTTCTCAATGCGATCCCATCGCTCCGGCCGATGCGGCAGGAGCCCCGCTATCAGCGGCTGCTGGAGCGCATGGGCCTACCGAAGGAGTGGCGACGGTGACCTACGGGACCGGTTCGGCGATCGGCTTTCCTTTCTCGACGAGATAAATGGCGAGGATCTTCACGGGAACCGTGCCTGTGTTCCGCGCGTTATGCACACCAGGCTCATTCTTGAACGCGTCGCCAGCCTTGAGCTGCTTTGCCGGCTCGCCCTCGTGCTCCAGCGTCACCGAGCCCTCGAGGATATATCCAATCTCGATGCCGGGATGCCGGTGCTTTCCCGCCATTGCTCCCGGCGCGATCTCGGCGACACCCATCACCGCTTCGTGAGTCTGGCTCCCCGGCTCGTCAGTCCGCAGGAGAATGGTGCGCTTGATGCCCGGCTGCTGAGCGAACGCGAGCCGGTCCATCGTGGCGCCGACGCCGGCGGCACCGACCAGTGCGATACCGAGGACGAAGGCGCGCTGCCACTTTCCCCCAGACGTTCGGTTCATCGCTGACTCCTGTTGAAGGCCAGATATTCGACGAATGAAACGCTCCGACCGAATCCTGAGCGCGCTGCTCCTGCTCGGTGCCGCTGTCACGATCGCATACTGGATAAACTACGTTGTCGCTGGCGACGTGCGCGTCGTGCCGGATCTCTGGTACAGCGCGTTCGAAGATGCATTCCCCATAGCCGATGGATGGATGGGCCTCTGCATGATCGCCGCTGGTATCGGGTTTTGGCGCGGGAACCGATCGGCCCCATTGTTCGGTTTGATGGCTGGGAGCGCGCTCATCTATCTCGCTGCGATCGACATCACGTTCAACGTCGAACGTGGTCTCTATCGGTTGCTGCCCGCGTCGGGAGCGATGGTGACCGAGGCGGTCATCAACGTGGCCTCGCTGGCACTGGGGATCACGACCGTCACTCTCTGCTGGCGGCGCGCGCTGGCAATGACTGGCGCTGCGGGCGCGCAACGCTCATGATCTGACCCCGATGCGACCTTGGCTCCAGTTCGCCCTCGCGACGCTCAGCGCGTTCGGATGGTCCAGTATCGCCTCCGCACAGCGGGGCGAAGCTTTGTGGTACCTCGACGGCGAAAGGAGCATCCAGTCGTTCATCGCTCACGCTGATCAGATCA
>Ga0207674_10004352_pt1 | contig 17083 bp, 14 predicted proteins | sample KBSCornC72_FD_184303 | JGI IMG/M metagenome (GOLD analysis project Ga0207674, IMG submission 184303) | Corn rhizosphere microbial communities from Kellogg Biological Station, Michigan, USA - KBS Corn C7-2 (SPAdes) (version 2) | ecosystem: Host-associated > Plants > Roots > Rhizosphere > Soil ... | reverse complement strand
CATATAGCCGAAGCTGTCGCCGACCATACCGCCAAGCGTGCCAAAGAAAAGAACCTTCAAAAAGCTGTATTTACCAAAGAATTCGCTGTGGGCGAGAACGCCGGAAATAAGCAAGGTAATATCGCCCTCAATAGTGCAGAGTGCAAATACCGCGTATATTCCGTACTGTTCGATAATTTCGTAGAGCGGATGTTCCATTATTAAGGATGGGCTTTCAGCAATCTTCCGTCTATTTCGGCTGCATTCAAAAGAGTATCTTTCCATTGACGCGCAGTCAAACAATTGCGTCGGCGAAAACGGTTTGACACTTATACGTCTTGTGTCTAAAATCGCCTTAGTTTCGGCCTTAGTCAGTAAGGGAAGGCGTCAAAAAATATGGATGAAAATCCTGACCTCGTAAAAAAAACCGTCGGCGTTGAGGCCTCGACAAACGCGTTCCTCGGCGTATGCGTCGATCAGAACAACCAAATGATCGCGGCTCATCGCGGATCGTTTTCACGCGACGAATCCGCGGCATCGCAACTGATCGCATTTGTCGAAAGCTTAAAAGAGCGGTTTGGGGAATTTGACCGCATCGGCATTGCCGTTCCCGGCCTGATCGAAAAAGGCAACAGGCGTGTCGCATTCTCTGCACATATTCCCGAACACGCCGGCGTCGATCTCGCGAGCGAAGTCATATCGTCGCTCGGTATTTCTGCAAGGATGGAAAACGACGCAAACGCGGCGGCTTACGGCGAATTTATAGTTGGAAGCGGCCAGGGAAGCCGCAACCTCTTTTACGCAACTCTTGGTGAAGGCGTCGGCGGCGCGTTCATCATCGACGGCGAGATCTGGCGCGGCAACGCAGGGTTTGCCGGTGAGTTCGGATATGTTGCGATCAATTCTGACGGGATGCGGCTCGAGGACGTTGCGTCAACCGCAAATATCGTTCGCCGCACGCGGAGCCGGTTTCAACAGGACAGCACATCTTCTCTCAACAAGATAGATGAGCAGGAAATAACGATCGAAGACATAGTTCGTGCCGCCGAGCGTCAGGACGATTTTGCCCAACTGATGCTGCAGCGGACCGGAAACTACGTCGGAACGGCGATCGCCAGCGTCATTAATCTATTTAATATCGAAAGGATCGTGATCGGCGGCGAGATAATGCGTGCAGGTGAACTCGTTCTGGACGCAATAATCCGCCGCGCACGCGAATTGTCCTTTGCCCCTTCTTTTAATTCCACAAACATAGTCGCCGGCTCACTCGGTGAAAACGCTGCAGCCATCGGAGCCGCTTTGCTCGCAAAAGACGGGGGACAGTAAGCAGTAGGCAGTTGGCAGTAGCAGTCAGACGTGCCTGGCATTCGAGTTAGGCAGTCTCATAGCTTGTGCCTCAACCGCCTACTGCGAACTACCAACTGCCAACTGATCTGCCATTTTTAGCCGCGTTCATTTCGCTTATCAGGAAAACTAATTAAACCTTTCGTTGCTTAAATGCGGTTGAAGCATTATTTTTATTGTTCAATTTGCGGAATTTAGAAGATTTAGTAGAATTGAAAACGGCTTTACGAATTAATTTCTCAATTAATATTTTCGCCCGCAAATGATTTGCCTGATCGCTGAGGCAATTGTGTACGGGTATAGGTTTTTGTCAGTCTAGATCTTCGGATATCTGAGAGCTTCAAATGGCGCAATTTTTTAATAGAAGTGCAAATAATATCGCTCGGATCAGCATGGTAGCGGTCGTGGTTTTATCCGGTGTGGCATTCTATGCATATACGCAGCTTGCTCGGTCGTCGTATCTGACCGGGCGGTATCTCGAAATTGAGCAGCCCGTGCAGTTCAGCCACAAGCACCACGCGGGTGACGACGGTATCGATTGCCGCTATTGTCATACCACCGTTGAAACGGCCGCGTCCGCCGGAATACCGCCGACGCAGACATGTATGAACTGTCACAGCCAGCTTTGGTCCGATGCTCCGTATCTTGAACCAATTCGTGCAAGCTTTCGCGATAACAAGCCGCTCCAATGGACGCGTGTCCACGACCTTCCTGAGTACGTGTATTTCAACCACAGCATTCACGTCGCAAAAGGCGTCGGCTGTTCGACGTGTCACGGACAGATCGACAACATGCCCGCGGTCTATCAGGAAAACACCCTGCAGATGGAATGGTGTTTGTCGTGCCACCGCAATCCGCAGGAATTTATCCGGCCCAAATCCGAGATCTTTAATATGCAGTGGCAGGACAGCGACCTGACCGCCGACGAGCGGGCGAAACTGAAAGAGCAGTATCACATCAGGAGCAGGGAAATGATGACCAGTTGCTCGACGTGTCACCGATAAGAATTGCCGCAAAGAGGCACGAAAAAACGCAGGACGATGGGCCGAACATGAGAAACGCAGACTCACATTATCGATATATGAGAATTTTGCGCTTTTTTGCGGCCGTTAAATAAGGAACCAGAGAAAAATGCCCAGCAAGGACAGCAAACAAAACTTTGCATTGTTGCGTGACAAGATATTGTCGCAAAACGGAAAGGAATATTGGCGAAGCGTCGAAGAATTCGTCGACGCTCCCGAATTCAAAGAGTTCGTAACGCGCGAGTACCCGCACGAAGCTGAAGTGTGGGACAACTCACTCAGCCGCCGAAATTTTGTAAAGGTCATGGGGGCGTCGCTGGCGCTTGCGGGTTTGAGCGGTTGTGTCATGCAGCCGCCCGAGAAGATCGTTCCCTACGTTCACGCCGATCCTGATCTTATTCCTGGTAAGCCGCTTTACTTCGCAACGGGAATGACGCTCGGCGGCGTTACAACCGGACTGCTTGCAAAATCGTACGATGGCCGTCCGATCAAGGTCGAAGGAAACCCGGATCATCCGGGCAGCCAGGGAGCAACTGACGTCCTTGCGCAGGCTTCGCTCCTAAATATGTACGACCCCGACCGTTCGCAGGAGGTCACATATCGCGGAACGCCGAAAACCTGGCCCAATTTTGTCACCGAGCTTCGCGGAAAGGTCAACGAAAACCGGGTTGACAACGGCGCCGGTATCAGGTTTTTGACTGAAACGGTAACTTCGCCGACCCTGATCGAGCAATTCAAACAGCTTTCGGCTGAATTGCCCGGTGCAAGATGGTACCAGTACGAACCGATAAATAACGACAACGCAACGGCGGGTGCAAAGCTCGCATTCGGTTCGCCGGTTCATACGATTTACAAGTTCGACAAGGCCGACCGCGTACTCTTGCTCGATGCCGACATCTTCTCCGATTTTAATGTCGGCTATATCAAGGATTACACAAAACGCAGGCAATGGTCGGAAGAAAACAAGGAGATCAACCGCCTGTACGTTGTCGAGTCGTCCGTTAGCATCACGGGTGCAAAGGCCGACCACCGTCTTGCCGTAAAACCGAGCGCGATGCCCGAAGTCGCAAAGGCGATCGCCGCAGCACTCGGCATTGGCGGCGTTACCTCGACAAATAACGAGAATGCTGCGTGGATAAACGCGCTGGCAAAGGATCTGATGGCGTCCAGGGGGCGCTCAGTTGTAGTCGCCGGACGCGGGCAATCGCCCATTGTTCATGCTCTTGCGCATGCGATGAATGCGGCGCTCGGCAACGTAGGCCAGACGGTTGTTTATACCGATCCGCTTTCTCCGAACAGCGACAGAACGCAGATCGACCAGCTTCGCGAGCTCGTGACCGACATCGATGCCGGCAAGGTGAAAATGCTTGTTATCATCGGCGGAAATCCGGTTTACAACACGCCCGTTGACCTCAGGCTTGACGAGGACCGGATGAACAAGGTGCCGCTTCGCATTCATCTTGGCGAACACTACGACGAAACGGGCGAGCTTTGTCATTGGCATATATCGGGTAAGCACTACCTCGAAAGCTGGAGTGACGGCCGCTCGAACGACGGTACTGCATCGATCATGCAGCCGCTTATTTCTCCTCTTTACGACAGCCACAATGCTCATGAGCTTGTGCAGCTTTTCTTTAAGGAGAATTACGACAAGAAGGATTACGACATTGTTAAGGGTTTTTGGCAGTCGCAGAATCTGAGTTCGACGTCGACTACTCCGGCCGCAGCTCCGGCGAGACCGCCCGCGCCCGCGGGGACCACCGGGAATGCGACGGCTCAGCCGCCCGAATCACCGACGAATGCGGCGGCAAAAGCGACCGCGACTCCGGGTAACGCTCCGGAGAAATTGGCTCCGACTACGACTGGAGCGGCCACGCCGCCCGCGGCAGCTCCCGTTCCGAAGAATTTCGAAGATAATTGGCGCAAGGTCGTCCACGACGGGTTTATCCCGAACAGTGCGCCGCAGCCGAAAACTGTTACCGCGAGCACCGCGTTTCTCAACCAGCCCGCTCCGCCGGCGCCGGGAAACTCAGGAAATCTCGAGATCGTCATTCAGCGCGATCCGTGCGTTTACGACGGGCGCTTTGTGAATAACGGCTGGCTGCAGGAACTTCCAAATCCGCTTAATAAGATCACATGGGAAAACGTTGGTTTGATCAGCCCGAAAACGGCCGCGCGTCTCGGCGTAAATCGCAACTACAAGGAACGGGAGCTCGGGGGCGGTGAAGAAGGCTATGCGTTCATAAACACAAAGGGCGGAAACAAGTACTCGGAGCTGGTCACGCTGACATACCAGGGAGCGCAAATTAGCAAAGGCGTTCCGATGTGGATCACTCCCGGCCAGCCTGACGACGTAATTACGATTTTTATGGGCTACGGCCGCACAAAAGCCGGACGAGTCGGTACTGGCCTCGGATACAACGCATATGACGTCAGGCGTTCGGACGCCATGGATCATGGGACCGGCGACATCAAACCGAACGGTGAAAGGACCGAGATCGCTTCGACGCAGATCCATTTCAATATGGAAGGCCGCGACCTGCTTCGCGTCTGGGACCTCGAACAGTTCAACGGAAATGAAAAGATCGGCGAACAGGAAGACTTTTACCCTGAGTCGATGTACCCGTACGAACAGCATCAGGAAACCTACGAAAAGAACCACAAGTGGGGAATGACCATCGATCTGAATTCGTGCGTCGGCTGCAATGCGTGTGTCATCGCCTGCCAGTCGGAAAATAACATTGCCGTCGTTGGTAAGGAACAGGTCAACCGCAGCCGCGAGATGCACTGGCTTCGTGTAGATGCTTATTACGGCGGGGACGACCTGAACAATCCGACGGGACCTGCGTTTCAGCCGGTCTTGTGCCAGCAATGCGAACAGGCGCCGTGCGAGGTCGTCTGCCCGGTTCATGCTACGGTCCACAGTGCCGAGGGGCTGAACGACATGACGTACAACCGCTGCGTCGGAACGCGTTATTGTTCGAACAACTGCCCGTACAAGGTCCGCAGGTTTAATTTCCTTCTTTTCCAGGATTGGGACACGCCGCAGTTCAAGCTAATGCGAAACCCGGAAGTGACGGTTCGCAGCCGCGGTGTTATGGAGAAATGCACCTACTGCACGCAGCGTATCGCGGCAGCCAGGATCGAGGCGGAAAAGGACGGCCGCGCGATCCGTGACGGCGAAGCCGTGACAGCGTGCCAGTCTGTCTGCCCGGCCGATGCGATCATCTTCGGCGATATGCACGACAAGGACAGCAAGATCGCAAGGACCAAGCAGGACCGCCGCAATTACACGCTTTTGAATGAATTGAATACGCAGCCGCGCACGACCTATCTTGCCGGACTGAAAAACCAGAACAAGGAAATGCCGGATTACAAGGCTCCTAAACCGCACTCCGGAATGATGGGTGCCGAGAGAGCAGAGCCGGAAGCTGAGTAGTTTTCTAAGGCCGATCATAAAAGCAAGGAACTCGAATACGAGGATATGCAGGATTTAAAGGAAGTCCAAAGAAGAATTTACCCGCCGATGGTGGAGGGCGATCATACGCTTGCCACCGTGACCGACAAGATCAGCGACGTTGCTCTGAAGAAAAAGACGCCGTTTCACTGGTTCATCGGATTTGGCATTGCGTTCATGATCGCTCAGATGCTGATGATGACGATCATCTGGCTGCTTGCCAAGGGTATCGGCATTTGGGGCACCAACCAACCGGTCGGCTGGGCGTTTCCCATCATCAACTTCGTCTGGTGGATCGGTATCGGTCACGCCGGAACGCTGATCTCTGCCATTCTGTTGCTTCTTAATCAAAAATGGCGCACGTCGATCAACCGGTTCGCCGAGGCTATGACGCTTTTTGCGGTGGCCTGCGCGGGCTTATATCCGGTCTTTCACACAGGCCGTCCGTGGCTTGCCTACTGGCTGTTCCCGTATCCGAACACCATGAGCATCTGGCCCCAGTTCCGCAGCCCGCTCGTTTGGGACGTTTTCGCGGTCTCGACATATGCTACGGTTTCGCTGCTGTTCTGGTACGTTGGTTTGATCCCCGATCTTGCCACTCTCCGCGACCGTGCAAAAAACAGATTTTTCAAATTCGTCTACTCGATACTTTCGTGGGGTTGGCGCGGCTCCGCCCGTCATTGGCACCGGTTCGAGCTTGCATATTTGATCCTTGCCGGTATCTCGACGCCGCTGGTGCTTTCGGTGCACTCTATCGTGTCCCTGGACTTTTCGGTTTCGCAGCTGCCCGGCTGGCACGCAACGTTCTTCCCGCCGTATTTCGTCGGCGGAGCTATCTATGCCGGGTTCGCGATGGTGCTGATCCTCTGCATTCCGCTTCGCCACCTGTACAACATGAAGGATTTCATCACCCACACGCACCTTGTTTACATGGGCAAAGTGATGATGGCGACGGGCTTCATCGTTGGTTACAGCTATTTGTTCGAAGCGTTTTTTGGCTGGTACTCGGCGTCGCAGTATGAGTGGTTCATGATCAAGAGCCGTATATGGACGGGCCCGTACTGGTATATGTACTGGCTGCTGCTGCTTTGCAACGTGTCCGCTATACAGCTTCTTTGGTTCAAGCGGTTCCGAAACAGCGAGGTGTGGCTGTTCATCGTTTCTATCTTCGTCAGTATCGGTATGTGGCTTGAGCGGTTCGTCATCATCGTCGGCAGTATTCACCATGATTTCCTGCCGTCGTCGTGGGGTATGTATTCGCCAACGATATTCGATATTTCGATGTTCGTCGGAACGCTCGGTTTCTTCTTTACGCTGATCTACCTGTTCGTGCGGTTCGTACCGATGATCTCGATATTCGAGGTGCGTACCCTCTTGCCGGAAGCAAATGTGCACGGACATCAGGAGGATTTTGAAGAGAACGTTAACGAGATCGAATACATATACGATCGGACCGATCCGCCAAACGCGTAAGCTTTTTGGAAAGGCCGAATGACCGGACCGATATTTTGAATCGAGCTATGGAAAAGAATCTTTACGGTTTGCTTGCAGAATTTGATACCGCGGAACAGCTTGTTGACGCGGCGGCCAAAGTCCGCGATGCGGGCTACACAAAAACCGATGCGTTTTCGCCGTTTCCGATACATTCGATCGACGAGGCCCTCGGCATAAAGCGAAGCATCTTACCGTACCTGGTGTTTGGCGGCGGTATTCTTGGGCTGTTTTCGGGCTTTTTGCTGCAATATTTTGTCCACGTTATCGATTTTCCGATCATCGTGGGCGGCCGTCCGCACATGAGCATTCCGGCGTGGATACCTCCGGCGTACGAGCTGACGATCCTTTTCGGCGCGTTTACTGCCGTTTTCGGAATGCTGTTCCTGAACGGTTTGCCGAGCCCGTATCATCCGGTTTTTAATGTGCCGCGATTTGCTCTCGCAACAAGAGAAAAATTCTTTTTGGTGATCGAGAGGAAAGATCCCCAGTTTGATTATGAGAAGACAAAGGGCTTTATGGAAGGCCTTGATCCGCAGGAGGTTTTCGATGTGGAAGAATAGTGGCCAGTGGTCGGTGGCCGGCGGGCAGCCAAAAAGCCGCAAGACGCTGATAGCCTTCTGCTTACTGCTTACGGCTTACTGCCTGCTGGCAGGCTGCCGCTACGACATGCAGGATCAGCCTCGTTACAAGGCCTATAAGGAAAGCGACTTTTTCAGTGACGGACGAGCTTCGCGCAACCTGCCCGAGGGCACGGTCGCACGCGGTATGCTGCATGATAACAAGGCTTTATACACCGGCAAGATCGACAATCCAAACCCGAACGCCCCGGTGACAACAGCGACGGATGCCTCGGGAAACACGGTCGTTGCGAGCTTTCCGAACGACGTTGACGAATTTCCGGTCCCGGTCACCAAGGAACTGATCGAGCGCGGCCAGAATCGATTCAATATTTATTGTATCGTCTGCCATGGGCCGCTCGGCAACGGCGACGGCATGGTTGTTCGCCGTGGTTTCCCGAAACCACCGACGTATCATGACGACCGCCTTAGAAATGCCCCTGTCGGACATTTCTTTGACGTAATGACGAACGGATGGGGCAAAATGCCAAGTTATGCCGCGCAGGTCGATCCTGCCGACCGGTGGGCGATCGTCGCATATATACGTGCTCTGCAGATCAGCCAGAACCCGGAACAAAATGCGAAAATGAGAGGAAATACGAACACAAATACGGCCGAGCCTCTACCGGCCCAATCGCCGAAAGCCAACACCAACGGAGGTGTCAAATAGATGAGTGATCGCGGCGATTTTTACGCACCCGACGATGTTAAACGCTGGCGCACCCTTGCGCTGGGCATAGGCGGTATCGGGCTCATAATTTGGGCGGTTGGGCTCTATTTCAATAGCGAACAGGCCTTGCGTTCGTGGATCTTGGGCTACGTTTTCTGGAGCGGCATCGGCATCGGCTGTCTTGGCGTTCTGATAATGTCGTATCTGACGGGCGGTGCGTGGGCTGTTGTCTCGCGCCGAACGCTCGAAGCCGGCGCACGCACTCTGCCGATCATCGTTCTGCTGTTCATTCCCCTTGCTCTCGGGGTTGCGGGCGGCAAGGTTTTCACATGGACGCATCTTCCGCCGACCGAGCATACCATGGTGCAGCGCGGCTGGTTTATGACGCCCGAAAGCTGGATACTTCGCAGCATATTCTATTTTGCCGTGTTCGGCACGTTGACTTATCTGCTGACCAAGTGGTCCGGTTTGCAGGATCAGACCAGCAACCCGGAAGATTCCGCAGCTTATCTCGGCAAATCAACCAAGTTGTCGGGTCCGTCGATGATCATCTGGTGCGTGATCGTTTCGTTCTGCGCCGTTGACTGGGTCATGGAGCTCGATCCGCATTTCACGTCGACCATTTACGGTATGCTTTATATCGCTGGGTGGGGATTGAGCTGTTACTGTTTTGTCGTGACGATCCTGGCATTGCTGTCCGATAAACCCGGCCTCAACCGCGTTCTCGGAAAGCGGCATTTTCACGATCTGGGCAAATTGATGCTCGCGCTCGTAATGATCTGGGCGTACTTCAACTTTGCACAATACCTGATCATCTGGTCGGGCAACATTCCCGAAGAAACACATTGGTTCGTTGACCGTACGAAAGGCGGCTGGGGTTACATCGGAGCGCTCTTAATATTCTTTCACTTTGCGTTTCCGTTTCTCGTGCTCTTGCAGCAGGATTTCAAACGCAAGGCGAAATGGATCGCGTCGCTCGCTATCTTCATTCTCCTTATGCGGCTTTTTGATTATTTGTACCTCGTTGGACCAAATCCGTGGATCAACGAGCACATCGAGCGCGGAGCGTTTATCGTAAGCTGGATGGATGTCATTGCTCCGATCGCCGTTGGCGGCATCTGGCTGTGGTGGTTTTTTGGTGAGCTTATGAAGCGGCCGCTTGTCCCTGTGCAGGATCCTTTTCTCGAAAATGCGATCGAACACGGACACGGGCACTAGTATTTTCTCCGCCGATGGTGCGGCTGGTTTTTGGATAAAGTTATGGGAGCTACAAGACACGAAAAATCGTTCGTTGACTTCGAAAAAGGCTACGAGCAGAACATCATCGGGTTCAAGGGCATCATTTATTTCGGTATCGGCCTGGTTTTGCTGATCGTCATAACGTTTGCTCTGATGTGGGCGCTGCTGCATGTCATGCGCGATCAGGCGTCTGCCGAAAAGGATACGGCTGGCCCGATGACGATGAGCGATAAGGAAAGCCTGCCGCCCGAACCGCGCCTGCAGTCGGCTCCGGGTTTTGGTGTCGATTCGCAGACGGGCCGCGTAAATCTGGAGCTCCGCGAACCGCAGGCGGAATATCACGAGGTTCGTAAACAATGGGACGAAATGCTGAAGTACGGCGAGAAGGACCCGAAAACCGGAACACAGATCACGATGCCGGTCGAGCAGGGAATCGAAAAACTTTTAGAGGAAAACCCGAAGGCAAAAACCGACCCGGCGTCGATAAAGGCATATAACGACTCTCGGCTTTATATCACAGACGCCAGCGCCGGACGTTTGGAAGGCCTGACAAGGCGATAGTGTTCAGAGTTCACGCGTTCAAGCGTGGCCTTGTCAGAATTGCTCGTCGTTATTGAACGAGCAAAACTCTGAACGGAGGGAATATGAGAAAAAGTCGGCCATTTTTAGCAGTTTCGCGGCTGAAACTTTTTACATTAATTATTGCAGTTATGGCGTTTGCGGCGGCAGCCGCCGCGCAAAAGCCGGAGCATTACAATTCGCCGCTGTACTCTCCGCGTTATTACGACCCGTCGCAGTCGGTGACTAACGGGATGCCCGACGCCTTGAAAAAAGTCGGCATCGAGCAAAAGCTCGGTAATCAGCTTCCGCTCGACGCCGTTTTGAAGGACGAGAACGGCAACGCCGTGAAACTCGGCAATTATTTCAACCAGGGACGGCCGGTCATTCTGGCACTTGTTTATTACGAATGCCCGATGCTTTGCAACGAGGTCCTTAACGGGCTGACCGGTTCATTGAAGGGGATGTCGCTCGTCGCCGGAAAGGATTTCGATGTGGTTGCCGTTAGTTTTGACGCACGCGAAAACGACAAACCCGATCTCGCCAAAAATAAAAAGGCGAGCTACATGGAGCGGTACGGCCACCCGGGAAGCGAGAACGGCTGGCACTTTTTGACGGGAACGCAGGACTCGATCGACGCGGTGACCAAGGCGGCTGGGTTCAGTTATTACTGGGACGACAAGACGAACCAGTTCGCCCATGCCGGTGGCATCATGGTAACAACGCCCGAGGGTAAAATGTCGAAGTACTTTTATGGTATCGACTACGCTCCGAAGGACCTTAAGTTCGGGATCATGGATTCGTCGCAGGACAAGATCGGCAGCGTCACGGACCAATTGCTGCTTTACTGCTACCATTACGATCCGGCAAGCGGAAAATACGGCTTTGCGATACTGCGGGCGATGCGCGTCGCTGGGGTTTTCACGTTGTTAGGCCTCGGAACAATGCTCTTTGTATTCTGGCGGAGAAACAAGGTCAAGAAAGAAGATCCGGAAATCGTTTAGAGATCCCCGTCAATTTCTGACGATTTATTTAGATTATGCAAACAACTTCGTGGGTTCCAATTTTTCCCGAACAAGCCTCAAGCTTCGCGTGGCAGGTTGACCTGTTGTATTTTTACCTGATTTTGATCAGCATCGCCTTCACGATACCGATCGTTTTGGCAATGTTCTATTTCGTTATCAAATACAGGGAAAAAGAAAAATTCGCATCCGGCGCCGACATTCACGGTTCCATGACGCTTGAGACTGTCTGGTCGATCATCCCGTTCATGGTATCGATGACGATCTTTCTCGGCGGAGCGATCGTTTTTTACAACCAGTACACCCCGCCGAAGGATGCGATGGAAATTTACGTCGTCGGCAAACAGTGGATGTGGAAAATACAGCACGGAACCGGCCAACGCGAGATCAACGAACTTCATGTTCCAGTCGGACGAAATGTTAAGCTCACGATGACGACCGAGGATGTGATCCATGACTTCTCGATCCCGGCGTTCCGCACCAAAGCGGACGTTGTACCGGGACGCTACTCATATCTTTGGTTCAACGCAACAAAGCCGGGCAAATATCATCTGTTCTGTCAGGAATACTGTGGCCTGAACCATTCGGGAATGGGCGGATGGGTTTACGTGATGGAGCAACGCGATTTCGATAACTGGTTGAGCGGCAATGCGTCCGGCCAGACGCCCGTGGAAATGGGCAAAGACCTTTTTGAGACCAAGCTCGGCTGTGCGTCCTGTCACGAAGGCGGACCAGCCCAGCGCGGTGCCAAACTCGAAAATATTTACGGCACCGATGTCAAACTGGTGGGCGGCGGAACCGTTAAAGCCGACGACGATTATATCCGCAACTCGATACTCAATCCGAGTTCGCAGGTCGTCGAAGGATTTCAGCCGATCATGCCGACGTTCAAGGGCCAGGTCACCGAAGAGCAGCTTAACGCTCTCGTGGCTTATGTAAAATCATTGAGCGGAGTGACCGGCACGAGTTCAAGCAGTTCGACGGCGGCTCCTGCGAATACTGCGGCACCCGCGTCAAATGCGAATGCGGCACCGAAAAAGGCCGCAAACGCGAAGTGATGAAGGACCGGCGGGTCTGACCGATATCCGCCGCCGGTAATAGAAGGTTATGCCCCGGGGCATACACCGCAAAGTGACAAGGTGATAGAGAATTATGCAAAACGTTGATGCGATCGGTAACGAAGGATATGTTAGGCCGAAGCTAAATTATCTGAACAACGGCACGACGCTTAGATCCTGGCTTTTGACCAAGGACCACAAGCGCATCGCGATCATGTACCTGATCTCGGTTTCGGTGTTCTTTATGATGGGCGGCATTTATGCCTCGATCATACGGCTCGAGCTGCTCACGCCGGCCAGCGATCTGTTGAACACGGGCACCTACAACAAGGTGTTCACGCAGCACGGCATCCTGATGATCTTCTTTTTCCTGATCCCGTCGATACCGGCCGTATTGGGAAACTTTTTTATACCGCTCATGATCGGGGCCAAGGACCTCGCTTTGCCGCGTATCAATCTTTTGAGCCTTTACATTTACTGGCTCGGAGGCGCAATAACGCTGTGGGGACTGATGCAGGGCGGCGTTGATACCGGCTGGACGTTCTATGTGCCGTATTCGACCACATTCTCGAATACTTATGTTGTTGCGGTCGGTCTCGGCATTTTTATCAACGGATTTTCTTCGATCCTTACGGGCCTGAATTTTATTGTTACGGTTCACACCATGCGGGCACCGGGAATGACGTGGTTCCGCCTGCCGCTGTTCGTTTGGTCGCACTACGCAGTAAGCCTCGTGATGGTTTTGGGAACGCCCGTCGTTGCGATCACTATCCTGCTCGTCGCGCTTGAGCGTCTCGCCCACGTAGGTATCTTCGACGCCTCGATAGGCGGCGACCCGATCCTGTTCCAACACCTTTTCTGGTTCTATTCTCACCCGGCCGTTTACATCATGGTTTTGCCGGGAATGGGCGTCGTCAGCGAACTTATCTCCAACTTTGCGCGCAAAAAGATCTTCGGTTACGAGTTTGTTGCGTTTTCCAGCATTGCGATCGCCGTATTCGGCTTCCTCGTCTGGGGACATCACCTGTTCGTAAGCGGCCAGTCGATGTACGCAGGTTTGGTTTTTTCGTTCCTTTCGATGGTGGTTGCCGTGCCTTCGGCGATCAAGATGTTCAACTGGACGGCGACGCTCTATAAAGGCTCCATCTCGCTCGATACGCCGATGCTCTATGGCCTCGGGTTTATGGGTTTGTTCCTGATCGGCGGCCTTACAGGACTGTTTCTCGGGGCTGTTGGCCTCACGGTGCACTTGACCGACACATATTTTGTCGTTGCCCATTTTCATTACGTAATGGTCGGCGGACAGGTTATCGCGTACCTTGGCGGTCTGCATTACTGGTGGCCGAAAATGACGGGCAAGATGTATTCCGAATTCTGGGGCAAGATATCAGCGATGCTCGTCTTTATCGGATTTAATCTGACGTTTTTCCCGCAGTTCATACTGGGTTATCTCGGAATGCCGCGACGCTACGCATCGTATCCTGAGGAGATGCAGGTGCTGAATATTTTCTCGACGGCCGGAGCATCGGTGCTTGCCGTTGGTTTCACGATGCCGGTCGTTTATTTTATACACTCGCTGATCTATGGCAAGGAGGCCGGCCCGAATCCCTGGCTGCTGCCGGGACTCGAATGGCGTACCAGTTCGCCGCCGCCGACCGAGAATTTCGAGACGACGCCGGTCGTTACATGGGAAGCTTACGAATTTGGCGAGGAAAACGGGCTCGATTTTGAGGAAGCCCGCAGACGCGCGGCTGTCGCTCCGGCAACATCGTAACAGTTCAGAGCTCCAAGTTCTGAGTTTCGGGTTTGATCGATGCTCAGCTTGGTACTATAAACTCAGAACCGATCAAGCTAAACAAAGTTCCACGATCCGCATTTAGCCCGGAACTTGGAACTCCGAACCTGGAACTAAAAAGAGAATGGCAACAAACGTTGAAGTTATAGATCACGATCACTATCATCCGCCCGGTCTTCAGCACCAGTTCGAAGACATGAAGCAGCAGGAAGAGTCCGTCTCTATCGGGATGTGGTTATTCCTCGCGCAGGAGATCATGTTCTTTGGCGGGCTATTTACGGCCTATCTGGTGTTCAGATGGAGGTTCCCGATGGCGTTTGCCGCCGGCAGTAACCACTTGAACGCGTTTTGGGGCGGCCTGAACACTCTCGTGCTCATTGTCAGCAGTTTGACCATGGCATTGACGGTTTATTACGCGCGGCTTGGCAACCGCAATATGCAGGTAATACTAATCATACTCACGATGTTTTTCGGCTCGGTTTTTTTGGGAATCAAGGCGATCGAGTATTCCGATAAATATCACGACGGCGTCGTGCCTGTTACAGGGCTCAACCGAAAGGTCAAGGCGCCGGCAGATGAGGGACTTGCGGCGGCGGCACCGGCGAAACCTTGCTGGGAGGTCGGCCACGAAGAGGAAGGCGAGTACGTCAACCCCCGCGGCGAGTTTCAGTGGGCCGACTGCTCGCTGGCCAAAATGGCCCAGGATAATGGCTTTTTGACCGAATCCGAGCGTAACGGGTATCTCAACTCCGCAGGCATGATCGACGGCAATAGGTTCCGCGATAAGGTCCGCATCTTTTTCTGGCTCTATTTCGCGATGACCGGCCTGCACGCCTTGCACATGGTGATCGGCCTTGGGCTGATGCTCTGGCTGCTTTACAAAGCGTTTCGCGGCACGTTCAGCCCCGAGTACTACATGCCGGTCGAGATATCGGGACTTTACTGGCACTTTGTGGATATTGTCTGGATATTTCTGTTCCCGCTGCTGTACCTGCTTGGACGGCACTTTTTGCACTAGGAGAATTTTTAAGAAAATGGCTGATAATCACGAAGAAGGACAACATATCGGCATACCCGGATACCTGGCCGTATTTGCCGTGCTGGTCGTAGGCACGATCGGAACGTATTTTATTGCGACCGTTGATCTTGACGACCACCTGTTTCATGGAGCAAATACGCTGGTCGCGCTGCTTATAGCCTTTACGAAAATGGCGTGCGTCATGCTGTTCTTTATGCACGTTCGCTGGAGCCCGCGTCTGATCTGGCTTTCAGCCGTTGCCGCGTTTTTCTGGCTGGCGATCATGTTTTCGTTCACGATGCAGGATTACTTCACACGCATTTCCGGAGTTTTCTCGATCTAGGATCTATTCATTTACCGATGGACGCTGTGACGATAGGCAAAAAGCCTTTCGTTGCAGCGTCTTTCAATTTTGGATTCGCTCGGTTGGTTTTGGTCTTCGGTCTTTGAACATATCCCCGCTGCGTAGGTCCTAGTTTTACAAAAGCCAAAGACCAAAGAGCCAAAACCGATCCGTAGTCAATTAGGTTCAATGCACCACGCCGTGTTATTATTTTCGATTTGATATGCCGAACTTTGGCCGCCTTTTCGTCGTTTATAATGCAACAGGCTGTTGATTTCGTTCATCACAAACCAATGAAGTTCACAAGGTTCCCCTTTTCTTTCCGACATTTAGCGATCTATGCTTTTTTGGCAGTTTTTTTGACCGGCTGCAACATCGTAAAAAAAGAAAGTAAGGCACCGACGCTTCTAAAAACAGAAAACGCGTCCCAGGCGTCGCTTATGGACGAGGTTAACCGTTTCGCGCACGTTAACTCTATGCGTGCAAAAATGGATCTCAAATTTGAGGACAATTCGTTCGCTCAGTTCGGCAGTAAAGAGGTTTACCGCTCGGCGGACGGAGAGGTCGTCGTCCAGCGGCCGGCAAATATTTTGCTGAAAGTGCAGGTTCCGGTCATAAAGTCGGACGTTGCGCAGATGACCTCGGACGGCACTAAATTTCGCGTTGCGATCCTGAACGACGGCGGCAGCGGCAAATACAAAAAGTTCGTGATCGGGACGAATAACGCAGATTACTCGGAGCTGCAAAAGGACCTTAACCGGGCCGATCTCGATAACGGCAAAGAGCTGAAAAAGAACGTGAATGCCTTTGCAAATCTACGCCCGCAACATTTTACCGATGCGATGCTCGTGCGGCCGATCGACCCGGCGGACGCCTATACCGTCAGCACGATCTTTCAGATCGAAGAGGACGAAACGCAGCCACCAAAATCGCCTTTGAGAAAGGTGATGCGCGGTTATTATCTTTTGGACGAATACGCCAAAAATGCCAATGGCGGTTTGAAAATTCTTCGCCGGTTCTGGTTCGACCGTGTCGGCGGCATCCGGCTCGCGCGACAGCAGATATTTGACGGAGCGGGCGAGATCGAGTCGGATATCGTTTACGGCCAGCAGGGAAATTTGACGGACACCGGCGAATATAACAACTTGCCGCTCAGGATACAGGTAACGCGTCCGAAGGAAAAATATACGATGAGTTTGACCTATCAGACGCCCGAGGCCGTGACCATTGGTAAAACATACCCTGAACGGGCATTTGTTCTCGAAAATACATGGGGACTCGAAGAGGTCGATCTCGATAAAAAGCTGCAAGAAGTGCGTGCACAAAAGCCGACGGGCAGTAATAGCGGTAACCAGAACTCTGCCTCGCGCTTTCATTAGTTCCAGTTTTAATGAAGACAATTTTACAGACGGAAAATCTAGTTAAATCATACAAGGTGGGAAAGGTCGACGTCCCGGCGCTGCGCGG
>Ga0207674_10004351_pt1 | contig 17085 bp, 18 predicted proteins | sample KBSCornC72_FD_184303 | JGI IMG/M metagenome (GOLD analysis project Ga0207674, IMG submission 184303) | Corn rhizosphere microbial communities from Kellogg Biological Station, Michigan, USA - KBS Corn C7-2 (SPAdes) (version 2) | ecosystem: Host-associated > Plants > Roots > Rhizosphere > Soil ... | reverse complement strand
TCCGAACAGAGTGATGCGCAGCTGATCGACGTCGCTGGTACCGACCATCGCGTCGCCCGACCCCTGGACCGACAGGTCGAATTTCAGGCCCGTGATGCGATTGATCTCGAGGCTGCCCGAGCCGTTGACCGCGGCCCCCGAAAGCTCATGCGTGCCGAGCGCGATCTCGACCGGCCCGGGCGCTGCGCCGGGGTAGCCGCCCCATGACGACTGATTGACGTGGACGACCAGCGTCCGGCCCTGGAGGTCGAGCGCCACCCGCTCGAGGGCAATGGCCGACCCGGTCGCTTTGGCGAACGGCGCGACGCCGGTCGTGAGCTTGACCTTGAACGGCCCGTCGACGCGGATTCGATCGAACCCCTCGACCCCGAAGTTGCGCGTCGCGGCCTGCGCCGGGACAGCGAGCAGGGCGAGGGCGGCAAGAAGGAAGGTGCGCATGCGCCCACCTTCCTCGTTTATGGTTAAAGCCGCTTTAAGAGGGGCGCCGAATCACGAGCAGCGAACGTCGCCCGAGCCGGCCTTGCTGACGTTGCACTTGGCGCCGCCGGTCAGCTCGACGTCCCCCGAGCCCATGATGCTGACGTCGGCGGTTCCGGTCGCCTGCGCGGCGACGCTGCCCGAGCCGGCGATCGACACGTCGGCGGTCTGGGCCTGGATGCCCTTGGCGTCGATGCCGCCCGAGCCGGCGATGTCGTACTTCACCGTTTGCGCCTTGCCCGCCGTCGCCTTGACGTCGCCCGAGCCGGCAATCGCCAGCTTGAGCGTCTGGACCTCGAGCGTCCCGACCTGGAGCGCGCCCGAGCCGGCGACCGAGCCGTCGAACCGGTCGCCCTTAACCTGGTCGATGGTGATGTCGCCCGACCCGGCAATGTCGGCGCCGCGCAGCTGGGGCACCGTCACCGCGAGGTCGACCTTGCCGCGGAAGCTCCAGCCGGTGTGGAACCAGCCTTTCTGGCGCTCGGGATGAATCAGCAGCTTGCCGTCCCTCACCTCGACGACCAGATGCTCGATCAGCTTCTCCGAACCGCGCGCGGAGACGGTCGGACCGGCGCCGGTGCGGACCGTGACGTTGTACGGCCCGGCGACCTCGATCTGCTCGAAATTCCCGACCTGGTAGTTGCGCGCGACGGTCGGCCCGCCATCTTCGGCACGGCTTCGGCTGCAGGCCGAGGTTGCGGCGGTAGCGGCGATGACCGCCGCGGCGACGAGCTTGCGCATGATTCCTCCTGCTCTAGGTGTGTTAGCTCTATATGACAGAGCTACATTTGCAGCGCAAGTGCAAAATGCCATTACTTCTTCTTGGAGCAGCGGGCGAATGCCTTTCGAACGAAATCAGCCAGTCCGCCGTGGCCTTGCCGTTGGAGCAATCCGTCAAGTTCGGGCGCCTTCGCTTGCGGCTCGTCCCTGAGGATTGCGCGGTAGGCGTTGAGCGCGCCCTCCACGCCGGCCAGCTGCTGGGTAATCGGATCGCTTGCTGCCTCGGGATGTTCAATGACCAAGGCGGCCATCGCGAAAGTATATTGGGCGAGGATCTCGGGGTTAAATCGATAGTCGCTCATGATGACGCCGGCCAACGGGTCGGCGCACACGGTTACGGAAACGTCCGGAGCCTCGGTCAGCCAGCGCATGGCCCATGCGCGGTCGGCCTGCAGAACCGAGCTTAGCGGGCTTTGCTCGAGTTTCTGGGTGATGGAGACGAACCGCGCCCGGTCCTCCGGCGACGAACCCGTGTCCGCCGCTGCCGCAGGCGTCAGGCTGCAGATGAGGGCCAGCGCCCCGATGAGCGCGCGGGTCCGGCGCAATCCGATCCGGTGGTTCGACACATCCAACTCCCCAAGTGATCCGACGGAAATTGCGCAAAAAAAGGGCGCCCGCAACGGGGCGCCCTTTCCGATTGGCTGAGCCGAAAGCTTACGCCGGCTCTTTGGTCTTGTGATGGACGACCGCGGCCTTGTTGAGGATCTCGAGGATCTTCACCAGCGCACCTTTCTCGTCGGTCTGCTCCATCGCGCCGAGCTCGCGCGCCAGGCGCGACGAGGCAGCTTCGAAAATCTGCCGCTCGGAATAGCTCTGCTCCGGCGCGTCGTCGGGGCGGAACAGGTCGCGGACCACCTCGGCGATCGAGGTCAGGTCGCCCGAGTTGATCTTCGCCTCATATTCCTGGGCGCGGCGCGACCACATGGTGCGCTTGACCTTCGGCTTGCCCTTCAGCGTCTCGAGCGCATCCTTCATCGTCTTGTCCGACGACAGCTTGCGCATGCCCACCGAGTCGGCCTTGTTGACCGGCACGCGCAGGGTCATCTTCTCCTTCTCGAACCGCAGCACGTAGAGGTCGAGACGGGTTCCGGCGATTTCGGTGCTTTGCAGCTCGACGACACGGCCCACGCCATGCTTGGGGTACACAACATAATCACCGACGTCGAAGCTAAGCGCCTTTGTAGCCATTACACACCTTTCCAGTTGCGGCAGCAGAGCCGACGCATTCGCGCCATCCCCCAAGACGACCGTTGGTCGTGGCTCCCAGCCTATTTCTTGGCTTCCCTATGTATTTAAGGCCGCAGCTGAATCGCCCGCGGCCCCGTGTGACAGTTTTATATCACAACGCCTCTCAAATTGCGAGTCCGAGTTGGCGGGGGGCGGCACCGGCCTCCTCGCCGAGATTGTGAAGCCCGAGGCCGAGCAGCCGAACCCCCTTCGGCAGCGGGTGCAGGGCAGCGAGCAGCGCCTGGCCCGCGGTCCGGAACGCCGCCAGGTCGGGGACCGGGCCAGGGAAGCTCTTCGAGCGCGTGATCAGGGTGAAGTCGCCGAATTTGACCTTGAGCGTGACCGTGCGGCCGGCGACCTCGGCCCGCTCGACCCGGTCCCAGGCATAACCGGCGATCCGCTCGAGCTCGGCGGCGAGGCGGTCCGGGTCGCTCAGGTCTTCGGCAAACGTCCGCTCGGCGGAGACCGATTTGTACGGCCGGTCGGGCCGGACCTCGCGCTCATCGATCCCGCGGCAGATGCGCCAATACCATTCGGCCGAGCTGCCGAAGCGCGTTTGCAGCGCCGTCAGCGACCATTCGCGAAGGTCCGCGCCGGTGTGGATGCCGAGGTTCTCCATCTTGCGCGCGGTGACCGGCCCGACGCCGTGGAACCGGGCAACGGGAAGCGAGGCGACGAATTCGGCGCCGCGCTCGGGCGTGATCACGGTGAGGCCGTCGGGCTTGCGGTGATCGGAGGCGAGCTTGGCAATGAACTTGCAATAGCTGACGCCGGCCGAGGCGGTGAGGCCGGTCTCGGCGCGGATCCGGCGGCGGATGTCCTCGGCGATCCCCCGCGCGCTGCCGAGGCCGAGCCGATCCTCGGTCACATCGAGATAGGCCTCATCGAGGCTCAACGGTTCGACCAGGTCGGTATAATCGAAGAAGATCGCGCGGATCTGTTGCGACACGCTGCGGTAGACGTCGAACCGCGGCTTGACGAACAGCAGCTCGGGGCAGCGGCGCCGGGCAGTGACCGACGGCATGGCCGAGCGGACTCCGAACTTGCGCGCCTCGTAGCTCGCCGCCGTGACCACCCCGCGATGCTGTCCGCCGACCGCGACCGGCTTGCCGCGCAGCGCAGGGTCGTCGCGCTGCTCGACCGACGCGTAAAAGGCGTCCATGTCGACATGGATGATCTTGCGGATCGGCTTGTCGTCGCTTTGCATCGCGCCAAGGTTCTGATTAAGGGCCGCGGCCATGAACATCCACGAATATCAGGCCAAAGAGCTGCTTGCGAAGTACGGCGTCCCGGTGCCCGCCGGCTATCCGGCGCTGAGCGTCGAGGAAGCGGTCGCGGCCGCTGAACAGCTGCCCGGGCCGCTGTGGGTGGTGAAGGCGCAGATCCACGCCGGCGGCCGCGGCAAGGGCAAATTCACCGAGCTCGGCCCCGACGCCAAGGGCGGGGTGCGCCTGGCGCGCTCGATCGACGAGGTCCGCGAGCATGCCGCCGAGATGCTCGGCAAGACCCTGGTCACGGTCCAGACCGGTCCGCACGGCAAGCAGGTCCAGCGCCTCTACGTGACCGATGGCGTGGACATCGCCAAGGAATTCTACCTTGCGCTGCTGGTCGACCGGGAGACTGGCCGAATCGCGCTGGTCGCTTCGACCGAGGGCGGGATGGAGATCGAGAAGGTCGCCCACGACACGCCCGAGCGGATCACCACGCTGACCATCGACCCGGCGACCGGGCTGATGCCCCACCACGGGCGCGAGGTGGCGGCCGCGCTGGGGCTGACCGGCGACCTCGCCAAGCAGGCCGGCAAGGTCGTCGCCAAGCTCTACGACGCCTTCCTCGGCACCGATGCGTCGCAGATTGAGATCAATCCGCTGGCGGTCACGGACAAGGGCGAGCTGCTGGTGCTCGACGCCAAGGTCGGGTTCGACAACAATGCCGAGTTCCGCCACCCCGACCTCCAGCAATTGCGCGATCTTAGCGAAGAGGAGCCGATGGAGATCGAGGCGTCGAAATACGACCTCGCTTACATCAAGCTCGACGGCAACATCGGCTGCATGGTCAACGGCGCGGGGCTGGCCATGGCGACGATGGACATCATCAAATTGAACGGCGCCTTCCCGGCCAACTTCCTCGACGTCGGCGGCGGGGCGTCGAAGGAGAAGGTCACCGCGGCGTTCAAGATCATCCTCTCCGACCCGGCCGTCGAAGGGATCCTGGTCAACATTTTCGGCGGGATCATGCGCTGCGACATCATCGCCGAGGGAATCGTCGAGGCCGCGCGCGAAGTCGACCTCAAGGTCCCGCTGGTCGTCCGGCTCGAGGGCACCAACGTCCAGCAGGGCAAGGACATCCTTGCCCAAAGCGGGCTCGCGATCGTCCCCGCCAACGATCTCGGCGACGCCGCGAAGAAGATCGTCGCCGCGGTCAAGAGCCCGGTCGCGGCATGAGCGACGCCGTGCGGCAAGGGGGCTGCCGCTGCGGCGCCTTGCGCCTCCAGGTCACCGGTGCGCCGGTCCTGACGGTGGCGTGCCACTGCACCGGCTGCCAGCGAATGAGCGGCGGCGCCTACTCGCTGACCAGCACTTGGCCGGAAGAGCGGTTCGAGCTGCTCAGCGGCGAGCCGGTCCTCGGCGGCCTGCGCGGCGACATCCGCCACCACCATTGCCCGAGCTGCTTGAGCTGGGTCTACACGCGCGCCGCGCAGCTCGGCCCGCTGGTGAATGTCCGCACGACCATGCTGGACGACCCGCCGCGCGAGCCGCCGTTCATCGAAGTCTATACCGACGAAGCCCTGCCCTACGCCCTGACCGGCGCCGCGCACAGCTTCGCCCAATTCCCGCCGATGGACCAGCTCCAGCCCCTGCTCGCCAGTTTCGCGAACGCCAGCCAAGGAACGCCAGCATGAAGCTACTCGTCGCCGTCAAGCGGGTGATCGATTTCAACGTCAAGCCGCGGGTCAAGATGGACGGCTCCGGAGTCGACCTCGCCAACGTCAAGATGAGCATGAACCCGTTCGACGAAATCGCGGTCGAGGAAGCGATCCGGTTGAAGGAGAAGGGTGTCGCGACCGAGATCGTCGCGGTGTCGATCGGCCCGGCCAAGGCGCAGGAGACGCTGAGGACCGCGCTGGCAATGGGCGCCGATCGGGCGATCCTGGTGCAGACCGACGAGGAGGTCGAGCCGCTCGCGGTGGCGAAGATTCTGAAAGGCGTGGCCGAGGAGGAGCAGCCCGGGCTGGTGATCCTCGGCAAGCAGGCGATCGACGACGATTCCAACCAGGTCGGGCAGATGCTCGCCGCATTGCTCGGCTGGCCGCAGGGCACCTTCGCGAGCAAGGTCGAAGTTGCCGGCACCGACGTCGACGTGACCCGCGAAGTCGATGGCGGGCTGGAAACGGTCAAGCTGGCGACGCCCGCAATCATCACCACCGATTTGCGCCTGAACGAGCCGCGCTATGCGTCGCTGCCCAACATCATGAAGGCCAAGTCGAAGCCGCTTGCCAACAAGACTCCGGCGGACTTCGGCGTCGACACCGCGCCGCGACTGGAGACGCTCAAGGTGACCGAACCGCCCAAGCGCACCGCGGGCGTCAAGGTCGCCTCGGTCGACGAGCTGGTCGCGAAGCTGAAGACTCTGGGAGTGGTCGCATGAAGACGCTGGTGCTGGTCGAACATGAAGGGGGCGCGATCAAGGACGCGACTTACGCCACCGTCACCGCCGCTGCGGAACTGGGCGAAGTGCATCTGCTGGTGGCCGGCTCCGGGGTCGGCGCGGTGGCCGATGCCGCGGCCAGGATCGCCGGCGCGGGCAAGGTCCACGTCGCCGACGGGACCCATCTCGAACACCAGTTGGCCGAGGACGTCGCGCCCATCGTCGCGGCGCTGATGGCCGACCACGATGCCTTCCTCGCCTCGTCGACCACGACGGGCAAGAACGTCGCGCCGCGGGTCGCCGCGTTGCTCGACGTGATGCAGATTTCGGACATCCTCTCGGTCGAGGGCGGCGATACCTTCACCCGGCCGATCTATGCCGGGAACGCCATCGCCACGGTCAGGTCGAAGGACGGCAAAAAGGTCATCACCGTGCGCGGCACCGCTTTCGCCAAGGCCGCCGCCGAGGGCGGCAGTGGCACGGTCGAAACGGTCGATGCCGGCGCTGCGTCGGGCAAGGCGAGCTTCGTTGGCGCCGAGCTCAGCAAGTCCGAGCGGCCCGAACTGACCAGCGCCAAGGTCATCGTGTCCGGCGGCCGGGCGTTCGGCAGTTCGGAGCAATTCCATGCGCTCCTTGATCCGCTCGCCGACAAGCTGGGAGCCGGCGTCGGGGCCAGCCGCGCCGCGGTCGACGCGGGCTATGCGCCCAATGATTATCAGGTCGGCCAGACGGGCAAGATCGTCGCGCCGGAAGTCTATATCGCGATCGGCATCTCGGGCGCCATCCAGCACCTTGCCGGAATGAAGGATTCGAAGACGATCGTCGCGATCAACAAGGACGAGGAAGCGCCGATCTTCCAGGTGGCCGACATCGGCCTGGTCGGCGACCTGTTCAAGATCGTCCCGGAGCTGACCGAAAAGCTTTGAAAGATGGGCCCGCCGCCGGCTGGGGGAGAGCGGCGGGCCCGGTTACGACTTAGTGACTGACCTGCGGGTGCCGCTCGCCGTACGCGACCGGAGTCGACGTCGTGCTGCTCGTGCCGGTCGGACTCCGCGACGCGCTCTGGCTCTGCGGCGGGGTCGCGCGCGGCGCCTGGGATGAGCTGCCAGGCGTCGTTGATGATCCGCCGGACCCGCTCGGCGTGCTGGATCCGCTGGGCATGATCGAGCCGCCGTGCTTCCCGCCGATCACCGCCATGATCGCGGCGGCGGCGGCCGGAGTCAGCGGCGTTCCGTCCGGGCCGCAGAGGACGCCGTTGATGAGCTGGACTCCGTTCGGAAGCCCGAGCCCGCCGTTGCCGCCGCCGCCGTGCCCGCCGCCATGCGAGCCGCGCCCGTTGAGCACGGCGACGTTGACCAGCTTGCCGGTGCCGCCGGCCGAGCCGTTGAGCGCCGCGACGTTGACCGCCGAGCGACCCGATGTGCCCGTCCGGTTGAGGACCGAGACGTTGACGACCTTGCCGGCTGTGCCGCCGGAGCCGTTGAGGGCCGAGACGTTGGCCAACGAGCGGCCGTTGACGGAGCCGCCGGCGTGGGCGTCGTGGCGCGTGACCGCTGCGGCGACGTTGGCCGCGGCATTGACCGTGCCGGCCAGCGCCAGGGCCTTGCCGTGTCCCCGACCGAGGGCGGCAGCGGCGTTGGTCACGGTGTCAGCGGTGCCAGCGAGGGCGATGCCGCCGCGGCCGGCGTGGCCGGCGAGCGCGGCATTGGCGGTCCCGGTGACGGTCCCCGCCAGTCCGGTTGCGCGGCCGTTGCCGTGCCCGGCCGTGAGCGAGGTCACACTGCCGGCCGTCCCGGACACCGTTCCCGCGAGACCGATCGCCTGGCCGTTGCCGTGACCGTTGCCGGCGCGTCCGACGGCATTGAGCCCGACCACGGTGTTGGCCAGCGCCGAGCCCCGGAGCGCAGCCGTCCGCGCCGCGCCGGTGCCGGTCGGGCGGGCCCGGCTGGCGAGCGTGCTGACCGTGTTGCACAGGCAGTTTCCGAGTGAGTCGGTGGCCCGGTCGGACGAGCCTTGGCTCGTCGCGGCACCGGTGAGGCCGCCGAGAAGATTGTTGGCCAGCGGTCCGCCGGCGACGGCGGGCGCGCCGCCGAGCGTGATAGCGGCCCCGGTCATCAGGATGAGCTTGCCCATGAATATCCTCCTCTTCGCCGAGAGGACGGGATGCAAAAACCCGTCCCCCTTGCGTCGAGAACGACAGGGGGACGGGTCTTCATCCCGGGAAGCGGGGCAGGAGCCTTATTTGCCGCGAACGGACTTGGGGTCGATCCGGCAGTCGGCGCAGACGATTCCGCGCCCGACCTTGCCCTGGCCGGGGCGCGCCTCCAGCGCCAGCCGCTGGTACGATCCGGTAATGGCCAGCCGGGCCGCGGCGAACGGCGCCGCGAAGCTGGTCCCGCGGACAATGGCATAACCCTTGCCCGGCAGCGCCGCGATCATGTCCGCGCCGGGTGCGGCGAAGTCGAGGTGCGCGGCCTTGCCCGCCTCGGGGAGCGCGCGGCCCCGCCCGTCGACCGCAGTCACCGAAACGACTCCGGGATAGGATGCCGGATATTGCGGCGGTGCAGCCGGCCCGTCATTGCCGACCGCGGCAACGATCTGGATGCCGCGGGCGCGCAGGGCGGCGATGGCTGCGGCCAGCGCGCTGTTGTTGGGGCCGACCAGGCTGATGTTGATCACCGCCGGATGCTTCGAAGCGGCCCAGCTCAGCGCGCGCAGGATGCTGGTCACCGAGCCCGCGGCCGGGTTGCCGCCGTAGACGTCGCCGACGAACAATTGCGCGCCACGGACCGCGCCGCGGAACGGCCCCTGGTCGCCGACCAGGAGGGAGCCGACGGCCGTTCCGTGGCCGGTGGGTTGCGCGTCGCCGGCAAAACCGCGCTGCTCGACGCTCGCCTGGGCGAGCGACGGGTGCGCGGCGACGCCGCCGTCGATCATGGCGATTCGAGTTGCCGTGCGAAGCGCCGGCGCCGCCGCGAGCCGCGCTCCGGCGGCCGGCCGGAGCGCTCCGCCCGACGGCTCGTAGACATGGTTGAAATCGGCCCGGAGCGCCGGCGCGGCGCGGCGGATCGCAACCAACGCCTGGCGCACGTTCATGCCCTTGGGAACGGCGAACGTCACCAGGCGGATTCCGAGCATTCCGTCCGGCTCGTCGCCGATGACCTGGAAGCCGGCGCGCGCGGCGAGGCCGAGCGACCCAGCGTCCGGGTTTGTCGCGATCAGCTCGTGCTTGCGGACCGGCTGACCATTGGGATCGAGGTCGAGCGTGGTGCGATTGGCGTCGACCAGCGCCCGGTAGCGGGCGAGCCGATAGTCCGCGATCGCCTGCGGCGCCGCCGCCGAAACTTCCGGGGGAATCGAAATCTGGTTGAGCGACGCGGGCCAGAAATAGTCCGAGAAGCCGCGGCCGGCGCCGGCGCCGCTGAGCGCGCCCGGCACGGCGCCAAGCGCGCCGCCGGGTCCGAGCAAGGGGCTGGTCATGTTGTCGAGCCGGCTGAAAGTGCCGGCGAGCAGCCCGCCGCCCGCGCCGCGATCGCCGCCGCCGCTGGTCATGCCGCCGACTGTGCCGCCGACCGCATTGCCGATCGGGTTGACGACGCCGCCGACGACTCCGCCGAGCGGACCGCCAAGCAGCTGTGCCGAAATGGGATCGGACAGGATCGACGCAAAGGCCGCGAAGACGACCAGGCGAGAAAAGCGCGTCATTGCTCCATCTCTCAATTGCGTTGCCTGGGGATGAAACGCATGAGACGGCTCGTTTCATCCACATGGGGACGAATGCCTTCTTCAATTGTGTTCGACGACGAGCTGGTCGCCTTGCTGCCGCGGCTGCGGCGGTTCGCGTACGCCCTGTCGCGTACGCCCGCCGACGCGGACGACTTGACCCAGGCGACGGTCGAACGCGCGCTGCGCTCGAGGGGGCAATGGCAGCCCGGTACCCGGCTCGACAGTTGGCTTTATCGGATCATGCGCAACCTGTGGATCGACACGGTCCGGGCGCGCGGGCGGAAGGACAAGGTCGAAGCGCCGGCCGCGGAGGCCGACCGACTGGGCGAGGATCCGCGCGAGGCGATGGATGCCTCGGTCGATCTCGCGCGAATGATGGCGGCGATGCAGCGCCTGCCGGACGAGCAGCGCGAGGTGGTCGCGCTGATCCTGGTCGAGGGCTTCGGCTATCGCGAGACGGCCGAGATGCTCGGGGTGCCGATCGGCACGGTGTCGAGCCGGCTGGTCCGCGGCCGGACTGCGCTGCTGGACCTGGTGGGGGTGTGAGATGGTGAGCGACGAGACCTTCTTCGCCTGGCTCGACGGCGAGCTCGGCCCGGGTGAAGCGGCCCGCGTCGCGGCGGAGGTCGAAGCCGATCCGGAGCTGGCGGCCAAGGCCGAGCGCCATCGCGCGCTGCGGGCCCGCCTGACGCAGGGGTTCGGCACCATCGTTGACGCGCCTGTGCCGGAGCAAATCCTCACGGCGGCGGCGCGGCCGGCCGGAGCCGAGGTCGTCGATTTCGCCGCCGCCAGAGGCTCGCGCGAGACCCGCTGGCGGTCGGTGCCGCAGTGGGCCGCGATCGCGGCCACGCTCGCGATCGGCATTTTCGTCGGGACGATGGTTCCGCGCCACGACAGTGCTCCGGTCGCCCTTGAGGACGGCAAGGTCTATGCTGCCGCGGCGCTAAGCGACGCGCTCGACACCGAGCTCGCTAGCGATCCGTCGTCGGGTGGCGTGCGCATCAATCTGACGTTTCGCGACCAGTCTGGCGCAATCTGCCGCAGCTTCACTCAGGCCGCCGCGAGCGGTCTGGCGTGCCGGGACAAGGAGCGCTGGCAGCTGCGCGGGCTATTCGCTGCGCCCGAAGGGCAGGGTGGCGCGTATCGCATGGCGGCCGGAATGGATCCCAACCTTGCCGCACTGGTGACGTCGACGATGGCCGGCGAGCCGTTCGACGGCGCGCGGGAGAAAGCGGCCCGCGACACGGGCTGGCGCTAGCAATCAGGAAGTGGTGCCCAGGGGCGGGATCGAACCACCGACACCGTGATTTTCAGTCACGTGCTCTACCAACTGAGCTACCTGGGCATTCGCATCGGACGGGGTTGGCCCCTCAAGAAGCGAGCGCGCTCCCTAACCGTCGTCGGTATCGCTGTCCACCCTTGCGGGATCGGCGGTTGGACCGGGGATGCGATAGCCTTCACCAAGCCATTTCAGGAGGTCGCGGTCGCGGCAGCCGCGGCCGCAGAACGGCGCGTGCTCGGGCGATTCCGGCTTGCCGCACAGCGGGCAGAGCTTGGCCTTAGGCGGGTTCGGCATACCCGCCCGACATGGGCACGGCCGGATCGGCCCGCAACCCGATCGCCCCGCCGACCTGCCGCGCCAGGGCGTCGAGCCAAGCGGCATGAGCTTCGAGCACCGTCGCCACCGCCGGATGGACGACGAGCCGCTTGGGCCCGGCCGGCTCGAATGCCGCGCGCCGAAGCAGCGCCCGCGCTTCGAACGGCGCGCGGTCCTGGGCAAGCTCAACCAGCGACGCGCTGGTCCGCGGACGGACGATCTGGACGAAACCGAACCCGTTCACCGCAGTCCGCTCGAACGGCTGCGGCAGGACGGCGTCGACGGCCGCGGCCGCCCGCTGCCGGGCCGCCTTCGAGCCGGCAGTCGGCAGGTCGATGCCGATCGATCCGCCGATATCGAGGCGACGGATGGCTTTGGCCGCGGCGGCCGCGCCCTGCACGGCAAGTTCGTGCGGCGCGAGATAGCCGTCGACGTCAATCAGTGTCATCGCCGCGGTCGCCTCAATCCGCAGCTCCCCCCCGGCGAAGCGCACCACGCCGCTTCGCGCTTCTTCGATCAGGTCGTCCCAGCCCGCGACACCGAGCTGGTCTTGGGCGGGCATCGCAACCGTCGAACCGGGACCTTCATTTCCGATAGATGCAGGCGTGCGGGCCGCCGGCCGTCCGAGCGGTCGCTTCCACGGCTCGGAGCCCGGAATCTTTGGCCGCGTGACCTCAAGCTCAAAGGTCGTGCCCTCGCTGATTCCGTCGGGCGATTCGCGCAGCAGATATTCCTCGCCGTCGGCGAGGGCGATTGCGTTGCGGCCGTTGCGCCCGACGTCGATCAGCTTCGCCTGAATGATCCGTCCGGCGCTGATCACGCCTTCGACGGAGATTCGGGCCTGGACGATTTCGTCATTTTCGACGAGGGCGCCGCGCACCTCGCCGATCCCCATCTCGATCAGCCAATCAGGCAAGCTCGTAGCCGGCGCTGCCGAGCAGCACGCGCGTCTCGGCCAGCGGCAGGCCGACGACGTTGGAATAGCTGCCGGCGATATGGCGGACGTAGACTTCGCCATAGCCCTGGAGGGCGTAGCCGCCGGCCTTGCCGCGCCACTCCCCGTGGCTCGCATAATAGTCGATTTCCGCCTCGCTGAGGCGCTTCATCGCGATCATCGTTTCGACCAGCCGCACGCGCACGCCGTCGCCGGGCACGGCCAGCGCGACGCCGGTCAGTACGCGATGCCGGCGTCCGGACAACAGCCGCATGCAGCGGCGCAACGTCGCTTCGTCCTCGACCTTGGGCAGGATCCGGCGCCCGACCGCAACCACTGTGTCGGCTGCCAGGACCAGCGCCTCCGGCTCCATTGCGGAGACCGCTTCGGCCTTCTCCCGCGCCAGGCGCAGCGCGTGGACCCGCGGCAGTTCGCCCCTGGGCACGCTCTCGTCGATTTCTGCGGGTAGCACCGCGTCTGGAACGACGCCGATGCGGGCGAGCAGGTCGAGGCGGCGCGGGCTCGCCGAGGCGAGGATCAGCCGCATCCTCGGCCTTAGCCCGTATAGCCGGGCGGGCCTCCGCGGCCGGGCATGAAGCGGTAGGTGATGCGGCCCTTGGTCAGGTCGTACGGGGTCAGCTCAACCAGCACTTCGTCGCCGGTCAGCACCCGGATCCGGTTCTTGCGCATCTTGCCGGCGGTATGGCCGAGAATCTCGTGGCCGTTCTCGAGGCGGACGCGGAACATCGCATTGGGCAGCAGCTCCACCACCGTGCCGCGCATCTCGAGCAATTCTTCCTTGGCCAAGCAATCCTCTTTCGTTCCGGCAAAAAGTCGCGGAGGCTTAGCGGCGCACGTCGAAAAAGGGAAGGCGACGCGTCAGGCCGGGTTGTTCTTGGCCAGGAAGGCCTCGAGCCGCCGCATCCAGTCCTCCAGGTCTTTGGAGCTGGAGAAGCTGTGCTCGCTGTCCTTGTAGAACACGGGGGTCACGTTCGCGCCGGCTTTTTGCAGCGCCTCGACCATCTTGTGCGACTGCTTCGGCGGGACGGTGCTGTCGTCCTCGCCGTGGCCGATCAGCAAGGGTGCCTTGAAGCGGTCGGCATAATTGATTGGCGAGACCGCATTGAGCTCGTCCTCGGAGGGGAACTTCTTGCGAAACTCGCGGAAATAGCGCGTCGCCGAGAATTGCTTGCGGTCGTAGCGCATCATCCCGGAGAGGTCGGACGGCCCCGCCCAGCTGACCGCGCAGCGATAGCGTTCGGGATTGCGGATCGCGCCCCACATCGCAGCATAGCCGCCGTACGAAAAGCCGACGATGCAGACCCGCTTGGCGTCGATCTGGCCGGACTTGGCGAGCCAGTCGACGCCATCGTCGAGATCGTCCTGCATCCGCTTGCCGATCTCGCCATAGCCCTTCGAGACGAAGTCCTTGCCGAACCCGGTCGAACCGCGAAACTCCGGTTGCAGGACCGCATAGCCTCGATTGGCGAGCAGCTGGACGAAGGCGTCATATTCCCAGTCGTCGCGCGCGAACGGGCCGCCGTGCGGCATGACGATCAGCGGCAGGCCCTTGGCCGGGCGGCCGCGGGGCAGCGTCAGGTAGCCGCGAAGCTGCAGCCCATCGCGCGCCTGGTAGCGGATCGGCTTCACTGCGGCGAGCTGCTCGGGATCGATGCTCGGATAAAGCTCGACCACGGGGTGCATGCGCATGGATGTCCGGTCGAGCAGAAAATAACGACCGGGATCGTCGGCCGAGGACGAGCGGACCAGCACCCGCTTCTCGTCGTGCGACCAGCCGACCGGCAGGTTGATGGCGCTCGGAATGGCGGTGTCCAGCTTCTTCTGGAGCGTCTTCATCTCGGGATCGATCCAGAACACGTGCGAGCGATCGTCCTGGAACTCGACCGCGTTCACGTCGCCGGTGAGCGCATCGTAATAGACGTCGTCGAGGTCCACTTCGGGATGCTCGAAGATCGCTTCGCCGACCGTCTGGGTCTTCAAATCATATTTGTAGAGGCCGAAGCGGCCGGTTCGTTCGTTCGTGACCACCCAGCTGTGATCGCCGCGGAAGATGAAGCGATCGACGGTGCTGTCGTCATCCTTCGGGAACTTGCCGCGGATCGGGCGGAGCTTCTCGCCGGCCTTGTCGCGATACCAGATCGTCCAGCGTGGGCCGTCGTAGGAGATGCCCGCGCGGACGATGCCGTTTTCATCGGCATACCAGTCCCAGACGTCGGGCCGGGAGCGCTCGACGACGCTCGCGTCGCCGGTCGCGAGGTCGACTCGTTTGACCGACGGGTAGGATTGCGCCGTGTCCTGCCCGGCGACCAGCGCCCAGCTTCCCGTGGGATCGGTGTACAGCACGTCTCCGGCATACATGCCGCGGCTCTTGCGATCGGCGATCCGGCTGGCGCCGGTATCGACGTCGATCGCGATCAGCCGCCGGAACGGGAAATCGTAGCCGTTGATGTCGAAGGTCGACTGGACCGTCAGCAGCAGGCGCTGATTGCCCGCCCACTTGAGCGACGCGACCGGCCATTTGCCGATCGGCAGACCGCGCGCCCGGGCCGTCGGATTGTCGGCGTCGATGATGACCAATGTGGTCGAGCCGTCCGCGGTCTTGCGCGCGGCAATGCGGTGGCCGTCGGGCGAAAGCAGCGGACGATACATGTCGGGGAGCGCTGCGAACCTGCTCACCGGGATCGTCGGCGGCCGAGCCGTCCCGGCATCTTCCGACCACGCCGGTGCGCCGACCGCCGCAAGCGCGAGCGATCCAATCACCATCAATTTACGCATCGTCCCCCTCACCTCGGCGGACCGAGGCTATCACCTCGGACGCGAAAGGGAAGGCCTCAAACGATCAGAACGGTGGAGCCACTCGTCTGCCGGGCCTCGAGCGCGCGGTGCGCCTCGGCCGCGTCCCGAAGCGGGAAGCGTTGGTTGACCTCGATCCTGATCGTCCCGTTCTCGACCAGCTCGAACAGCTCGTTCGCCGCGGCTTCGAGCTCTGCGCGCGTCGCGGTGTAATGATACATGGTCGGCCGGGTCAGGAACAGCGAGCCCTTCTGCGCAAGGATGCCGGGCGGGAACGGATCGACCGGTCCCGACGCATTGCCGAAGCTGACCATCAGCCCGCGCGGGCGCAGGCAATCGAGCGATTTCAGGAAGGTGTCGCGGCCGATCGAATCATAGACCACGGGCAGCTTCGCCCCGCCGGTGATGCGCTCGACCTCGGCGACGAAGTCGTCGCGCGTGTAAACGATCGGATGGTCGCAGCCGTGAGCCCGCGCGAGCTCGGCCTTCTCGTCCGATCCGACGGTCCCGATCACGGTCGCGCCGAGCGCCTTGGCCCACTGGCAGACGATCAGCCCGACCCCGCCGGCGGCCGCGTGAATCAGGATCGTATCGCCGGGCTTCACGCGATAGGCGCCGCGCAGCAACATATGAGCCGTGAGGCCCTGGAGCATCATCGCCGCGGCCTGCTCGGTCGAGATAGCCTCGGGCAGCCTGACCAGCTGGTCGGCGGCGATCAGCCGCTCCTCGGCATAGCCGCCGATCGGCCCGGCGTAGGCGACCCGGTCGCCCGCCGTCACGCCCGCGACGCCGTCGCCGACCGCCGCGACCACGCCGGCGCCTTCGACTCCAGGGATGAACGGCAGCGGCTGCGGGTAGAGGCCGGTGCGATGATAGACGTCGATATAGTTGAGCCCAGCGGCCTCCTGCCGGAGCCGGACCTGGCCGGGGCCGGGCTCGCCGACCTCGACCGTTTCCCACTTCAGGACCTCGGGCCCGCCGGCTTCATGGATTCGGATCGCGCTGGTCATGGCGGCCAGATGGGCATGTGTGCCGGCAAAGAAAAGCCCCGCCGCGGCGGACCGTGGCGGGGCCTCACTTTCGACAATCGCAACCGGGTCAGCCGGCGGCGTGACCGGCGAGTGCCGCGAGCAGGAGCAGCGCGACGATGTTGGTGATCTTGATCATCGGGTTGACGGCCGGGCCGGCGGTGTCCTTGTAGGGGTCGCCGACGGTGTCGCCGGTGACCGCGGCCTTGTGCGCCTCGGAGCCCTTGCCGCCGTAATTGCCGTCCTCGATATACTTCTTGGCATTGTCCCAGGCGCCGCCGCCGCTGGTCATCGAGATGGCGACGAACAGGCCCGAGACGATGACGCCGAGCAGCAGCGCGCCGACCGCGGCGAGGCCGTTCTCCTTGCCGGCGACCGCGCCGATCACAAAGTAGACGACGATCGGAGCAAGCACCGGAAGCAGCGACGGGATGATCATCTCGCGGATCGCGGCCTTGGTGACGAGGTCGACCGTTCGTGCGTAGTTCGGGCGCACCGAGCCATCCATGATGCCCGGATTGTCGCGGAACTGCTGGCGCACTTCCTCGACCACTGCGCCGCCGGCGCGACCGACCGCCGTCATGCCCATCGCGCCGAACAGGTAAGGCAGGAGGGCGCCGAGCAGCAGGCCGACGATCACGTAGGGGTTCGACAGGCTGAACAGCTTGTCGAGATCGGTGGTGACACCGATCGACCCGCCGAACTCGCGCAGGTCGGCCGTGTAGGCGCCGAACAGCACCAGCGCAGCGAGGCCGGCCGAGCCGATCGCATAGCCCTTGGTCACGGCCTTGGTGGTGTTGCCGACCGCGTCGAGGGCATCGGTGCGCGTGCGCACGTCCTCCTCGAGGCCCGAC
>Ga0207674_10004347_pt1 | contig 17088 bp, 13 predicted proteins | sample KBSCornC72_FD_184303 | JGI IMG/M metagenome (GOLD analysis project Ga0207674, IMG submission 184303) | Corn rhizosphere microbial communities from Kellogg Biological Station, Michigan, USA - KBS Corn C7-2 (SPAdes) (version 2) | ecosystem: Host-associated > Plants > Roots > Rhizosphere > Soil ... | reverse complement strand
GCTTGACCGACTCGCGGAGAACCGTGCGGCTGACCCCGAAATGCTCGCTGAGCGGACCTTCGGGTGGCAGCAGCTCGCCTTCGGCGATCTCACCTGTGACGATCAGCTCGACCAGTTCGGCCACCACCGCCACGCCCAGCCGCTCGGCCGGACGACGAGAGGGCAAGGCGAACGGGCTGGCTCGAGGTGTCACAACCACACTCTAGTCACCCGTGCGGCCAGGAGGAGCCAGTTGGTGCGCTACCCGCGGTCCCGGGTGGACGCCGCCGCCCGTCCCGAGTGGATACAGTGGACGGTGCAGACCGTCTGGGTAGGTGAGATATGAAGACGCGGACCCTCGGACACACCGGCATCGCGGTGAGTGAGTTCGGCTTCGGCGGCGCGTCACTTGGCAACCTGTACCGGGCCGTCGACGACAGTACGGCGGCGCGGGCGGTCGCGGCCGCGTTCGAAGCCGGCGTGCGCTACTACGACACGGCGCCGCACTACGGTCTCGGCCTTTCCGAGGACAGGCTCGGCAACGCGCTGGCGGGGCGGCGCCGCGACGACGTCGTTCTGTCCACAAAGGTCGGTCGGCTGCTGGAGCCGAACCCGTACCCGACCGGGTCGGACCTGGCCCACGGTTTCGCCGTGGCTGACGACCTGCGCCGCCGGTTCGACTTCAGCGCCGACGGGGTACGGCGCAGCCTGGACTCCAGCCTGCGCCGGTTGGGGCTTGACCGGGTGGACATTGTCTACGTACACGACCCGGACGAGCACCTGGACCAGGCGGTCAACGAGGCCATCCCCGCCCTCGTCTCCTGGCGGGAGCAGGGCATCGTCGACGCGATCGGCGTCGGCATGAACGATTGGCGCGGCCCGTTGCGTGTCGTGCGTGAGACCCCGGTCGACGTGGTCATGCTGGCCGGCCGGTGGACGTTGCTGGACCGCTCCGGCGGGCCGCTGCTCGACGAATGCGCGGCCCGGGGCGTGTCGGTCGTCGCGGCCGCGCCCTACAACTCCGGCCTGCTCGCTCGCCCACGACCCGCGCCCGATGCCACCTTCAACTACACCCTCGCCGAGGCGCCCATGCTCCAGGCGGCCACCCGACTCGCCGATACCTGCGAGCGGTACGGGGTCCCGCTGCCGGCGGCGGCCCTCCAGTTCCCTTTGCGCCACCCGGCTGTCGCCGCGGTCGTGGCCGGCACCCGCGACGCCGGCCAGGTCCACGAGGCGGTCGAGCGGCTGACCACCGCCGTCCCCGAGCAACTTTGGCAGGAACTCGATGCCTGACGCGCCTCACCCGGTCCGCCTGGCCTACGGCCGCACCGGCCTGCCGGTCGCTCTTCCGCCGGCGCGCACCACCGTCGTCGCCCCGGCACATCCCGCGTCCGCCGACGACCCGGCGCGCGTGCTGCGCGACGCGCTGCGCCAACCGGTATCCGGCCCGCCGCTGCGCGACATCGTACGACCCGGCCAGAGGGTGGCGGTCAGCGTATGCGACGTCACCCGGCCGCAGCCTCGCCAGGCGATGGTCCGTGCTCTGCTCGAGGAGACCGAAGGGGTGCTCGACCCGCGCGACCTCACGCTGCTCGTCGCGACGGGTACCCACCGCGCCTGTACCGGAGCCGAACTGCGCGCCATGTTCGGCGACGAGCTGGTGGACTCGGTACGGATCGTCAATCACGACGCGCGGGATGACGCGTCGCTCGTCTGGCGCGGCGTGTACGGCGCCGGCGTACCGGTGTGGCTCAACCGCGAGTGGGTCGACGCGGACCTACGCATCACTACGGGCTTCGTGGAACCACACTTCTTCGCCGGGTTCTCCGGCGGTCCCAAGATGGTTGCCCCGGGACTGGCCGGGCTGGAGACGGTGCTGACGCTGCACGACGCGACGCGCATCGGCAGCCCCCGGGCGACGTGGGGAATCTGTGAGGGCAACCCGGTACACGATGACGTGCGCGCGATAGCGGCGGGCACCGGGGTGGACTTCGCGTTCGATGTGATCCTCAACGGGTCACAGGAGGTGGTCGAGGCGTTCGGCGGGCCGGTGGAGCAGATGCACGCGGTGGCCCGCGAGCGGGCACGGACGGTTGCCATGCGCCCCGTGGCGCACCGGTTCGACGTCGTGGTGACCAGCAACGCCGGCTACCCGCTGGACCAGAACCTGTACCAGGCGGTGAAGGGAATGTCGGCCGCGGCGACCGTCGTCAAGCCGGGCGGCCTGATCCTGTGCGCGGCCCTGTGCGAGGACGGGTTTCCTGACCACGGCTCGTTCCGGGAGGTACTGGCCTCGGCGGCCACGCCGGACGAACTGTTGGCGTCGATAGAAGCGCGCCCGCACACGGTGCCGGACCAGTGGCAGGTGCAGGTGCTGGCCCGCGTGCTCACGACGGCGAGGGTCGGGGTGTACAGCGACAACCTGGACAGCGCGGCGCTGCGCAGCGCGCACCTGTTCAAAGTGGACGACATCGCGGAGACGGTGGCGAAGGACATCGGCCGGATCGGGCCGCAGGCTTCGATCTGCGTGCTGCCCGAGGGCCCGCAGACCATCCCGTACCTGAGCTAGCCCGTCACGTGTCGCAGGTGAGTACGGTGACGCTGCTCGCATAGTCCTGGGTCGAGAAACGCACGTTGTCCCAGCCCCGGTCGGTTGCCTCCGGGAGCACCCGGATTCCTCGGGTCATGAGCAGTGTGCCGTGGTGGCGCTCACCGGTGGCGGCATCGACATACCACGCCTCCGGGTCGAGACCGACCAGTGTGAGGCGGCGGGGGGCGCTGGAGAGGGTGCGGTGCGGCTCGTACTGGAAGACGACGACGCGGTGGTCGTCGATGTACTGGATGGCCGAGTAGTCGCGTCCCGGGATACCGCCGAGGCGGTGCTGACGGCCCCGCTGGATGGTGCTGCGGATCTGTTTGTACTGGGCGATCCGCTTCGCGGCGTACGCACGCTCCTCGTCGCTCCAGGTCCGGATGTCCGCGCCGATACCGAGTGCGCCGGCCATGGCGACGTCGAAGCGGTAGCTCAGCGGTACCTGACGATTGGTCATGAGGTTGACCGCGTCGGTGACCCAGGCACCCATGACTCCAGCGGGGTAGAGCTGACCGAAGCCGTGTTGGATGCGTTGCCGGTCCAGCGCGTCGGTGTTGTCGCTGGTCCATACCTGGTCGGTACGGCGCAGTATCTCCAGATCGACCCGGGCGCCACCGCTGGCACAGGATTCGATGCGTAGTTGTGGGTGCCGGGCGCGCAGCTTGTCCATGATGGAGTACACGCCCCGCACGTGCTCGATCCAGAGCCGGTCCTGTCCCTCGGTGCCCGGCCAGCCGGCCTCGGTGAAGGGACGGTTCATGTCCCACTTCAGGTAGTCGAGGCGGGTGGTCGTCACCAGTTCGTCGAGCCAGTTCCCGGCCCATTCCCGGACGTCGTGGCGGGCGAAGTTCAACACCAGCTGGTACCGGCGTTCGGAGCGGGGACGCTGCGGCCAGTGCAGTACCCAGTCGGGATGGCGGCGGTAGAGGTCGCTGTCCGGGTTGACCATCTCCGGCTCGACCCAGATGCCGAACCTCATGCCCAGCGATCGCACGCGGCGGGCAAGTGGCTCGAGCCCGCCCGGGAACTTGTCGCGTCGGGGGTGCCAGTCGCCGAGGCCGGCATGGTCGTCGGCCCGGTCGCCGAACCAACCGTCGTCCATGACGTAGAGCTCGACGCCGAGCGCCGCGGCCTGTTCGGCCAGTTCGATCTCTTTCGCCTCGTCGATGTCGAAACCGGTTGCCTCCCACGAGTTGTAGAGCACGGGACGGTCCTCGTCGGGGTGGGGGAGGATGTGCCCTCTGATGAACGCGTGCCAGGCTTGTGATGCCGCCTCGAAACCGCCGGCGGTGTAGACGCCGAAGACCGACGGTGTTTCGAGGACGGCTCCCGGTTCCAGTGGCCACTGCAGTCCCTCGTGTCCGAAGCCGGCGGTCACCGAGACCTGCCCCTCCGGGCGACGCTGCGCGGTCAACCGCCAGCTGCCGCTCCACGCCAGGGCGATTGAACGTACCTGCCCGTACCGTTCCTGCGCGGTGCCGTCGTCGACCATGACCCAGGGGTTCGCGCCGTGGCCGGTGACGCCCTGCCGGCTGGTCAGAACCTGTTCGCCGACAGACAGCGTGGTACGACGCAGCTGTGTCTCGGCGCCCCAGTAACCGGTGGCGGTGCTGATCCGGTACTCGTCCTGGTCGGGGATCAGCCAGTTGCCGGAGTCAGCGCGCAGAATGACCGCGGTCTGGTCGGAGTCGTTGCGGACGATCACGCGTCGTTCGAGCACATCGGTGTCCGACCGGACCCGGTACTCCAGGGTGACCGCGAGCTGGTACTCGACGTCGGACAGCTGAAGCTGGAGTATCCCGTCATCGTCGGCTATGTCGGCGCTGTGGAAGCGCAGGGCAAGGGAGCGGACCTCGCCCGGAAAGCGCACCTGCAACGAGGGGACGGACCACCGGTGGCCTCCGTCGACGGGCAGCTCGTCCTCCACCTCCGACGGCCGCTGGAAGCTCGAGTTCCACCGCACGCGTTCGTCCTCGGCCAGCGCCGTCAAGGACTCCTCGGGTAGTCGGGGACCCCAGTAGCGTTGGACGAGATCGCCGTGCTTGTTCAGGACGACCGCGTACGTGCTGGCAGGTCCTTGCAGCGCCCAGCCCCGGCCGTCGCCAAAGCTCTGGATGCAACACGTGCGGACGGGAGCTGGCTCCAGCGCGGTCATCGATCCCCCTCGACATCGACAGCTACCGACCGACTGAGGGGGCCGGCTGCCGCTGCGACTCTACGAACCATCGTTTACCCCGTCAACTATGTCGCCGCCGACTACGCCCGGTTTTGCGCAAGGCGCCACCGTAGTGATAAGCGTCGTTAGTTGACGCGGTGAATGAATGTGTGCTCTCCTTCCTGCCGTGCATGACGGTGCGACAGCTCCCACACGCACCCTGAGCGACTCTGCGCGAGCCGTGTTCGAGGCACTGCTGGTGGCGGGGCCGTTGTCCCGGGCGGAGTTGTCGCGCCGCTTGACGCTCTCCCCGGCGAGCCTTACCAAGATCACCCGTCCGCTGGTGGACGCCGGGGTGATCATCGAGCGGAGCATGACCAACGGGGGCGGCTTCGGCCGGCCCTCGCAGCCGCTGGATCTGGACGCGCGGTTCGCTTACTTCATCGGCATCAAGCTCACCGGCGAAGCCCTCTACGCCGTGCTGACCGACGCCCGGGCCCACATCGTCGAGGACGTTGAGCAACGACTCGACGACCAGGCCGTCGACGCTGTTGTCGCACAGATCGCGGACATCGTGGCGCGGCTGACCGCGCGGCATGGTCAGGCCACCGGCATCGGCATCAGCCTGTCGGGCAACGCCAGCCGGACCGAGTCGGTCGTACGCGACTCACCCTTCCTGCACTGGAAGGGCGTTCCGCTGGCCGACCTCGTCCGGGAAGCCACCGGGCTGCCGGTCGTGCTCGAAAACGACGTGCGGGCGTTGACCGCCTCGGAGCAATGGTTCGGTGAGGCGGCGGGCCTGGACTCCTTCGCGATCCTCACCTTCGGCGCGGGCATCGGCTGCGGCATCGTAACCAACGGCGCCCAGATCCAAGGCCACCAAGGGGCCTCCGGCCTCATCGGCCACTTCCCGGTCGACGACCGGGGCCCGTTCTGCTACGCGGGCCACCGCGGCTGCGCGCACGCCTACGCGACCACCACGGGTATCGCGAGGTCGATCGGCAGCGCGCTCGGTGGTGGCCCGGTCGCCTTCGAGCGGTGCGTCGAACTCGCGCGCCAAGCCGACCCGATCGCGCGCGCCGTCTTCGACGAGGCGGGTACCGCGATCGGCACGCTGCTGGCGGCTGTGATCAACCTCGTCGGCCCGGAACGGGTCTTCATCTCCGGCGAGGGCGCCGTCATCTACGAGCTCGGCGAGCGTGCCGCCCTCGCACGAATGCGGGAAGGGCTGCACTGGACCGCCTGCGAGGTACCGATCGCCGTGCAGTCCCTGGGATTCACCGAATGGGCGAGGGGTGCCGCGGTCGTCGCCGTCCAGCAGTACGTGCGCTCGCTGGGCGCCATCGAAGCGACCTGAACGGTCCAGCGTCGACGCCGCCGGCTCCCTTGCGGCGACCGGGCCGCGCAACGCCGGGAAATTTCACCGGCCGGTCCGGGCCTCTCGTGCCGTCGCGCAGCCAGGGGTTCACGTCCACGCGCCTCGGGCCGGCCAGCCATTGACTGCTCGCGTGTTAGCGGTAACATCGACCTTCATAGCTCAGTGTTGAGAATCAGGCACATGCGAACCAGATAACACGCGAACCGCTACGTGGACGGGCGTGGCGGTCCACGGTCGGCCGCCCAGACACTACGTCGGGCGGCCGACCCGAGTACGGCGTCGCATGAGGAGGCTTGTCGGTGAAACGAACGCGGATGTTGTGGCTCGCTGCCTGACGGGCGTTGAACCGCGGTTGAGCGTCGCCGACCTCGTACCAACATGATCCTGGCGCAAGCATGGACGGAAACGCCCACTCCTCCGCGGAGCGGACGGCGTGTCGTTCGCGGTCGCGGCATGCCAGCGGGGTGAGCGGTACCGGTCCGTCATTGCGCCTCCCGGCGGGCGGGCCGTGCCAGGGGCGGCGGCCCGCCCGCCAATCACCGAACCAGCCAAGGACTGTCCACAGAGGAGCGTCCCGTCACTCCGGAGGCGACTGGTCCAACACCGTGCGCAGCCAGGATTCGGAGGTGTTCACGTGCATGAGCGCGGCGGCGTGCGCCAGCGACTGATCGCGTGCCTTGAGGGCGACGTAGATCGCTTCGTGCTCGTCGATGGTGTTCTGCGCGACGTCGCCGAGCACGAGGCCGCGCCAGATGCGCGCGCGCACGGTACGGCCGGAGAGCCCGTCGAGCAGCGAGGTCAGCGTCTCGTTGCCGGTGGCGGCGACCACCGCGCGGTGGAACGCGATGTCGCACTGCATCAGCTTCTCCGCGTCCGCCGCGACGCCCCGCATGCTGCGCAGCAGGTCGTCCAGCTCGTCGAGTTGCCGCTCGGAGATGCGCCCCGCGGCCGCCGCGGTGGCCGCCGGTTCGAGCAGCCGCCGTACCTCCATGACCTCCAGCAGCGTCTCACCCTGCAGGAGCTCGATGGCGAAGCCGACACCCTCGAGCAGGAGTGCCGGCGCCAGGCTGGTGACGTACGTGCCGTCCCCGCGTCGTACATCCAGCACCCGCGCCGACGCGAGCACCTTGACCGCCTCACGGATCCCGCTGCGGGAGATGCCCAGCTGAGCGGACAGCTGGTTTTCGGGAGGCAGGCGGGAGCCGGGCGGCAGGTCACCGGCCCGGATCATCGTGCGGATCCGGGCGATCGCCTCATCGGTCAACGCCATGGGCCGCTCCTCTCGGCACAGACATCGTATGTCTCCGGGATTGCCCGGGGCGTCCGCAGCCCAACTGGCCGAGACATCTGATATCTCCTCCATGATCACACCGCCGGGCACGGACATCTGGACACAAGTTCCGGGCGAGTCTATAAAGACATCAGATGTCTGTGCACATGTTCCATCGCCCGTCGCGTGGAAAGGCGGATCGTGACCGAGTACTTCAGCGCTCTGGACACCTACGACGTGCGGTTTCCGACGTCGCTGCAGCTGGACGGGTCGGACGCGATGAACCCGCAGCCCGACTACTCCGCCGCGTACGTCGTGCTCCGTACGAGTGGGGGGCGCGAGGGGTACGGGCTCACGTTCACCGTCGGGCGGGGCAATGATGTCCAAGTCGCCGGCATCCGGGCGCTGGCCCCGCTCGTGGTCGGCCAGCCCGTCGCGCGGGTGGTGGCCGACATCGGGGCATTCTCCCGGTCGCTGACCGGGGACAGCCAGCTGCGCTGGCTCGGGCCGGACAAGGGCCTGATGCACATGGCGGCCTCGGCGGTCATCAACGCGGTGTGGGACCTCGCCGCACGCGCCGCCGACAAGCCGCTCTGGCGGCTCCTGGCCGATCTGAGCCCGGAGGACCTCGTGGCGCAGGTCGACTTCCGGTACCTGCGGGACGCGCTCACCGAGCGGGAGGCGTTCGAGCTTCTCACGGCCGCCAAAGCGGGCCGCGCGGACCGGGAGGGGCTGCTGCTGTCGCACGGGTACCCGGCCTACACCACCACGCCAGGCTGGCTCGGGTACGACGACGACAAGCTGGCCCGGCTCTCGGTCGAGGCGGTGGCGGACGGGTTCGGGCTCATCAAACTCAAGGTCGGCGCCGACCTCGGGGAGGACATCCGCCGGCTGTCCGTCGCCCGGGCGGCGGTCGGGCCGGACGTGCCGTTGGCGGTGGACGCCAACCAGGTCTGGGGCGTCGAGCAGGCGATCGAATGGATGACGCGCCTGCGCCCGTTCGAACCGTACTGGATCGAGGAGCCGACCTCGCCCGACGACGTGCTCGGCCACGCGACCATTCGCCGGGCGCTCGCGCCGATCAGGGTGGCGACCGGTGAGCACGTGCAGAACGCGGTGGTGTTCAAGCAACTGCTGCAGCTGGAAGCGATTGACGTCGTGCAGATCGACGCGTGCCGGGTCGGCGGTGTGAACGAGAACATCGCGGTCCTGCTCCTGGCCGCCAAGTTCGGGGCACCCGTGTGCCCGCACGCGGGCGGGGTCGGGCTGTGCGAGATGGTCCAGCACCTGGCCATGTTCGACTTCCTCGCCGTCAGCGGCTCCTGGGACGGCCGCATGATCGAGTACGTCGACCACCTCCACGAGCATTTCGTGGAGCCCGTTCGTATTGAGCGAGGTCGCTACGTCCCGCCGCGCTCACCCGGCGCGGGGGCGCAGATGCATCCAGAGTCGGTCGCCGACTACCTGTACCCAACCGGTCCCCGGTGGCGGGACCGCACACCCCAATTTGCGGAGGCAACCAATGTTGAGGGCACATAGGCTCCTGTTCGGCGGCGTCGCCGTCCTCATGGCCGCGGGAGTGGTGTCCGCGTGCTCGTCGGCGAAGAGTACGACCGGCGGCGGCAGCGCGGCCCCCCTGGTCGGCGTCGACTACCCGCGCTCGGACACGGACTTCTGGAACTCCTACATCAGGTACGTGCCGCAGTTCGGCGGCCAGGTCGGTGTCCAGCTGAAGACGACGAACTCCCAGAACGACGTGGCCAACCTCATCGCCAACGTGCAGACGTTCATCAGCCAGGGTGTCAAGGGTGTGGTGATGGCGCCGCAGGACACCGCGGCGATCGCACCATCGCTGAGCACGTTGCAAGCCAAGAAGATTCCGGTGGTCAGCATCGACACCCGGCCGGACACCGGCAACGTCTACATGGTGGTACGGGCGGACAACCGCGCCTACGGCACGAAGGCCTGCCAGTTCCTCGGTACCAAGCTCGGCGGCCAGGGCAAGGTCATCATGTTCGAGGGCGACCTCGCGTCCATCAACGGCCGGGACCGCACCGAGGCGTTCAACGACTGCATGAAGCAGAACTTCCCCGGCATCACGGTGTTCGGTGAGGCGACCGAGTGGAAGGGCGACGTCGCCGCGTCGAAGTTCCAGACCCGGCTGGCCTCCGACCCGGACATCAAGGGCGTCTACATGGAGTCCAGCTTCGCCCTGGCGGGTACCTTGCAGGTACTCAGGCAGCGCAACATGCTGGTACCGCCCGGCGACCCGAAGCACGTGTTCGTTGTGTCCAACGACGGGATCCCCGAGGAGCTGAAGGACATCGCGGCGGGCCAGATCGACGCGACCGTGAGCCAGCCGGCCGACCTCTACGCCAAGTACGGCCTGTACTACGTCAAGGCGGCGATCGACGGCAAGACCTTCAGCCCCGGCAAGACCGACCACGACAGCACCATCATCAAGGTGCGCGACGGCGTCCTGGAGGATCAGCTCTCGGCGCCGCTGGTGACCGCGGACGGCGCGACGATCGGCGGCGTCGCATCGGTCAAGTCCGACGACAAGAGCCTGTGGGGCAACAACATCTCATGAACGAGCAACCCCCCGTCGTGGAGGCCGTACACGTCAGCAAGCGGTTCGGTCCGACCACGGCGCTGCACGAGGTCGGGATGGCCGTGCGGCCGGGCAGCACCCACGCGTTGGTCGGCCGCAACGGGGCGGGCAAGTCCACGCTGGTGGCCATCCTGACCGGACTGCAGGCGCCGGACTCCGGCCGGGTGACGTTCTCCGGCCGACCGGCGCCCAGCCTGTCCGACCGGGACGGCTGGCGCCGCGAGGTCGCCTGCGTGTACCAGAAGTCCACCATCATCCCGACGCTCACCGTGGCGGAGAACCTCTTCCTCAACCGGCAGGCGGTTTCCCGGTTCGGCCTGATCGGCTGGCCGGCGCTGCGGCGCGAGGCCCTGGGCTTGCTCGCGTCGTGGTCGGTCGACGTGGACGTCGCCCAGCCGGCGTCGGCGTTGAACGTCGAGCAGCGCCAGCTGGTGGAGATCGCCCGCGCGCTGTCGTTCGGCGCCCGGTTCATCATCCTCGACGAGCCGACCGCGCAGCTGGACGGCGCGGCCATCCGGCGGCTGTTCACCCGGATCCGGACCCTGCAGCGCCAGGGCGTCACGTTCCTGTTCATCAGCCACCACCTGCAGGAGATCTACGAGATCTGCGACACCGTCACCGTGCTGCGCGACGCCCGGCACGTGCTGACGGCGCCGGTCGCGGACGTCTCACGGCAGCAATTGGTGGCGGCGATGACGGGGCAGAACGTCCACCTGGCCAACGCGGCCGACCATCCACCGGTACCGGACGGGGCGCCGGCCGTGCTCGACGTCGAGGACCTGGCCGTTGCGGGTTCGGCCGGCGGTATCTCCTTCGCGGTGCGGGCCGGTGAGGTGGTCGGCCTCGCCGGCGCGGGCGGTAGCGGGAAGGTGGCCGTCGCCGAGGGGGTCGTCGGGCTGCGCCGTCCGCAGGGCGGCCGGGTCCTTGTCGAGGGGCGCGCGTTGCGGCCCGGCAGCGTGCCCGACGCGCTCGCCGCCGGCGTCGCGCTGGTACCGCAGGACAGGCACCGCGAGGGCTTCGTGCCGCTGCTGTCGATCGGCGAGAACGTCACCATGACCGTACCGCGACGCCTGCGCCGCTTCGGTCTGCTCGCGCCGGACAAGCGGGACGCGCTGGCCCGCACGCTCATCGACAAGCTCACCATCAAGACGCCCGGCCCACAGTTGCCCGTCGCCGGACTGTCCGGCGGCAACCAGCAGAAGGTCGTGATGGCCCGGGCGCTGGCCAGCGATCCGAAGGTGCTGGTGCTCATCGCGCCGACCGCCGGCGTGGACGTGCGGTCCAAGCAGACGCTGCTCGGCGCCGTCGAGGACGCCCGCGACGCGGGTACCGCGGTGCTCATCGTGTCCGACGAGCTTGACGACCTGCGCGCCTGCGATCGCGTGCTCGTCATGTTCCAGGATCGCCTCATCGGGGAGTACGCGCGGGGGTGGCGCGACAACGAGCTTGTCGCCGCCATGGAGGGGGTGCAGCTCGACCATGTCTGACACGCTGTCCACAGTGGGCACCGCTACCGGCGCCGAGTCGGCCGAGCCCGTGGTACGGCGGCGCAGCCTCGTGGTGGCCCGGCTGCGCGACCTCGCGCTGATCCCGGCCATCGTCGTCATCGCGATCGTCGGCCAGATCGTCAACCCGGTCTTCCTGCACACCGACAACCTCATCAACGTCCTGCAGACCATGTCCGAGATCGCCATCCTGGTGCTCGCCGAGACGCTCGTGCTCATCGCCGGCCGCATGGACCTGTCCCTGGAGTCCACATTCGGCCTCGCGCCCGGAGTCGCCGCATGGCTCGTCGTGCAGCCCGGCGTCACCCACGGGCTCGGGGTGGTACCGGGTGCCTGGGCCATCCCCGTCACGCTGCTCGTCGGCGCGTTCATCGGTGCCTTCAACGGGCTGCTGATCGTCCGGTTCCGGCTCAACGGTTTCATCGTGACGCTCGGCATGCTCATCGTGCTGCGCGGCATCCTCACCGGGATCACCGGCGGGAAGACGTTCTTCGACCTGCCCCAGTCGATGCTCTACCTGAGCAACACCAACTGGCTCGGCATGCCGGCGTCCATCTGGGTGTGCCTGCTCGCGTTCGCGGTCGCGATCGTCGTGCTGGGTTTCACCCGGCCCGGGCGCGCCCTGTACGCGATCGGCGGCAACGTCGACGCCGCCCGCGCGGCCGGCATCCGCACCGACCGGGTGCTGTGGCTGACCCTCGTGGTGGCCAGTACCCTTGCCGCCCTCGGGGGGCTGCTGCTGTCCGGGCGGCTGGCCTCGGTCGCCGCGGCGCAGGGCAACGGTGACATCTTCACCGTGTTCGCCGCGGCGGTCATCGGCGGGGTGAGCCTCAATGGTGGCAAGGGTTCCATGTTCGGCGCGTTCACCGGGGTCCTGCTGCTCTTCATGATCCAGAACGTGCTCACCCTCGCCGGGGTACCGGCCCAGTGGATTTCCGCGCTCAACGGCGCCATCATCCTCGTCGCCCTGGCGGTCTCCCGCATCACCAGCGGAAGGGCGCAGGAATGAAGGCGCGCAGGGCGCTGTACGCCGGCAGCGGGAGCTTCGCCGTCGAGGACTATGCGGTCCAGTCACCGGGCGCCGGGCACGTGCGGATCGAGGTGGCCTACACCGGCATCTGCGGTACCGACCTGCACATCGCGCACGGTGCGATGGACCAGCGGGTCGGCGTGCCGGCGGTCATCGGTCACGAGATGTCCGGCCGGATCGCGGAACTCGGTCCGCACGTCGAGGGCTGGGCTGTAAGCGATCCGGTCACCGTGATGCCGCTGGACTGGTGCGGGAGGTGTCCCGCGTGCCGGGCGGGGCACAGCCACGTCTGCCACGACCTCAACTTCGTCGGCATCGACTCGGCCGGGTCGATGCAGGGCTCCTGGACGGTACCCGTACAGCTGCTCGTGCGGCTGCCCGACGACCTGCCGCTGGCGCACGCGGCGCTGGTGGAACCCACCGCCGTGGCCGCACACGACGTGCGCCGCGGCGGCGTGCGGGCGGGGGAGAAGGTCGTGGTGGTCGGCGCGGGACCGGTCGGCATGCTGATCGCGCTCGTCGCCGGCGCCGCCGGCGCCGACGTGCTGGTGCTGGAGTTGGATGGGTACCGGCGCGCCATCGCCTCCCGGATCGGGCTTCATACCATCGACCCCGCGAGGTCGGACGTGGGCCGGCTCGTGACGAAGTGGACTTCGGGAGCCGGCGCCGATGTCGCGTTCGAGGTGTCCGGGTCGGCGTCCGGGGTCGGTACGGCGACGGACGTGCTCGCCGTGCGCGGTCGGTTGGTGATGGTGGCGATCCACTCGGTACCGCGTGAAGTGGATCTGTTCCGGCTGTTCTGGCGGGAACTGACGGTCATCGGCGCGCGGGTCTACGAGCGGGAGGACTTCGAACACGCCGTGCAACTCGTTGCCGGCGGCCAGATTCCGGCGGCCGAGCTCATCACGCGGATCGTGCCCCTGGACGAGGTGGCATCGGCGTTCGCCGCGCTGGAGCGCGGCGGCGAGGTCAAGGTGCTGGTGGACTGTGGCTGAGCTGAACCGCCTGTTCGAGCTGCGCGGCAAGCTCGCCGTCGTCACCGGGTGCCGGCGCGGCATCGGGCTGGCGATGGCGCATGCCCTCGCCGAGGCCGGCGCCGACATCGTCGGGGTCAGCGCGGCGCTGGAGGCCACCGGCAGCGAGGTCGCGAGCCGGGTGGCGGCGGCCGGTCGCAGCTTCACCGGGTACCGGGTGGACCTCGGCTACCGCGCGGGAGCGCTGCACCTCGCGGCCCAGTTGAACCGGCTCGACCGGGGCGTCGACATCCTCGTCAACAACGCCGGCACCATCCGCCGCGCCCCGGCGGTCGAGCACCAGGACGAGGACTGGGACCGGGTGCTCGCGGTGAACCTGAGCGCCCCGTTCGTGCTCGCCCGCGAGATCGGCAAGGCGATGTTGGCGCGCGGTCGGGGGAAAATCATCTTCACCGCGTCGCTACTCAGTTTCCAGGGCGGGATCAACATCCCCGGGTACACCGCCGCGAAGTCTGGCATCGCGGGGCTGACAAAGGCGTTGGCCAACGAGTGGGCCGGCGGCGGGGTCAACGTCAACGCGATTGCGCCCGGCTACATCGTCACTGACAACACGGAGGCGTTGCGGGAGGACCCGCAGCGCTCCCGCAGCATCGTGGAGCGGATCCCGGCCGGCCGCTGGGGCCGGCCGGAGGACCTCGCCGGCGTCACCGTGTTCCTCGCCTCCGCGGCCTCCGACTACGTGCACGGCGCGGTCATCCCGGTCGACGGCGGATGGTTGGGTCGGTGACGCCGTGAAGATCGATGCGCATCACCACGTCTGGGAGCTGTCCCGCCGCCCGCAGCCCTGGCTCGACCCGCCGCGGATGGCCGCTCTGCGCCGCGACTTCACGCTCGGAGACCTGGTACCCGAGGCGAAGGCGGCCGGGATCGACCGGACCATCCTCGTCCAGGTGCTGCCCGATCTCGAGGAGACCCTGGAGTTCCTCGCGGTCGCGGCCGGCTCGAACCTCGTCGCGGGCGTGATCGGCTGGGCCGACCTGACCGCGCCAAGCCTGCCTCGCGTGCTCGCCGACCTGGGCGCCGCGCGGGGCGGGGCGCGGCTGGTAGGCATCCGGCACCTCGTGCAGAGCGAGCCGGACCCGGAATGGCTCAACAGAACGGATGTGCGCCGCGGACTGCGCGCGGTCGCCGATGCCGGCCTCGCCTACGACCTCCTCACGTTGCCCCACCAGTTGCCCGCCGCCATCCAGACCGCCCGGGCGGTACCCGAGCTCACCTTCGTGCTCGACCACCTGTCCAAGCCGCCAATCGCCTCGGGGCATTCGGAGCCGTGGGCGTCGCTGATCCGCGAGCTTTCCCGCGAGCCCAACGTGTTCTGCAAGCTGTCCGGCATGGTTACCGAGGCGGGTGCCGGTTGGACCGTCGGCCAGTTGCGCCCCTACGCCGACACGGTGCTGGACGCCTTCGGCCCGTCCCGCGTCATGTTCGGCTCCGACTGGCCAGTCTGCCTGCTTGCCGCCGGGTACCCGGTGGTGTGCGTCGCCGCGCAGCGGCTGACCGCCGGGCTCGGCGCGGATGAACGGGCGGACGTCTTCGCCGGTACCGCCGTGCGGGCCTACCGGTTGAGCGTTCACAACCGCGATTGATCTGATGTTCAGCAGCGGTCGTCAGCGCCGCCGAAGCCAAACATCATAGACAGCAACCTTTCCGGTTGCCGCCACGCATTGACATGCGTCTTGCTCTGGCTCTAACGTATGATGTATACGCATCGACGCCCGTACGTCCACGGCCGCGAGGTTCACCAGCTGCGCCGCGAACGGGTTGTCGGTCGAACAGCACCTACCGGCTCCGCACCTCGTGACAACGTATGGAGGGCCGCGTGAAGCGCTTCATCACCACCGCAGCTGTTTTCGCCAGCGCCGTACTCCTGGTCGTCGGGTGTTCGCCAGGGTCGGGCGGCAACTCCTCATCCTCCGGGTCGAAGACGTTCGAGTTCTGGTCGTTCACGCAGATCAATGAGAAGGCCCAGGTCGCCGTCTACACCAAGGCGCACCCGGACGTACACGTCAAGCTCACCGAGGTGGGCAGCACGGCCGAGACGGCGCAGGCACTCACCACCGCCCTGGCTGGTGGCAAGGTCCCCGACCTCGTGAAGATCCAGGGCGACGACCTGCCGAAGTTCATGCAGTCCCCGGAGAACTTCGTCGACCTGAACACGCTGGGCGCCGACAAGATCAAGGGGAACTACCTCGACTGGGTGTTGGCGCAGTCGACGACCAAGGACGGCAAGATCATCGGGATCCCGACGGACGTCGGCGGCATGGCGATCGCCTACCGCACGGACCTGTTCAAGGCCGCCGGCCTGCCGACGGACCGGGACGAGGTGTCCAAGCTATGGCCGACCTGGGACGCCTTCATGGAGGTCGGCAAGAAGTACGTCCAGGCGACCGGCAAGGCATTCATCGACAACACGCCGACCAGCATCTTCTTCCAGGCGGTCAACCAGGGTACCGAGCGCTACTACGACGCGGACCACAAGATGTCGTACGACCGCAACCCTCAGGTCAAGGCGGCGTTCGATCTGACACTGAAGGTCTTCGCTTCGGGCATCTCCGCCAAGCAGGCCTCGTTCTCGAGCGGGTGGACCGCGGCCATGACCAAGGGCGACTTCGCGGTCGTGTCGGCGCCGTCCTGGCTGCTCAACCAGATCAAGACGAACGCGCCCGGTACGGCCGGCAAGTGGGACATCGCCACCATCCCCGGTGGCTCGGGGAACTGGGGCGGCAGCTACCTGGCCATCCCCAAGCGCGCGAAGAACCCGCAGGCGGCATGGAACTATATCGCCGAGATCGAGTCGCCGGCCGGCCAGCTCGCGCAGTTCCTGGCGCAGGGGTCGCTGCCGACCACGCCGTCGGTCTTCTCCGACCCGAAGCTCGTCGGGAGGGCCGAGCCGTTCTTCTCCAACGCGCCGATCGGCAAGATCTACACCCAGTCCGTGGTGGGTATCAAGCCGTTCTACATCGGTCCCGATGACGGCACCATCGGCACCGAGCTGCTCAACACCCTCACCAGTGTGGAGCAGGGCAAGGTCGCCCCGGCCAACGCGTGGAGCACCGCGCTGACCAACGTCAAGAACGCTCTGCGCGGCTGACCGGCCGCCGTACGGACGACTGATGCGCGGTGGCGGAGACCCGGCCACGCCGCCGCACGTCGGGAAAGGTGACCGCTGTGACCACCATGCTCAGCCCGGCCACGGCCGCGGAGGGCACCACCGGGCTCATCCGGTACCGCCACATCAAGCAGGGCGTGCGCGAGCGACTGGCGCCCTACGCGTACGTGGCGCCGTTCTTCGTGCTCTTCCTCGTCTTCGGCCTGTTCCCGTTGGTGTTCACGTTCTACGTCGCACTGTTCGACTGGGACCCCATCGGCGAGCACCACTACGTGGGGCTGGCGAACTTCTCCGAACTCTTCCACGACCCGCGGTTCTGGGGCGCGCTGCGCAACACGTTCAGCATCTGGTTGCTGTCGACCGTGCCGCAACTGCTGCTCGCGCTCGGCATGGCGCACGTGCTCAACCACGTGCGGCTGCGGGC
>Ga0207674_10004344_pt1 | contig 17090 bp, 17 predicted proteins | sample KBSCornC72_FD_184303 | JGI IMG/M metagenome (GOLD analysis project Ga0207674, IMG submission 184303) | Corn rhizosphere microbial communities from Kellogg Biological Station, Michigan, USA - KBS Corn C7-2 (SPAdes) (version 2) | ecosystem: Host-associated > Plants > Roots > Rhizosphere > Soil ... | reverse complement strand
CACCAGATGGTAAGCCGCTCGGCACAATCGTCATGCCGGAGAAATCCGCCAACGTTGCCTGGGGTGGAGGCGATCGCAGAACGCTTTACATCACGGCCAGCAGCAGCATTTATCGCGTGCGCCTGAACATCCCGGGCGCTCCGCTGGTGCGCGGCAAGTAGGGACGCTCGGGCGGTACACCGGGATGCCAGATAAGGGAAATCCGCCAGTTAGAATGAACGCAGATGGACTTCCCGCCAGCCAGTCTAATGCCCAAAGAGTCCGCTGACAAATTGTTGACTGATCCGAAACAGGCGGCGGCCCTCTTCGAGGAGTCAGCCGCCATCATGGCGCGGTTGCGGGCTCCCGGCGGCTGCCCGTGGGATCGCGAACAGTCCTTCGACACGATTCGCAAGTACACGCTGGAGGAAGCATACGAAGTCTTCGACGCTATCGAGCGTCGCGACTTCCCCCACCTGGCCGAGGAACTGGGCGACCTGCTGCTTCAAGTGCTTTTCTACGCTGAGATGGCTGCCAACGAAGGCCATTTCACCATCTCCGATGTGCTCGACCATCTCAACCGCAAGCTGGTTCGCCGGCATCCACATGTCTTCGGCGAAGAGGCTTCTCGCGCAGCCGGAAATGAAGCCATCGTCGACGCCGCAGTTGAGGGTTCATCCACCAAGGTGCTGCGCAACTGGGAAGAAATCAAAGCGGCCGAAAACAACGCAAAGTCGCCAGAGCCTGCCGGCATCAAGTCTCGCCTCGACTCCGTCCAGCGCGCCATGCCCGCGCTTGCAGAGGCCGCGAAGATTGGATCCAAAGCCGCCAAGTCCGGCTTCGATTGGCCTCATTGGCGTGATCTTCTGCCCAAGTTGGTAGAAGAAACTGCCGAACTCGAAGCCGAAGCCGCGGTCGCTGAGAACTCGAAAGATCCGGCGCATCATGCTCGCGTCGAAGCCGAACTAGGTGACCTGCTCTTTACCGTCGTCAATCTGGGCCGTCATCTCAACGTCGATGCAGAGATGGCTCTCCGCGGCTGCAATCTGCGCTTCCGCCAGCGCTTCAGCAAAATGGAAGAGCTCTCAGATCGTCCACTTGAGAACCTCAGTCCCGACGAGCTCGAAGCGCTGTGGGCCGCTGCGAAACGTTCGCTGGCAAACTCTGATTTGCAAGCACCAATCGCCGACCCTGCGGAGGGAGCTCGATGATCCTCATCCGCTCCTGCTCAGGGCACGACGAGCTTGAAGCCTGCGTACAACTCCAAATTGAAACGTGGGGTTACGACGAAACCGATGTCATTCCACGCAAGGCCTTCCTTGTCGCCCAGAAGATTGGCGGCCAGGTTATCGGCGCATTTGATACCGATCTGCCCGGGGCCGGTTCAAATGGCACGCCGGAGTCCATTGTCGGTTTCGCTATCTCTTTTCCCGGAATGAAGACCGGCACCCACTCCGGAAACGGGAAGCCGCAGGCTTACCTCCATTCCCACATGCTTGCTGTGCGGGAGCAATACCGGGACCGTGGCGTCGGCGCACAACTGAAGTTGGAGCAACGCCGCGAAGCGCTTTCGCGGGGAATCCGCCTGATGGAGTGGACCTTCGATCCGCTCGAAATCAAAAACGCGCATCTCAACATCTACAAGCTTGGAGCCGTGGTTCGTTCATATCTGGTGAATTTCTATGGTGTATCCTCTTCTCGACTGCAGGGTGGCTTGCCGACCGATCGCCTTGTCGCCGAGTGGTACCTCGACTCTGACCGGGTCAAACAGGCGCTCGAGGGCGAGAGTCCTGCCGTGCACCAGATCGAGGAACGCATCCAGGTTCCAGCCTCTATTTACCAGTGGAAGTCTTCTCCCCAGGACCGTGAACGGGCGTTGGCATTGCAGGCTGAGAATCGCCGCAGATTTCAGGATTCATTTTCAAGGGGCCTCGCTGTCGTCGCATTCACCAGAGACGCTCAAGGCAATGGACTCTTCGAACTTGGACGTTGGACGCAGCCGCAGATAGCTTGAATCATCACGCAACTTCATCGGACTCACCCCTGAAGGAACGACACTGTATGAGAATCGACGGCCTTATCCTCCGCGAACTGCACATGCCTCTCGTGCGCCCCTTCCAGACAAGCTTTGGCATCACACGGAATCGCAGGATTCTTCTCGTCGAAGTCCGATCCGAGGGACTGACCGGCTGGGGCGAATGCACCGCGGGCGAGCGGCCGCATTTCTCCAGTGAGTCAACGGATACAGCCTGGCAGGTCATCGTCGATGAACTCGGGCCAATGCTTGCCGGCGCTCATCCGGATCACGGCGGAAGCTGCCCGAAGCTCTTCGAAATTGTTCGCGGAAATCCCATGGCAAAGGCCGCGCTCGAGAACGCCATCTGGGATATAGAAGCGCAGCGCGAGGGCATTTCGCTCTCGCGACTCATTGGCGGCGTTCGCGAGAAAATCCCCTGCGGTGTGTCTCTCGGGATTCAAAAATCGATTTCGGAGCTCATGGACATCATCGAAAAGGAACTGGCCGCCGGCTACCAGCGCATCAAGCTCAAATGCAAGCCCGGCTGGGACGTTGAAGTCTTCGAAAAAGTAAGGAATCAATGGCCCGACATCCTGCTGTCATGCGATGCCAACTCCGCGTACAAGCTCCGCGACGCCGATCACCTTGCTACTTTCGATCAGTTCGATCTGCTCATGGTCGAGCAGCCCCTCTGGTACGACGATTTCTATTACCACTCGATGCTGCAGAAGCGGATGACAACTCCGATCTGCCTCGACGAATCCATACGCAATCGCCGAGACGCTCTCGCCGCCATCGAAATGGAATCCTGCCGGATCATCAACATCAAGCTCGGCCGCGTCGGCGGATTCTCTGAAGCCATAGCCGTCCACAATGCCGCCCAGGAGAAGGGAATTCCGGTTTGGTGCGGAGGCATGCTCGAATCGGGCATAGGGCGCTCGCACAATATAGCTCTGTCAACGCTGGAGAATTTCCGCCTGCCCGGCGACGTCTCCGCCTCGGCCCGCTATTGGACGGAAGACATCATCGAACCGGAGGTTACAGTGACTTCCGAAGGCGAGATCATCATTCCTGATTCGCCGGGCCGCGGCTACGAAGTGCGCACCGATCTGGTGGAGAAGCTTACGGTGCGAAAAGAAGAGATCCGGGCTTTGGAACTTGTCGGTCGAAACTGACGTCAAAGACTGATGCTAACCCTGAAGATCGAGGAAGCCGTCGAAGTATTGCGTTCGCTTGATCTGCGTCACGGCGATCTCGAGTTGCGGCTCTCTGACTACTCAGTCCATTCCTTTCATCACGTTCCCACCTATTCGTTCAAGATGTTCAGCCAGCACTCAGAGCAGGAACTCGGACAGATCAACCTGCGCATCGGTTCCACGACCCATCTCGAGCAGTACGCCGGCCACATCGGTTATGGCGTTCACCGGGCGCACCGCGGCCACCACTACGCTGCCCGTTCTGTATCCTTGATCCTTCCTCTTGCGCGCAGACTCGGCATCGATCCGGTCTGGATCACCTGCGATCCCGACAACGCAGCATCGCGACGGAGCCTCGAAATTGCCGGCGCTGAATTTGTGGAGATCGTCGACGTCCCACCAACCTGCGGCATTCGCAAGTTCGGCGGCAAGCTGCACAAATGCCGCTACCGTATCTGAAAGCACATCCGGAACCCCCACCTCCTTTCCTGCGTACTGAAACCTGACGGAGCAACTTCGTCCTCGGTAGCGCGTCTCAATCACGAGAGGCGGACCGCTCGCACAGTGAAGCTCCGCCGGAGGTTAGATTCGTGACTCCCCAGGAAGAACAGCTTCTTAACTCCCTCGTCGATCGCCTGAACCAGACGTCCCTTCAGGAAAAGGACCCTGATGCCGAAGCACTGCTGAACCAGCGTCTGGCCGGAAATCCTGACGCCGTATACATGCTTGCGCAAACGGTGCTCGTCCAGAACATTGCCCTCGATCAGGCAAGGGCTCAGATCAGCCAGCTTCAGCAACAGTTGCATCAGCAGCGTCCGCAGCCCGCGCACACCACCAGTTTCCTGGGCCGTCTCCTTGGCGAGCGAGACGAACAGCCACCTCAGCAGCAAGCTCCTGCCGCCGCCTATCAGCAGGTGCCGCCGCAATACACCCCTCCGCCACAGTATGGAGTTCCGCAATACCAGCAGATGCAGTACGCCCCTACGGGCCAGCCCAGCTTTCTCCGTGGCGCCTTCCAGACCGCCGCAGGCGTTGCGGCGGGCGCGCTTGTCTTCGAAGGCATTGAATCGATGTTCCGCGGCTTCGGACACGGCGGCTACGGCTGGGGCGGCCCGGGCTTCGGAGGAGGCTTCGGCGACCGGCCCGTCGAGGTTATCAACAATAACTACTACGACGAGCCCGGCCACGGCGCCGAGCATTCCGAGCACCACGGCTTGAACGATGGCGGCTACGATCCGCGCAATAACGACCCCAACGACAATCTACGTGGCTTCGATAATCCGGGCGCAGGCAGCAACGATTTCGGCGCCCACGCCTCGAACGATCTATCTGCGTTCGCTGATCAGGCAAGTTTTGAAGACCAGTCCGCCCTCGACGACCAGAACCTTGACGACGGCTCCGGTTTCGACGACTCCGGCAGCTTCGACGACGATGGCGGCGGAATGGATGACGGGGGAGGGTTTTAGGCTTCACTGGCTCCTGATCCGAGCCCAGAAACGCTTAGAAATACTCAGCTTCGGCCGCGGGCGCGCACGTCTGCAGCCGCTACTTAACCCAAGCGAGCCAGTGATATACTCACAAGGGCAACGCGGCCTTTAGTTCCCGTCTTTGTATTCCTCGGTTTGGGAACAGGTTTGCGCCCGCATTTCTGCGTCTTATAGAGGTTCCCATGTCCGGCCATTCGAAATGGGCGACAATCAAGCACAAAAAAGGCGCGCTCGATGCCAAGCGCGGCAAGATCTTCACTCGCCTGATCAAGGAAATCACTATTGCCGCCAAGAACGGCGGCGGCGATCCGGATGGCAACCCGCGACTGCGCACTGCAATTCTCGCCGCAAAGGCAGAGAACATGCCCGCCGACAATATCAAGCGCGCCGTCCAGCGAGGCACGGGTGAACTCGAAGGCGTGAACTACGAGGAGATCACTTTCGAGGGCTACGGCCCCGGGGGCGTTGCGATCATCGTTGAAGTTCTCACCGATAATCGCAATCGCACGGTGAGCGAAATCCGTCACGCGTTCTCAAAAAACGGCGGCAACCTCGGCTCATCGGGTTCGGTTCTGCACATGTTCTCGAAAAAGGGAGTCATTGCCATCGAGAAATCCGCAGCCAACGAAGAAAAGCTGATGGATATTGTCCTCGAGCACGGCGGCGAAGACCTGCGCGACGAAGGCGATGTGTGGGAGATCGTCACCGAGCCCAACGCGTTTGAAGCTGTTGTTGCCGGGGTGAAGGCAGCGAACATTCCTATCGCTTCGAATGAAGTCACCATGCTCGCCTCCACCTACACCAAGCTCGAAGGGCAGCAGGCGAACGCGATGATTCGACTGCTTGAAGCGCTCGAAGATTTCGACGACACCCAGAATGTCTATTCGAACTTCGATATGAGTGCCGAACAGATGGAGCAAGTGGCGGGGTAATAGAAATACAGGCTGGCAATCCGGAGGCCGCCTGAAGATGGCGGCCTTTTTCATGCGTTACAGATTCTAGACAGGAAAACAAGAACGTTGATCTCAACTGCGAAGTTTCTAGTGATGACGATTTTGAGCGCAGGCGCGTGTGTCTTCGCTTCAGCCCAGGTGACCCCGACGGGAAATGATTCTCCAGTGGCTCAGGTGCGTAACGACAGAAGCTGGGAATACGGCCCCTTCGTTAACTTTGGCAACGGCATCGGCGGCAACCGTTCCAAGTACTGGTTCTTTGCCGCGGGTGCCCAACTCGGAAAAATGATTGGCCCGCCAGTTCATGCCAGCATCCTTAGCGGCCAATTTGAATTAGGGGGAAACGTCATGCCATTCTGGCAGGCATACACTCCCGCAGCAGGCGATCAGACTTTCGAATTCCAGGGACAGACCTATACCTATCCCTTTGGTGGGGGAACATTCACCGGTGCAAGCATCACGCCCGTCATCTTTCGCTGGAACTTCCTTACGCACTCGCCACGCATTCAGCCCTGGTTCCAGGCCGCAGGGGGTCTCATCTACACAACCCATAAATTTCCTCCCGACATCCTGGTGCCGAAGGGAACGCCCGGAGGAACGTCCGTCTGGAATTTTTCTCCTCAAGGCGGTGTCGGAATTCATTACTTTACCCGGCCCAAACGGTCCATCGATCTCGGCGTGAATGCGATACACATCTCGTCGGCCTCGCTCGGCGATCGCAATCCCGGGGTGAATGCCCTCTGGCAGATCCAGCTTGGCTACACGTACTGGAAATAAAGCAAAGCGAGTCGAGCAACTCCGCGAAAATCGGAGTTGTGAAAGAAGAGTATGAAAGACCAGGTAGTCGAGTGCGTTCCGAACTTCTCTGAGGGCAGGGACGCCCGGCGCGTCGAAGCCATCATCGCTGCCATGCGCATGGACGGAGTGCGTCTACTCGACTGGTCAATGGATGCGGATCACAATCGCTCTGTCATCACCATTGCAGGCGATCCCGCACTCGTTCTTGAATCAGCTCTGCGCGGAGTGGGCAAGGCTGTCGAACTCATCGATCTCACCAGCCAGGAAGGCCTGCATCCGCGCATCGGCGCCGCTGATGTCATTCCGTTCGTTCCGGTCACAGGAATCAAGCTCGAGCAGTGCGTAATGCTCGCGCGCCAGGCGGGTCTGGAAATCTGGCGTCGCTTCGGCGTCCCCGTGTACTTCTACGAAGCAGCGGCATCGCGTCCCGATCGTGCCAATCTCGATGACGTGCGCCGGGGCCAGTTCGAAGGACTTCGTGACGCAGTGCGCAAAGAAGCCGCACGACGTCCGGATCTCGGCGGTCCGGGCCTGCACCCGACCGCCGGAGCCTGCGCCGTAGGTGCGCGAAAGTTCCTCGTCACCTATTGTCTCTATCTCGACACTACGGACGTCGGTGTGGCGCGAGCCATCGCTCGCGAAGTTCGCGCCAGCTTTGGCGGAGCGCAGGGCGTAAAAGCAATGGGCCTCCTGGTTCATGGGCGCGCACAACTGTCCATGAACATCACGGACTTCAAGGCGACCCCTCTTTCGCAGGTGTACAGCACGGTCTCCCGGCTGGCCGCGAAACATAAGACCGCTCCGGTTGAGGGCGAGGTAACCGGCCTCATCCCCGAAGCCGCCTGTGAGCGGGAAAGTGAGTGGATGCGTCAGTTAGTTGAGTTCGATGATCGAGCCAAAGTTCTCGAGCGTCGCCTCGATATACCCCTGGAATGGCCCGGTGAGGGTAACAGTACCAATAGGTAGACTCCAGGCGTCTAACAATCAGTACAGGGGTAAAATGGGGTTGCAGGATCTCGTAAATCCTCCTGCTCCCCTAAAGCTATTTACGGCAAGCCGTTGGGCTTCCCGGAGGATGAAAGTGCTAAAGAATCTCGCCAGGTTTTCGGTGCCGGCCCTCGTTGTGGCCGGGGCAATGTCAGCATCAGCAGCCCAGCTTACGGGCGATGCACGTGCGGCCATTCCGCATGATGTACAGCAGTTGGTCGTTATAGATTACAGGGCGATGCAGAACTCCAATACAGCGATGCAGCTTCGCGATCGCGTGATGCCGCCGGATCTGAAGCAGTTCGAAGAGGCTCTCCGCCGCTCGGGATTAAACGACAACCACGATGTCGATCAGCTGGCCTTCGCTCTGTTCCGTGTCGGCAACTCGGCGGATTCTCTCGAGACAGTCGGAATCGCACAGGGCCAATTCGAGATGGACAACGTGATGGCCAACTTTAAAAAGCAAAAGGTTGTGCCCAAGATGATCCGCACCAACAAGACCTATCCGCTGACGCGCACCGGAATGGTCCTCTGCTTTGTGGATCCCTCCACCATGATTTTCGGCAGCCCGGAAGCGGTGAAGGCCGCCCTTGACGTTCGTGACGGTTTGAAGCCCGGGATGCTCACCAATGGAAGCATCATGGACGCCATGCGTTCGGTCGATTCGCAGCCGCTCTGGAGCGTTCTCGATAAAAACGGAACCCAGATTATGATGAAGCAGGTGCTAGGCGAAGCGGGCTCTGTGGCCGACTATGAATCCGTCCGCAAGCGCCTTGATTCCTCCTGGTACGGCATGGACTTCCAACACGGCGTGAAATTCAATCTGACCATCTCTACTGGAGACACTTTCGCCGCGGCGACAGTCTCATCATTGCTTTCAGCAGCCGTCCTCTACAAGAAGATGAGCGGCAACGAGATCGAAAAGGCGGCGCTCGCAGCTACGGATATCAGCTCCAACTCCGGCCTGCTCAATATTCACTTCGCCACCTCGGATAACGACTTCAACAGCCTGCTCAATTCCTCACTGTTCCAGAGCATGGTCCGCTAGCAATTCGAAGTTAGTCAGTTCAGCCAATGGGAGCTTCGGCTCCCATTTTTTTTGTAGTCGAATGGACAAGAAACGGCTGAGCGAGGTGGGCACTAAGAAACAATGAAGCGAAGCATCGATTGTATGTGCGATACGCTGACGAAAACCATTGACATCTCACACATGGCTGTACTCTGATTCGCAAAGCCCGTCATGGACGGGAACGTATGTCAATGAAGCGTCGATCATTCCTTTGTTCGTCCGCCGCGGTTGCAGGTTTGGGTGTACTTGGCTGGGGAGAGAGCCAAGGAGATCTGATTCATTCTCGGCTCTCCCCTGCAGCTTCGCTCATGACGGAGTGTGCCAACCGCTTTCTCGCGGCCCTGAACCCCGAACAGCACAGCAGAGCGATGCTCCCGTTCGATTCAGACGAGCGCATGAACTGGCACTTCATCCCGAAAGAACGCAAAGGACTGCCGCTGCGCGAAATGACGCCCTATCAGAAACACCTGGCCAGCGCACTACTCGCAGCCGGTCTTAGCCAAACTGGCTACATCAAGGCCGTGACCATCATGAGCCTAGAAGATGTACTCAGGATCATCGAGAACGACAGCGGCGAGCGTCGTAGCCCGGAAAAGTACTACTTCTCTGTCTTCGGCACCCCTTCGAATGACGGCAGGTGGGGTTACCGGGTTGAAGGCCATCACCTCAGCCAGAATTACACAATTGTGAATGGCATCGCCATCGATGGTCCAAGCTTCTTGGGTTCAAATCCCGCCGAAATTCAGCAGGGACCTCGAAAGGGTTTGCGCACTTTGGCCGGGGAGGAGGACCTTGGTTTTGATTTGATTCTCAGCCTCGACGACCGACAGCGGAAAGTGGCGATCGTCGACCCAAAGGCATACGACGACATTCTTACTGCTGCCAGTCGCAGCGCGGCTCTTCAGGGTCAGCCTTCTGGACTGTCCGCTTCAAGCATGAATGCAAACCAATTCGATGCGCTCATAGCACTGCTGAAAGAATACGTCCGGAATGTTCCCGATGCATTGGCCAAGAGCCGGATGTCGCAGATCGACAAGGCTGGTAGAGATATTCACTTCGCCTGGTCCGGAGGAGTCACACGAGGCGAGCTGCATTACTATCGCGTCCAGACACCCTCGTTCCTAATTGAAATGGATAACACCCAGGACGGAGCCAACCACATTCACTCTGTTTGGCGCGATCTCACGGGCGATTTTGGCGCTGACCTGCTCCAGCAGCACTATCATGCGAATCATCCGAAAGAGTCACCTGCAAACGGGTGACGTGCCTGCCGTCAGTGATGGGGATCCAGTGCGGGGTGGAACTCAGCTTTGCCGTTAGGCTGCAGGTCGATCTCAATGCGGCCTTCCTGGTTCTCATACAGCGTCGGTCCAGGGATCTGAATCTGCTTTCCGCTCCCGTCGGTATATTGCACTTTGAGCGGCCCGCTTCCCCTTGTCTGGATGCGGTGGTGAACCTCGCTGTTCGCGCCCACTGCATCCGCACCAAAGCTCGCGCTGGGGTAGTCGACCTCAAGAAGTGAAATCGGCCCGCCCGTATCATTCTTGACCGTTGCTTCGATGTGATACGAATGGCACCCCGCGATAAGTCCAAGGCATGCGGAGAGCATGATCCACCGACTTCGGCAGAAGACTGCCGCTGAGTTCCTCATTCTTCTGCTCTCCCCCACTTCGATCCAGCCTCGTCGGGCGCGGCTGCTGTGAGCCGTTTCTCCAGCCGGTCAATTCTCTTCAGCAATTCAGGCAGACGCTGAAAAATCGCAACCGCCCTCAGCCACACGCGATTATCGAATCCCGGCGATCCGGAGATCATCTTTCCTGCCGGAATATCGTGGCTCACCGCCGACTGCGCCGTCAGGATTACTCCATCACCAACCGCGCAGTGTCCCGCGATTCCGGTCTGTCCCGCCAGGATCACGTTATTGCCAATCACCGACGATCCTGCCAGCCCGGTCTGCGCGCAGATCAGGGTGTCTTTGCCCACACGCGACCCATGCCCGACCTGCACGAGATTGTCGATCTTGCTCCCGTCGCCTATTTCGGTTGACCCGACCGTCGCGCGATCGACACACGCATTTGCCTGAACATCGACCCGGTCTCCGAGACGTACGGGGCCCGATTGCGGAATCTTCATCCAGTGGCCCTGCTCATTTTTCGAGAATCCAAACCCGTCCGCGCCGACAATGGCCCCGTTTTCAAGCGTGACATCATCGCCGAGTTCACAGTGCTCTCGCACCACCGCATGAGCGTGAGCAAACAACCTGCTTCCTGCCTTCACGCCGGGATAAAGAACCACATGTGGAAGCAGCGTCGCTCCCGGCCCGAGCTTCACATTCGGCCCGATCACCACGTAAGCCCCGATATGCGCTCCCTCTCCGATCTCGGCTGTCGGATCAATGGCAGCAGTCGAGTGAACGCCCGGCGGATAAGCCGGTGGCTGGTAGAACATTCCCAATGCGCGAGAAAAAGCGTGGTAGGGATTCTTGATCCGCAGAGTCGCGGTCTCAATCTCAGGAAACTCCGGCTCAACCAGAACCGCTGCCGCGCCTGTCTTCCTGGCGAGTCCCGCATATTTGGGATTGGCGACGAAGGTGATCTCCGAAGCGCCTGCTTCCTCTATGCCTTTCACTCCTGTAACTTCCACGTTGGGACTTCCGCGCAGCTCCGCGCCCAGCCGGCTTGCCAGTTCACCAAGTTTCATTCGAATTTCCCAGAATTCATGCTAGGTCCTTTGACTGGAAGAGTAAACGTTCGACCCAGCGCATCACGTGCAGGGGTGCTCCGAATCACTGCATCGAGGTGCCTTTCCGTATATATCCATACCGAAGCTCTGCCTCCCCGAAGAGCAATCTCCTTCTGCTCGCACACCCCCTGGGGCAGAGCGGGGTTCCCTGACAACCTCGAAAAACTCGCGCCTGAGCGGCGCGTCATCCGGGGGTTCACATGAAACAGCTAGTGTTTCCATTGTGCTTCGTTCTCTCCGCAGGAGTCTGTCTGGGTTGGTCACAGGCTCCAGTACCGCAAAACTCTCCAATCTCGACGCATCAACCCGCACCTCCAATCAAGATCAAGAGAGTACAAATCCGCTCGATTCCAGCTGATGCCGGTAAAGAGATGTACGTCTCGTACTGCGCGTCATGCCATGGAGAAGATGGCAAGGGAACTGGCCTGGCCGCCCCGGCCTTGAGCAGACCGGTCCCAAATCTGTCCCTCCTGTCCGCGTACAATGCCGGCCGTTACCCAAGGTATCGCGTGTTCACGGCCCTCTCCAAATTTGGTGAGTCGCATCAAGCCGGAACAAAGTGGGAGATGCCGGACTGGCATAAAGCATTCGTTTCGCTGAACCCGTCGTGCCCCATGCTGGCTGATCTCCGGGCGCGTAACATTAACGACTACGTCGAATCCTTGCAGATTCCGAACAGGTAGCCTAAGTGGTCCGGGTTCTCGCTGACCAGGATCACTCGACTATGGATTGGTAATTGCTGCCCCGCCTATTGGCATCGCGACGGGGCAGCTCCATTCCTCTCTTGTGCAGATCTGCTGCCGCTCAATCGGTGAGCATCGGGCCAGAAAACTCATCCGAATCAACCTTGATCCTGCTCGGCAGGGAACAGTTCCGGCTGCGGCTCGGCCTTGCGTCTGTGCCCTCCAGCCCCGATCAGGCTGACAACCTCCAGGCTTTGGATCGCCTGCCGAGGGATATAGATCCGCTGCGTATTCGACCGGGTGTCCGGCGGGGTCACCAGCAGCCCGGCGCCAGTGATGAGTGACCGATCGTTGGCCGCGATCCCCTCAAGCTCGTCCCCGTCATTCAGGACCATCCTGAGCCACAGCCCCGACATCCGCGGACGAACCGCAAACCTCTTCTGTAGAAGGCGTTCCGGATTCGACGAATCTGCCGTAGACGAGAAATCCCGCACATAGCAGACCCATTTCACCGTCTCCCAGCCGATCGTCAACACCTTGCCGCCCTGGTCCAGCACCTCCAGTGCCTGCGCCTCCTGTCCGAACGCCGCCCCCGCATAGCCGGCAAACCACTCGCGCGAGAACTTGCGCACAATCACGGGCTTACGAGCGGACCCCATGGCATGGATTTTCGCATGCCTGAGCACCGCTCGCCCCTGGAAAGTCGCAAAACTGGTGCGCTTCACGCTGGTCAACCGGGGCTGTTTGTGATAAGGTACTGCTTTGCATGCTCCGGCATAGTGTCCCCTAACCGCCGCTGCATCAGACACTTGCCTTTGGTTTTGGAAGCGGAAGCAGGAACGGAATGCCCGACTACATTTACCTTCTTGAGAACCGGCTCTCAGCCGATCAGCAGAATGCACTGCGGCAGTTACGCGAAGTAGCCCGTGAGGCGGGCATCCTCCTCTTTCTCACTGGAGATGCTGTTCGGGATCTGACCAGCGGCCACGCTGTTCGCGACATCGAAGTTGCCGTTCAGGCAAATGCTCTGAAACTCAAGAAGCCCATCGAGAAACTCGGAGGCCAGGTCTGGGGGGAAGACGACGCCGCTCACACCCTGTATCTCTGCTTTCCAGGCACCGTTCGAGTCGATCTGGTCAGCACCCATCGGCGTGACTACCCCAAGCCCGGAAAGCCCGCCTTCCATTTCGCCTCGATCCAAGAGGATCTTCGCCGCCGCGATTTCACCGCTAACGCCATGGCTATCTCCCTCAACGAGGGCTCCTACGGTTTGCTGATGGACCCGCTCAATGGCGCGGCCGACATCGAAGGGCGCGCTCTGCGCCTGGTTTCCAACTACGGTTTCCTCGAAGAGCCGTCGCTGATGATTCGCGCCATTCGCTACAAAGCCCGCCTCGGGTGGGAACTCGATCCCCGCACGCAGCAGCGCTACGAAAACGCCAAAGCCGAAAACATCATTGAGTCGCTCTCCGCGCACGACCAGAGTTTCGAGTTGGAACAGATCGGCCACGAAGACGATGGGCTGAAAGTTCTGCGGGCTCTTGAAGCAGAAGGCTGGATGAAAGTTCTGTGCCCGGCATGGACATCGAACAAGGCCGACGAAGAGAAACTCAATGCGCTCCACGATCTTCGCGTTCAGCTTCAGATGCAGGGTGTGCACCCAGACATGTCCGCTGCCCAGATGCAGTTGCTCACAGCGAAGTTCGCACCCAAAGATCTGTCTTCGCTTAAGAAGCAGCTCCTGCGCCCCGGCTTTGTCGAAGAGTGGAACAGTCTAGACTCGCTCGCCAGCGGATTTGCGAAGATCCTTCTGAACAAAGCAAACGCGACACCCTCGGTCACCTACAAGCTGTTCACAACCCATGATCCGGAAGCCGTACTCTGGCTCGGCTTCACCAGCAAAGACAGCGCGGTGAAGGCGAAATACGAGCTCTTCCTGAAGACCTGGCCTGAAGTCCGGCAGCGCATTCCATACGCGCAGATGCAGGAGATGCGGATCACCCCGGAGCTGGCGAATTACAACGAGATCATCCATCAGATCTTCTTGCAGTTGATCGACGGGAAACTGAACACGCCCGAAGAGACCAAGGCATTCCTTGAACCGTATTCTCCGCCTGCGCCTCCGCCGCAGATCACCATTAAGCGCTCGCGTGCAAAGCGAGCTGAAAAGGTGAAAGAGAAGTCCTTCGACGAAGAAGAAGAGGAATCTGAAGAGGGCGGTGAAGACGAAGAAGACCTCGACGATATCGGGGGCGGAGGTGACGACGATGATGAAGTCCTCGATCTGAAACTTCCGAAGAATGTCGAGCTCGACGAAGATCTCGGGGACGAAGAGGAAGGCGAGGAAGAAGAGGAAGAATCAGAGGACGAAGACGAGGACGAGAAGCCCGCACCGAAGCGCGGCAAACAAGTTCCTGCGCCGAAGGCTGCAAAAGCTGAGCAGAAGCCGGCGAAGCAAGCCAAACACGTAGCCGAGAAAGCTCCAGCTCAAAAAGCAGCTCCCGCAGCGAAGGCAAAGCCCGAACCTGTCAAACCCGAAAAGAAGGCCGCGCCTCCCGCACCTCAGAAGAAGGCTGCGCCCCCGCCGTCGGCGAAGCACGCGCCCGCTGCGAAACATGCTGCAAAGCCGGCCGCGAAAATCCCGGCGAAAGCAGCCCAGGTCAAGGCTCATGCCGCCAAGCCTGCGCACAAGTCGGTCCCGACGAAGAAGCCGGCCGCTCCAGCCAAAACCAAAGCGCACGCTCCTGCAAAACACGCTGCGAAAAAAGCCGCTGCCAAACCCGGCAAAAAGCGCTAAGAACCTCGACGGGCCAGAAACCCTTCTGGCCCGCAGCGTTCAGGTGCTATTCTCCCTATTCAACCCCGCCGGAGAATCCTTGATGCTTCGACGTCTTCCCCGCGTGTCACTCGCGTTTCTTCTTCTGCTGTGCGCCTTCTCAACCGTCTCGCAGGCTAAGCGTGTAACGCCCGGAGCTCAGCCCTCAAACGCCAGCGGTGCAGGCTATCGTTTCGATCGCGGAGGGTGGATGTTCGTGCACCTCGAAGGCACTCCCGCCGAGATCGGTTTCCAGCACGGCCAGCTTCTCTCCGCTGAGATCGCGGACCTGATCAACGTGATGAAGCTTGAAACGCTCCACGACACGAAGCGCGACTGGAGGTTTTATCGCGACACTGCACGCAAAATGCTCTGGCCGCACATCGACGCTGAGTATCAGCAGGAACTGGAAGGAATTGCCAAAGGAGCGCAGTCGAAAGGCGCAAAGCTGGACGTGTGGGACATCGTAGCTCTCAACGGCTGGTTTGAGGTGCCGGGCTACTACGTTCCATGGCTCAACAAGCGCGAGAAAGCGTTGAACGCGCCGCACATCCTTCCCGAAGGTCATTGCTCCGCGTTCATTGCGACCGGCAGCTACACCAAGGGCGGCAAGATCGTCGTAGCGCACAACAACTGGACTGGCTACGCAGACGGCGAGCGCTGGATCGTAATTTTCGACATCAAGCCGGAACGCGGCCATCACATTCTCATGGACGGTGGGCCCGGCTCCATCACAAGTGGAGACGACTTCGGCGAAACCGACGCGGGCCTCATCATCACCGAGACCACGATCACACAATTCATTGGATGGAACCCCGACGGCAAACCCGAATTCGTTCGCGCGCGCAAAGCCATGCAGTACGCCAACTCCATCGACGATTACGTCGCCATCATCAAGGAAGGGAACAACGGCGGATATGCCAACGACTGGCTCATCGGCGATCGCAATACCGGCGAGATTGCATACCTCGAGCTAGGGTTGAAGAATACGCCTCTATGGCGAACAAAAGATGGCTATTTCATCAGTTCCAACTTTCCCCGCGACCCTGCTCTCATCAAGGACGAGACGGAGGGCTTTGACACTGCGAACGCCTCCACATCGATGAACGCCAGACACATCACTTGGGAGCACAAGATGGCCGCGAACAAGGGCCAGATCGACGTAAATCTGGCGCAGGCCTTCCTCGGCGATCACGAAGACAGCTTCACCGGAAAAACTGTGCCCAGCACGCGGACCCTTTGCGGCCACACTGACGGCGACCCGAAGGGAGTTCCGGAGTGGGGTGACGCTCCCTATGACCCAGAAGGCGCTGTTTCAGGAAAAGTCACAGACTCAGATCTTGCGCGGAATATGTCGCTCATTGCTCGTGCGGGCCATCCCTGCGGAGAAGACTTCCTCGCCGGGCCATTCCTCGCCAAACACGCGGAGTTCAGCTACCTCAAGCCAATACTTCGGGATATGAAAGCGGGGCCCTGGACGCAGTTTACCGCCAACCAGAAACAATAGCGGCACGGCTCAACTTCAGTTTCATTTGTAGATCAGGTGGATATTGATCTCCGTCACCGGGCATGTGACGTGAACGATCGCTGCATCAAATGGCGGCGCGCTCAGCCCCACGTGCGGATTATTTGCGAACCCGAAACCCTCTTTCGGAAATCCGATGAAGTTGCGATCCAACTTGCGATTCCTGTTCTCGTCGTGAATCGCGACCACTCCGTAATCGCCCGCGGGAAGATTCTCCATCACCGCCGTGGCTTCGCGTGCTCCCTCTGCGATCGGCGTCGGCCAGTGATTCACCGTTTTGCGCATATCTTCCGGCCAGCCGTCACGCGTCTTGAAGATCGCCGCACCGACCACGCCCGTTGAGTTTCGCAAGCCATCTACGTGGACGCGCAGGGTGCATCCGCCGGCAACAGCTTTGCTTTGCGGCCCCGCCTGTCCACAGACAACGGAAGCCCCAAATACGAAAGCCAGGATTGGCTTGGAGTTCATGTGGAGATTAGACGCGCCGTTAGAGGCGTGCTTGGCGCGCAACAAAGCGAAGCCAGAAAAGAAACCGGTTTGTGGCCGGTTCCTTTTCTGAATCTTATCAGCTTGGATTGTCGTGCTTCAGGAGAAACGGAGCCCGTGAACGATTGTCTCTCTAATAGCGACCACTGCGTGCGCCTGCACCGCTGCCTTTGCGTGCCTGGTAGCAGTCCCTGCAAAACACCGGGCGATCACCACGTGGTTCAAATGGAACAGTCGTTGGTTGGCCGCAGCCGGAGCAGATCACAGGTGTGCCATGGGAAGAAGCCTGCCGATAACCGGAGCCTCCCCCACCTTGGTCGCTCTTCTTTGCCTGACGGCAAGGCTTGCAGCGC
>Ga0207674_10004341_pt1 | contig 17102 bp, 17 predicted proteins | sample KBSCornC72_FD_184303 | JGI IMG/M metagenome (GOLD analysis project Ga0207674, IMG submission 184303) | Corn rhizosphere microbial communities from Kellogg Biological Station, Michigan, USA - KBS Corn C7-2 (SPAdes) (version 2) | ecosystem: Host-associated > Plants > Roots > Rhizosphere > Soil ... | reverse complement strand
AGGGCCACGAGCGCCAGGGTTCCGGCGACGGTCGCCAGGGTCAGCGGATCCGACGCGCTGACGCCGAATACGAGCTTCTCGAGAACCCTTGCCGACACCAGTGCGGCCGCGGCACCCGCTGCGATCCCGATGAGCGCCGGCGTCATCCCCTCGAACACCACCAGGCGGACGACATCCCCGGTCCTGGCGCCGAGCGCCGTCCGAATGCCGATTTCGCGGCTGCGTCCACGAACGATATAGGACAACACGCTGTAGATCCCGACCGCCGCGAGCGCCAGCGCGACCGCCGCAAAGAGGCCGAGCAGCATCGTGCTGAATCGCTGCGACGCCATCGTCTCGTCCACCACCGCCTGCATCGTCCGCACATCTTCCACGGGTTGCGTGGCGTCGATCTCGTGAATCGCGGCCGTTGCGGCCGGCGCAACCGATGACGGCGGCACCGATGTGTTCAGGACGAGCACGAGACCGCGCCACTCGTGTTCACGGGTGAATTCGTACACCGTCGGCGCCGCGGGCTGCGAGAGCTCTCCCTGCTTCACATCGCCGACGATGCCAATCACTTCTTTCACGGTGGTCCTCGACTCGAGCGGAAGCTTGACGCGTCGTCCGACCGGATTCGCATCGCCCCACAGCAGCTTGGCTGCGGCCCGGCTGACCAGCATGACCTCGGCATCGTTGTCCGCAACGTCGCGGCCCTGCATGACAGGAATGTTCATCGTCCGGAAGTATCCCGGTGTGACCTTGCGTACCTCCACGGTGGGCTGATCGCGTGGGAGCAATTCCGCATGTCCCTCGAGAACAATCGGCTGTACGGATCCGCCGGTCATGGGCAGGTCGTCGACCCCCGCGGCAGCCTCGACCCCGGGCAATGCCCGTAGGCGATCGAGCGCACGTCTGTAGAAGCTGCCGATCTCGGCCGGAGATTTGTAGCGCGTCTGTGGGAGTGTCACCCGCAGCGTCAGCACATTCTGCGCGCTGAAGCCTGCATCGACGCTGCGGAGCGCCATCAGGCTGCGCGCCATGACCCCGGCGCCCATCAACAGGACGACGGATAGTGCCACCTCGCAGACGATGAGCGCACGCCGCGTGCGGATGCCCACGGCGCCGTCCGCGCGCCCTCCCTCCTTGAGCGACTCGTTGAGGTCCGTGCGGCCAGCACGAAGTGCAGGCATCGCGCCGGCGAGAATTCCGGTGACCAGCGACGCGCCGAGGGCGAACAGCAGCACGCGAGCGTCGAGCGAGATCTCGTCTGCGCGCGGCACCTGGTTGGCGAGCAGCGCGGCTCCCGCATCCAGCGCGATCTGAGCAAGGAGCACGCCGGCACATCCGCCAACGAACGCCAGCACCAGGGATTCGACGAGCAGCTGCTGGAACACGCGAGCACGACCCGCGCCAAGCGCGGACCGGATCGCAATTTCCTTGCGGCGCGCCAGCGTCCGCGCGAAGAGAAGATTCCCCACGTTCGCGCAGGCGATCAGCAGGACGAGGCCGACGGCGGCGAGCAGCATCACGAGTGACATGCGCACGTCCCCGACGACGAGCTCCTGCAACGGGACGACCGTCGCGCCCCAGCCGGCGTTCGCCTGCGGATACTGTGTCTCGAGACGCTTCGAGATGACATCCATCTCCGACTGCGCCTGCGCAGCCGTGACACCGGGCTTCAGACGAGCGACGACCTGCGCGTTGTGGTTCTCGCGGACGGCGCGCTGCGCGTCGGTATAGGCAAGCGGCACCCACATCGTCCGAGCTGTGATACCCCATGCCGCCACGGTGAATCGCGCGGGCATGACACCGACAATCGTGTACGACTCACCATCGAGCGTCATCGTGCGCCCCACCACGTCGGAGGCGCGTCCGAAATGCGACTTCCACAAGCCTTCACTGAGAACGACCACATGCGAACGCCCGGGCGCGTCCTCTTCGTCGAGAAACACGCGCCCGAGCAGCGGCTGCGCGCGCACGACGTCGAAGAAGTCCGCGCCGACTGCTCCCCCGAGGATGGCTTCCGGTTCTCCGGCGCCGGTCAGCGTGAACTGCCGGAACCGGTAGATCGCCATGCTGTCGAACGTCTGCGCATCGCGCTTCCAGTCGTAGAAGTTGGCGGGTGAGACCGAGAAGCGATGGATCCCGGGAAAGGCGTTCTGAGGCGGCTCATGAAACAGACGCACCAGCTCATCAGGTTCATGGAATGGAAGCGGCCGCAGCAGCACCGCATTGACGATGCTGAAGATCGCCGTGTTGGCTCCGATCCCGAGTGCAAGGACGGCGATGACCGCGATGGCAAAGGAGGGCGTCCGGGAAAGGACGCGAATGGCGTAGCGGAGATCGGCGACGGCAGTGCGCATGGGAGCTTAGACGGGCTGCCGGCACCCGGGGTTGGAGCGCACGGAGGGGACGGCTGGCGTTTCTGCGTGCCCTCCGTTTCCTCCGTTATCTCCTGACGTGCGCGGTACGCCAAATGCCTAGCAACATGGTGGCGATCGCGATACCGAAGAGCAGTCCTCTCAGTCCGTCGATCAGATCTTCATTGAGGGACGGCATGTGTCTGAATATGAGTTGCGCCGCGTTGGCGAGAACCAGGAACATCAAGCCTGTCATCATCAACCGGTCGGGTTTACCGTCGCGCCGAACCAAGCACATCGAGGCCTTCTCCTTTATTAATCAGTCAGCGTGTAATACGCCATCAGTCCGAGCTTGAGGAACACGAACAACAACCCGACCGCGAGCAGATCCCAGTTGAAAACGTGGTCGTGTAGAAAGCGGTAGTAGAAGAGGCAGATCGCGGTCACGCCGGTGGCAATGCCGGCGAGGCTCGTCGAGCGTTGACGGTGCGTCCAGAAGCGTTCATCGACCAGCCGATTCAGACTCGCCACGGTGGATCTCCAGCGTAAAAATCTCGTCGGTGGCAGCCCCGAAGACCCTCGCGAACGACAGCGCGAGTGGAAGGCTCGGAACGTACCGGTTGCACTCGATCGAGTTGATGCTCTGCCGCGACACCCCGACCGCTTCGGCCAGGTCCTGCTGTGTCCACCCCCGCCGCAGACGGAGGTCCTTGACACGGTTGGTAACTCGGAACGTCATGACAAGTAAGCTTTCCAAATAGTAAAGCGTGCTTGTCATTTTGTCAAGCGAGCTTGCCATGTCGATCGGCGGTCGCTCCCTTCGACAAATAGCCAGGAAGGACTTGCCAGCAGCGAATGCCTTCCTGAGCGACCGCATATCGGCCGAGGAGGGCAGGGATATGATCGGGCGTCGTGGCGGTGATCGATCCTGTTCTCGAGACGGTGAACACCGTCTACGAATCCGAATCCCGGCGAGTGCTCGCGACGTTAATCCGCCTCCTCGGCGATTTCGATTCCGCCGAGGAAGCGCTTCACGACGCGTTCCGGGCCGCGCTCGAGCAGTGGCCGCGCGAAGGGATCCCGAAGAATCCGCGCGCGTGGCTCGTCTCTGCCGGCCGATTCAAAGCGATCGATGCCATGCGCCGCCTCAAACGCTTCGACTCGCTCGATGACGGATCATCGAACCCCGATCTCGCGGTCACCGATACGGCGGCGTGGGCGGACGAGGAGAGCGTCGAGGACGATCGCCTGCGGCTGATCTTCACCTGCTGCCATCCCGCGCTGGCGCCGGAAGCGCAGATCGCGCTGACCCTGCGCGAGGTCTGCGGGTTGACCACCGAGGAGATCGCCCGGGCGTTTCTGACGCCCGCGCCGACGCTGGCACAACGCATCGTCCGCGCCAAAGCCAAGATCCGCGATGCCAAGATCCCCTACGAGGTGCCGTCGCGCGGGGACCTGGCCTCGCGTCTCGATGCGGTGCTGCGCGTCATCTACCTCGTGTTCAACGAGGGCTACGCTGCTTCGTCTGGCGCCTCATTGACGCGCAGCGACTTGTCGGGCGAGGCGATCAGGCTCGGACGGCTGCTCGTCGATCTCCTCCCGGAGCCGGAGGCGATCGGCCTTCTGGCGCTGATGCTGTTGCACGAAGCCCGGCGCGCGGCCCGCACCTCGCCGTCGGGCGAGCTGATCCTTCTCGAGAACCAGGATCGATCGGTGTGGAACCGCGCCCTGATCGAGGAGGGCGCGCGACTCGTCGAACGGGCGCTCGAGTCGCGGCGTTTCGGACCCTATACGATCCAGGCAGCAATCGCCGGGGTGCACGCGGAGGCCCGCACCGCTGAGGACACGGACTGGGGGGAGATCGTCGGCCTTTACGACGTCCTCTGGCGAATGGATCCATCGCCGGTAATCGAGCTCAATCGCGCGGTCGCCGTCGCGATGCGTGCCGGGCCTGCGTCCGGCCTCGAGCTCGTCGAGCGGATCCTGGCACGCGGCGATCTCAAGGATTACCGCTTCGCGCACGCCGCCCGCGCGGAGCTGTGCCGACGACTGGGCAAGTTGACTGACGCGCGCCAATCCTTCGAGCGTGCGCTCGCGCTCACGAAACAGGAGCCCGAGCGACGTTTCATCGAACGGCGGCTGGCGGAACTGCGGTAGGGTCCGGGGAGAACCATGAAGTACTTGTGTCTGGTGTATCTCGACAAAGAAAACTGGAGTGCGGTGCCTGACGCCGAATGCGCCGATTGCGGTCAGGGACTCCGCTCGCGCGGGCTGCTGCTGGCCGCCGAACCGCTGCACCCGGTCGAAACCGCGGCCACCGTTCGCGTGCGCAATGGAGCGGTATCGGTGACCGACGGCCCGTTCGCAGAAACGAAGGAACAGCTCGCCGGCTTCTATCTAATCGATGCGCGCGACCTCAACGACGCGATCCAGGTTGCCGCAAAAATCCCCCCCGCCCGTAAAGGAAGTGTCGAAGTCAGGCCGGTCAGGGAGCTCAATCCCTAATCCCTAATCCCTAATCCCTAAAATCCCTAATCCCTAATCCCTAATCCAGGAATCCCTCGGATCGCTGAATCGGTGAGCCGCCAACCGGTCAAGATTCGCATTCCTGTACGAGGGGAATCTGAAATGAACCGGTTGATCAGAATGACCGTGGCAGCAGTCGTCCTGCTGGCGGCGCCCGCCGCGTGGGCGCAATCGCGGCCCGGACCGTCCATCGTCGGAGAAATCGAGTACGCCCGTATAACGGAAGACGACGCGTTTCTCGGATCGGGTATTGGCGCTGGCGGCGGCGTGCGGTTCCACCTGACCGACGCGACCAGCCTGGGGATCGACCTCAGCCGCACTCATCACGTCCGCGACCTTGGGCTGTACGCCGTCGGCTTCGACGCGATCGGAAGGACTGAGGCGTTTCCGTACACGCAGCGGTGGGAAGGGAATGCGACGTGGCTGCTCGGCACGGTGTCACATGCGTTCGGAACAGCGCGTGTGCGTCCACTTGCCTGGGGTGGCGGAGGGATGATGTGGCACGGCGGCACGGCGCGTGGGCCGGTCGCAGCTCCCCAGGTTCCACCCGGATTCGTCCTGCAGCCTGGATATCTCGAGACGCACCGCGGCACGAGCGTATCGGCCCTCGCGCTCGACGGCGGATTCGGAGTCGATGTTCGCGCGTCGCGTCGGTTGACGGTGACGCCGTTTGCCGGCCTGAGACTCGCGAACACAGGAAACTTCGGACCGAAGTACATCGTCCGAACCGGCATCCGCATTGGCTTCAGATCGTAGAGACGAACGACCCGCTACTCGACGAGCGGTTGTAGGTAAGGCCAGACCGTGTCCGCGATCCGTTTGGCTCCGGCTGCGTTCGGGTGGATCTCGTCGTTGCCGTTCAGGTCCGGATTCAGCACGACCCCTTGGAGCAGGAACGGCACGAGCGCAACGTTGTATTTCTGCGCCAGCCGCGGGAACAGACGATGGAAGTCGAGTGTGTAGTTGAAGCCGTGCAATGGCGGCGCCTCCATCCCGCATAGCAGCACCTTGATTCCCCGTGCCTGCGCGGTCTCGATCATCGTCGACAAGTTCTTCTCGATCGCGGAAACGTCGACCCCTCGCAGCCCGTCGTTAGCGCCGAGCTCGAGTACGACAACGCGCGTATCAGTGGTCAGCGCCTGCTCGAAGCGACCCAGCCCGCCGGTCGTCGTGTCGCCTGACACACCGGCATTGTTGACGGTCCACCCACGCGCGCTCGAATCGAGACGTTTCTGCAACTCGGCCGGGAACGCGTCCACGCGTGACGGCGACACTGCAAGGCTATCGCCGAGCACGAGCACGACGCCGCCCTGCGAGGAGCTAGGGGCCTCGGTCGAGGCGCAGGATGCCGCGGTCACAACGGCAGCGAGGACAGAACAAACTGCGGCACGGCGAGCGAGGCTGATCATGGTGGTCCGTAATACCCGCGCGAACCAAATCGCCGCGCGCCGCGTATTTCTCCAAGTGGAACATATCCTCCAGGACCTTCGCTACGCATTTCGTACGCTCGTCAAAAACCCCGCATTCGCCATCGTCGCCATCCTCTCGCTGGGGCTCGGCATCGGCGCGAACACGACGATTTTCAGCTTCGTCAATAGTCTGCTTCTGAAGCCGCCGGCGGTTGCCGATCCCGAACACCTCGTCGAAGTGTGGGAGCACAACGTGACGCGCGGCACCGGGATCGGCAGCAACATGCAGCTGTCCTATCCCGATTATGAATATTTCCGCGACCACAATCGCGGCTTCACCGAGATGGCGGCGTTTACCGGCGAAACGTCGGGAGTCGTGTGGAACCGCGCCGGTGAAGGAGAGATGCTGCGCGGCGCGATGGTTTCCGGGAACTACTTCTCGCTGCTTGGTGTCCGCCCGGCGCTCGGTCGCGCATTTCTGCCGGAAGAAGATCGGCGCGGCGTCGAAGCGCCGGTGATCGTCCTTTCACATGCATTGTGGAACCAGCGCCTCGGCGCGGATCCCGCAATTGTCGGAAAGGTGCTGACGCTGAACGGCCGCGGGTTCACGGTCGTCGGCGTGGCTCCCGCGGCGTTCACCGGACTGATGGCCGGGTTCACCGCGGACTTCTGGACGCCGATCGCGATGCATGGAGCGATCAGCCCCGCGCTCGATCTCGCAGAGCGTCACTTGCACTGGGTCATCGGCGTCGGCAAGCTGAAGGACGGGACGACGCGCACACAGGCGGCGGCGGATCTCGCGATCCTGGGTCAGGAACTCGCGACCACATTCCCCGACGTGAATCGCAACCTCGCGCCGTCCGCGATGGCGGTTGCGCTGATTCCTTCCCCGTTCCGCACGATCGCGGGCGGGATCAGCGCCGTGCTGATGGCGGTTGTCGGTCTCGTGCTGCTGATCGCATGCGCGAACGTCGCCAACCTGCTGCTCGCAAAAGCCGCCGGCCGCCGCCGGGAGATCGCCATTCGCTTTGCGCTCGGTGCGAACCGCGGCCGAGTCGTCCAGCAGATGCTCACCGAGAGCGTGGTCATCGCCGCGATTGCCGGCGGGCTTGGGCTGCTCCTCTCGTTGTGGGCCGCGCCGCTGCTCCTCTCGATGAAGCCGGCGTCCTTGCCGCTGCTCCTGAACGTCTCGCCTGACCTGCGGGTGCTGGCGTTCACGCTCGTCGCATCTCTCCTGACCGGCCTCGCCTTCGGCCTCGCACCTGCCTTGCAGCAATCGCGGATCAATCAGGTGGAGAGCCTCAGGGAAGGCTCGCAGCAGGCGGGCGCGTCGAGGTCACGCCTTCGCAGCGCTCTGGTCATCGCGCAGGTGACCGCGTGCGCGGTGCTGCTGGTCGGCGCCAGCCTCTGCCTGCGAAGTCTGATGAACGCCCGCTCCATCGACCCGGGGTTTACCGTCGACGGCGGGATCACCGCGTCGCTGAACGTGCAGACGTTCGGTTACGACGAACCGCGCGGGCGCGCGTTTTACACGCGCCTCCTCGAACGCGTGCGCGCGTTGCCCGGCGTCCGGAGCGCCAGCCTCGCGGACCATCTGCCCTTGGGCCAGGTGATGCGGATGGCCGGCGTGGAGATCTCGGGCCACACCACGCAGCCGGTCGGAATCGAGCTGGCCGTCGTCGCGCCCGGATATTTCGACGCCATCGGTACTCCGCTGGTGCGGGGCCGCGACTTCACCGCGCAAGACGACGGGCAGGCGCCGGCGGTTGTCGTGATCAATCAGCAGATGGCCGATCGCTATTGGCCGGGACAGGAGGCCGTCGGGCAGTCCATCACGCTGTCCGGCCGTGAGGGGCGCGGCACTCGTGCGCAGGTGATCGGCGTCGCGAAGAGCGGCAAGTATCAGAGCCTCGGAGAAGATCCCAAACCGTATTTCTACCGGCCGCTCCTGCAGGAGTATGAGCCGGGCGCGCAACTGATCGTGCGAGCGGAGGATCAGGCGCAGGTGCTCGGCGCGCTGCGAGCTCTGGTCCGCGAGCTCGATCCGCGAATGGCGCTCGTCGGACTCGAGACGCTCGAGCAGCACATGCAGCTGCCGCTGTTTCCCGCACAGGCTGCCGGCACGCTGCTGGGCATGTTCGGCGCGTTGGCCCTCGCCCTCGCGGTGGTCGGCCTTTACGGCGTGATCTCCTATTCGGTCAGTCAGCGGGCGCGCGAGATTGGCGTGCGGATGGCGCTCGGCGCACGCAGCAGCGACGTGTTCCGGCTGGTGTTCTCGCAGGGGCTGAGGCTTACGACGATCGGCCTCGGAGTCGGATTCGCAGGAGCGCTCGTGGTCAGCCGCGTGCTGTCGAGCGTGCTCTACGGCGTGAGCCCGATGGATCCGATTTCGTTCGGTGCGGTCGCTGTCTTGCTCACGGTTGTCGCGCTTCTTGCGAGCTACGTTCCGGCGCGGTGGGCGGTGCGAGTCGATCCGATGCGGGCGCTCCGCTCCGAGTAGCGGCGCCGCCCGCTTCGCTACCGGCGACCGTCGGCTACCGCGATTCCGGTCAGCGATCCCTGCGACGTCAAGATCGCATGTCGATCCGACCCGTCGAGCGTCGCGCTGGACACGTCGCCGCCGAGATCTGTGACGAACATGCGATCGCGCGCGGCGTCGAGCGCGATTCCGATACCTTCCTTGAGCCCGCCGAACAGCACCTGAACGTCACCGCGTTTCGCAGGACTGATCCCCTTCGGCGGATCCATCGGCGCGCGATTGACCGTGTTGCCGCGCGGAGGATCGCCGCGATCGGTCCAGTACATCCTCCGGCTCCGCAGGTCGAGGTCGATGTCGATCGGCTCGGGCAGACCGTCGACGAGGATTTCCACATCCGATCGGTGTGCCGGGTCCATGCCGCTTGGAATCTCCAGACTGGCCCGTCTGATCGAACCGGTGTTCGGCGGGTTGCCCCCCTTCTGCGTCCAGTAAACCTTCCCGTGGTCCACGTCGACGGCAATGCCGACACACCAGTTCGCCTGGTTCGCGCGATCCCGATCGCCGCGGCCAGTCTCAATCAGCGTCTCGACATGCGAACCGTCCACGTTGGCCCGCATGATGCGCATGCCCTCACGATCGGACCAATACAGCTTGCCGTGCTTCGCATCGAGCTTCAGTTGCTTTGGCGTAAACGTGCCACCGTCCGGGACAATCTTCGTCACGGCGGTCCCATCGAGGTTCGCGCGTTGAACGTAGCCGTCGTCGGCACTCGCAGCGCCCATGTGGGTCCAGTAGATGTAGCCCGCATCGGCGTCGACGGCAATGCCGTCAGGCGTGCCCCTGAGTCCAGTGACGAGCGTCCTCGCGTCTGAGCCGTCGGTGTTCGCGGACACGATCCGGCCGCCACGAATATCAAGGAAGAACAGCCGTGCGGTATCGGGCGGGTGGGCCGAAGCCAGCACCGTGATCGTCGTGACGAGCACTCCGGCAAGAGCATTCAGTTGACGCATGACTTCATTGTCGGCCAGAAGATTACTGCTCGCCGGGCTCCGTCGTCGAGGGGCCGGCTCCCCACCGCGCGCGCAAGCCGTTGCGAAAGCGTTCGCGCTCTTCAGGAGTCATGTTCTCCCATCGCCCGCGCAGGCGGCTGCGGGGCCCGCACCCGCGCATCCCGAAACCGCCGAACAGGATGCGGGCGAGCGCGAGCAGCCCGAGCGCCTGCCAGAACGTAATCGCGGGCAACCCCAGAATCGGCGGCAGCAGCCAGTTCCACAGCAGCCGCACCACCGTCCCGCCGATCGCGATGAACACCGTGAACCCGATGAGCGCCAGCGGGGCGAACATCAGCAGTCTGCGTCTCCTCATCATGATCAGATCCTCATAGCCGCTTGAATTCGTCGTAAATGTTCTGCAGCCGCTCGCGCAGTTGCAGCACCGCATACCGTTTGCGCGACAGCAGCGTGTTGATGCTGACTCCTGTCTCCGCCGCCATATCCTTGAAGCTGCGGCCGTGCAGTTCGTGAGCGATGAAGACGTCGCGCTGCTCTTCCGGCAGCTCCTCGATCGCGAGCGCGAGCTCATCGAGCAGCACCTGTCGCGCGTAGCGCGCCTCCGGCCCTGCGTCCGGCGACGGCAGCAGATCTTCGAATGTGTCGTTGAAGCTTTCCGGCTTCTTCTTTCGAAACAGATCCGTGATCCGGTTGCGCGCCACGCGAAACAGCCATCCGGTGACGTGTTCGATGGGCATCAGCAACCGGTTGGCTTCCACCAGCTCAGAAAACACCTCTTGGAGGATGTCTTCCGCGTCACGCGGATCGGACACGCGGCGGCGGATGAACCGGCGGAGCCGGGACTGCTCGCGATCGACGACGTCGGAGATGCGCTGGTCCTGGTCCTGCGTGATCCGCTCCATGGCTGCCCGATTCATCTACCCATGTAGACGAACCAGGAGGCGGGATATTGCAGAAGGAATAAATGGGCCGACTGGCGGATGTTACATGCGCCGCAGCGCCAGCTCGCACCCGAGTCCGAGAGCAAAGCGGCCACGCGCCACCGGAACGAGCCTGACGTCCTCGGGGCACTTCTCCTGAAGGCGGCGTCGAAGCAGCAGCAGCCGGCTTTCGAGATTGTCCTTACAACCGGGCAGGTTGAGAGACTTGTCGAGCCGCAACTCGCGGTTGGTGAACTCGCTGTGGCCGGTTTCGGTCCTGATCGTCAGCAGCGTGATCCGCCGTCTTGGTCGGTATCGCACGCAGTGGCAAGTCCCCGGTCAGCGCGATGGCGCGAGCGTCATGCTCGATCGCGCCGCCCCGGACGTGAGCGCGATGCTTTCACGCATGCGGTCGCGGCAACCATCTTCGCAGATGCCGCCGCTCGGCACCGTGGTGCGCGATCAGGAGGCGATCGCCGCGATCGAGAGGTGGATGTCCCGCGGACGCGATGTCGGAGGAGCGCACGAGGGGAGCGGCGGACGATAGCGCTCTTCACCAGGGTGAAAGTACGGCGTTCGACATCATTCACTTCATCGGTACCCCGGCCGCAACGAGTGCGGCTGTTTCAGATGTCGTAAGCGCTCGACCCGAAACGAAACCTTCAAGCTGGCTGGGAATGGGTCTCGATGGGGCGCGCGTGGCGCGAGGGTCGTCCGCAGTCATGGCTGGTGCCGTGATCACGACGACTGCGGGCTGAACTGCCGTCGGGGGATAGAGGCGCCCATGCTGGCTGGCCGCTTCCGATTTGAGTTCTTCTGGCGTGAACCGCCCCCAGTAGACGTCGTAATCGATATATCCCCTCCCTTGGAGGCCGGATGGAATCTTCATTTCCTCAGGCCGCTTGTGCTCGTAGGCGTTGCCGGCGGCCCACATGAACATGAAGCTGCCGATCTCGGGGCGAATGACGATCGGGCTTTCGAGTGAGCCGCCGTGGAGCACGATGAAGGCCGGACCAATGGCGGATAGGGACCGGGAGACGAACAACAAAACGAGAACGACGCCAAGCAGCCACGATCCGAAGCGCGCGCGAGTCATAACGACCTCCAAATGGAAGCGATGAAACCACAGCGTAGAACCGGGTGCGAGTCGCAGAGCTCTGGCCGTATCAACTAGAATACTCCCATGGGACACGCTGCCGAACGACTGATGCTGAACGACGTGCTGACCGAAGCCGCTCAGCTGACGCATGACGAGCGACGCGCGCGCATTCTGCATTGCGTAGGCGCGGAGGGCCGGCATGCTGTGGACGCGCTTCCGTTGTGCAATGACCCGTCCACGCACACGTTGATCCGTTATTGCGATCGATGCTGGAGCGTGATCGACCCCCACGGCCTGACGTGGAGTTGGGCGCCCCGCCCGGCGTAGGCGAATCGGCGCAAGCCCCTCACCGTTGCGCGTGGACGCCGGTATATAATCGAGGTTTCCTGCCTCGACCGCGCAACGCTACTGGGAGGTCGTTCAACGGTAGGACACGTGGCTCTGGACCACGTTATCGGGGTTCGAATCCCTGCCTCCCAGCCAACTCATCAGTAATTCCTCACTTCTTTCGACTTACTACATGGCGCATCACCCGTGTGCGTGAAGCATCCTGCCGGACCGCCGACAACAATTCCTACGCGGCCGTCGCGAGAGCCTTACAGTGAGCCGCATAAAAGGACGATACGCTGTATGGCTATGGCAGATATCGACCTCAAAGACTTCGTCGTCATCGGGCTGCGATCCGAAATCGCGCGGCTGGAGGCGGGAGGCTCGACACACCTGCGCCAGGCCTGTCGCCCGAAGGACGGGCCCGGATCGCTGAAGCGACACGCAAACGGGTGAAGGCGGAAAAGGCCGCCGCAGGGGCGCAGAAAGAGAACTGGCGCGACCGCCGATGCCGCGACATGTGAGAAGAGCACGGCATAGGCGAGGTCTCCGGAAGTCTGCGTTCCGTTAACCGCGAGACGGCCCTAATGCTTCCTATCGTCCATGTCGGGCATTCGCGTGACTGGCAGGGCGTCTTCAGGCGCCTGGCTCTGTGTCGACCGATGCCGCTTGTCCCGTCATCTCTCCTGCGTGCGTCTGTCCTCGTCGCGCTCGCACTGCTTACGGCTACGCACGCTGCGGCGCATGCCGGGTCCGTGGCGTTCTGGCGTATCACGATGAGCGGCACGACCGCGCGGAGCGAGGTCCTCCTCTCACCCGACGATGTCCATCGCATGGCGCCAGGAGCCGCGACGCTCGAGACCACCGGGCCGGTGGACGTGTCCCGTCTCGCCGGCTTCGATGCCGCGCTCCTTGCGCATTTCGCGATCGAGCAGGACGTTGCCGCTGTTGCCGCGCGCATCGTTGCCGCCCGGGTCCTGCCCTCCGGATTGCTCCAGGTCGACATGGAGCATGCGTCGATCGATCCGTCTCGCGCGCTTGCACTGCGTGCGACCCTCCACGCTGTCACCGACCACACTCATCGTGTGATCGGACGGGTCGACCGCCGCGGCGTCGTGACGTCGCTCGTGTTCGACGCGACCACTCCGCGCCACGTCGTGGCGGCCCTGCCGCGTGCATCCTGGCGGGACGGCCGTGCTCCGGCGGGTTCGACGCGATCGATGGTGCTGCTCGGCATCGAGCACATCCTCAGGGGTTACGACCACCTCGTTTTCCTCGGCTGTCTCCTTCTGGCCGGTGGCACGTGGCGATCACGCCTTTGCATCGTCTCGGCGTTCACCGTCGCGCACAGCGTCACGCTCGTGCTGGCGGCAATGCGCCTCGTGAATCCGCCGGCAGGCTTCGTCGAGCCGGCCATCGCGGTCACGATTGCGTATGTTGCGCTCGAGAACCTGCTCGGTGACGCGGCTCGTTCGCGGTGGCCGACGGCGCTCGGGTTCGGTCTCATTCACGGCTTCGGCTTCGCAGGCATGCTCGACGTGCTCGACCTGCCGTCCCGCCAATGGTTCGCCGCCGTGATCGCGTTCAATGCCGGCGTCGAAATCGGCCAGGTCGCTGTCGTCGCCATCGCCATGCCGATCGTCATCGCCCTCGCGAGATCGTCCTGGCACCCGCGCGTCGTGCGGTACGCGTCCTCGGCAGTGCTTGGCCTTTCCGTCCTGTGGTTCGTGGAGCGACTTCCATGATCGATACCGCCGTTCCCTGTGGTCCCCGGCGCCCTCGCGTTCGAATCGGCGCGTTACTGCCGATGGCGGCGGGTCTCGTCCTCGCTGCGCTGTACTTCTACACGGCCTCGGCAGCGGCCGACGGGGTGCTGCCCGTGACGGTCGTGGAACGCGGTTCGGCGTCGCCGACGCCAGTCCGCGTCCGCATCACGGATAACGAGGGACGGCCGATCAGCAAGGCACCGCTCGGTGCGTTGTCGGTACCTGGCGAGGCACTCGGTGTGCCAAAGGAGGCCCTCGCGATCATGTGGGGACATGACGATGCGGCCGGTGGGTACGCGACGCAACCGGACGGCGCGTTCTACGTCGACGGTCCGTTCGAGGTGAAGCTGCCGCCTGGCACTTACCGCATCGCGTTGTCGAAAGGCTACGAATTCGTCCGCCAGCAGCATCGTGTCACGGTGAATGCCGGCAGCAACCTGCGCCAGCGATACGAGCTCCAGCGCTGGGTGACGATGCCGGAACTGGGTTGGTATTCCTCGGACGACCACGTTCACCTGCGACGTTCGCCCAGGGAGAACCCGCTGATCCTGCGGTGGATGGCAGCCGAGGACATCCACGTCGGCAACCTCCTGCAGATGGGCGACTTCCACACGCGCTACTTCACGCAGTACGCCTTCGGTGCCCCGGGCCGGTACGAGGAAGGCGGGCGGATGCTGTCATCTGGGCAGGAGGATCCGCGAACGCCGGAGATCGGCCACACGATCTCGCTTGGCGCGTCAGAGGGCGTTCGGGTCCCGCCCGTGGAGTTGCCCCCGCCGCAGCGCAGCGCAGTGTATTACCACTACGACCGCACGTTCGATCGGGTGCGCACCCTCGGTGGCGTCACGGGGTACGCGCACCAGGCGATCACGTTCTACGGCTACCGAGGGATGACCCTCGACGTGCTACGGCGGAAGATCGATTTCATTGAGCTGCTGCAGTTCTGTGCGCCGGGCGGACCGCTGATCACGACGCACTACTACCATTTCCTCGATCTCGGCTTTCCGCTCACTGCGCTTGCGGGCTCCGACTTCCCCTGGTGCGGCCGCAACAAGGCGTTCGGCGCTGCCGAGGACGAGGGCGCGCGCATCGGCGACGCGCGCTTCTACACGCACGTGGACGGGCCATTGACGTTCGACGGCTGGCTGCGCGGCGTCAAGGCCGGACAGACGTTCGTGACGAGCGGTCCGATGCTCGACTTCAAGGTGGACAACGCCTTGCCTGGCGCAACACTGGAACGCAAGGACGGCGACACGCTCCACGTGGTCGTCGAGGCGCGGGGACATGCCAGCGATGTCCCGCTTCGCGACCTCGAACTCGTGGTGCACGGCGAGGTCGTGAAGGCGGTGTCGGCGCAGGAGCCTGGCCAGTCGACCGAGCGGCTTCGCCTGAGCCACGACCTGCGCCTCGGCGGCCACGGCGTGTGGATCGCCGCGCGGGCACGCGGAGGGCCCACACAGGCGGCCCACACGACTCCGGTCTACGTGCGTGTCGATGGCACCGGCTTCGAGAACCCGGCGACCGCGCAGCGGTACCTGCAGTTGTCCGAGAGCTACCTGCGCGAGATCGAGACGGCGCTCGCGGCGCCCGGCACCGCCGTCAACGACCAGCTCACCCGCGGGCGGGATGGGATCGTGCAGCGGATCGCCGAAACGCGCGCGATCCTCGCGCAGCTGGAGCAGCGTCGGATGAACAGGTAGGGCCCGCTCTGTGTCGAAGGGGGAAGGGGCTGACGCGAGTCCGAGAAGGCGCTGTTATCAGAGACGCCTGATCGGGTGGACGTGACGCCTTCGTCGTCACCCCAGGCTGGGTGCGCCGGACCTCTGAACGCGCTCCTTGTACCGCCCCTCGCGCTAAGAGTAGCCGTCCGTTTCTAGTCGTGCCAACTGCATGTCTCGCACCTCGCAAGTAGCATGGCAATTCGCTCAACCGTTGAAACGTGTGTGGCCCGGCATCCCGAACGCGGTGCTGGTCTGCGCGGGCAGTCGGTTTTGCTTCTGCGTGCTGAACGCCGAGGCTGCGTCGGATCCTTTCCTTGGCGTGGAAGAAGGTCAGGTTCACGGCGTTGACGGTACAGCCAGGCCTCGGTCTGGACGTGCGCCCGGTGGCTTGACCTCGTCGGATCGGACGCCACGCTCGATCTGGCCATTCGGCGCGCGCGTTCGCGCCCATGTCACATTTCGAGTGTGAACGCTGCGTGCAGCTCGACGTGTTGCCCAAGGGGCAGTTCGCCGTGTTGCGCTCCGTGAGCGCGCCTAATCCTCCCGCCACGATTAATATCGTTCTCCAGGGGCCGGTAACAACACCTCGTTAGGATTCATCCGTGGCCTCAACGCCTAGTCATCACAATGTCTGGCAGATCGGGCTGTTTGGATGATCGCTAGGTTACGGCCGAATCCTAACGCCCCCTGTCACTGGTCGTCGGCGGCGCCTTCAAGGACACCGGTTGGACGAACGCGCCGTTGCCGGCCGAATCCCACACCGCAAATCGTACGCAGGCCTTGCCTGTTGCGTCGAACGGAATAGCGAAATGCTTGGTTCCGAACGGCGAAAGGTCGTTGGCGGAAAATGATCTGGCGGTCCACCCTCTTGCCGTCACTCCAGACGACTTCGACGAAGTTCAATGGGAACGTCCAGTCGATGTCGGCGGCGGCTTCTTCTTGTACCACCCGACTTGCAAGCAACAGCACGCCGCTCAGCGCGACGCTGATGCTGGAATGGGCGGTATGTTGCCTTCGCTCAGAAGGACGCCAATGATGACCCTCCACTGACCGTCGGTCTTACGCCAGGTATACATCGCGTTCATGCTGTTGAAGGGCTGGCCCGACGTGTTCACGCGGACGAGATGAAACGACGTCACCACCACGTTCTTGGTGATCGTCTTGAGGCGCAATTTGGTCAGCACGTCCGTCGCATAATGTTCGTCCTGCAGGTTCTTCATGTAGCTCCGCAAGTATCCTGTGACCTGCTCCGTGGTGTCGAATGCTTCGGGACCGGTGTCCAACAGCAAGGTCAGCGGCCGGTCGAAGTAGTCGATGACGTTGCACGGCTTGAACGTCAGGAACGCAGCGGCATAACTCTCTAAGACCGCGATGACTTCCTTCTGTTCCGGCGGCAGGAACAGAACGACGATCTGCTTGATCAGATTCTTTATTGTTTCCATTAACACACCCTGGTTCGAAAGCGCGCGTCCCAACGCCCTACTGGGCCGTCCTGTCACCCAA
>Ga0207674_10004338_pt1 | contig 17110 bp, 11 predicted proteins | sample KBSCornC72_FD_184303 | JGI IMG/M metagenome (GOLD analysis project Ga0207674, IMG submission 184303) | Corn rhizosphere microbial communities from Kellogg Biological Station, Michigan, USA - KBS Corn C7-2 (SPAdes) (version 2) | ecosystem: Host-associated > Plants > Roots > Rhizosphere > Soil ... | reverse complement strand
CAACGCCGTGCTCGGCTACAGCACGCTGCTGCTCGAGAACATCTACGGGCCGCTGAACGAGAAGCAGGCGGAGGGGATCACTCGCACCCACAAGGCGGCGAAGCACCTGCTCGAGCTCGTGAACGACGTGCTCGACCTCTCGAAGATCGAAGCCGGGAAGATCGACCTGCGGCTCCAGCCGGTGTACTTCCCCGCGCTGCTCGAGGACCTGTTCGTCACCGTGCGTCCGCTCGCGGACCAGTACGGATCGGAGCTCACGCTCGAGCACGACGGCGAGCCGGCGAAGGTGATCAGCGATCCGCGACGGCTGCGCCAGATCCTGCTCAACCTCCTCTCGAACGCGATCAAGTTCGGCAACGGGAAGCCGATCCACGTCGGCTCGCGTCCGCGCGACGACGGAGGCATCGTCATCGAGGTGACGGATCAGGGCGAGGGGATCGCGCCGGCCGATCAGGAGAAGATCTTCGACGAGTTCGTGCAGCTCGGAAAGACGCAGCTCACCGAAGGAACGGGGCTCGGGCTGCCGATCTCGCGCCGGCTCGCCGAGATGCTGCAGGGCGAGCTCGAGGTCGCGTCCGAGTTGGGGAAGGGGAGCACGTTCCGACTCAGTCTTCCGGCGACGTCGGATGGACCGCTGGTGCGCGCGCCGAAGCATGCCGAGCCGAGTGACGTCGCGCACGTCGCGGGGTGATTCTCCCGCTTGACGATGGCGCGCGACGCGCGCACAATGATGTCCGTTCGTGCACGGCGCGCACCGAGCATCTCGCTCAGTGATCGTCGTCACATCGACGTCGCGCGACCGCAGCGAGATCGACCGTGCGCTCTGAACTTCCGCGGCCAGCCGCGGTATATTCCGGAATGCGACTGCTCTGCGTGGGACGCCACGCCTATCTCAGCGAGCACCTGTGCCGCTACTTCCGCGGGCTCGGTGCCGACTGCGCGGCGGCGGTCGGAGTCGCCGAAGCGCTCAGCCTCGCCACGCACTACGAGCCGCACGTCATCGTCTGCGACTGTGACCTGATCACCCCCGCCCTGCTCGACGAATGGGCGGTGGAACCGCGAACGGCCGACGTACCCTTGCTCGCCGTGAGTCTGACACGCCGACCCGAGGAGCTGCCGCCGGTGGAGCTCCTGGGCGTCGCCGGCGTGTTGTACCTCCCGACCCTCGAGCGCTCGCAGGTGCTCGCGCTGCTCGCTGGTGCGCACCGCCGTCGTGGCGTCGTACCGCCCGTCGACTGGACGCCACCGGTGGCATCGCCGTCGATCACCACTCACTGATCGGCGCGACGAACCCGGTGCCGGCACGTCGGAACGGCGGAATGGGCGCCTTGAGCGCCGGCGCGAACCCGCGCGACCACTCTCCAATGGCAGAGACGGCACCGGCAACGCCGCTCGACGGCGCGCTCGACTCGCTGGACACCGGCGTGCTGGTGCTGAATCACGACCTTCGCGTCATGTACGCGAACGCGCGATGGGCCGCATGGCGCGGCGGCGCGATCACGGCGGGGACGCCGCTCACGACGCTGGTGGATCTCGCCGTCGGCGAATCACTCGTCGAGCTCAGGGCGACGCTGACGGACGGCGAGTCCCGGCACGTCCAGTTCACGCTCAAGCCGGCGCACGCCGACACCGCGGCGCGGTCGATCGTCTGCACGGTGCGACGGCTCGGCACGGGGCTGGTGCTCGAGGCGCGCGGCGATGTCGACGACGACCGCATGCCGCTGAGCGACGTCGCGCGGCGCCTCGCCCTCGTCGTGGACATGGCCGAGGTGCTGCGCACGCTGTGCGAGATTGCGTCGCGTCAGTGCCACGGCAGTGGCGCGGCGGTGCTGCGCATGACGGGGAAGCTCGGCGAGGTGGTCGCGGCGGTCGGCCATCTCGTTCCGGCGCGTGGACGCTGCTTCGAGCTCGAGGGCTCGATGCTCGCGGAGGCGCTCAGTCTCTCGGACGTCGTCCACGAGGAGAACTTCAGCGACTCGGGACGCCCGCTGATGCGCGTCGTCCCCGAGCTCACCCTCGGGCCGATGCTCGTCGCGCCGCTGCGTGCCCACGGCGAGACGCTCGGCGTGCTGGCGGTGACGCGCGATGCGGCCGACACGGCGTTCAGCCCGCGCGAGCGCTCGCGGCTGCGCGTGCTGGCGGACCACGCCGCGCTCGCCGTGCACAAGTCGATGCTCCTCCAGCAGGCGCAGAGCGCCGACCGGGCCAAGGGGCGCTTCCTGGCGACGATGAGCCACGAGCTGCGCACCCCGCTCACCGCGCTGGCAGGCTACGGGGAGCTGCTCGCCGACCAGGTCATCGGCCCGATGAGCGAGCCCCAGCTCGACATCCTCGAGCGCATGCGGTCGGTGACGATGCATCTGTCGGCGATGATCGAGGAGATCCTCGCCTTCACGAGCCTCGAGGAAGGACGAGAGACCGTCCGTCCGACCGAGTTCCTCGCCGAGGATCTCGTCCGCTCCGCCCTCGCCGCGGTGGAGCCGATGGCCGAGCAGCGCGGCATCGCCCTCGAGCTCAAGCTCAAGTCGACGTCGGTGCGAATGTCGAGCGACATCGAGAAGGCGCGCCAGATCCTCGTCAACCTGCTCGGCAACGCGGTGAAGTTCACCGACCGTGGCCGCGTGACGCTCCGGCTCTCGAAGACGAGCACGTCGGTACGGATCGACATCGTCGATACCGGAATCGGCATCCCGGCCGACGAGCTGCCCCGCCTCTTCCGTCCCTTCGCCCAGGTGGACACCGGGCTGACCCGTCGCCACGGCGGCACCGGGCTCGGGCTCTACATCTCACGACGCCTGGCCACGATGCTCGGTGGACACATCGAGGTGGCGAGCCAGCCGGGCGTCGGATCGACGTTCAGCGTCGTGCTTCCGCTCGAGTGGCACGGACCTGAAATGCGGTGAGTTGGTGAGTTGGATGGTGGGTTGGTGAGAGAAGGCCTCGGGAAGCTTCTGCCTCCCGAGGCCGTTTCACACCATCCCATCATCTAACCAACCAACTCACCCGCCTCACCCGCTCCAGCCGCACGCTGCCTTCACCCGGCGTGGAGCGCTAAGTTTCCGGAATGAGCACCTTTCCTCCGACGACGACCGTCTTCAACGACGGCTACATCGCCGAGACGTACGAAGCCTACCGTCGTGATCCGTCGTCGGTGGACGAGTCCTGGCGGCAGTTCTTTCGCACCGCCGAGTCGCTGGCCGGCATTACCGGCGGGGTGGGCACGGCGGGTGATCCCTCGCTCCTCCGCAAGGCCGCGGGCGCCGCGGCGCTCATCGACGCGATCCGGCACTACGGCCACCTCGCCGTGCAGCTCGATCCGCTCGGCAGCAAGCCGCCCGGCGCCGCGGAGCTGACCCCCGAGTTCCACGGCATCACCGAGCAGGAGCTGCCCGACGTACCGGCGAGCGCGCTCGGCTACCAGTCGGGGACGGCGGCGGACGTCGTGCGGGCGCTGCGCGAGGTGTACTGTGGCAAGATCGGGCTCGAGTTCGTGCATCTGGAGGAAGAGGACGAGCGCCTCTGGTTCCGTCGCACGATGGAAGAGGGCGTGCTCACGCAGCCGCTGAGCGCGGACGAGAAGCTCGCCGTGCTGCGCCGGCTCACCGAGGTCGATGGGCTCGAGCGGTTCCTGCAGCGTGCCTATCTCGGGTACAAGCGGTTCTCCATCGAGGGAACCGACGTGCTGGTCCCGATGATCGACGAGGCGATCGCGCGCGCGTCGGAGAGCGGCACGCGCCAGGTCGTGATGGGAATGGCGCACCGCGGCCGCCTCAACGTGCTGACCCACGTCATGGGAATGAGCTACGTCGAGATGTTCGGCGAGTTCGAAGGCCGGCAGGGCGAGACGAGCGCCGACAGCAGCACGGGCGACGTGAAGTACCACCTCGGCTACGAGAACGAGCGAAAGGTCGGCTCCACGTCGATCAAGTTGGAGCTCGCACCGAATCCCAGTCATCTCGAGGTGGTGAACCCCGTCATGTCCGGGATGGCGCGTGCCTATCAGCGCGTGGCCGGCGCCCCCGAGGGGCGCGACGAGCGGCTCGTGCTGCCGATCTGCATCCACGGCGACGCGGCGTTCCCCGGCGAGGGCGTGGTGCCCGAGACGTTCAACCTGTCGCGGCTGCGCGGCTACCGCGTGGGCGGCACGCTGCACCTCATCGTCAACAACCAGGTGGGGTTCACGACGGATCCGATCGACGCGCGCTCGACGCACTACGCGAGCGATCCGGCGAAGGGGTTCGAGGTACCGGTGCTGCACGTGAACGCCGACGACGCGGACGCGTGCATCACCGCGGTGCGGCTGGCCGTGGCGTACCGCGACAAGTTCGCGAAGGACGTGCTGATCGACCTCGTGGGCTACCGGCGCTGGGGCCACAACGAGACCGACGAGCCGGCGTTCACGCAGCCGAAGCTCTACGAGCTGGTGAAGAAGCATCCGACGCCGCGGCAGGTCTGGGGTGCGCGGCTCGTCGCCGAAGGGATCGCGAGCGACGCGGAAGTGGCGGCGATCGACAAGGAGTTCGCCGACAAGGTCGCGGCGGTCTACCACGAGATGAAAGACGCCCCGGAGTCGGCCTCCAACGGCCAGCGCCCGGCGCCGACCCCGCCCGCACCGGATCCGGCGACCGCGGTGCGCGCCGACTCGCTCGAGTCGATCAACACGCGGCTGCTCGAGTGGCCGCAGGGGTTCAAGGTCCATCCGCGACTCGCCAAGACGCTCGAGCGCCGGCGCGAAGCGCTGCACAGCGGCGCCATCGACTGGGGGCACGCCGAGGCGCTCGCCTTCGGCTCGGTGCTGCTCGACGGGATCAACGTCCGGATCACCGGCCAGGACGCCGAGCGCGGCACCTTCGCGCACCGTCACGCCGTGGTGCACGACGTAGAGACGGGGGCGACGCACACGCCGCTCGCCAAACTGCCGCAGGCCCGCGGCATGTTCGAGATCTACAACAGCCCGCTCTCCGAGACGGCGGTGATGGGCTTCGAGTACGGCTTCTCCACGGCCGCGCCGCGCGATCTGGTCCTGTGGGAGGCGCAGTACGGCGACTTCGTGAACGTCGCGCAGCCGATCATCGACCAGTTCATCTCGTCCGACCGCGCGAAGTGGGGACAGCGGAGCGGATTGGTCCTGCTGCTGCCGCACGGCTACGAGGGGGGCGGCCCGGAGCACTCGAGCGCGCGGCTGGAGCGGTTCCTCCAGCTCTGCGCCGAGCGGAACATGGTGGTGGCGTATCCGTCGACGCCGGCGCAGTACTTCCACATCCTGCGCCGCCAGGCGATGCGGGCCGACCGCACGCCGTTGATCCTGATGCAGCCGAAGAGCCTCCTGCGCCTGCCCGCGGCGGCCTCGCGGCTGGAGGACCTGGCCGAGGGCAGGTTCCAGCCGGTGATCGACGACGCGGCGGTGGCCGACCGGCGCGACGACGTGCGCCGTCTGGTGCTGTGCACGGCGAAGATGTATTACGACCTGCTCGCCGCTCGGCAGACGGGCGCGGACGTTGCGCTCGTGCGCGTGGACGAGCTCTATCCGTGGCCCGGCGACGCGGTGGCGGAGATCGTCGACCGGTACCCGAACCTCGAGGACGTGGTGTGGGCCCAGGAAGAACCGAAGAACATGGGCGCCTGGAGCTACGTCTCGCCGCAGCTGCGCGTGGCGACGGGGAACATGCTGACGATCCGGTACATCGGCCGCCCGGAACGTGCGAGCCCGGCGGAGGGTTACTCGAAGGCGCACGAGGAAGAACAGACGCGCATCGTGGCCGAGGTGCTCAAGCCCGCGCCAGCGAGCGCAAAACGCAAAACCTCGAAGGTATGACGAGAGCGATGCGGCTTCTGGCCGCGATCATCTTCTGTCTTGCCGCGCCGCGTCTCCTCTCAGCCCAGGAGCGCGGCGCAGTCGCGTTGGGCGAGGCCGTGGCGGGGCTCGACGTGACGGGCCGGGTGCTGCTGATCGGGGCGCACCCGGACGACGAGGACACGCAGCTTCTCACGTGGCTCGCCCGCGGGCGCCAGGTGGAGACGGCGTATCTCTCGCTGACGCGGGGCGACGGCGGGCAGAACCTGATCGGCAACGAGCTCGGGCCGCTGCTCGGGATGATCCGCACCGAAGAGCTGCTCGCCGCGCGCCACGTCGACGGCGGGCGACAGTTCTTCACGCGCGCGTACGACTTCGGCTTCTCGAAGACGGCCGAGGAGACGTACACGCACTGGGTGAAGGACTCGATCCTGCGCGACGTCGTGACGGTGGTGCGCGCCTTCCGGCCGCAGATCATCGTGGCGGTGTTCAGCGGGACGCCGCGCGACGGCCATGGCCACCACCAGGTGTCGGGGATGCTCGCGCGCGAGGCGTTCGACGCGGCGATGGACACGGTGCGCTTCCCGCGCCGCGCGACGGCGGGATTGGGCGCGTGGTCGCCGGCGAAGTTCTACCGCGCAGCGCGGTTCAACCCGGCGGATGCGACGCTCTCGTTCAACGTCGGCGAGCTCAGTCCCTTCCGTGGGATGACGTACGCCGAGATCGCGTCGGAGAGCCGGTCGCAGCATCTGTCGCAGGGGTTCGGCGGACTGCAGCGGCGCGGCGCCTGGCTGGACTACGTGAAGCTCGAGGCGTCGCACGTGTCCCCGCCGATCGCGCCGGAGCGGTCGATGTTCGAGACGCTGGGTATGGGCTGGGGTCGTTTTGAGGGGGCCGAGCTGCCTGCGGCAGCTCGATCCGCACTGAACGCATTGCCGGACGCGGTGGCCGAGGTGCGGCGCGCGGAGAACCTCGCGGCACCGGCGCCGATGGTCGGGCCGCTGGCGAAGGTCGTCGGGTTGCTCGAGCGCGTGCGCGCCGGCCTCACCTGCGACAAGGACCTCGTCGCGAGCGGCTGCAACGGCGCGCAGGGTGATCTCGCGCTGTCGGTCGAGACGGCGAGCCGTCGCGCGCAGCGCGCGCTGCTCTCCGCGGCCGGCGTGCAGGTGGAGGCGACCGCGCCGCGCGAGCTGCTCGCCGTGCACGACACCCTCCCCGTCACCGTGACGGTGTACAACCAGGGGAAGAGCGACGTCGTGTTCCAGGGCGCATCGGTGTGGATGCAGAACTCCGACGTCGCGCCGCCGGTGAGCGGGCCGACGACGGGGGTGTCGCCGACGATCGCGCCGGACAGCGCGGTGCGGCTCACGCTGCCGCTCGTGGCGCAGCGGGCGAGCGCGCCGTGGTGGCTGGAGAACGGATTCCAGCCGGGGACGGACATGTTCCGCCTGCCGACGAGTCCACTCACGGCGGCGAATCCGGTGATCGGTGAGGATCGCGTCGCCGATACGCACGTGCGCACCACGCTGCGCATCGCGGGCGTGTCGTTCGTGTACGACGACGGCCAGGTCGTGTATCGCGTCGCCGATCCGGCGCGCGGCGAGCTGCGCCGGCCGGTGGCGTCGGTGCCGGCGATCAGCCTCCTGTTCGACGACGAGGTGGAGTACTCGCGCGTCGGCGCGCCGCTGGAGCGCGACTACACGCTGCAGGTGAAGTCGGCGTCGACCGCGCCACGCAGCGTGACCGTTCAGCTCACGCTGCCCAAGGGACTGACGACGGATTCCACCGTGCGCCGCGTGGCGCTGGACCCGTTCGGCAGCGCGACGCTCATGTTCCACGTGAAGGGCCAGCTTCCCGCCGGCCGGCACCAGGTGAGCGCGACGGCGACGAGCAGTGGCGAGACGTTCGCGAGCGGCTGGATGCCGATCAGCTATGCGCACATCCGGCCGTTACGATACTATCGGCCTCCGACCGTCCAGATCGAGGCCGTGGACGCGCAGCTGCCGCGCAATGCGCAGGTCGCGTACATCAAGGGGGTGAGCGACAACGTCGCGCCGATGCTGCAACAGCTCGGCGTGCGCGTGACGATGCTCGCCCCCGAGCTGCTGGCGACGGCGGACCTGTCGCGCTACGGCGCCGTGGTGGTGGGGCCCCGCGCCTTCGCCGCGACGCCGCAGCTCGTGGCGAGCGCGGGCCGGCTCGTCGACTTCGCGCGCAATGGCGGGACGGTGGTGGTGCAGTACGGGCAGCAGGAGATGCAGACACCGGGGATCCTGCCGTATCCGATCACGCTGGCGCGCGTCGCCGAGCGTGTGACGGACGAGAAGGCGCCGGTGACCTTCCTCGACTCGCACGCGAAGCTGCTCTCCTTCCCGAACCGGATCACGCAGCAGGACTTCAACGGCTGGGTGCAGGAGCGGGCGACATACATGCCGTCGACGGCCGACCCGCACTACCAGCGGCTCTTCGAGATGCACGATCCCGGCGAGCCGGCGAATCAGAACGCCGTGCTGGTGGCGCGCCTGGGCAAGGGCGCGTACGTCTACAACACGCTCGCGCTGTTCCGCCAGCTGCCGGCGGGCGTGCCGGGTGGCGCGCGGATCTTCCTCAACCTGCTCGCCGCGACGGGAGAGACGCCGGCGAGCGACACGCCGCAGCCATGACCGCGTCGCTGCTCGCGTTCATCCCCGTCGCGCTGCTGCTCGCGCTGATCCCGGGCGCGGACACGGCGCTCGTGACGCGCAATGCGCTGTCGCTCGGGATGCGCGGGGCGCGATGGACGATCATCGGCATCTGCACGGGCTGCCTGATTCACGCGACCGCGTCGGCGCTTGGCCTGTCGGCGATCCTCGCGACGTCGGCGCGGGCGTACGAGACGGTGAAGCTCGTGGGCGCGGCGTATCTGGTGTGGATCGGGGTTCAGGGGATTCGCGGCGCGGGCAGAGGTGCAGATCCCTCGACTGCGCTGGGGATGACGGCAGACGGTCGTCCCGAGCGAGCGGAGCGAGTCGAGGGATCTGCACTTGCACTGACGGCGCGCGGGACTCACCCCTTCACGCAGGGGTTCCTGACGAACATTCTCAATCCGAAGGTCGCGCTGTTCTATCTGACCTTTCTGCCCCAGTTCATCCCGGCCGGCGCGCCCGTCCTGCGCGCGTCGCTCCTCCTCGCCATGATCCACAACCTGCTCGGCTTCGCCTGGCTCTCGCTCTATGCGCGGTTCGTCGACCGACTGCGCGTCACGCTGACGCGGCCCGTCGTGAAGGCGTGGCTCGAGCGTGTGACGGGCGGCGCGCTCGTGCTGCTCGGCGCTCGGCTGGCGTGGTCCCGCCGATGAAGCCCGTACGCCGAGCCGTCGCACTCGCCGCCCTCGCGCTGCTCGCCGCGTGCAGCGGCGGGGACAAGCGCACCGTGCTCACCGTGTACTCGCCGCACGGGAAGGATCTGCTCGAGTACTACGAGAAGGGGTTCGAGGCGTCGCACCCGAATGTCGACGTGCAGTGGGTGGACATGGGCTCGCAGGAGGTGCTCGACCGACTGCGCGCCGAGAAGGCCAACCCACAGGCGGATTTATGGTTTGGGGCTCCTTCGGAGATCTTCGGGCGTGCGGCGAATGAAGGGTTGATCGACCCGTACACGCCGACGTGGGCCGACAAGGTGCCGGCGGAAGCGAAGGATCCGCAGGGGCGCTGGTTCGGGACGTACATGACTCCCGAGGTGATCGCGTACAACACGCGCGCCGTGAGTGCGGCGGAGGCGCCGAAGGATTGGGCGGACGTCGTCGATCCGAAGTGGAAGGGGAAGGTGCTCATCCGGAATCCCGTCGAATCGGGGACGATGCGCGCCATCTTCGGGGCGATCCTCGCGCGGTCGATCGCGCAGACCGGAAACACCGCACAGGGGTGGGACTGGCTGCGCAAGCTCGACGCGAACACGAAGGAGTACGTGCTGAATCCCGCGCTGCTGTACCAGAAGCTCGGGCGCGAGGAAGGGGTGATCACGCTGTACAACATGCCCGACATCGCGACGCTCGAGGCGCGGACGAAGACGCCGATCGGGTTCGTGTTTCCGAGCAGTGGCACGCCGCTGCTCGTCGACGCGATCGCGATCGTGCACGGTGCGCGGCAGCCGGCGCTGGCGAAGGAGTTCTATGAATATGTCACGACTCCCCTGGCACTCAGGGATGCCGCGGTGAAGTTCCTCCGCATCCCGACGCGGACGGACCTGCCGAATGACTCGCTCCCCGACGCGGTGCGCCGGGCGCGGACGGAGCTCAAGGTGATGCCGGTGGATGCGAAGCTGCTCGCCGACAGCCTCGACACGTGGATGAAGTTCTGGGACAGCAACATCCGCAACAGCCAGCGCGGCAAGTGAGCGCCCCTCCAGCGCGCGACGCCACCCAGCGCCGAGCGAGCGCGCTGGTGCTCGATCGGGTGACGCGCCGCTACGCGGGGAACGCCGATCCCTCGGTGGATGCCGTCTCGCTGTCCGTCGCGCCGGGGGAGCTCGTCGCGCTGGTCGGGGCGTCGGGCTCGGGGAAGACGACCACGCTGCGCATCGCCGCCGGCTACGAGATCCCCGACTCCGGGCGCGTGATGCTCACCGACGAATCGGGGGCGACGCGCGACATCACGCACGAGTCGCCGCAGCGGCGCGGATTCGGGATGGTGTTCCAGCACTACGCGCTCTTCCCGCACATGAACGTCGAGTCGAACGTCGCGTTCGGGCTCGAGGCGCGCGGTGTCGGGAAGCGCGAGCGACTGGAGCGGGCGCGCGACGCCCTCGCCGGCGTCGGGCTCGGGGAGAAAGCGGGGCGGCAGGTGCAGGCACTGTCTGGTGGAGAACAGCAGCGGGTAGCCCTGGCGAGGGCGCTCGTGATCTCGCCGCGCGTCCTGCTGCTCGACGAGCCGTTGTCGAACCTCGACCCCACGCTGCGCCAGACGATGCGCGACGAGCTGCGTGCCACGCTGCGCCGCTCCGGCGTCACGGCGCTCTTCGTGACGCACGATCAGGAAGACGCGTTCGCCGTGGCCGACCGGATCGCGATGCTGTCGCGCGGCCGGCTGCTGCAGGTGGGGACGCCCGAGGAGCTCTATCACTCGCCGACGACGCGCGAGGTGGCGGAGTTCGTCGGACGCGCCTCGCTGCTGCCGGCCGAGCAGATGAGCGACGGCGTGTGGGTGACGGTGGGACGCGTCTCGCTCGCCGCGCCGGCGCGCGTGGCGGGAGAGCCGGCGAGCGCCGCGAACGCGCGCGACCTCGTCGCCGTGCTCCGGCCCGAGTCGCTCGCGCTCGTCGACGACGATGAGCAGCCCGCGTGGGAGGGACGCGTCGTCGGGCGCCGGTTCGCCGGCGGGCACAACGTGTATCAGGTGCGGCTCGAGAGCGGCGCGACCGTCGAGGTGATGGGGAACGGCTTTGGCGCGCCGGAAGGGGAGGTGGTGCGCGTGAGGTTGTCCGGCCAGCCGCTCGCCGTGGTCCCGGCGTGAGGACCTCGCGCACATGATGCGGGCGGCGAGGCTCCGACGTCCACCGGGCGGGTGGGCCGTGGCGTGGACGGCGTTCCTGCTGCTCGCGTTGTTGCTGTGGAGCGTCGTCTACCCCAACGCGGCGATCATCGTCGGCAGCTTCGAGCGCGGGCTCGGCGACTGGCGCGACTTCATGGCGAGTCCGGCCGATCGCGAGGCGCTGTACGGAACCGTGGTCGTGTCGATCGGCTCGGTGATCGGCGCGCTGCTCGTCGGTGTGCCGCTCGCGTTCCTGCTGACGCGCACGGAGTTCCGGGGGCGACGCGTGCTGAGCGGGGTGGCGACGCTTCCCGCCGCGCTGCCGCCGCTCGTCGGCGTCCTCGCGTTCCTCTTTCTCTACGGCGAGAGCGGCGTCGTGACGCGCGCGGTGCAGCACGTGCTCGGATTGAAGGAAGCGCCATGGACGTTCACGGGGTTGTCGGCCGTGATCTTCGTCCACGCGTACACGATGTACGTCTACGTCTTCCTGTTCGTGAGCGCGGGGCTGGAGCGCTACGACACGACGCTGGACGAAGCGGCGGCGGGGCTGGGCGCGTCGCGCGCGCTGGCGCTCCGGCGCGTCACCCTCCCGCTGCTCACGCCGTCGCTCGCCGGCGCGATGGTGCTCGTCTTCATGAGCGCACTCGGCTCCTTCTCGGCGCCGTACATCTTCGGCGGCGGGGCGCGCGTGCTGGCGACGCAGATCCTCGTGTCGAAGTTGAATGGCGCGCTCGGCCTGGCGTACGTGGAGACCACCGTGCTGGCGGTGACGGCGGTGATCGCGCTGCTCGTGCTGCGGCGGCTGCAGGGCTCGCGGCGGTACACCGTCGCGGGGAAGGGACGGGCGACGCGCGCCACCCTCCGGTCGCGGGTGACGCGCGTGCTGCTGCCGCCGCTCGCCATCGCGCTCGTCGTCCTGCTCGTGCTGCCGCACGCGATGGTCATCCTCGTGAGCTTCGCGCGCGACGGCGCGTGGACGACGCAGGTGCTCCCGCCGGAGTACACGCTCGACAACTATCGGCGGCTCGGGACCGAGGCGTCGCTGTGGCGTCCGATCACGAACAGCGTGAGCATGTCGGCCATCGCGACGGCGGCGAACGCGCTCGTCTGCTTCGCGATCGCGTACGTCGTCGTGCTGACGCGCGCACCGGGCAAGCGCGCGATCGCGCTGCTCGCCCAGCTTCCCTGGGCGATCCCGGCCACGGCGATCGCGCTCGGTCTCGCGGCGACGTTCGATCGCAACGATCCCGCGGAGCTGCGCGTGCTGCTCGTCGGCACCTTCTGGATCCTGCCGCTCGCCTACTTCATCCGGAACATCCCGCTCGTGACGAGCGCGGTGGAGGGATCGCTCCGACAGATGGATCCGACGCTCGAGGACGCGGCGCGCGGGTTGGGCGCATCGCGCTGGCTCGCGCTCCGGCGCGTCGTCCTGCCGGCGGCGCGGCCGGGGCTCGTCGCGGGGACGATGCTCGCCGGCGTGGCGGCGGTGGGGGAGTTCGTGGCGAGCGTGGTGCTGTACACGCACGCCAACCGGCCGATCTCGGTGGAGATCCTGTCGCAGATCCGGAACACCGCGTTCGGCACGGCGGCGGCGTACAGCGTGCTGCTCATCGTGCTCGTGCTGATCATCACGGTGGGCGCGCGGTGGCTCGAGGGCCGATTCATCGCCGGCGAGGGAGTGCCGAGCGCGAATCAGAGCCAGTAGGCGCCGTCGGGAAGACTAGCGCACGCCGAAGCGTGCGCTGTCCGCGTGGGCGGCGTTCCACCGTAGGCGTCCCTGAATGCAGAGCCGCATCGAGCGCCGCGCCGAGTCGGCCACGGCTGCGAAGCGACCGCGATCTGACGACGTACCGAACGCGGCGAACAGACTGTCCGCTTCACGTGGCGGCGCGAGTGACCAAGCGGTTGCAACGGCCAGGTCGCGCGCGGCGCGTGCCGAGTTGCCGAGCATCAGGAGAGCGCCAGCCCTGACGCGATAGGCGTCGGCCGCCCCGCATGCCCACAGCGGCCTCCGTGCGTGCAAAGCGGAATCCGCCAATGCGAGGGCGAGCGATGCGTGACCGCGCTCGGCCTCGAGGCGCGACAGCGAGACCAGAAGATTGGATTTCACGAGCTCGCAGAACTGCACCACCCAGATGGTGCTCGATGACAGTGAAAAGCGCCCGCCTGGCCGCTCGCAAGGTTCCACGAGCTGTGCGCGGGCCTGCCGCTCCTCGGCAAGAGACATCGAGCGAGGAGCGGCGCCCGGCACGACGAAGTCGTGCGAGGGCCGAACGCTCGGCCAGGCGGCCTTCATCGCGCTGTCGCCGAAGTCTCGGACGAGTGATGCGATAGCCTCGGAGCGTCGCGTCCCGTCGACATAGTCCGTCATAAACACGTTGACGAGGGATGAGGGCGCGCCACTCCGGGAGACATCGATCAGCAATGGGAGCCACGTATGCATCGAGTCGGCGAGCCCAGGCGTGGAGTTGATCTGCATCAGATGAATCGCGCCGTACAGATCGTCGAACGCACGCTGATCGTTCGGATGCGCGCGCGCGAGGCGCGTCGCCCACTTCGCGGCCTCGAGCGGCTCCTCGATCCGCCGCGCGAAGACGACCATCGCGTGCTCGCGGTCCGCGTCGAGCGCTCGTTCGGGCCAGAGTGCGTCGTCGAACGAGGCGTACTTGCGTTCCGCCGTCTCGAAGAAGCGAAGGAAATCGAGGACGCCTCGCCGCACGCCATAGCGCGTGTAGTATGCCCATCCCGCCGGATGCCCCGGGAAGTAGCGCTGGATCGTATCGGCGATCGACCACTGCGGGCCGGCGACGAGACGATTGTCGAAGTGGCCGATCCACAGCGGACGGTTCTCTTCGGCGGACATCAGCGCCTCGAGCGACGCCGAGTGATCGGCGTTGCCGCCGACCACCGTCCAGAGCGCGTGTCCGTCGCGGTCCATCCGGTCGCCCGTGCTGTCGACGACGGCGAGCTGCGCCCAGCTGAAATTCGCAGGGAGGGGAACACGTGCGACGAACGATCCGTCGCTCTCCGGGAGCAGCGTCGCCAGTGAATCGGCGTCGAACGCCCACAGGCGGCGGGCGACGTCTCGGCGTTCGCCGCCTCGGGACACGCGCCCGATGAGTACGAGCCGCGGCTCATGCCGGAAGTACGGTGCCGGCGTGTATCGGACGGCGATCATTCCACCGGCAACCGGCCGCGCCGGCGAGACGACGAGACGACTGAGCCCGGTGGCCTCGAGTGGGGTACGCGAGGGCAGCATCATCGACGCGGCGAGCACGAGCACCGCCAACGTCGCGCCGAACGCGATGGACTTGCCGCGAGTCGTGAGACCGCGTGAGGCGTCGGCGTGAGCTGGAGACGCACCCGTCGAGGACGACACGTCGGCGGGAGCCACCGGGGCGTCGGCGGTGCCGGTCACCGTCGTCCCCGTCTCGACCTCCAGGTCATCGACTCGGCGCGCGGCCACGCCGACCCACAGATCGGACGGTGCCGCGCGGAGCGGCATCGCACGCGCGGCGGCGCCCATCGCGCGAATCTCGTCCACGGTCGCTCGGCAGGCGTCGCACGCGCGTACGTGACGCCGCACGCGCGCCTGCGAGACGTCGTCGCTCGGGGCGTCGGCGAATGCGGAAAGGGCGTCGAAGGTGGGATGGACGGTCATCGAAGGTCTCCTCATCTCGAGTCTCGCAGCAGCTCGCGGAGCTGCCGCCTGGCGCGATGCAGCCGCACCTCGGAGTTGGCGACCGAGATGCCGAGCAGCTCGGCGATCTCGGCGTGGTCGTAGCCCTCGACTTCCTTCAGCAGAAACACCGTGCGGTGTTCGACACTCAGCCGGGCGAGCGCGCTCTCGATGGTGAGTCGTGAGAGCACGTCGTCGGGCCGTGAGACCAGCGCGGCGATCGACTCGGCGCTCACCTCGTTGCGACGCCGGCCGCTGCGCAGGCGCATCAGCGCGGCGCGCACGGCGATGCGACGGAGCCAGCCCGGGAACTGCTCGACCGTCCCGGCGAATCCGGCCACGACGCGTGGAAGCCTGATGAAGACCTCCTGCGCGGCGTCCTCGGCGTCGGCGGCGTTGGCGGTCAGCCGATAGATGGTCCCGTAGACGAGATCGCCGAACTCCGCGACGAGCTGCGCGAGTGCGTCGACGTCACCGAGTGCGAGGGCGTCGAGCTGCCGACGGCGCACCGTTGCCGGCGGGTCGTCGAGATCGGGTGCTTCGGCGGTGCTGTCTCGCGCAGCGAGTGGGGGCATGTCCTTCTGATGCCGGCCGGCGGTCCAGGCTTACACCGCTCTGGCGCAGCCACGCATCCAGACGCGCCAGGTCGGTCTGGCGTGACGCGCCCCGACCGGTTCCCGGGCGGTATACCTTTCGCGCATGCCCACGCGCATGCGTCTCCTCGGCGTCTTGTTGGCAACCGTTCTGGCCATCGCGTTCCGCGCGCCACCGGTCACCGTGTGGCTCGCCGGTGACTCGACGATGGCGCAGAAGCAGCCCGACAAACGTCCGGAGACGGGCTGGGGCGAAGCGCTTCAGCCCTGCTTCGATTCGAGCGAGGTCCGGATCGCCAACCGCGCCATGAACGGACGCAGCACGCGATCGTTCGTCGCCGAGGGGCGATGGAAGGCGATCGTCGACAGCCTGCACGCCGGCGACTACGTCTTCATCCAGTTCGGCCACAACGACGAGAAGATCGGCACGAACAATTACTCGTCACCGGACGACTATCGCCGCAACCTCGTGCAGCTCGTCGACGAGGTGCGGGCGAAGCAGGCGCAGCCCGTCCTGTTCACGCCCGTGGTGCGGCGGAAGTTCGACGGGGCGCAGCTCGTGCCGACGCATGGCGCGTATCCCGACGCGGCACGCGCGGCGGCGCGCGAACGAAACGTGCCGCTCGTGGATATGGAACGCAGCAGCGCGGCACTCGTGCAGCAGCTCGGTCCCGACTCGTCGCGCGCGCTCTGGCTGCACCTCGCCGCCGGCGCAAACCCGAACTACCCGAACGGCGTGCAGGACGACACGCACTTCAATCCCCTCGGCGCGCGGACGATGGCGGGATTGGCCATCGATGCGATGCGCTCACTCGAGCTCGGACTGGCAACGCAGCTCCGCAGCTGCCCGGCGCGGCCATGACCGCGATTCCCGTGTGGGTCGCCGAGCGGCGCCGACCGCGCGTCGTCATCGTGGGGGGCGGGTTCGGCGGGCTGTATGCAGCGCGCGCGCTGAAGCGCGTCGACGTCGACGTGCTGCTGCTCGACCGCACGAACCACCATCTCTTCCAGCCGCTGCTCTATCAGGTGGCGACGGCGACGCTCGCGCCGACGGACATCACCGCGCCGATCCGCTGGCTGCTGCGCAAGCAGGCGAACACCACGGTGCTGATGGAGGCGGTGACGCGCATCGACGTCGATCGGCGCGTGGTGACGACGAGCGCGGGGCGCGAGCACCCGTACGACTACCTCATCCTCGCCGCGGGCGCACGCCACGCGTACTTCAATCACCCCGAATGGGAGCCGCTCGCGCCCGGTCTCAAGAGCGTGGACGACGCGATCGAGCTGCGCCGCCGGATCCTCACCGCGTACGAGCGCGCCGAGGCGACGGACGACCCCGAAGAGCGCGCGGCGTGGCTGACGTTCGTCATCGTGGGCGGCGGCCCGACGGGAGTGGAGCTCGCCGGCATGCTCCCGACGATCGCGCGACACGCGCTGGTGCACGACTTCCGCCGGATCCATCCGTCGGAGAGCCGCGTGTATCTGCTCGAGGGTGGGCCGAAGATCCTCCCCGCCTATCCCGACGCGCTGAGCGAGC